>Ga0187894_10002608_pt1 | contig 21339 bp, 18 predicted proteins | sample GBC1701081metaG_FD_136650 | JGI IMG/M metagenome (GOLD analysis project Ga0187894, IMG submission 136650) | White microbial mat communities from a lava cave in the Kipuka Kanohina Cave System on the Island of Hawaii, USA - GBC170108-1 metaG ...
ACACCGGTTCGTGAAAGCCGAACTGCTCCTGGATCGGCTTGGCCGTCAGGCCGACCTTCCAGCCGATGTGGCGTTCGCCGGCGGCGACGCGCCGGTCGATCAGACCGAGCTGGATCTGATAGGCCTCGTCCAGGGTCAGCCGGTCGAACCAGGCCCGCGGAAAATACTCGCGCCTCTCCCTTGCCTGCCAGAATTGCTCCACGACTGCTGCTACGTCGAATGCCATCGCGGCGTGCTCCCGTTGTGGTGAACCCCTCTCCCGCTTGCGGGAGAGGGAGGGGCCCACTGCGCCCAGCGCAATGGGAAGGTGAGGGCTTCACACGAGGTATTGTGCGTGAAACCCTCACCCGGCGCGAAGACGCGCCGACCTCTCCCCGCATGCGGGAGAGGTCAAGACTCACTCCGCCGCTTCCGCTGTCGGCTCCGGATCAGGCCGGCGGGTGCGCATGGTGACGAACTCCTCGCCGGCGGTCGGGTGGATACCGACGGTGGCGTCGAACATCGCCTTGGTGGCGCCGGCCTTGACGGCAATCGCGATGCCCTGGATCAGCTCGGCGGCATCGTCGCCGACCATGTGCACGCCCACGACGCGGTCCGACGCGGCATCGACTACCAGCTTCATGAAGGTGCGCTGCTCGCGGCCGGAGAGCGTGTACTTCATCGGCCGGAAGCTCGCGGCATAGACATGGACCTTGCCATGGATCTGGCGTGCCTGCTCCTCGCTGAGGCCGACCGTCGACAGCTGCGGCTGCGAGAAGACGGCCGACGGCACGTCACGGTGGTCGGGCTTGCGCGGGCGCTTGCCGAACACCGTGTCGGCGAGGCAGTGGCCTTCCATGATCGCCACGGGCGTCAGGTTCAGCCGGTTGGTGACGTCGCCGATGGCATAGATGTTGGGCACGGTGCTGCGCGACCATTCGTCGACCGCGATCGCACCCGCCTTGTCGAGGTGCACGCCAACCTTGTCGAGGCCCAGCCCGGCCGTGTTGGGGTGGCGGCCCGTGGCATACATCACCACGTCAGCCTCCAGCGACGACCCGTCGGCCAGCGTGGCTGCAATCGCGCCGTCGCGGCGCTCCAGGCGTACGATCTGCGCCCCGGTGCGGAAGCGCACGCCCTTGGCAGCCATGCCGTCGTGCACGGCCTGCCGGCACTCCTCGTCGAAGCCGCGCAGCACGCGCTCGCGGCGCAGCACCGTGGTGACCTCCGCGCCCAGCCCGTTGAAGATGCCGGCGAACTCCACGGCGATGTAGCCGCCGCCGACGATCACCACACGCTTTGGTAGAGACGGCAGGTGGAAGGCATCGTCGGACACGATCGCCAGCTCGGCGCCCGGGATATCGGGCCGCCACGGCCGCGCGCCGGTCGCGAGCAGGATGTTCTCGACGGTCACCACGCGCTCGCCGACCGCGACGGTATGGGCGTCCATCAGCCGGCCGCGGCCGACCACCAGCTCGACGCCGGCGCCCTTGAGCAGGTTCTTGTAGACGCCGTTGAGCCGCATGACCTCCTTCTGCACGTTGTCGCGCAGCGTGGCCCAGGTGAACCCGGGGTGCGGGATGGTCCAGCCATAGGCGGCGGCGTCCTCGACCTCCTCCGACACGTGCGAGCCGTAGACCAGCAGCTTCTTGGGCACGCAGCCGCGGATGACGCACGTGCCGCCCACCAGGTCGTCCTCGCAGATGCCGACCCGCGCGCCGTGGCCGGCCGCGATGCGGCTGGCCCGCACGCCGCCCGATCCGGCGCCGATGACGAAGAGGTCGTAGTCATAGCCCGCCATGGGCTGCTCCTATAAGTTGTAAAACACGCCTTAGTGTCGCCCGATTTGGATGCCAGTTTGTTCTCCGGCTCCGGCACATCATATCGGCACGGACGGAAAAACGTGAAGCCCCGGGGGATGCCGTGCCGGCAGCACGCGTAAGTCCATCCAACCGCACACCATCGGGTCGCGCGCCGGCCCGCTTTCGAGGAGACACAAGACATGACCCGCATCCGCCCGCTGATCGCCATCCTTCTGGCCGCCACGTCGCTGGCCGCGGCATCCGCCTTCGCCCAGGACGCACCCAGGGGTTCCGGCAAGCCGGATCGCGACACCCAGCGTCGCGCCGCCTTCGACCGCGTCGATGCCAACAAGGACGGTTTCATCGAACGCTCCGAGTCGCATGCCGCGCGCGAGGCGATCTTCGCCCGTCTCGACGCCAACAAGGATGGGCGTCTGACGCCGGAGGAACTGGCGGGCAGCCGCCGCCCGCGCAGCCAGAGCTCCAGAGCCCGGGACGGCGGGGTCAACAGCCAGCCCGCTACGCCCCCCTCCGGCACGACGACCGGCCGGCCCCCGCGCGTTTCCCGCGGCTTCCAGCGCCTGGACACCAACCAGGACGGTTTCATCAGCCGCGCCGAATGGCTCGCCGCCGACAATGCCCGCTTCGAGCGCTGCGACACCAACAAGGACGGCAAGCTGGCGTTCGGCGAGTGCCCAAGCACCCGCGCCGGCCAGCAACGCGCCGCGCGATAGCCCTAACCTCTCCCGCTTCGCGGGAGAGGTCGACGCGCGCCCTGCGCGCGGCGGGTGAGGGCTTCACCCACAGCCCTCATCCATCGCCTCCTGCCCTCCCCTCATCGCGCGGGAGCGACGAAACATGTCGGGAAGCCCACCACGCAGCCCACTCTCGGTCCCCACCCGCGCTCTCGAACGCTCGCGCCAGCTCCGGCGCGACATGACGCCGCCCGAGCGCCGACTGTGGCACCCACCACGCGGCCGGCGCCTGCAGGGCGCAAAGTTCACGCGGCAATATGCGATCGGCACCTACATCGTCGATTTCATTTGCCGTAGCGATCGTTTGATCGTCGAGGTCGATGGCGACGAGCATGGCATGGACGAGGGCATCATCGCCGATCGCTCACGTACGGCCTTCCTCGAACAACGCGGCTACCGTGTGTTGCGATTCTGGAACGCTGAGGTGTTGAGGAACATCGATGGCGTGCTCCAGGTCATTGCCGAGGCACTGGAAGGTAGCTCCGAAGTGCGGCGGTAGCAGCCCCTCACCTCTCCCGCTGCGCGGGAGAGGTCGGCGCGTCTTCGCGCCGGGTGAGGGCTTGGCGCACTGGCCTCGTGTGAAGCCCTCACCCTCCCATCGCTGGCGCGATGGGCCCCTCCCTCTCCCGCTCCGCGGGAGAGGGCTTTGTTACTCGCTCTCGTTGTGCAGCACGTCGCCGAACAGTTCCCAGGTCTCGCCCTTGAAGCGCTGCAGGCGCACCGCCTGGATCGGGTAGAAGTCGGTCGGGCTGGTGTTGATCTTGATGCCCGGCAACAGCAGCGGCACTTCGAGGTCCTTCATGGCAGCCGCCTGCTTCATGATGTTGGCGCGCGTCAGCTCGTCGCCGCAGCGCTTGAGGACCTCGTGCATGGTGAACGAGACGGAATAGGCGTAGACGTTGAACGAGTCGGCGAGGTTGGCGCCGGGATTGTATTTCCCCATCCAGGCCTTCCATTCCTCGAAATCCCTGGCGCCTTCCCATTGCTTGTCCGTCGGGTCCTTCAGGTACTGCGCCGTGATGATGCCCTGGCTGTTCTCCAAGCCGGCCGGTTTGAGCACCGCGGCGACCGACGCCGAGACGTTGGCCAGGTAGGCCACCGGCTTCCAGCCCAGCTCGGCCATCTTGCGGATGGCCTGCGCCGCCTGCTTGGGGGCGGCCATGATGAAGAAGACGTTGGCGCCGGAACTCTTGAGCTGGATCACCTGAGAGTCGACGGTCGGATCGGTGGGCTCGTAGCTGACCGAAGCGATGACCAGCTTCTCATTCGCCTTGCCGAGGCCCTTCATGAAGCCGCCAACGTAGTCTTTGCCGGCATCGTCGTTCTGCCACAGGATGGCGATCTTGGGGTCCTTGACCTCGGCCAGGATGTGCTTGGCGTAGATGCCGGCCTCCGTGGCGTAGTCCGGCTGCCAGCCCATGGTCCATGGAAAATTCTTCGGATCGCCCCATTTGGAGGCACCGGTGGCGACGAACAGGTGCGGCACCTTCCGCGCGTTCATGTATTTGTGGATGGCCGTGTTGGTCGGCGTGCCGAGAAGCTGGAAGGTCGCCAGCACCTGGTCCTCCTCGACCAGCTTGCGCACCAGCTCCACGGTCTTGGGGGTCGAGTAGCCGTCGTCGTAGGTGATGAAGTTCACCTTGCGGCCGTTGATGCCACCCTCGGCATTGACCTTGCTCCAGTAGGCCTTGATGGCAATCCCGATCGCGCCATAGGCGGACAACGGCCCGCTGTAGGGATTGGTATGGCCGAGCTTGATCTCGGTGTCGGAAGCGCCGGGATCGTACTTCTTCTGGGCGCGCGCCATCGATGGCATGAGCCCCAACGCCGAGGCGCCGGCCACCACGGTCCTGCGTGTCATCCTTGCCATTGCCTGCCCTCGCTGTGTTCGCATGTTCGTTGGCCGCAACCCCGGTCACCCGGCCGCGACACACCGCCACTCAAGCCGTCCCTGCGGGAGGGGACTGGACGCCCGGGGATGATACCCTGGACACCGTCGAATACCGGAACCGCGACGGCCGCCGGACTGTGCCGGCGGCCGTCGGTCCAGGTCGCCGCGTCGAACCTATGAGCTCTCTGCCGCCAGGATGTCGCCGAACAGCTCCCACGTCTCACCCTTGAAGCGCTGCAGACGGACCGCCTGCACCGGATAGAAGTCGGTCGGGCTGGTGCTGACCGTGATCCCGGGCAGCAGCAGCGGCACCTTCAGCTTCTGATGGTTGGCCGCCTGCTTCATCAGGTTGGCGCGGGTCAGGTCGTCGCCGCACTTCTTCAGCGTCTCGTGCATCGTGAACGACACCGCGTAGGCGTAGACGTAGTTCACGTCCTGGGTATTGCCGCCGGGATTGTACTTGGCCATCCACTCGCGCCACATCTTCATCTCGGCGTCGTCGTCCCACTGCTTGTCGGTGGGATCCTTGAGCCACGCCGCCGTGATGACGTCCTGCACGTTCTCGAAGCCGGCCGGCTTCATCGTGGTCGAGACCTGGGCCGACACGTTGTTGAGATACTGCACCGGCCTCCACCCGATCTCGGCGGCCTTGCGCATGGACTGGGCCGCGAACTTCGGGATCGAGATGTTGAAGAACACGTTGGCGCCCGAGTCCTTCATCTGGATGGTCTGCGAATCGACCGTCGGGTCGGTGACCTCGTAGGTCGCGTGCTTCACGATGCGCCCGGTCTCCTTGCCGAGGCCTTCGCGGAAGCCCTCGTAGTAGTCCTTGCCGTAGTCGTCGTTCTGCATCAGCACCGCGATCTTGGCGTCCTTGACGTTGGCCAGGATGTGCTTGGCGTAGATCACGGCCTCGGTGTGGTAGTCGGGCTGGAAGCCCATGGTCCACGGGAACTCCTTGGGCTTGCCCCACTTCGAGGCGCCGGTGGCCACGAACAGGTGCGGCACCTTCTTCTGATTCATGTACTTGTGGATCGCCGTATTGGTCGGCGTGCCCAGCGTGTTGAACGTGCAGAGCACCTTCTCCTGCTCGACCAGCTGGCGGACCACCTCGACGGTCTTGGGCGGGCTGTAGCCGTCATCCAGGGTGATGAACTTCACCTTGCGGCCGTTGATGCCGCCATTGTCGTTGACCATCTTCCAGTAGGCTTCCTCGGCCTTTCCGATGATGCCGTAGGAAGAGGCCGGGCCGCTGTACGGATTGGTGTGCCCGATCTTGATTTCCGTATCGCTGGCGCCTTCGTCGTACTTCCCCTTTTGCGCATACGCCACGCCCCCGGCGAACAGCGCCGCCGCCGACGCACCACCGACAAATGTACGCCTCGTCGTTCTCATTCTGACCTCCCATTCCGCCGGAAATTGCCCGGCCGACACGGAAGGATGCTTCGATTCGCCGCAAGCGGGAAGTGCCTATTTGCGTTCCCCGGATCAAATTCGCGGAGGGCGCTCCGCTCCGGCGGCGGGTCACAAGCGCCCCCCAAAGGAAGACACGCCACGGGAGTGGCGCGCCCCGGCTGAGCAGAATCTCGCGTCAGGAACTCTCGGCCGACATCACCTCGCCGAAGAGCTCCCAGGTCTCGCCCTTGAAGCGCGTCATTTGCACGGCCTGCACGGGGTAGAAGTCGGTCGGGCTGGTATTGACGGTGATGCCCGGCAACAGCAGCGGCAGGCGCAGCTTCTGATGACTGGCCGCCTGCCGCATGAGGTTCTCGCGCGTCAGCTCGTCGCCGCATTTCTTCAGCGTCTCGTGCATCAGGGTCGAGACCGCGAATGCATAGACGTAGGCGGCGTCCGAGGCGTCGGCGGCCGGCATGTTCTTGGCCATCCAGGCACGCCACAGCTTCATGTCGTCGTTGCCGTCCCACTGCTTGTCGGTGGGATCCATCAGATACTGCGCCGTCAGCACGCCTTGCACATTCGCGAAGCCGGCCGGCTTCATGGTCAGCGCGACGCTTGAGGAGACGTTGTTGAGGTACTGCACCGGCTGCCAGCCGATCTCGGCCGCCTTGCGCATGGACTGCGCCGCGAACTTCGGGATCGAGATGTTGAAGAACACGTTGGCGCCGGAGTCCTTCAGCTGGATCACCTGCGAGTCGACCGTCGGATCGGTCACCTCGTAGGTGACGTGACGGACGATCCGGCCGCTCTCCTTGCCCATGCCCTCCTTGAAGCCTTCCCAGTAGTCCTTGCCGTAGTCGTCGTTCTGCATCAGCACGGCGATCTTGGCGTCCTTGACGTTGGCCAGGATGTGCTTGGCGTAGATCACCGCTTCGGTGTGATAGTCGGGCTGGAAGCCCATCGTCCACGGGAACTCCTTGGGCTTGCCCCACTTCGAGGCGCCGGTAGCCACGAAGAGGTGCGGCACCTTCTTCTGGTTCATGTATTTGTGGATCGCGGTGTTGGGCGGCGTGCCCAAAGTCTGGAACATCGCGAAGACTTTTTCCTGCTCGACCAGCTGGCGCACGACCTCGACGGTCTTGGGCGGGCTGTAGCCGTCATCCAGGCTGATGAACTTCACCATGCGGCCGTTGACACCGCCCTGGTCGTTGACGCTCTTCCAGTAGGCTTCGATACACTTGCCGATGACACCGTACGACGACGCCGGCCCGCTGTAGGGATTGGTATTGCCAATCTTGATCTCCTTGTCGGTGACGCCGTCGTCGTACTTTTTCTGCGCGAACGCACCGGCGGACGCGAGCATAACGCCCGTCGCCGACATGCCTCCTACAAATCCACGCCTTGTCGTGCTCATGACGAAGCCTCCTGTTAGCCCGGGGCTATTGCCCGGTCGGACGCAAGGATGCTTCGATTCGCCGCAGGCGGAAAGCACTGAGTTGGTTTCCGCGGATCAAAATCGCTGGGGGCGCGCCACCCCAGCGGCGCATCATAAGCGACCTCCAAAGGAAGACGCGCCACTCGGAGTGGCGCGCCCCGGCAGAGCAGAATCTCGCGTCAGGCGCTCTCGGCCGCCAGGATCTCGCCGAACTGGTCCCAGCCCTCACCCTTGAAGCGGCACAGGCGCATCGCCTGCACCGGATAGAAGTCGGTTGGGCTGGTGCTGACGGCGATGCCCGGCAGCAGGCAGGGCACCCGGAACTTTTGGAAGCTGGCGGCCTGCTTCATCAGGTTTGCCCGGGTCAGGTCGTTGCCGCACCGCTTCAACGTCTCGTGCATGAGGAACGACACCGAATAGGCGTAAACAAGGTTGACCTCCTGCGGGTCCAAAGCCGGGTTGTACTTGGCCATCCACGCCCGCCAGACCTTCAGCTCCTCGTCGTTGTCCCACTGCTTGTCGGTCGGGTCCTTCAGCCAAACGGTCGTGATTACGTCCTGGACATTGTTGAAGCCGGCCGGCTTCATCGTGAGGCCGACCTGGCCGGCGACGCTGTTGAGAAACTGCTGCGGCTTCCAGCCAATCTCGGCCGCTTTGCGCATCGACTGCGCCGCGAACTTCGGGATCGAGATGTTGAAGAACACGTTGGCCCCGGAGTCCTTGAGCTGGATGACCTGCGAATCCACGGTCGGGTCGGTGACCTCGTAGGTTACGTGCTTGACGATCCGGCTCGCCTCCTTGCCCAGGCCGTGGCGAAAGCCCTCGTAGTAGTCCTTGCCGTAGTCGTCGTTCTGCATCAGCACGCCAATCTTGGCGTCCTGGATGGTGGACAGGATGTACTTCGCGTAGATCGTCGATTCGGTGACATAGTCGGGCTGGTAGCCCATGGTCCACGGGTACTCCTTAGGATTGCCCCACTTCGAGGCGCCCGTGGCCAGGAACAGGTGCGGCACCTTCCTCTGGTTCATGTACTTGTGGATAGCGGTGTTGCACGGCGTGCCCAGCGTGTTGAAAGTGCAGAGCACCTTCTCCTGCTCGACCAGCTGGCGCACCACCTCGACCGTCTTGGGCGGGCTGTAGCCGTCGTCCAGCGTGATGAACTTGATCTTGCGGCCGTTGATGCCGCCCTCGTCGTTCACCATCTTCCAGTAGCCTTCGATGGCCTTGCCGATGGTGCCGTACGACGACGCCGGCCCGCTGTAGGGGTTGGTGTGGCCGATCTTGATCTCGGTATCGCTGGCCCCGTCGTCGTACTTGCCCTTCTGCGCATGCGCGACACCGCCAGACAGCAACGCCATCGCTGACGCGCCACCGACGAACCCACGTCTCGTCGTGCTCATGGTGCTTCCTCCCTGTTGCGCCGGAACTGACGTCCGGTCGCCCCGAAAGGATGCTTCCATTTGTCGCAGCCGGAAAGACCCATTTTGGCTTGTGCGACAGGTATTCCGGCCGGCTCACCGAGCCGAACGAAAGCGGCCGCCGGGTCACCCCGGCGGCCGCTCCGCGTGCAACGACTGTTGGATCTACGCGCTTTCGTTCGACATCACGTCGCCGAACAGCTCCCAGGTCTCGCCCTTGAAGCGCTGCAGGCGCACCGACTGGATCGGGTAGAAGTCCGTCGGGCTGGTGTTGACATTGATGCCGGGCAACAGCAACGGCACGGCGACCTTCTTGAGGTTGGCCGCCTGCTTCATGAGGTTGGCGCGCGTCAGCTCATTGCCGCACTGCTCCAGCGTCTTGTGCATGGTCGAGGCGACGGCGTAGCCGTAGACGTTGAAGGCGTCGCCCAGATTGCCGCTCGGATGGTACTTCAGCATCCACTCGCGCCAGGTCTTCATGTCCTCGGCGTTGTCCCACTGCTTGTCGGTGGGGTCCTTCAGGTATTGCGCCGTGATGATGTCCTGGCCGTTCTCGAAGCCGGCCGGCTTCATGACGGCGGCGACCGACGCCGAGACGTTGTTGAGGTAGTGCGCCGGTTTCCAGCCGATGTCGGCGGCCTTGCGGATCGCCTGCGCGGCGAACTTGGGTGTCGTGATGTTGAAGAAGGCGTTGGCGCCGGAATCCTTGAGCTGGATGATCTGCGAGTCGACGGTCGGGTCGGTGACCTCGTAGGTGACGTGCTTGACGATCTTGCCGGCGTCCTTGCCGAGCCCCTCGCGGAAGCCCTCGTGGTAGTCCTTGCCGTAGTCGTCGTTCTGCATCAGCACGGCGATCCTGGCATCCTTGACGTTGGCCAGGATGTGCTTCGCGAAGATCACGCCCTCGGTATGGTAGTCGGGCTGCCAGCCCATGGTCCACGGGAAGTCCTTGGGCTTGCCCCATTTCGACGCACCGGTGGCCAGGAACAGGTGCGGCACCTTCCTGGTGTTCATGTACTTGTGGATCGCCGTGTTGGTCGGCGTGCCCAGCGTGTTGAACAGCGCCAGCACCTTTTCCTGCTCGACCAGCTGGCGCACCACCTCCACCATCTTCGGCGGGCTGTAGCCGTCGTCCAGGCTGACGAACTTCACCTTGCGTCCGTTGATGCCGCCGTTGTCGTTGACCATCTTGAAATAGGCTTCGATGGCCTTGCCGATCACGCCATACGCGGATGCCGGTCCGCTGTATGGGTTGGTGTGACCGATCTTGATCTCCGTGTCGGTCGCACCGTCGTCGTACTTGCCCTTCTGCGCGTAGGCGGCGGTGCCGGAAAGCAGGGTCGCCGCCGATACTCCCCCAACGAAACCACGCCGTGAAACTGACATAGACGCTTCTCCTGAGAACGACGCGCTCCACCCGGAAGCGCGGCCAAAGACTGGCTGTTTGCGGTTACCCAGCCGCACCTGCCTCCCTTTGCGCCGCCGCGGACTACCGCCGCAGTCGACGCCAAGCCATCACCACGCCGCCGGCGATGCCGGTCGGCATGACATACATCAGCACCAGCAGCAGGATGCCGTAGACCGAATAGGGCGACAGGTCATACGGCAGGCCGATGTCGTTCTTGACGAAGTTCGACAGCGCCTGCGCCGAATTCTGGACCAGCACGGTGAAGATGCCGCCGATCACCGAGCCGGTCAGCGACGCCACGCCGCCCACCACCAGACCGATCAGCAGCGAGATCGACAGGAAGAAGCCGAAGCTGTCGGGCGCCACGAAGGCGATGGCGCTGGCCGACAGGGCGCCGGCGATGCCGGTGTAGGCGGCACTGATGCCGAAGGTCACGGTCTTGTACTGCGCCGTGTTGATGCCCATGGTGTCGGCAGCCATCTGATGGTCGCGGATCGCCATCATCGCCCGTCCGCTGCGCCCGCGCAGCATGTTCCATGCCGCCCAGAAGAGCAGCACCATGACCGCAAGAGTGTAGTAGTAGAGCCACTGGTCTTCGCTGAGCGGCAGCCCGAAGGGCGCCTCCGGCTTCGAGAGAACAATGCCCTGCACGCCGCCGGTCAAGTCCTCGAGCCATTTGTACTTCAGCATCTGCGGGACGGCGAGCGCCAGCGCGAAGGTCGCCAGCGCCAGGTAGTGACCCTCCAGCCGCAGCGCCGGCAGGCCGAACAGGAAACCGACCACGAAGCAGACGATGAACACGACCGGCAATAGCGTCCAGTAGGGCGCGTTCAGCTTGTCCATCAGGATGGCGGCAGTATAGGCACCGACGGCATAGAAGGCACCGTGGCCGAGCGAGATCTGGCCATTGAAGCCGGTCAGCAGGTTGAGCCCGAGCACCGCGATGGCCGCGATCATCATGGTGGTGACAAGAAACAGCCGGTAGTCCGAGACCACGTCGGGGACAACCGCGCGCAGCAGCGGCAGCACCGCGGCCACGGCGACGACGATCCACACCCAGAGCCGGTCCGTCCCGGCCCTCGGAGCGGCGGACGACACGGCGGGAACGGCTGATGCGGTGTCGGCGGGATTGGCGGTCGTCATGGCTCACACCCTCTTCACGACGACACGACCGAACAGGCCGCTGGGTTTCAGGGTCAGCACGGTAATGACGATGATCAGTGCCACCGTCAGCTTCTCGCCGTTGCCGATGATGTAGACACCGAACCCTTTCTCGATCGCATTGCCGAGATAGGCCACGAGGTTCTCCAGGACGCCGACCATGAAACCCCCGAGGACGGCGCCGCCGGGACTGGAGATGCCGCCCAGCAATGCGCCGGCGAAAGCGTAGAGCAGGATGCCGCCCATCATGTTGGGGTCGAGATAGACGATGTGCGCGACCATCATGCCGGCGACCGCGCCCACCGCCGCCGCCAACCCCCAGCCCAGCGCCAGCATCCAGTCGACGCGCACGCCGGCAAGCCGCGCGGAGACCGGGTTCTGCGCTGCCGCTCGCATTGCCAGGCCCAGCGGCGTGTAGCGGAAGAAGACGAAGAGCATCGTCAGCACGATCAGCGTGACCACGACGACCCCCAGCTGGTGGGCGCCAATCAGGCCGGACAACCCGAACTTGTCCTTGGGGAAGGGCGTTGGATATTCCTTGATCAGGTAGCTCCAAGCCGTGCCGGCGACCGAGTTGCAGATCGCCAGCAGGCCGATGAAGACAACGACGATGGACAGGACCGGTGCCGTATGCAACGGCCGCAGCACGATCCGTTCGATCAGCACGCCGCCGACAAACGACACGCCGACGGCAAGGAAGAAAGCCGGCCAGTAGCCAACACCCCACTGGATCATTTGCCAGGAGATGTACGTGCTGAACATCGCCATCTCGCCCTGGGCGAAATTGATGTGGCTGGTCGACACGAAGATCATGACCAGCGCCAGGGCGACGCAGGCATAGATCGCGCCGTTGGCCAGGCCGGAGGCGACCTGCTGGATCAGCTGTTCCATGGCACCGCCTCTTCAGTAACCCAGGTAGGACTTGCGGACGTTCTCGTCGTTCTTCACGACCGCCGACGGGCCGGCCATCACGACGCGCCCGGTTTCGAGCACATAGGCATGATCGGCCAGGTCGAGCGCCAGCGCCGCGTTCTGCTCGACCAGCAGCATGCTGACCTTGGACTCGCCGTTGATGCGCCGCAGGATGCGGAAGATTTCCTGCACGACCAGCGGCGCCAGGCCGAAGGACGGCTCGTCGAGCAGCATCAGGCGCGGCCGCAGCATCAGGGCCCGGCTCACCGCCAGCATCTGCTGCTCGCCGCCGGACAGGGTGCCGGCCTGCTGCTGCATGCGCTCCTTCAGGCGCGGGAAGTACTCGAACACCATGGCGAGGTCGCGCTTGACCTCGGCGCCGCCCATGCTGCCACGCGTATAGGCGGCGATGCGCAGGTTTTCCTCGACGGTCAGGGTGGTGAAGGTGCCGCGGCCTTCGGGCACATGTGCGACGCCGAGCCGCACGATCGACTCGGTCGGCCGTCCGCGGATCGACTGGCCGTTGAAGGAGACCGTGCCCTCGGTGCGCACCATGTTGCAGATGGCGCGCAGCGTGGTGGTCTTGCCGGCGCCGTTGGCGCCCAGCAGCGTGGTGATGCCGCCCTGCTCGAGGGCGAAGCCGACACCGTAGAGCGCCTGGGTCTGGCCGTAGTAGGCCTTGAGCCCGCTGACTTCGAGGAATGCGGCCATGCTACGACGAAGTCCCGAGATAGGCGCGGATCACTTCCGGGTCGCGCTGAACCTCGGCCGGCGTGCCGTCGGCGATCTTGCGGCCGAAATCGATGGCCACGACCTTGTCCGACACGCTCATCACCAGGCTCATGTGGTGCTCGACCAGCAGCACCGTGACGTGCTGCAAATCCCGCACCCGCTTTATCTGGCCCTTCAATACTTCGATCTCGTCATGGTTGAGGCCGGCCGCCGGTTCGTCGAGCAGCAGCAGCTTGGGGTTCGCGGCCAGCGCCCGCGCCAGCTCGACCCGCTTGCGGATCGGAAACGGCAAGAGGCCGGCCGGCATCGCAGCGAACGGCAGGAGATCCATGAACTCGACGAGTTCCATGGCGCGGGCGGTCGTGCGGGCTTCCTCGGACTTCACCCACGGAAGGCGCAAGGCATTTTCCAGGAAGCCGCTGGCACCCTTGCTGTGGTAGCCAACCTTGATGTTGTCGAGCACGCTCATACGGTCGAACAGCGCCACGTTCTGGAACGTCCGCGCGATGCCGATCACCGGGATGGCGTGGCGCGGGGCGCCCAGCACCGATCGGCCTTCGAACAGAATGTCGCCGTCGTTGGGCTCGTAGAGCCGGCTGAGGCAGTTGAACAGGGTCGTCTTGCCGGCGCCGTTGGGCCCGATCAGGCCGGCGATCTCGCCCGGGAAGACGTCGAAGGTGATGCCGTCGAGCGCCACGATGCCGCCGAAGCGCACGGAAACGTCGCGTACGCTCAGCAGCGGCTCGGTCCGGCCCGGGTGCGGGCGCACGGGTGATCTGGCCGCGGCCGCGGCACTGGAAACAGAACTCAAGCCGCCTCCCTGCACACGAATTCGTCATTGCGGCCGTCTGGCTGGCACAGGCCCGCCGCCAAACATGCCGCACCGCGAAAATCCGTGTTCCTCCAATTGGTTGCGGGCTTCTTAACGCCCGTTCAGCGGCGCGCAACATCGCTCATCCGCTCGCCGGTTTCAATAGGTGAGAGTGAACAACTCGCCGCAGATTTCAATAACCGTGCCCCTGCCGGTGGCGGACCGGCCGTGGCCCATGGTCGCACGTTGATCCCGGCCCGCCCGGCAGCCATCCCTGCGGATGATCGGTGTCCGCCGCGCCGAGCGGTCGCGCCGCGATTTGGCCGCAGTTCACCAGCACTGGGTTGACAGTAGAGCGGCCGCAAGTCGATATCGGCGCGCCACGGCGCCGCGCGGCGTCGGGCCGTTTGCGAACCTGCCGCTGCCCCCCGGCGGCAGGCCCGGGAGACCGCAGTGAACACGTTCCAAATGAACAAGATCTTGATGCTTGCGGCCGTGGTGACCGGCCTCGGCGCCCTGCCCGCCTGGGCGCAGCAGCCGACACCTGGACCAACGCCACCGCGGCCCGGGCCGACACCGGCGCCGCAAGCCGCGCCACCGCAACCCGCACCGCAGCCCCCGGCGCAGCAACCACCGGCGCCCGGCACGCCGCCGGCCGACGCGGGACAGCCACCCGGCCCGCCGCCGCTGCCACCCTGGTTCGCGGAGATGGACACCAACAAGGACGGCACCGTGAGCCGGGAGGAGTTCATCGCGGTGCGGATGAAGCTGTTCGACCAGCTCGATGCCAACAAGGATGGCACGCTCAGCAAGCAGGAGTTCCTCGCCCTGGCGGCACCGCCTTATGCGCCGCCGGAGGCCCCCGGCGCGCCGGGCGACCAGCGCCGCCGCGTCATCGAGGCAGAGTTCAACCGGATCGACACCAATCGCGACGGCAAGCTGTCGCGCGAAGAGGTCCAGGTATTCGTCAACCTGAACTTCAACGACCTGGATATCGACCGCGACAACCGCATCACCGAGGCCGAGCTGCGCCTGGTCCTGCAGCAGGCCGAGGAGCAGCGCCGGCGCATCGAGGAAGAGGTGCGCCGCCGCGAGGAGATGCGGCGCCAGGCCGGCGACCCCGACCGCAACGGCGACGGCGTCATCGACCTGCAGGAGTTCATCGACTTCCATGCCGGCAACCTGATGCAGCTTGACGCCGACAAGGACGGCAAGATCAGCCTGCAGGAGTATCTCGCTCTCGCCGGTCCGCCGAACGACAATCCGCCGAACCTGCCGCCCTTCGAGCAGCGCAAGCAGGCCCTGACCGCGGATTTCCGTGTGATGGACGCCAACAAGGACGGGGTCCTGACGACGGCCGAGTTGACGACGTTCCTCACCACTTTCTTCAAGCGCATCGACCTCAACGGCGACGGCAAGATCAACAAGCAGGAATGGGATACCCACCAGGAACGCCAGCGACAGCCGCCGCCCCCGGGCAAGGCCGGTCCGACGCCGCAACCCAAGCCCGGACCGGCGCCGCAACCCAAGCCCGCTCCGCCGCCGCCCGGCGGCCTGCCTCCGGGCGGCCTGCTGCCCGGAACCGGCCCCAGCCGCTGAGGTTCGGAAGACAGCAGACAGATGACGGAGTGAAAGCCCCACCGTCATCGCGAGCGCAGCGGGGGATCTTTCCACCACGGCGCACGGTGCGCCACCCGAGAAATATCGCTCGCTGCGCTCGGGATGACAGTGGGGGTGTTAACGCCGTCCTCTGTCCACCGTTATCGGCGCCATGAACGGATCGACGTTGGGCATGCCGCACATGACTACGTCTGCTGCCGGCCGCCACCGCGCTTGCGCGCACGTTCCATGTCCTTGGCCACCTCGGCGCGCGCCTTGAGCTTGGCGCGCAGCGGCGGCGCCGCCCGCGGCTTGTCGACCTGGCGGGCGCGGCCGAACGACACCGCGTCGGCATCGACGTCCCGGGTCACCACGCTGCCGGCCGCCACGTTGGCACCAGGCCCGACCCGTACCGGCGCGATCAGTGACGAATTGGAACCGACGAACGCGTCCTCGCCGACCACCGTGCGCCATTTGCCGAAGCCGTCGTAGTTCACGAAGATCGTGCCGGCGCCGATGTTGACCCGGGCGCCGATGTCGCCGTCGCCGAGATAGGACACGTGGTTTGCCTTGGCACCGTCGCGGATCGTGGTGTTCTTCAGCTCGATGAAGTTGCCGATGTGGACGTCGGTGCCGATGCGCGTGCCCCGCCGCAGGCGGGCGAACGGGCCGACGATCGACCGCGGACCGATCACGGCGCCTTCGATGTGGCAGAAGCCGTGGATCGTCACGCCGTCGCCCACCTCGACGCCGGGACCGAACATGGTGTTCGGGCCCACGCTCACGTCGCGGCCGAAGCGCGTGTCGGCCGACAGCCAGACGGTCGCCGGATCGATCATGGTCACGCCGGCTTCGAGCGCGGCCTGTCGCAGGCGGCTCTGCATCGCCGCCTCCGCCGCCGCCAGGTCGGTCTTCGAATTGACGCCCAGGAACTCCGCCTCGCTGCCCTCGACCACGACGCAGCGATGGCCGGCCTGTCGCGCGATCGCCGCCAGGTCGGTCAGGTAGTACTCGCCCTTGGCGTTGTCGTTGCGCAGGCGCTGCACCAGGCCGGGCAGCAGCGTGCCGTCGATCACCATGACGCCGGAGTTCACGACGTCGACCTTGCGCTCCGCGGCTGACGCGTCCCTGCCTTCGACGATGCGCTCGAGGTCTCCGGCCGCGTCCCGGATCAGCCGCCCATAAGGTGTCGGATCGACCGCTCGGAAGCCCAGCACGCCCAGCGCGATGCGCCGCTTGCCGGCGCCGCCTTTCGTCGCCGACCTGCGCCGCGCCGCCAGCAATCGCCGCAGGCTGGCCGTGGTGATCAGCGGCGAGTCGCCGAACATGACCATCACGTCGCCGGCGAATCCCTTCAGCGCCGGCAGCGCCGTCCTCAGCGCATCGCCGGTGCCCAGCGGCCGGTCCTGCACCACGCAGGGTTGCGGCGCGACGGCCCGCGCCACATCGTCGCGGCCCGGCGGTCCGACGACAATGATGCGGTCGGGCCGCAGCGCCTGCGCCGCGGCCAGCACGTGGCGCACCATGGGCCATCCGGCGACCGGATGCAGCACCTTGGGCAGGTCGGATTTCATGCGCGTGCCGGCGCCCGCGGCCAGCACGACGACGGCGAGGGGGTGGGTCATGACCGAAGAGCGTTTCGTGGGCGATCTGCCGGCCCCACTATGGCGAAAGTCGGGACCCTCGTCACCAACCGGCAATGCCGGTCAAAGGGCCTCCCGTCAGGCGGCCGAGACCTCGCCGGGGTCGCGGACGCCAAGCGATTTCAGCACCGGCACGACGTCGGCGCTGTTGTAGGGCTTGGCGAGGAAGGCGATCAGCCGGTCGTCCTTGAAGCGCTGCCGCAACGCCTCGTCTTCGTAACCCGTGGCGATCACGATCGGCAGATGGGCATAGAGCACGCGCAGCTCGGCGGCGAGCACGTCGCCCTTGCGATCCGGCAGGCCGACATCGAGGATGGCCGCGTCGACGCGCCCCTTCAACCCGTTCAGCCTGTCCAGCGCCTCGGTGGCCGACCCGGTCGGCTCGACCCGGAACCCGAGATCCTCCAGCGTGTCGGTAAGCACCATCCGCACCAGTGCCTCATCCTCGACAACGAGGATGCGCGGCGTCTCGGCGCGGGCGTCGGTCATGGCGCAGTCTGGCAGCAGGTGCAACGCAGGCGCAAGCACCGCAAGCATCGCCGCGAGCGTGTCCCTCCCGTGCTTTCATGGGGAGCGCCGGCTCCCAGCGTGCTTGCGTGCGACCGGCATTCGTCGCATCTAGCCAGCCCATGAACGCCGAGATCGCTGCCTTCCCGGTCCGCACCATCATCTTCGACCTCGACGGCACGCTGATCGACAGCGCCCACGACGTCGGCGCCGCCGTCAACCGCGTGCTGGCCGACCATGGGCTGGCGCCGATCGAGGCCGCGGAACAACGCGCGCTGATGGGCGAAGGTGGGCGCGTACGCACACGCAAGGCTTTCGCCTTGCGGGGCAGGCTGCTCGACGACGCGGAGCTGAGCGCCCGCGTCCGCGACTTCGTACGCTACTATGGTGAGAAGCCGGTTGAGAGCACCGTGCCCTATGCGGGCGTGCCCGAGACCTTGCGACGCCTGGCGGCGGCCGGCGTGCGGATCGGCGTCTGCACCAACAAGTACGAGGCCTCGGCGCGCGACGTGCTGGCGCGGCTGGGGCTGATGCCGCTCGTCGAGGACGTCGCCGGCGCCGACTCCTTCGATGTCCGCAAGCCGCATCCCGGACATATCCTCAAGCTGCTGGCGCGCATGGACGCCGATCCCGCTACGGCGCTGATGGTCGGCGATTCGATCCACGACGTCGAAGCCGCGCACGCCGCCGGCCTGAAGGTGATCGCCGTGTCGTGGGGCTACACGCTGGTGCCGGCCGGCGAGCTGGGCGCCGATGCCGTCATCCACCGGTTCGCGGATCTGATCGACGCCGCGACGGCGCTGCCGTTGCGCCGCAGCTAGCGCCCCTCGCAATCCTGCCTTCAGGCCGCCGCGCGGCCGCGTTCGAGCGCGGCGGCGACGAGGTCGGCGAGCTCCGCGACGGTGCGCGCGACAGACCAGGACGACAGCAGCGAAGCGGGCACGACGACCGTCGTCGACGCCACCCCAGGGGCAAAGGCGCCGATCACGACCGGCACCTGGGGCGCGCGCAACTGGCGGAGCCGGCGCAACAGGTGGTCCATCACCGTCGTGGAGCCCGGCAGCACGACGCACAGGGCCAGCGAATCCACCTGGCGCCCCGGGTCCGGCGCCATGAGGCCCGCCAGCTCGTTGAGCGCACAGGCCCGCGCCGGGATGTCGCGACGGCGCAGCACGGCGGCAGCCAGCACGGCAGCGCCGCGATCGAGCTCGCTGCGCCCGCCGACGCACAGCACGCGCACCGGCGCGGCCGTCTCCGGTTCCGCGCCCGCCCGGTCGGCGGCCTTGTCTTCGTCGCCATCGCGCGCCGGCGCGGTGTCCGGCTCCTCGTCGAGGGCGGCGATGATTTCCTCGATGCCCTCGGCGACGAGGCGCTGGCGTTGCTCGTCCAGGGCGCCGCGCCGGCGATCGCTCTCGGCGAGCACCAGCAGGGGTAGCAGCACCGTGTCGGCCAGGGCCGGCACGCCATGCTCGCGGGCGTGCTCGACGGCGATCTCGACCGCGTCGAACGGCGAATGCGCCAGCAGCCGGTGATAGATCTGGGCTTCGGTCGGCAGCACCGGCTCGTCGCCCAGCAGGATGCCGAGGAATTCCAGCTGCGGCACGTGGCGGCCGATCACGATCAGACAGACCGTGATCGGCATCGCCAGCAGCAGCCCGACCGGCCCCCACAGCGCCGCCCAGGCCATGGTCGACACCAGCACCGCCAGCGGCGACATGCCGGTCGAGCTGCCGTAGCGCAGCGGCTCGACCACCTGCCCGACGATCACCTCGCAGGCCACGATCAGGCTGAAGGCCAGCAGCGGCAGGGTCCAGCCGGGGGCGACGGCGATGGCGACCAGGGTCGGGACCACCGCGGTGATCACCGAGCCGGCGTACGGCACGAACCGCAGCACGCCGGCCAGCAGACCCCAGACCAGCGGGTTCGGCATGCCGATCAGCCACAGGCCGGCGCCGACGACGATGCCGAAGCCGATATTGATCAGCACCTGCGTCGCCAGGAAGCTGCTCAGCCGCGTCACCGCGTCGTTGATGGCTTCCGTCGTGCGGCTGATGTCGCCGCGGCTGATCAGGCGGATCAGGCGATCGCGCAGCGGCTCGCGCTCGAGCAGCATGAACACCACGAGCACGATGATCACGCCGGTCATCAGCAGCGGCAGGATCACGGGCATCAGGAACGCGGCGACGATATCCAGCGCCGTCGCACTCTCGAGCTTGACCGGCATCGGTGTTGGCGTCGGCGGCTGGGTGCCGACGGGACCCTGCGGCCGCGTCAGCTCGTGGCCGAGCTCGCGCAGCGCGCCGACCGCGTCGGCGATCAGGCCGCCGCCGGCGCGCATCTCGTCGATCTTCTGCAGCAGGTTGCTGCGGTACTTGGGCAGGTTGGCCGCCAGATCGGTGATCTGCCAGGCGAGCAGGAAGGTGATGCCGCCGATGATCAGCACGGCGAGCAGCACGGCCAGCGTCACGGCCAGCCGCATGCCCACGAAGTGGCGCAGCCACGACACCAGCGGCCCGAGCGCGAAGCTCAGCAGCATCGTCAACGCCACCGGGATGAGGACGTCGCGGCCGTAGTAGAGGAAGCCAACGACGATCGCCGCCGCCAGCAGGCCAGCCGCGACGGGCATGATCCGTACGCCGGCTCCGACCGGATCTGGTCCGGCGGATGGAGAGGGTTTCGGTACCGGCGGCATCACGGCGACAGCTGGATGGGCGAACGCCCGCCCCTGGAATTGGGGCACAACGGCCGGCCGGCCGCAACGGTTCCCTCCGGGTGGGGTTCGCTGGGGGCGCGTCACTCCAGTGACGCGTCATAGGCCGGGGGGACGAAGACGCGTCACTGGAGTGACGCGCCCCCAGCGACCCCCTTCGGGCCATCTCCCCAGCGAAGCTGGGGGAGATTGACAGGTGCGGCGGGGGCAACTTATACCGCGCGTCCGGCGGGCGCTTAGCTCAGCGGGAGAGCACACCCTTCACACGGGTGGGGTCGTAGGTTCAATCCCTACAGCGCCCACCATTCTCCGCCGTTCCCACGCCATCGGCCGCGATGCTGTCGATCGTCATCCCTGTCCTCGACGAGGCGGCCATGATCGCGCAGGCGCTGCGGCGCCTGCAGCCGCTGCGGGCGCGTGGCGCCGAGGTGATCGTCGTCGACGGCGGCAGCCGTGACGCCACCCTCGAGCTGGCGCGCCCGCTGGCCGACCAGGTCGCGGTCGCGCCGCGCGGCCGGGCGTCGCAGATGAACGCCGGCGCCGCCCTGGCGCAGGGCGATCCCCTGCTGTTCCTGCATGCCGACACCATCCTGCCCGATGACGCCGATGGCCGCATCGCGGCGGCACTGGCCAACGGCGCGTGCTGGGGACGCTTCGATGTCCGCATCGATGGAAGGCAGCCGCTGCTGGCCGTCGTGGCGTGGTCGATGAACCTGCGTTCGCGGCTGACCGGCATCGCCACGGGCGACCAGGCGATGTTCGTGCGGCGCGACGCGTTCGCCGACGCCGGCACCTTCGCCGACATCCCCCTGATGGAGGACATCGCCCTGTCGCGGGCGCTGAAGCGGCTGGGTCGGCCGGCCTGCCTGCGGGCGCGCGTCGTCACGTCGGGCCGGCGCTGGCGGCAGCGCGGCGTGTTGCGCACCATCCTGCTGATGTGGCGGCTGCGGCTGGCCTATTTCCTCGGTGCCGATCCGGCCGAGCTGGCGGTACGTTATGGCTACCGGCCGCAGCGGCGCTGAGCCCGTCGGCATCGCCGTCTTCGCGCGCGCACCTGTTGCGGGCGAATGCAAGACGCGGCTCATCCCCGTGCTCGGCAGCGAGGGCGCGGCCGAGCTGCACCATCGCATGCTGAAGCGCACCGTCGCGTCGGCGCTGGCCGCCGGCATCGGACCGGT
>Ga0187894_10002609_pt1 | contig 21336 bp, 16 predicted proteins | sample GBC1701081metaG_FD_136650 | JGI IMG/M metagenome (GOLD analysis project Ga0187894, IMG submission 136650) | White microbial mat communities from a lava cave in the Kipuka Kanohina Cave System on the Island of Hawaii, USA - GBC170108-1 metaG ...
CCGGCCATCGCCGGTTCCGTGCGGATCGCGTGCCACGGCGATCGTGACCCGCTCCACATCGCCTGACGAGGTCGCTCGGCGTCCGGGCGAACGATGCTGCCCTGGCGCCGCACGCGGAGGTGTCCGCTCCGCACAGCGCTGCGCGCATACAGCACGCGGCACATCGGACCACACACGAGCATGATGATGCTCGGCTTGGTGACCCGGGGCACTAGCGAAGCTCCGCCTCAAACCGCCGAGCGATTCGGCACCGTCAGGAGGCTCCGCTACACTAGCTCGCTGTCTGCTTTGTCTCGCTCCGCTCGACGGACATCTCCAAAGGGCGAGCGGCAGTTGTTTCAGTCATGACGACGTTGGCCTTTGGAGATGTCTAGGCGGGCGGACGCGGCGCGAGCAGCCCGCGGGCGCTGCGGCTCCACACGATCAGCAGCGAGATCGCGACCACGAACAAGCCCAGGCCGAGGCCGATCCACAGGCCGATCACGTTCCAGCCGAGCGTGAAGCAGAGGAAGCAGCCGAGCGGCAGCCCGATCGCCCAGTGGCCGATCAGATTCGCGAGCATCGCCGTGCGCGTCTCGCCGAGCCCGCGCAGCGCGCCCGTCGTGACGCCCTGAAGCCCGTCGAACAACTGGAACATCGCGCCGACGGCGAGCAGCATCACCGCGATGTGCACGACGCTCGCATCCGCGGTGAACAGCGTGATCAGCAGACGCGGCGCGAGCAGGAACACGGCCGCGACGAGGCTCATGAAGAGGCCGATCAAGCCAATCGCCGTCCAGCCCGCGTGCGCGGCCCCGTGCGGGTCGCGCCGCCCGATCGCCTGACCGACGCGGACGGCTGCCGCCGACGACATCCCCAGCGGCACCATGAACGTGAACGCCGCGATGTACAACGCAATCTGATGCGCCGCCAGCATCGTCGGCACCAGCCGGCCGGCGAGCGCGCTCGACGCCGCGAAGACGCCGACTTCCATCGTGACCTGACTCGCGGCCGGCACGCCCAGCGTCAACAGCCGGCGCAGCCGCCAGCCGTCCACGCGCAGCGACGAGTCGAAGAGCCCCGTGCGTCCGCGCCGCGCGTGCCAGACCGCGGCGGCGACCAGCACCAGCGCCATGTAGATGCGCGCGGCCACCGTCGCCCAGGCCGATCCGTCCGTGCCCAGCGTCGGCGCGCCCCAGTGGCCGTAGATCAGCGCCCAGTTCGCGACGGCGTTGATGATGTTCGCCGTGACCAGCGCAAACGCGATCGGCGCCACGAAGGACATGCCCTGCAGATAACGGCGCAGCGCGGCGTAGGCGAGCAGCGGCGGCAGGCTCCAGTTCACGATCAGCAGGTAACTGCGCGCCAGCGGCAGCACGTCCGGGTGGAGTCCGACCAGTTCGAGCACATAGGACAGGCCGACGACGATCAGCATCAGCGGCACGGTCAGCAGCGCCACCATCACGAGGCCGTGCCACAGCCAGCGATGACACTCGTCCAGCCGCGTCGCGCCGTAGGCCTGTGACACGAGCGTGTCGAGGCCGAGCAGCACGCCCATCCCGAAGATGCCGATGGCCATGAACAGGCCGACGCCGACCGCGCCGATCGCCTGCGGGCCGAGCGATCCGACCATGATCGTGTCGACAATGCCCATGAACATCCAGCCGAGTTCAGCCAGGATGACCGGCAGCGCGAGCGACGTCATCGGACGCACCTCGCCGCGGACAGCGCCCCAGAACTGGCGGGGAGCGGCGCCGGTGGGCGCGGTCGCGATCGGACGGGATTCCTCGCGCAGAGACATCCTTCGATGATACCCGGCCTTGGTACGAAGTGTTCACGATCGTCCACCCGGGCGTTGATCCAGAACAGACGACACGCCTGGAGGACCGAATGAAAATGACCGTCAGCGCCGCGCTTGCAGTGCTCGTCCTGCTGCTGGTCGGCACCAGCCCGATTACGGCGCAAGGCTCGTTCTATCCGTTGATCGTGAACGGGTCACCCAGCTTGAAAGTGGACTATACCAACGGCTATTTCACCGTGCGTTTCCGCCGCACCGTGCGGGGCGCGGGCGCGCCGACGTCCTACACACGGAACGTGCCGCCCGGCAGCGGCGCGTGGGTGGACCGTCCGCTCAACACGCAGGAGCCGTTGATGCTGAAACAGAAGATGACGAGGGCGCAGGCCGACGCCGCGTGGGAGCGGCTGCGGCAGAACGGCGGCTACTGGCGGTTCTATTGCCGGAACACGAACAGCGGCCATTTCGACGTATCGCGCTCGGAAGCCGCCTACGCCTCGACGCGGATCGACTGACCGCGTACCGGTCGTCCCGCCGCGCCGCGCGCGCGTCGCGCCACGGTCGAGGTCCGGAGAAGCGCTATGCTGTCTGACATGCCGCTTCCCGAGCCGAGGCCTCGTCCCGAGCCCATCGTCGTTCCCGAACAGATGCAGTGCGTCGAGATTCCCGAGCCGGACGTGCTCCGGCTCGTCACGCGTCCCGTGCCGCGGCCCGCGGCGGCGGACGTCCTGATTCGCGTCGAAGCCGCCGGCGTCAATCGGCCCGACATCCTCCAGCGTAAAGGCTTGTATCCGCCGCCCGCGGGAGTGTCCGATCTGCCCGGCCTCGAAGTCGCCGGCACGATCGCGGAGGTCGGCGCGCTGGTGCAGCGCTGGCGCGTGGGCGACCGCGTCTGCGCCCTGGTGGCGGGCGGCGGCTACGCGGAGTACTGCGTCGCGCCGGCGCCACAATGCCTGCCGCTGCCGGCCGGCCTCGACATGGTGCAGGGCGCGGCGATCCCGGAGACGTTCTTCACGGTCTGGACGAACGTCTTCGAGCGCGGACGCCTGCAGGCGAACGATGTCGCCGTGATTCATGGCGGATCGAGCGGCATCGGCACCACGGCGATCCAGCTCGCGCGGGCGTTCGGCGCGCGCGTCTTCGCGACCGCCGGAACCGATGAGAAGTGCCGCGCGTGCGAGCGGCTGGGCGCCGAGCGCGGCATCAACTATCGCACCGAGGACTTCGTCGCGGTCTGCCGCGAGCTGACGAACGGCCGCGGCGTCGACGTCATTCTTGATATGGTCGGCGGCGAGTACGTGGCGCGCAATCTGGACCTGCTCGCCGTCGAAGGACGGCTGGTGCAGATCGCGTTCCTCACGGGGTCGAAGACCGAGATCGACCTCCGGCCGCTGATGCAGAAGCGGCTGACGCTGACCGGATCCACGCTGCGGCCGCGCAGCGTCGAGCAGAAGGAAGCGATCGCCAACGCGCTGCGCGTCCACGTGTGGCCGCTGCTGGAGCGCGAGGTGGTGCGTCCGGTGATTCATGCGACGTTTCCGCTGGCGCAGGCCGCCGAGGCGCACCGGCTGATGGAGTCGAGCACGCACGTCGGCAAGATCGTGCTCACCACCACGTCGGGGTGAGCTGTCACGTTCGGGACGGGTGGGCCACCGAGGCTTCCAGAGGAAGATCATGAGCCGCAGCCAACTCGTCCGTATGCCCCCGTCCGTTCCCAGCCGCTGAACAATCGGCGCGGCACGGTCGTAAAGTTTGTGGACGTAGAGTTTTCGGGACCGATGAGCACGCGATCGTCGAAACGTTACACGTTCGGGCCGTTCGAGTTCGATACCCATGACCGTCTGTTGACGTGCCGCGGCGACGTCGTGCCGCTGACGCCGAAGGCCCTCGACACCCTGGATCTCCTCATCGCGCGGCGCGGCCACGTCGTCACCAAGAGCGAGTTGCTGGAACACGTCTGGCCCGACGCCTACGTCGAACAAAACAACCTCGCACAGAACATCTCCGCGCTGCGGAAGGCGCTCGGCGAGCCGCAAGGCCGCCCCGAGTACATCGAGACCGTCTCGCGCCGCGGCTATCGCTTCGTCGCGACGGTCACGGAAATCGTGACGCCCGCGGCCGACGCGCAGACCGCGATGGCGGCGGATGACGCGTCGGGTTCGGGTTCAGGCCCGGGACTCGTGTCGCGCTCGCCGATCCCCGAAACGCGCTACGCGCGCAGCGGCGATGTCAACGTCGCGTACCAGGTCGTGGGCGATGGCCCGATCGATCTCGTCTTCGTGATGGGCTGGGTCTCGCACCTGGAGTACTTCTGGACCGAGCCGTCGTTCGCGCGGTTCCTCAATCGCCTCGCGTCTTTTTCACGCCTGATTCTCTTCGACAAGCGCGGCACCGGTCTGTCGGATCGCGTCGCGGATCTGCCGACGCTGGAGACGCGCATGGACGATGTGCGCGCGGTGCTGCAGGCGGTGGGCTCGGAGCGCGCCGCGCTGCTGGGCGTGTCCGAGGGCGGGCCGATGTGCAGTCTCTTCGCGGCAACGCACCCGGAGCGCACGCTCGCGCTCGTCATGATCGGCACCTATGCGAAGCGGCTGTGGGCGCCGGACTATCCGTGGGGACCGAAGCCGGAACACGCGCAGGAGTTCTACGACGAGATCCGCCGCGAGTGGGGCGGGCCGGTCGGCCTCGACGATCGCGCGCCGAGCCGTCTGCATGACGCGGCCTTCCGCGACTGGTGGGCGACGTACCTGCGCATGGGCGCGAGCCCCGGCGCCGCGCTCGCGTTGACGAAGATGAACGCGGACATCGACGTCCGCGACGTGCTGCCGACCATCCGCGTCCCCACGCTGATCCTGCATCGCTCGGGCGATCGCGCGCTGCCGCCGGACGGCGGCCGCTACGTCGCGAGCCGCATCCCCGGCGCGCGCTTCGTCGAGCTGCCGGGCGACGATCATCTGCCGTTCGTCGGCGATCAGGACGCGCTGCTGGACGAGATCGAGCGCTTCCTCACCGGATCGCGCCACGTGAGCGACGCCAGCGAGAACGATCGCGTCCTCGCGACGGTGCTCTGCGGCCAGGCGCTGGAACCGCGCGCCGTGCCGAATTCTCCCGCGCATCGCGGCTGGATCGAACGGCGCTCGCGGCTCGTCGCCTTCGCGCACCGCGAGGTGGAACGCTTCCGCGGACGCGTGATCCCGCAGGCCGAACACGCGCTGCTCGCCGCGTTCGACGGCCCCGCGCGCGCGATCCGCTGCGCGTCGATCGTGTCCGAAGTCGCGCGCCGCCTCGATCTGTCGTTCCGCGTCGGCGCGCACACGGGCGAGTGCGAGATCGCGCTCGGCACGCCGCAAGGCCACGCGGTCAACGTCGCGACGCACGTCGCGCGTACCGCCTCGCCCGGCGAAGTGCTCGTGTCCCGCACGGTGCGCGATCTCGTCGCCGGCTCCGGCCTCCTGTTCAACGATCGCCACGTCTCCATCCAGCCCGTACCCGAAAGCGATCTCGCGCTGTTCGGGGTGTCCGCCGATCATCTGCGTTCCGCACTCTTGAGCTTCTAACCCGAGTCAGCGATCGTCCAGTTTGCCGCGTACAGCGCTTCCAAAGAGCGATACGCGGCGGCCGGCCTGCGCTAGACTCAGAGTGATGCAGCCCTGATGCGGATGACGCGGATGCGCGCGACGGAGGACTCATGACCACCGGGCACATGGTAGAGGTCGGAACCACGCACGGAACGTTGCAGGGATATCTCGCCGGCGCCGGCCCGAACAAGCCCGGCCTCATCGTCATTCAGGAATGGTGGGGTCTCGTCCCGCATATCAAGAGCATCGCGGATCGCCTCGCCCTCGCCGGCTACATCGCCATCGCGCCGGATCTGTATCACGGCAAGAGCACCGTCGCCGAAGAAGAGGCGAAGCACCTGCTGAACGGCCTCGATTGGACGCGCGCCATCGACGAGCTGATCGGCGCGGCAACATATCTGCGCCAGCAGCAGCACGTGCCCAGCGTCGGCGTCGTGGGCTTCTGCGTCGGCGGCGCGCTCGCGGTCCTCGCCGCCGCGCGTCCGGAGGTCAACGCGTACGTGCCGTTCTACGGCTTCCCGCCGCAGGAACCGTCCGAGGTGGGCGTGCCCGGCCTGTTCTTCTTCGGCGCGGACGAGGATCATTTCCCGGTCCCGAAAGCGCAGGCCTTCGCCGAACGTCAGCGCGAACGCCGCGTACCCACGGACGTCGTGATCTATCCGGACGCCGGCCACGCGTTCTTCAACGACACGCGTCCGGAGAAGTACCGCCGCACCGCCGCAATCGACGCGTGGAACCGCACGCTCGACTTCTTCCGCCTGCATCTGCCGAAAGCCTAGGCCCCACGCACATCCGGTGATCGGGCCGCGCGCGCACCCCGCCGCGCGCGGCGCACGCAAGACGAGCACCCGCGCGTCTCGTGGCTCGACGTTCCGAACAGCCACACGCCAGCACAGCCGTCACCAATTTTCAAGATCTGCCGGTGGGCGGGCGTGTCTCTGCCGATTGGCATGAAGCCGCGGGCACTGATAACGTGTAGGCATGCACACGATTCAGCCTGCGAGCTTCGTGCCGGGCGTGACGCCGGCCGATCTGCCCGCCCCCGATCTGCTCGACCGGGCAGCCGACATGACGAGCACGACCGGCGACGCGTCCGCCATCCAGGCCGCGTCGCCGTTGATTCGCGGCACCGCGCTCATCCTGTGGGATCCGAAGGTCCCCGGCAAGAAGCGCGACGCCATCGACACCGATCAGATCACGCCCGCCGCCGATTGCGTGTCCGACAGCCTGGAACATCTGGACGAGCGCTGGAAGACGGGTGCGTTCCGCCACGTCATGCCCGACTTCCGCGCGCGCGTCCACGCGGGACAGACGTTCGTCATTGCCGGCGAGCGCTTCGCGATCGGCTCCTCCCGCGAGATGAGCCCCGCCGGACTGAAAGCCATCGCGGAGGAAGTCGGCCTCGAACTGGTGATCGTGTGCGGCCGCCAGATGGGCGACATCTTCCGCCGCAACAGCTTCAATCTCGGCCTGCACGTCGTGGAATGCCCCGACGCCGCCGCGGACGCGCAGGACGGCGACCGCTTCGCGTTCGATCCCGTCACGCGCCGCGTCACGAACGAAACCCAAGGCCGCACGTACGAACCCGTCCCGCTCGCGCCGAAGGAAGAAGAGATCCGCCGCAGCGGTGGCATCGTTGCCGTCGGACGCCGCGAGCTGCGCGCCTCCGTCGAACGCGAGCCGCGCATCGAGTGGCCGGACGGCGAGACCGCGAGCCGGTTGACGTCGACGGAACAGATCGTGTGGGCGCATCGCGTCGACAAGGACGCGGAGGTCAAGCCGGGCGTGACGCTGCGCGTCTACGCGGACCTGCTGCCCGCGTCGGACGGCACGGCGCCGTTCGCGATCCACACGTTCAACCAGATCACCGGCGGCGGCACGATCCGGCCGCGTCAGGCCGCGATCGCCAACGACCACTTCGTCTTCACCGGCCGCGAGGCGGACGACAAGCAGACCGATATCGGCCGCGCCTTCGCGGAGAAACACGACATCGAGAAGCCGTACTACGCGACGCCGGGCGACGGCATCTTCCATTTCTACTTTCCCGAGCAGGGATTGATCGCGCCGGGACAGTTCGTGCCGGGCGCGGACTCGCACAGCCGCGCGTACGGCGCGTACGGCGCCGTCGGCATCGGCGTCGGCTCGACGACACTCGGCTTCGGGTGGGCGACGGGCTACGTCTTCATCACGCTCGCGCCGTCCCGCGCGGTCATCTTCACCGGCAAGCTCCAACCCTGGGTCAGCGGCAAGGACATCGTCCTCGAACTGCTCCGGCGCTGGGGCGCGGCGCAGGCGCAGGGCATGTCCGTGGAGTTCCTCGATCTCGGCCGCCAGCTTCCGATCGCGTATCGCAACACGATTGCGAACATGATGGCGGAAGCCGAAGCGCAGAACGGCATCTTCGCGCCGGACGAGATCACGGCGTCGTGGTATCGCAGCAAGGGCATGACGGAGCTGCCGTATCCGCCGATCTCGCCAGGCGCGGACGCGAGCTATGCGCTGACGGACGAGATCAACCTGGACTTCGTGCGGCCGATGATCGCGAAGCCGTTCAGCCCGGGCAATGCATTCCCGGCGGAAGACGTCGCACGCGAGCGGCTGACGTTCGACAAGGCGCTGATTGGATCCTGCACGAACGGCGGCTACGACGATCTGCTGCAGGCGGCGCTCGTGATTCGCGCCGCGCGGGCGCAGGGCCTGTCGCACGCGGCGACGCCGTTCCTGGTGTTTCCAGGCTCGGGCGGCGTCGCGCGGCAGATCGCGCAGGCGGATCCACGGCTCGGCGGACAGTCGATCGCGGCGGTGTTCGAGTCGGTCGGCGGGGAAGTGCGCCGGTCGTGGTGCGGCCCCTGCTTCGGCCAGGGACCGGACTCGCTGCGACCCGGCGAGCGGGCGATTACGTCGTTCAACCGGAACTGGCAGAACCGGATGGGCGTCGGCGGGGAAGGCTACCTCGCGAGTCCGTCTGTCGTCGCGGCGTCCGCGCTGCTCGGCTACATGGCGCCGCCCAGCGAGCTGGGGCTCGCGTGGGACGCCGATCGCTTCGGCGTCTGACGTCTTTCAGCACCTCTTCACGCACGCGTCCGCGAGCCGGGAACGTTACCGTTCGATAGCCGGCTCCGCGGGCGGCGTGCGCTTCCTGGGCGCCGGCACACGCGCCGGCGTCGACGGACGCGCGAACGGTCCGGCGTCGTAGCTGCCGAAGGCCGCGCGCACCATTTTCACGAACACGTCGGTGTTGTCGTACGTCCCGATGAACTGCACGGCGCCGGCGCCGGATGCCGTCAGCAGGACGTCCGATCCGGTGTGACCGGCAATCTTGTGCGCCTCGGGCGCCGTGTCGCCCGGACACTCACGCGGATCGCAGGCGTGCTCGCCGTTCTCGATCGTCCCCGCGACCAGGAAGCCGGGGATGGCTTTCCCCTGCGCGGTGCGGTTGTCGCTCTTCGCGTCGGATCCGTCGCGCAGCGGGTTCGCGATCGCCGGACCGACGTCCTTGTCGTCGTCCTTCTTCCGGATGGCCGCTTCCTGCATCAGGCGGTTCGAGATCCAGTTCTCGAAGCGATCCGGCGCCGCGGCCCATCCGAGCAGCAGCTTGCGCGATGGATCCGGATCCGTCGGGAAGCCGTGCGCGTCCTGCGTGTAGTTCGGGTGGAAGTCGAGCTGCTGGTCCGGATTGAACCGGAACACGGCGGCATAATCGCGGACCGGCTCGCCGAGGCGCTGCGGCGTGAACCGATCGTTGCCGACGGCAATGATGCCCATGCCGCCGGTCTCGTGATCGGCCGTGACGATGACGAGGGTGTCGTTGGCGGGGTCGCGATCGCGATTGGTGCGCTCGGCGAAGTCGAGGGCGATGCGGACGGCGTTGTCGAACTCGATCGTGTCCCAGATCGTCCGCTCGGGATCGGCGGCGTGCGCGCGCTTGTCGATCGACGCGCCTTCGATCAGCAGATAGAAGCCCTTCGGCGAGCTGGACGCGAGCGCGTTCAGCGCGAGCTGCGCCATCTCGTCGAGCATCGGCTCGTCGCGCCGCGCGCGGTTCTTGTCCAGGCCCAGCTCCTGGCTGTACGTGCCCGCACCGACCTTGTCGAACGCCACCGGCATGTGCGACGCATCGAACAGCCCGAGCAGCTTGCCCGGCGTCCGCCCGGCCTTCATCAGTGTCGTCAGCTCCGCGCGCGTGCGGAGATAGTGATAGCCGTCGCGCGTGTACTCGTCCACGAGATTGCGCTGATCCGGCCGCGTGCCGTCTTCGACGCCTTTCGGCCGGAAGTGCTGCGCGCCGCCGCCCATCAGCACCGTGACGCCGTTGCGTTGCCGCTCGTCGAAGAAGCGCTGCGCGATCCCGACGTACCGGTTCCGGTCCGACGTGTGGACCGCGTTCGCGCCCGGCGTCGCGTCCGTCACCTCCGCCGTCGTCACAATCCCCACGTTGAACCCCGCGCCGTGCTGACGCCGCAGGAATTCGCCAATGTATTCGATGCGCGGATTGTCGAACGGGTCGCCGGTGTTGTCCGGGAAGACGCCTTCGGTGTTGTTGTTGCCCTTCTGTCCCGTGGAGTAGGCCGCCATGCCGGGCGCGGAGTCCGTGATGACGGAGTTCAGCGCGAACGTCATCACCTGGCCGGTGGCGTCCATCGTGTCCATCGCGAGACGCGTGCGCGCCTTGCCGTCCTTCACGCCGCGCGAGACGATGCGCGCGGCCGTGCGGTGGGCGAGGCCCATGCCGTCGCCGAGCAGGAAGATGATGTTCCTCGCGCGCGGCATCTGACCTGGACGCGATTGCCACGGCAGCGCGCGGACGGTGACCTCGGCCTGCGCGCCGTCCGTCGTCCTCGCGGCGATGACGTAGGTGCCCGCGCGCGTGAAGGCATAGTCGCGCAACAGGAAATTCGAGCTGTGCGGCGGCGCGCCCGCCGCGCGGAGGGACGCCGGCAGCGCGTCGCTCGTCACGCCGGTGCCGCCGAACCCGCGCTCGCCGTTCTCGCCGGCGTCGAGGATGTTGCGCGCGGTGATGTCGGCGCCGTTGACGGAGACCTTCAGCCCGCGCGGCGGCTGGCCGCCCGCGTCACTGGTCGCCTCGACGCGAAGGTCGAAGCGCTGGCCGACGACGAAGTCTCCGCGATCCGGCGGCATGATGCGGATGCGCGTCGCGGCGTGGGCCGCGGACGCCGTCAGGACCGCGAGCGCAAGCACGCAGCCGGATCCAATCACTCGGGGCACGGGATCTCTCCTGATTCGCGAAGGAAGCGGTCGATGATGGCTCGAATGGTCAATGGCGACGATCCCTCCGCCTTGTTGTTGACGAGGATATACGCCGGCTGTGTCGCGCGTACGGCGCGCTTCAGCAGATCGACGACCTCGCCGCGCATGCCCTCGTCCGCGTCGACGATCTTGTCGAACGGCTGATACGCCTCGCGCCGTGCGTCATACCGCGTGCCGGGCTTCAGCAGCAAGCGGATCATCACGAACGGCGCCGCGTCGGGGCGCACGACGGCCGCCTGCTGGCGCAGCGCGGGCATCGCGCTCCAGTAATTGCAGACGTGTGCGACGCGGTGCCGTGCGAGGACCGCGGCATAGTCGGGCGTCAGCAGGGCGCGGTCGCGGATTTCGACGCCGTACCGGTGATGCGTCGGCAGCCCCGCGAAGAACTGGTCCAGCGCCTCGGCGAAGCGGCCGGGGTCGAGCCTGAACGCGGGCGGCAGCGGCGGCAGCTCGAAGATGAACGGACCGGTGTTGGCCGGGAGCGCGCGCTCGAAGGGATCGAGCAGCTCGCGGCGCGTGACGTCGACGTCGAGGAAGTGCGGGTTCTCGACGGGCGATCCCGTCCGCCCCGATTCGGGCACGATGGCCGACGTCACGAGCGCCGGCGCTTTCGTGCAGACGTCGAACCCGGCCGGCAGTTGTGACGCATACGACGCCAGGTCCGCCTCGGGAATGGGCGCGTAGTAGCCGCGGTCCAGGCCGACGGTGCGGAAGAGCGGATGCCGCGCGTACTCCGTCAGGCCGTAGCGCGCGAGCCATTGCGGCGTCCGCGGACGTGAGTAGACGAGGCCCGCCCAGCCGGGAAAGCTCCACGAGCTGGTCCCGAAGCGCAGCGTCGCCGGCAGCCGCGCCGCGAGATCGGCCGCCGCCGGATCGACCGGCAATCCCTCCGACGGCGACGGCGGACCGTCGTCTCGCTTCCCCGGACGCTCGGGCGGCGGATCGCCAAACAAGGTCAGTTGCGGCGGCGGGGAAGAGCCTCGCGCGGATCGACTCATGGCTGGTGCATCGACTTCATCGACCGTCGACGATGAGGAAAATCCAGTTGGCGGCGAGCAGGAGCAGCACGGCCGCGCGCAACCGCGCGCGATCGGGATCGCTGAACCGCAGGCGCAGCCGCGGACGCCGCAGCAACGTCACGGACGCGGCGTAGAGGACGTACGGCACGACGGCGGCGAGCGCCAGCGCGACGAGCGGGTTCCAGCGCAGCGCGGCGAACGGACGCCCGTGCATCAGCGACAGCGCCGCGCGCGTCCCGCCGCAGGTCACGCAGGGCACGCCGGTCGCGGTCTTCAGCGGACACAGCACCGGCGGCAGCAGGAGCGGCGCGGTCAAGTGCCAGGCCACCACCGCGGCGGCCATGCCGATCAGGACGGCAGTCCACAGCAGCTCGTGATCGAGCTCACCCGGCCGCAGATGTCGCCATTCGACCGTCATACACACTGACGGCCTCGCGCGCGCGACGGCCGTCCGCCAAGCATAGCATCGCCCGGCACGACACCGCCAGGTGCACGACGCGTGGCACGCGCGTCAGCGTGGTGGGACGAGGAATGCGAGGTAGATCAGGAACGCCGCCGCCACGACCACGACGATCGCCATCCCGGCGATGGCCTGCGCCGTGGTGGCGCCGTGCGCCGACGTCAGCGCGACGCCAAGGATCAGCAGCGTCGCCAGCGGCACGAGCACGAGACCGACGCACGGCACGAGGCCGTAGAGCGCGCACGCTCCGAAGACATACGCCGTCGTCCGGAACGTGCGGAGGAAGGACGCCGCCGGGACGCCGACAATCGGCAGGAACCCGTACAACAGCACGGCGACGCTCGTCACCAGGACCATCTGCACCACCCACGCCCAGCCATAGGTCGCCGCCGTGGTGCGGATGTTCACCTGGGCGGGTGAGCTGACGCCAAGCAGCGTCATCAGGTACCAGACCGCCTGCACGATCGCCACGAGCGCCAGACAGAGCGCGAGGAATACCAGCGGCCGCCCGAAGACCTCCGCGGATCCCAGCTCGCGGAAGAACCGCAGCGGATTGAAGAGGATGCCCGCGGCGGTGGTCAGGAACTCGCGAGCGCCGGCCCCCGGCCGTTCCCACGGTGGCCCGGGCGTGGGCGTGGAGGCCGCGGGCGAGCCTGGATCCTCCGACGCGCCCAGCACGCGCAGAAAGCGCGAGAGCGGCATCGATGGACGCGATGGGGCAGGCGGCGGCTCGGTCATGAGAGCATCCGGGAATCAGCCACGCGAGGAGCGGAACGCACGAACGCGAGCGGACGCCGGACGGCGCACGCTCGCGCGAAGGAACACACCGGGCGCGGACCGCCGCCCCCGGTCATGGATCAGATCACCGCTGACGTGTCCAGGCGGGACGCGTCAGTAGCCGCCTCCACCCTGCATCATTCTGGCGAACGAGACGCCAACGAGCATCGCGACGATCGCAACGAACACGCAGCACGCAATCAGCGGCAGCAGGACGGCGACTGCCGCCTTGCCGGTCGTCGTCTCGTGGACTTCAGCCAGGCCGATGATGGTGGCGACGATGCTCCAGATGCCGCCAATGATCCCGCCGCACATCGGCACGATCGACCAGAGCGACGGGCCGCCTGACGCATAGCAGACGACGCGGAACGTGGCTTCGAACGAATACTTCTGTCCGCCGATCAGCATCAGGCAGACGTGGAGGATCCCCGCCCAGATGAACGTGCCGATGACCAGGAAGATGCAGCCGAAGATCAGCAGCCCGATGACGCCGGTGAGGAGCCCCGCACCCGCGGCGGGTCCGAAGTCGCCACGGCCGCCGAAGCTGCCCATGCCGAAGCCGGCGAGGTTCCAGAACAATGACATCGCCAGGACGACCGCGCCGCAGACGAGATAGAACGTGAACGGCTGGACGATCCCGCCTTCGCGGCGCATGGTCCTGAAGAAGTTCGTCGGATCGAGCAGCACGCCGCGGAGCGTATCGACGAAGCGCTGCAGGAACGGTCCCGGCTGTTCCCACGGGGGACCGGAACGCTGGGGTGGTGTCGGCGGCGGTGGAATCGGCGTCGTGGGGAAAACGGGCGGTGGCGGTGGGGTGAAGCTCGGGCCGTCGGTCATCGTGTTCTCCCGTCTGAGCGCGCGTCGACTCGCGGGCAACCAGCCCACGCGTCAGCAAACCGGTCGTGCCGCTCGTCATCCGTCATCCCTGGACGAGCGACCCGGACCGTTCGCGCGCACGCTGCTGTGTACTCTGCGCGTTGATTTATCGCACAGCTTTCTCGTGACTGCAAACTCCGGCTCCAGCCGCAGCCTCGGCCGCGCGACGCCACACGGCCGCGGGCCGGACACGTCCGCGGCGGATCGTTGTGAGCGCGCGCCGGCGCCCGTATACTGCGCAGGCATGCCTGCCGCGCCCGAGCTGCACCACGTCGTTGTCGATCCGCCCGCGTCCCACGTCCTCCGGTCGATGGCCATCCTGCACGGCATCTACGGCCGCGGCCGGAACTGGCTGTCGATCGCGCGGCAGTTCGTAAGCCTGCGCGACACCTGGCGCGTCATCCTGCCGGACCTGCCGAATCACGGCGAATCGCGCGGCTTCCCGCCGCCGCACACGATTGCGACCGCGGCGGACGCCGTCACACGGTTGATGCAACGCCACGCGGGCGACGGCGTTCCGGTCCGCGCGCTCGTCGGCCATTCGTACGGCGGAAAGGTGGTGCTGACCGCCGCCGCGAGCCTGCCGGGCCTCGAACAGGTCTGGCTGATGGACTCGACGCCCGAGCCGCGCGCGCCGATCGGCCTGGCCTGGAGCATGCTGGAGATCGTCCGCTCGCTGCCGCCGACGTACGGATCGCGCGTCGCGCTGATTCAGGAACTGCAGGCGCGCGGCCTGTCGGCGGACGTCGGCGCCTGGATGGCGACGAACCTGGAACACCTCGACGGCGCGTTCCGCTGGGCCATCGACTTCGACGCGATGGACGCCATGCTCCGCGACTTCTTCGACGCCGACCTCTGGCCGATCGTCGAAGCCCCGCCCCCGCACCTCCACATCCACGTCGTCAAGGCGCTCGCGTCCGACACGATCAGCCAGGCCGCGCTGGAACGGCTCCGCGCCGCGTCGCGCCGCACCGGACGCGTGTCGGTCCACACGATCGACGGCGGACACTGGGTCAACGTCGAAAACCCGGGCGCCGTCATGCAACTGCTGACCAGCCATCTCTCCTGACGCGCTCACAGCGTCTTCAGATACTCGACCAGCGCGCGCTTCTGCGCCGGCGCGAGGCCGACGCCGTACGTGTGGCCCGCGGCGCTGTTGCCCGGCAGCGACGTGTCGAACTTCGTGCCCGCGCGCATCGCGTCCGCGCCCTCGGAGACGAAGCCGACGCGCGCCGGGTCGTAGAGCGTGTAGCCGCGATAGAAGACCTTCGTGCGCCGCTCCACCGGTTCGAACAGCTCGGCGAGATAGGGCACGGATCCGTTGTGGAGGTACGGCGCGCGCAGCCAGACGCCGTCGAGCGGCACGGCGACGTAGCCGTTCGTCTTGCGGAAGCCTTTGAAGCCCCACGGATAGTCCGTCGCGTAGGCGTTGTACGCATCGGCCGCGGCCTGCGTCCACATGTCGAGGCGGTGGCGGTCCGTGCCGACGTCCTCCTGCCGGACGACGGTGCCGGTGTTCGCGCCGCCAGGGGCGTGGCAGGCGGCGCAGCGCTCGCCGTAGACGGCGCGTCCGGCCGCGGCCAGCGTCGCGTCGACGTCGTAGGGATACGGCGCCGCCGGCAGCGTCTGCAGCCAGTCCTCGATGCGCTTCAGGCTCGGGAGATCGATGGACGAGCGGGACGCGCCGTCGCCGATCGCGGAGCTCAGGACCACCTCGCGCAGCGACGCGCTCAAGCCGTCCCAGTGCAGCGACATGCCCTGGCGCGCGCGCATGTTCCAGATCGGCACCATGTCCGAATTGCCAATCGTGCGGTCGACGGGCAGCGTCAGGATGCGATACTTCACCGGGTTGAACGGATCGATGCGGCCCTTGCCCCACGCGGGCCGGGTGTTCATCCACGCGTACTCGCCCTGCTGCGTGCGCAGCGCGCGCTGGACGGCGCGGACGATGAAGAGGCGGTAGGCGAGGGATTGCGTCCACGAGAGATCGGTCAGCTCGTCGATCGCCGCGAGGATGTTGCCGGCGGTGAAGCGCGGATCCTCGGCGCAGGCCTGCAGGAAGCGGACGTACGCCTGCGGATCCGCCTGATGCGACGGGCCGCCGGGCACCAGCGTCACCGGGTCGGAGACGTGCTTGCGATACGCGGCCGTGTGGCAGAACGCGCAGTTGATGGCGACGCGCGGGCCGCCGAACAGATCCTTCTTCGCGAAGCCGACCGGCAGCTCGCGGCCCTTCTCCCACACGAACCCGAGCGACGCGTAGCCGCCGGGCCCCGGCAGCTTCTCCGGAAACATCCGCGGCAGCACCTGCCAGATCCAGTAGGGCAGGCCTTCCTCGTCTTCGATGCCCACGGATCCGTACTTGAAATGCTCCTCGGGCGACGCCGCCTCCTGCGCGGCGCGCGCGGCGTCGCGTCCGGTGACGTGCTCGATGAGGACACCGGCAAAGCCGATGGTGGCGATGAAGAAGAGCGTGCGGGGCAGCACGGATCGCGAGACGACGGAAGAGGAAGAAGTCATAGCGTCTTCAGGTACTCGAGGAGGCGGACCTTGTCCTCGCGCGACAGCGACGCGCCGTAGACGTGGCCGCCGTTCCCGTTGCCGCGCAGCGTCGTGTCGAAGAGGACGCCTTCGCGCCCGGCCTCCGGTCCGGAGGACACGAAGCCCAGCGCGTCCCAGTCGTACACGTCGTACGCGCGATAGAACCGCGCCGGACGCTCCTCGGGCGAGAGCAGCGCGCGCAGCGTCGGCACCGAGCCGTTGTGAAGATAGGGCGCGCGCAGCCAGACGCCGTCGAGCGGCATGTTCGCGTAGCCCTGCGTCTTGCGGAAGTGCGAGAAGCGCCACGGATAGCCGCGGCCGATCTGGTTCATCTCGCGGGCCAGGTCCGCGGAGAACGAGTCCAGCCGTTCGCGATCCGTGCCGATCTCCGCGATCGGCGTCACCTGGCCGACGCGCGCCGCGCCGAAGTCGTGACAGGACGCGCACTCGGCGGCATAGATCGCGCGTCCGGCGTCGGCGAGCGTGCGGTCGATGCGCGCGGGCGGGAACGGCGGCGGCGCCAGATCCTGGATCCAGCGCTCGATACGCCCGATCGAGGGCACGTCGAGCGATCGCGGCGTCGCGCCGGCGCCGATCGCGGCGCTCTTGTTACGCTCCACGACGGAGTCGTTGTTGCCGTCCCAGTGGAGCCACAGACCCTCGCGCGGCCGCTGGTTCCAGAGGGACGGCAGGTCCGCCGTGCCGACGGTCGCGTCCATCGGCAGGCCGCGGAGGATCTTGTACGGATTGAACGTGTCCACGCGGCCGGGGCCTTGAGGCGGACGGTCGTCGAACCAGCGGTTCTCCTTCGCCCGGTCCAGGATGCCGTTGCGCGCGGCGCGGATCACGAACAGCCGGTAGAACAGCGCGCTGAACCGCCCGAAGCGCGGATTGTGCGCGCGGATCGCGCCGAGGATCGTGTCCGCGTTGAATCGCGGATCCTGCGCGCACGCCGTGAGGAAGCGCGCGTAGGTCTGCAGGTCCATCTGGTTCGCCGGCATGCCGACGATGATCCGGCGCGGGCTGGACGGGGTCTCGCGCAGCGTGCCCGTGTGGCACGTCGCGCAGTTCAGGCCGACGCGGTCCAGCAGGCCGGGCCGGAACGACGTCCCGATCGGACGCCCCTGCGGCCCCTCGTCGAACACGAACCCGAGCCGCTCGTAGCCCTCGCCCGGCCGGTCCGGCAGCTTGTCAGCGAAGATCACCGGCAGCACGCGCCAGAGCCAGTAGGGCAGGCCGACGCGGGCTTCGGTCCCCACCGATCCGTACTTGAAGTGATCGCCGATGTCGGGGAAGGACGGACCGTCGGGACCCGCGGGTCCGGCGTTGGCGCCGGCAGGCTGCGTGCGGACGAGCGTGGCGGACGCGAGCGCGACGCTCAGCGTCACCACGAATATGCGAAGCGTCTGAGGCGGCATGCGGATGACCTCAGAACGCCGGCGGCGGATCGTAGACGGTCATGATCTCGCGCACCATGTCCTCGCGCGACGCGAACCGCGACTCGTCGTAGCACCCCAGCGGGTTCTCGACCGCGTTCACGAGACACCGGTTGCAATACGTGCAGGGCTTCGGCGGACGGCCGAACCCGTCCTGGAACATCCGCACGAGCGTGTTGTTGGCGATCAGCGGCCGCGCGATCGACACCGCGTCGCACCAGCGCTCGTCCAGCGCGCGGCTGATCACCGCCGCGGTCTGAAAGCCGCCCGTGCAGATGACGGGCACCGGCACCGCCGCCTTGATCGCCTTCGCGTCGGGCAGGATCATCCCCTCGATGCGATCCGCCGGACCACGCGCGTCCTCCCAGCGGCTGCGGAAGATCTTGCCGGTCAGCCGGCCGCGGAAAAACAGGTAGTTGCGCAGCGTGAGGCCGCCGCTGGAGAGCAGCGTGTCGTACGTCCGCACCAGTTCGTCCAGCGGCAGATCGCCGGCGGGATTCTTCGGATGCGGGAACGCCGCGCCGGTCGAGACGTGGATCGCGTCGACGCCGTCCTCGACCAGCCACTTGCAGACCTGGATGGACTCCTGCAGCGTGTTGCCCTTCTTGCGGCCTTCGAGCGCGTCGGCGAACTCCGTCGCGCTGATCTTCATCTGCAGGTGGAAGTCCGGACCGACCTTCGCGCGGATCGCGCGGACGATCTCGCGCACGAAGCGCGCGCGCCGGTCGAGCGTGCCACCGTACGCGTCCTGGCGGTCGTTGATCGCGGAGCTGAGGAACTGGGTGATCAGATAGCCGTTCGCGCCGTGCAGTTCCACGCCATCCAGATCCGCCTCCCGCGCGCGGCGCGCGCCCTCCGCGAACGCGGCGACGGTCTCTTCGATCTGCTCGACGGTCATCCGCTCGCACTCGAACCCGTGCAGCGGCTCGCGCTCGTCCGTGGAGCTGAGGCCCTTGTCGTATTCGATGCCGGGCACGTCGCGCTGACGGCCGCCGTGACTGAGCTGCAGGATGTACTTGCACTTGTGCGCGTGGACCGCCCGGCCGAGCGCCCGCCAGAACGGGATGCGCTCGTCCCGGTCGATCGTCGCGTAGTTCGGCATGATGCGGCCGCGGATCGTCACCGGCACGAACGACGACACGATCGCACCGACGCCACCCTTCGCGAATTTCACTTCCCAGTTGATGCGCGTCTGCGTCCCCGAGCCGTCGTAGTTGTCGAACCGCCCGGACACGTTGGACCGGAAGATGCGGTTCTTCACCGTGAGGTGCTTGAACGCGAGCGGCTGAAAGATCGACTCGTGCGGCATGGTAATGAAGTTGTCAGTCGTCAGTTGTCAGTTGTCAGTTGTCAGTCAGGTCTCAGTGCCTCTGGTCGTTGCTGACGACTGAGCACTGACGACTGACGACGCTCTCAGAACGTCTTCAGGAGCTCGATCAGCGCGCGCTTGTCCGCGTCCGGCAGCGCGGCGCCGAACGTGTGGCCGCGATCGAGGACGAAGTCCGGCGCGACGTTGTTGTCCATGATGCGATCCAGGATCCGGCGATCCGAGATCAGGTCGAGCAGCCGCGTCCGGCGGACGATCCGCGGCAGCCGGTTCGGGTCGACGCGCGCGATCAGGTCGACCGGCGTGTGCCGCGGGATGTGCAGCGGCTCGCGGCGGAACTGCAACAGCAGTTCGCTGTCCGTGCTCGTCACCGGAATGAGCCCCGGCCGCCGCTCGGGCCAGAGCAGCTTGTCAATCGCGTCCTGGAACGCGATCATCCGTCCCTCGACGCTGGGATCCTTGATGAAGAGGCCGACCGAGTTGTTGTGCAGGTAGGGCGCCGTCGCCCACATGGCGATCAACGTCGGCGTGCGGTAGTAACCCGTCCCGCCCGCCTTCAGCTCGAACTCGATGGGCTTCGTCGGCCGCCACGGGTTGTAGAGGCCCGGCAGCGTGCCGACGGCCGGCAGCGTCTTGTAGGTCTCCGAGGAGAACTGCTCCCACACGTGGCCGCGCGTCGCGTTCGTGCCCGCGGCGCGGCCGACGTTCGTGCCGAGCAGCGTGACCGGATAGCGGCGGTCGTCCGACAGGAAATTGCCGTCGAGGAAATCCGGCGCGAGCACCGACTGGCGATACCACGCCGCCGCCTTCGCCGCGTCCCCCGCGACGTCGGCCGGCGGCTGCTTGCTCGAATGACACCGCGCGCAGTGGTCCGCGAAGACTTCCTTCCCGCGCCGCAGCGTCGCAGCCGGCGCGTTCAGATAGCGCGCGCCGCCCGCTGCCTGCGCGAGCGGCATCGGGCCGATGGTCTTGAGAAACGCCTCCGCGCCTTCCATCCGCGCGGACGTCGCCCGCCAGTCGGCGCAGGTCTTTTCGGCGGTCGCCATGTCGAACGGACGCTGCGCCTGGCCGCTTCCGGTGACGGGCGCGTGCAGCGTCAGCCAGTAGTCCGCGCACATGCCAATGTTGACGTAGACGCGCAGCGACGCGCCCGCGACACCCACCGAGTCCGCACCGTCCTTCAGGATGTGATGGACCTGGCGGATCGATCCGTCCCGCATCTTCTCCGGCGCCGTCGGCCGGAATCTCAGGTTGAAGATTGAATTGATCGCGTTCGGATTGTTGATGTGATCCGTCGCGAAGCGGGACGTGTCCGACGTGCCGGGCGCCTGCCGGTTGCCGACGTGCCAGCGGAAATCCGCCGGCGTCATCTTGAGGTTGAAGAGGCGTCCTTCTTCCCAGTACTGATTGCCGATCGCCGCGACCAGCTCCGACCATCGCGGTTTTTCCGGATCCACGGGCGGATTGAGCGGGTTGAAGCCGATGTGGCAGAAGCCGCAGGCCATGCCGATCAGATACGGCGGCTGCATGTCGCCGGGGTTCTTGACGTACGCCTCGGCGTTCCACTTCGTCTTGTCGAACCGGGGATTCGGGAACTTGCGCAGGCCGATGATGCCGGACGCCTCGCCGGGCACGCCCGGCACGGGCGGCTGATCGCAGCGATCGAGATACAGGCCGTAGGCGTCCGGCCCGGTCGCGGGCTCGCAGCCCGGCTGCGTGAGCGCGCCCAGCTCGCGGAAGCGCCGGCCGTGGCGGCGCGAATCGAGGTAGTTGAGCAGATCGACGTGGCCCTCGGTGAGCTGCGCCATCCGCACCCAGAAGTGCTCGTTGCCGCCGGTCCAGAAATACCAGGTGTCGCGGCCCTCGTGCTCCAGCGGCGTGAGGCGGCGGTCCGCGTAGCCGTAGTCCGCGTCGGTGTAATAGCCCGGCGGATGCGGTGACGGCTGTGGGGACTGCGCGGCTTCCTGCGCCGGCGGGGCGCTGGCGCGGTGCGTCGCCACGTCCAGCCCGCCGATCCATGTCACGATCATGGCTCCGATCGCCCACGCGCGGACGCTGACTCGCATACCTCCGTCCCTCCGGCCCACCGCGGCCCTGCATCGTTTGTTGTGTTATCTGCATTAACGCCGGGACGGGGCGTTATTAACAGGGAGTTGTCAGTTATCAGTCGTCAGTCGTCAGTTGGTCAGAAGCGCGACTACCGCTTGAGCCAGCGGCCCGGGCTGCTGACCGCCCTGATAGCTGACGACTGATAACTGATGACTGATAACTGATAACTGA
>Ga0187894_10002610_pt1 | contig 21333 bp, 20 predicted proteins | sample GBC1701081metaG_FD_136650 | JGI IMG/M metagenome (GOLD analysis project Ga0187894, IMG submission 136650) | White microbial mat communities from a lava cave in the Kipuka Kanohina Cave System on the Island of Hawaii, USA - GBC170108-1 metaG ...
CGATGATGGCGACGGCGATGAGGGCGACCATGAGGCCGTACTCGACGGCGGTGGCACCACGCTCGCCCTGAGCGGCGAGGCGGCTCTTGAACCAGCAGAAGACAGCGAGCATCGGGGCTTTCCTTTCGGGTTGGTGGAACAACATCTGTGAGAGATATCGGCGGGTGACCCTCGGTCCTTCATGGTCCGATCGGGCCGTTCGTGGCCACCGGGCGGACTAGTCAGCGCCGCCGCCGGTGGACGATCAGCGGCCGGCGAAGGCCCGGGCGATCTGGATGGCACCGGGGCCGATCGTCACCACGAAGATGGCCGGGAACACGCCTATCAGGAGCGGGAAGAGGATCTTCACCGGCGTCTTGGCTCCCTTCTCGCGGGCCCGGGCCCGCCGCTTGAGCCGCACCTGGGCCGCCTGCACCCGCAGAACCTCGGCGATGGCGACGCCCATCTCGTCGGCCTGAATGAGGGCGACGATGAACGACGACAGCTCGGGCACGTCGGTGCGATGGCGGAGCGCGATCAGCGCGTCGCGGCGGGACACGCCGAGCTCGATCTCCCGCAGCAGGCGGGCCAGCTCGTCGGACAGCGGCCCGTGGACGTTCTCCACGACGACCTCGAGAGCCTGCTCCAGGCCGAGGCCGGCCTCCACGGTGATGGCCAGCAGGTCGATGGCCTGGGGCAGCGTCTTGGCCACCTCGTCCTGGCGCTTGGTGCCCCGGCTCGACAGGATGATGTCGGGGACGAACGAGAACAGCACGGCGAGGGCGACGACCCACACCGGGGTCGGGATCGAGCCAGGCCCGCCGACCAGCCCGAACAGGGCACCGCCCAGGGCGGCGGCCGCCTTCCAGGACAGCACCCGCTCGGCCCGCACGCGCCCGTCGAGGCCTGCGTACAGGAGCCGGCGGCGGATGAGGTCGAGCCGCCCCTTGGGCGATACCTTGGCGACGAGCCGGCCGCCGGCGGTCAGCAGGGGCTCGACGGCCCGGAAGAGCAGGCTCGGTGCGTCGGCCGGCGCGGGGTCCGCGGCGCGTCCGAGGGCGACCTCGATGGGCGTCGCCACCGTGGCCACGATGCTCTTGGTGCGGGTGAGGGAGAAGGCGGCGGTACCGGCGCCGAGGGCGACGGTGGCGGCGATGAGCAGGAGCATGGCTCAAACCTCGATTCTGACGATCTTGGCCATCATGACGAAGGCCACCGCCATCAAGGTCCCGGCGATGGCGAGCATGGCCAGGCCGGGCGCGGTGGTGAACAGCGGTGTGAGGTAGTCGCCGTTGGTGACGCTGACGAACAGCGCCAACCCGAAGGGGAGACCGCCCAGGATGTACGCGGACAGCCGTCCCTCGGCGGTCAGGGCCTGCACCTCCCGGCGCAGCTCCTCCCGGCCCCGCATGAACTCGGCCACGCTGCGCAGGATGTCGGCCAGCCGGCCACCGGTCCGCTGCTGGACGGTGATGGCCTGCACCGTCCACGCCAGGTCCTCGGAGTCGAGACGCTCGGCCAGGCCGGCCAGCGCCTCCACCAGCGGGCTGCCCAACCGGGTGGCGGCCAGGACCCGGGCGAACTCGCTGGCCGCCGGCTCCTCGGCCTCGGCCACCACCAGGGTGAGCGCGGCGCCGATGGCCGAGCCCGACTCCAGCCCGGAGGCCAGCAGGTCCAGCACGTCGGGGAACTGGGCCTCGAAGCGGCGGCGGCGCCGCGAGACCGACCGGTTGACCATGGTCACGGGGACGAACAGCCCGGCGCCGCCGAGCAACAGCACCAGCGGCACGGAGCCGGCCGAGAGGCCGACGAGCACACCGACGGCGCCGGCGATCGCACAGATGGCCAGCAGCTCGCCGGCGTTGACCTTCCAGTCGCTGCGGGCCACCGTGGCCTTGAGGCGGCGGAGGAACCCGGTCTTGGCGAAGGCCCGCTCGGCGGCCGCGCCGCTCCGGGCCAGCAGGTTGCGGATCTGGTCGGGGTCGGGGCGCTCGTCCTCGATGTAGTGGGCATCGAGGACGGCCCGGAGGTCTTTGACCTGGCGGGCGGACCGGGCCCGCTGGGCGACGACGGCGGTGAAGAGCCCACCGGCGACCAGGAGGGCAGCGAGGCCGGTCATTGCTTCTTCCTTCCGAGGGAGGTGTCGAGATGGCCACGGAACAGGCTGGGCGCCAGGCTCACGCCGCGCTCGCGGAGCGTCTCCGCGCAGCGGGGCCGCAGGCCGGTGGCGTGCAGCGGCCCGGTGGGCGTCCGGGCGAAGACGTCCTGCAAGGTGATGGTGTCGCCCTCCCGACCCTGGATCTCCATGACCTGGCTGACGACGCGCGACCCGTCGGACCGCCGCTGGAGCTGCACGATGATGTCGACGGCGCTGGCCAGCTGCTCGCGGATGGCCCGCAGCGGCAGCTCCACGCCGCTCATCAGCACCATCGTCTCGACGCGGGACAAGGCGTCGCGCGGGCTGTTGGCGTGGACCGTGGTCATCGATCCCTCGTGGCCGGTGTTCATGGCCTGGAGCATGTCGATGGCCTCGCCGCCGCGGACCTCGCCGACCACGATGCGGTCGGGCCGCATCCGCAGCGCGTTGCGCACCAGGTCACGGATGGCGATCCGGCCGGCACCTTCGATGTTGGCCGGCCGGGACTCTAGGGTGACCACGTGGCGCTGGGCCAGCCGCAGCTCGGCCGCGTCCTCGATGGTGATGACCCGTTCTCCGTCGGGGATGAAGCTCGACAGCACGTTCAGCAGGGTCGTCTTGCCGGTGCCGGTACCGCCGCTGACGACGACGTTCAGCTTGCCCCGCACGGCCGCCTCCAGGAAGAGGGCGGCGTCGGTGGACAGCGACTCGCAGGCGATGAGGCTGGTGACGTTGAGGGCCTGCTCGGGAAAGCGCCGGATGGTCAGCACCGGCCCGCCCACCACCAAGGGCGGGATGATGGCGTTGACGCGGCTGCCGTCGGGCAGCCGGCCGTCGCCCATCGGCGCCGCCTCGTCGACCCGGCGGCCGGCGACGGCCAGCATCCGGTCGATCACGAGACGGTAGGCGTCCTGGCTGGAGAAGCGGACATCGGTGAGCTCCAGGCAGCCGCCCCGCTCGACCCAGATCTCGTCCATCGAGTTGCACATGATCTCGCTGACGCCCGGGTCCTCCATGAGCGGCGTGAGGGGCCCCCAGCCGAGCATGTCGGCCATGAGCGAGTCGATGAACTGGCCGCCCTGGCTGGGCGGGACGGTCACGCTGGAGCTGCGCAGGGCCTCGTCCAGCCGCTTCTCGAGAAGCAGGCGGACGCGGGCCTCGTCGACCCCCGTGGCGGCCAGGCCGGGGCCGAGGTCGTCGACGACGGCGGCCCGGACGACCGCCCGCAGCGCATCAATCTCGGTGGCGCCGGCCAGCTTGTGGGCGCGGGGCGGGCGGGACCGCAGCGGGGTGGGGCCGTCGGCGCGGCGCGGCGCGGGGGCCTCGGCCGCGGCGTCGGCCGTGCGGGGCCGAGCCCGGGCCGGCTCGCCGCCGGGGCCCGGCGATCCTTCCGCTTGGGCCAGGCGTTCGGTCAGGTTCATGTCAAGCCTCCAGCTGGAGTCGGCGGAACGGGACGAGGTGCTGCCACCAGCGGCGGGGCCGGGCCACGGGCTCGGCGGCGGGCTGGGTGGGCGGACCGGCCAGCGCGTGCGGGCAACACACCTCGATGGCGTCGATGAGGGCCTTGGAAACCGGACAGCGGGGCGAACCCTCGACGATGGGGACGCCGGCGTTGATCGAGCGGGAGACACCGCGGTCGGCCGGCACGAAGCCCACGAAGCGGCCGTTGAACGACTCCTGGGCCTGCTTGGCGGTGATGCCCACGTCCGGCTCCACCTTGTTGAGCAGCAGGCGGATGTGTCTGTCCTCGATCCGCAGCCGCCGCAGGGTGTTCAGGAACACGCCGAGGTTCTTCAGGCTCGGGACGTCGAGCGTGGCCAGGACGGGAACCACGTCGCTCCGGTCGAGGGCCACCAGCACGACCTCGTTCAGCGAGGGCGGTGTGTCGACGATCACCGTCTCGTAGCGGGGGAGCACCGCGTCCAGCACCCGCACCGCGTCCCGGGCGCCGACGTAGTCGGCCAGCGCGGGGTCACGCGGCGCGGTGAGGACGTCGAACCCGAGTTCGTGGTGGCAGACCAGGCGGTCGAACTGCTCGTCGATGGCGCCGTCGGGCAGCGGCGCCCCGCCGGGGCCGTACAGACCGTCGTAGACCGAGTAGGGGTGGCGCAGCCGGAGCACCGGCGCCACCTCGCCGAACTGCAGGTCGAGGTCGACCAGCAGCACCCGCTGGCCCCGCCGGGCCAGGTTGGCGGCCAGGTTGGTGGCGAAGAAGGTCTTGCCCGAACCACCGGTGGCCGAGGCGATGGTGATCAGGACGCCGTCGCCCGGCCGGCGACGGGCGGTGTCGATCTGGTCGGCGGCGCCCTCGTCGGAGGCGGCCGCGGCGAGGGCCCATGACGGAGACTCCGCCGGTGCGGTGTCGTCGCCGTCGGGGGACGCCTCGCCGGGCGCCTCGAGCGGCGCCATCTCGGCCACGTCGTCGGCCAGGCGGGCCAGCTCCACCTCGCACCGGCGCAGCGCCCGGGCCATCTTGGCCGGGGTGGGCTCGCCGCGCACGGCGAAGCGAACGCCGTGGGCCACCAGGTCGTCGCGGCTCCAGGCCGTGCCGCGGTCGACGTTGGCCACCACTGCACTGGCCGGGTGGGCGTCGTGCCACCGGGCGATCCGCCGCAGGGCGGTGACCGTCACCTCCCGCGGCCCCAGGACCAGGACGTCGACCCGGGGGGATGCCGGCCCGAAGCGGACCGACGAACCCAGGTCCCAGACCTCGACCTCGCCGGTCGGGTCGGCGCCGACTGCCTGCTCGATCGGCCCGACCAGGGTGCCGGTGCGGTCGAGCACACCGATCGTCGTCATTGCTCGCCCGCCCTATCGGTTCGACTTGACGACGTCGTCGGGCGTGGCGCCCGCCGGGGTCACGTGCCGCTCGCCACTCGACAGGCCGAGGTAGAGCTTGCCCAGGGTGGCCGAGTTGACGATGCGCTCGGCCTCCACCGGGCTGACATCGAGCACCGCGATCACCTGGTCGCCGAGCGGCGCCGACGGCGCGGCGTCGGCGTCGTCGGGCTGCTCGGGCCGGGGGGCGACCGAGACCGACATCACCTTGATGCCGCTGGCGAACAGCTTGGTGCGGGAATCGGCGAGGCCCGGCGCGGTGGCCGCCCCGCCGCCACCGGTGTAGGTGACGAAGAGATCCACCATGCTCGGGGCCGTGATGTAGCGGGCGACGCCCGGTACGAGGTCGACGCCCACGGCGAGGGCGACGTTGCCGGTGGACGGCTTCAACGCTCCGATCTCACTCGGCCGGCCGAACGCCGATCGGGTCAGCTGGGCGCCCGACGGCACGGGGGCCACCAGGGTCATCGTGCTCACGTCGTCGAGGGAGGCAAGGGTGCCGGTGGCCAGGAAGGCCTTGGGGACCTGCCGCAGCTCGGTGCTGCCCTTCAGGCTGGCGCCGGCCGTCCCGGCGGTCAGTGCTTCGGTAGCCACCAGGACCGGCGTCATGGCCCGGCCCTTGGCGATCTTGTCGTCGACGTTGCGCCCGTAGGCGAGAACGAGGACGCCGCCGATCAGGGCAGTGAGGACCCCGGCGGCGATGGCGAGGTTCAACTTCTTCATGGCGCTTTACTCCTGACAGTTGGTGGCGGATGCCGACAGGGTCATGCTGGAGGTCGGCGTGATGCCGACGAGTTGGTAGAAGCCGGCGAACGGGCCGAGGTCCACGCTGGTCTGCATGGTCACGGTGGCCGCCTTGTTGCGGGGACACGTCGCGTCGGCGGTGACGACGCTGACGGCGGTCGGGGTGCCGGGCCCGCGGTAGGAGCCCACCGCCTCGAGGGCGACCTCGGTGGCGTTGGGCCGGCGCTGCCCGGCGGGGAGCCCCGGCCGTGCCCGGTCGGGGGTCTGGGTGGCGAACCGGGCGGCCTGCCCGGCCGCCCGCTCCAGCTTGATCTTGGCCAGCATGGCGTACGGCAGCGGCGCCAGGAGAAGCATCACCAGGCACAGCAGGCCGAGCATCAGGCCCATCTCCAGGGCGGCGGCGCCCCGCTGGTCGCGACACGAACGTGACATCACTCGAACCTCGCGGTCGCCGTGCGGGTGATGGTGCCGCCGCCGGGAAAGCCGGGGACGGCGGCGATGGCGCCGAGCGCCCCGGCGTCGTAGGTGGCGGTGACGGTGATGACGTCGCCGTCCCCGCATCGCTTCCCGGGACCGCTGAGGACGCAGTCGACGGTGCCGGCCGATCCCGCCTTGCGGGCGACCGTCACCGAGAGCGGGGTGCCGAGGAGCGCGTCGACCTTGGCGCCGACGGTCCTGATCTGGGCGTCGGTCGGGTAGGTGCCGCTGGCCAGGCTCTTGATCCCGCCGAAGCGGGCCGCGTTGCGCACGCCGTGCTCGGCCAGGCCGGAGTAGGTGGCCTGCAGGCCGAGGTAGATGATGGCGGCCAGCACGGTCAGGGCGACGGGGAACACCAGGGCGAACTCCAGGGCGACCGCACCCCGCTGGCGATGGGTGCGGGTCACTTGACGAGGGTTCCGCGGAAGGCCCCGGGAGCGCTGGTGAGGCACCCGGTGGCGGTCGGGAGGTTGCCGACCAGGCCGGTGAAGGTGCCGCCCACCTGCTGCACGCACACCGGCACGAAGTCGAGGAACGGGATGGCCAGGGCCGACACGACGTTGGGTGGGACCATCAGCAGCAGCACCGGCTCGACGTCGGCCGCCGCCGCCGTGAGGACCTGCGCGACGGTCGGCGCCTGGGCGTCGGGCGGCGGGTTGATCAGATCCTGGAGATCGGTGGTCAGGGCCCCGATGAGGTTGCCGCAGCCGCTGATGCCGAGCCCACCCAGCACGCCGCCCACGCTGGTGTTCAGCGCGAACAGCGTGTCGACGAGCGTCTGGCTCACGGCGCCCACGGCCGCGTTCAGCGGGATCGGGCTGGTCGCGCCGGGCAGCGTCGTGGTGGGCAGCACCACGAGGTTCTTGAACCGCCGCCGGGCGGTGGCCGACACGGTCTGCACCTTGGCCGTCCCGTCGTCGGAAGGGTTGAGGGCGTCGAGCGGCCCCCGGACCTTGAAGGTCAGGGTCGTCTTGATCCCGGGCTTGAGCAGCGCCGGCAGCAGGTGCTCGAGGTTGGCGAGAAGAGTGTTGGTCTGGAGGATGTTGAGCAGGCCGCCGATGAGGCCGCCCAGCAGTCCTCCGACCAGCGGGATGAAGTTGACGATCCCGTTCACGCAGCTGGTGATCCCGCCGAGGGCGCTCAGGTCGGGGGTGTACTCGGCCACGCAGGCCGGGCTGGTCATGCCGTTGGGCACCGGCGTGGCGTAACTCCTGGAGAAGCCGTCGTCGGCCAGCGCGGCCTTGACGGCCACCTTGCAGGCGATGACCCGCGGATCGGTGGGTGAGGACGTCGGCAGGAGCGGGATCTGGATGCCCACGTTGGCGAGATAGGTGTTGACGAAGCTGATGTCGGCCAGTGGGATGGCCGACGCGCCGGCCAGCGCGCCGGCGTCGGCCGACCGTTGCAGCTCGGCGGCGGTGGCGCCGCGTACGTAGGCCGAGTAGCCCAGGCCGGCCAACGGAAAGGCCACGGCCAGCAGCACCAGCGACACGAAGATGGCGATCGCTCCCTGCTCCGCATGCCTCTGTCGGCTGCCCATCGACTGTCCCTCCCGCGGTGCGGACGAACTCCTTCTCGATGGTTCTCGGATGGCGGCCGGCGCGGCTGAATGGCCCGATCGGGTGGTTGGGGGGACCCACCGGCACTAGTCACCTGCGGCAAGTCGGCATCAATCGCTCAAGATCGCCACCGCGGCTGCCGAGAGACGACGGGTGGACGAAGGAGGACCTGTGTGCCGACCGATGAAGCTCGCCTCGCTGGGCTGTTCCCGGATGCCCAACGGCTGGACGGTGGGTGGCGGGGGTGACGACGCCGAGGGCAAGGCCGGAGCCGTCGTGCTCCTGGGCTACCTCGACTGCCTCGGGCCCGGTGAGCTGATGAACGACGCCGCCGCCCGCGGGGTGGCCGAGATGTTCGCCGGTGACGACTCGACCAGCTGGGTGTTCCAGGCCACCGGGGCGATCGTCGGCCCGATCGAGACGCTGTGTGCGAGGTTGTTCGACGGCTGCGAGAAGACCCCGTTGCTGGCGTCGGTGCGGCGGGCGACCTGGGCCTACCTGCGCAACCGGGCGCGCCGCGACGCCGTCCCCGGGTGGGAGTTCCTCACCTTCGCGTGAGCGGTGGCGTCAGAACTTGGCGTCGACGGTGTCGAAGTCGATGCCGCGAGCGTCGACAATGTCGAAGTCGATGCCGCGGGCCCGCACCTCGGTGAGGCCCGGCACCCGGTCCTTCAGGATGCGCTCGATGCCCGCCTTCAGGGTCATGCCGGACATCGGGCAGCCGCCGCACGCACCCATCAGCTCGATGTCGACCACGCCGGACTCCTCGTCCAGGCGAAGAACGCGCATGTCGCCGCCGTCGGCCTGCAGGGCAGGGCGGATGGCCTCGATCGCTTCCAGCAGCAGGGCTTCCATCGTCATCAGGCTACAACCGACCGGCGGCGTGGTAGGTCACGTCGGCGCCCAGCGCCGACAGCTTGCCGGCCAGGTCCTCGTAGCCCCGCAGGACATGGCCGGCACCGCCGACCACGGTCTCGCCGTCGGCGCCCAGCCCGGCCAGGACCAGGGCGGCGCCGGCCCGCAGGTCGGGAGCCCGCACCGGCGCGCCCGACAGCCGCGGCACGCCCCGCACGACGGCGTGGTGGCCCTGGATGCGGATGTCGGCGCCCATGCGGACCAGTTCGGCGACGTAGCCGAAACGGTTGGCGCCGAACAGGTTCTCGGTGACGATGCCGACCCCGTCGGCCACGCTCAGCGCGGCCATGAGCAGCGGCTTGTAGTCGGTGGCGACGCCCGGGTAGGGCAACGTCGAGACGTCGGTGGAGGCCAGTCGGTCCGGGGCGAACGCCCACAGGCCGTCGTCGGTGGGGGCGGTCCGCAGGCCCATGTCGCCGAGCTTGCGGAGAAGCATGTCCATGTGGTCGGGCCGGGCGCCGGCGAGGGTGATCTCGCCGCCGGCGATGGCCACGGCGACCAGGAAGGTGGCCGCCTCGACGCGGTCGGCCACCACCTCGTGGGTCACCGGCACCAGGCCGTCGACACCCTCGACTTCGATGGTGGAGCTGCCCGCGCCGCTGATGCGGGCGCCCATGCGGACGAGAAAGGCCGCCAGGTCGGCCACCTCGGGCTCGCGGGCGGCGTTGTCGATCACCGTGGTGCCCTTGGCCAGGACGGCCGCCATCAAGATGGTGTCGGTGGCGGTGTGGCTGGGCACCTCCAGGAGGACCGGCGCGCCGAGCAGCCGGTCGGCGCGCCCGTCGATCACGCCGTGGGCCAGCTCGAAGCCGGCGCCCAGCGCCTCCAGCCCGGACAGGTGGTCGTCGACCGGGCGGACGCCGAAGTCGTCGCCTCCCGGCATGGCCACCTGCGCCCGGCCCTCCCGGGCCAGCAGCGGGCCGAGCACGGCGATCGACGCCCGCATCTGCTCGACCAGCTCGTAGGGCGCCGCCGGCACGATGACCGGCGGGCGGTGGATGTGGAGGGTCGCGCCGTCGCGCCGGACGTCGAGGCCCATGGCGACCAGCAGGTCGCACATCGTCTCCACGTCCCCGATGCGGGGGACGTTGGTGAGCACGTGGTCGCCCTCGGCCAGCACCGTGGCGGCCATGAGCTTGAGGACCGAGTTCTTGGCCCCGGCCACCGTGACCCGTCCGGACAGGCGGGGGCCAGGGCGCACGACGAAGCGATCCACCGGCGCCACCCTACGCTGCGTCACCTACGCCCTTCGGGCGTGGTTCCTCGGTAGTCCCTACGCTGCGTCACCTACGCCCTTCGGGCGTGGTTCCTCGGTAGTCCCTACGCTGCGTCACCTACGCCCTTCGGGCGTGGTTCCTCGGTAGTCCCTACGCTGCGTCACCGTGCGAGCCTTCGTCGACGCCGGGGCCGTGGTGGGCATCACCCGGGCGCTGGTGGCGGTGGACACCCAGAACCCGCCCGGCGGCGAGCGGGCCGCCATCGGGGTGGCCCGGGACCTGCTGGCCCCCTTGGGCGCCGCCTTCGAAGAGGTGGAGCCGGCACCCGGGCGGTCGTCCCTGCTGGCGACCATCGGGGACGGCGACGGGAGGCGGGCCACGCTCCTGGTCAACGGACACCTCGACGTGGTGCCGGTGGACCGGGCCGGGTGGACCCGCGACCCGTTCGGCGGCGAGGTGGCGGACGGCCGGGTGTACGGACGAGGCACGGCCGACATGAAGGGCGGCATCGCCGCCGCCATCGAGGCGGTGGCCGCCCTGGGGCGGTCCGGCCGCGAGCCCGCCGGCGACCTGGTGTTCCACCTGGTGGCCGACGAGGAGCAGGGCGGCGCCCTCGGCACCGGCACCCTGGTGGCCGAGGGCCGGGTTCGCGCCCATGCCTGCCTGGTGCCCGAGCCGACGGGCCTGGCCCTGTGCATCGCCGAGCGCGGCCTGCTCAACGCGGTCGTGACCGTCCACGGGCGGCCGGCCCACGGCAGCGAGCCGCGGCGCGGGATCTCGGCCATCGAGAAGGCCGCCAAGATCGTCCTGGCCCTCCATGCCGCCGACTTCGGCGGCCCCGCCCACCCCCGCCTGGGCCGGCCGACGTGCAACGTGGGCGTGATCGACGGTGGCAGCAGCGCCAACATCGTGGCCAGCTCGTGCCGGGTCGAGGTCAACCGCCGCGTCCTGCCGGGCGTCACCCGGGCCGACGCCGAGGCCGAGCTGCGGGCCCGGATCGACGCCATCGACGACCCCGAACTGGCCTACGACATGGAGACGCTGGTCTTCGGGGAGGCGTCCGAGTTGGAACCGGGCCATCCGTTCGTCCGCCGCCTCCAGGTGGCCATGACGGCGGTGCTGGGGGCGCCGCAGCCGCTCATCGGGATGCCGTTCGCCACCGACGCGCGGTTCGTCCGCAACCAGGCCGGCATCCCGGCCGTGGTGTGCGGGCCGGGCGACCTGGCCCAGGCCCACGCCCACGACGAGTCGGTGTCGGTGGAGCGGCTGGTCGACGCGGCGGCCGTGTACGCCGAGCTGTTCGCCACCTTCGCCGTGTGAGCCCGGCCCGCCGGGTCGTCACCGAGGCGACCGTGGACGCGGCCACCGCGGCGCGGGTACTGGAGCCCCGCGCCGGGATCGTGCTGGAGTCGGTCGGCGACGAGGGCGTCTTCGACGCCGCCGCGGGACCGCTGTCGAGCTACCGGCGATCCGTCTCGATCGCCGCCCGACCCGACGGCCGAGCCGATGTCCGCCAGGTCGTCGACTACGAGGTCTCGCTCCCCTACTTCGGCCTGCTGTTCGCCCTCCCCCTGCGCCGCCACCTGGGCCGCCTGGCGCCGCCGGACAGGCTCCCGTGGTGGGCGCCGGCCGACCGCCTGGACGCCCGCGCCGCGGTCACCCTCGCCACGCTGTGCGCCGTGTCGGTGGTCACCGGCTACCTCGGCACCGTCCTGACCCAGACCATCACGTTCGCGGCCGACGAGTTCGGCGCCGGCAAGGCGGCCCAGGGTGCGGCGCTGGCTTCGGTGCGGGCCGACGTGCTCATCACCGTCGTGCTGGTGGCTCTGGCCGACCGGCGGGGCCGGCGCACGCTCCTGCTCGGCTGCGCCGCCCTCGGGTGCGTGCTCACCGCGCTCGGGGCGCTGGCCCCGTCGCTCGCCGCGTTGGCGGGCGCCCAGGTGCTGGCCCGGTCGTTGGTGACGGCCGCCGCACTGCTCGTCGCCATCATGGCCGCCGAGGAGATGCCGGCCGGGGGCCGGGCCTACGCGGTGAGCCTGCTCGGCATGTCGGCCGGCCTGGGCGCCGGGATCTGCGTCCTGCTGCTGCCCGTGGCCGACGTCGGCCTCCGCAGCTGGCGGCTGGTGTTCGCGGCCGCCCTGCTGGGGCTGCCGTTGGTCGCCAGCGCGGCCCGCCGCCTCCCCGAGAGCCGGCGCTTCGGGGCCGCCCACGACACGGTGCCGATGGCCGGCCACGGCCGCCGCTTCTGGCTGCTGGCGGCGTCGGCCTTCCTGTTCAACATGTTCTGGGCGCCGGCCTCGCAGTTCCAGAACGAGTACCTGCGCGACGAGCGCGGGTTCTCGGGCGGGCGGATCTCCCTGTTCACCGTGGCCACCGGGCTGCCGGGGGCGATCGGCGTGGTGGTCGGCGGCCGCCTGGCCGAGCGGGGTCGGCGCCGGGTGGGCGCCGGGGCCCTGGCCATCGGCGTCGCCGCCACCGTGGTGGTGTACCGCAGCACCGGCTGGCCGGTGTGGGCGTGGTCGGTGGTGGGGTCGACCATCGGTGCCGCCACGCTCCCGGCGCTCGGCGTCTACGGCCCGGAGCTGTTCCCCACCTCGCTGCGCGGCCGGGCCAACGGGGTGATCGGCGTGCTGGGCCGGGCCGGCAGCGTGCTCGGCTTGGTGGCGGCCGGCGGCCTGTCCGCCTCGGCCGACCGCCTCGGCCCGGCGATGACCCTGCTCGCCCTCGGCCCGCTCGCCCTCGCCGTCCTCGTCCTGGCCGCCTACCCCGAAACCGCCCACCGCGAGCTGGAGGACATCAACCCCGAGGACGCCGGCCCCCCACTTTCGAGTACATAGGGACCGGATTCCGGTCCCTATGTACTCGAAAGTGCAAGGGGGAGCAGCCAGTGGGCGACGGCTGCGGCGACGGCGGGGTCGCGGCGGCGGAGGCTGTGGTCGGCGCCGTCCAGCCAGAGGTGGGTGACGGGGGTGGGAATCGTGGCGGTGGCCGCCTCCAGCTCGGCCGGGGTGGCGAACGCGTCCTTCGTGCCGGAGACGAACAGGCACGGGACGGCGAGGTCGCCGAAGTGCCCGTCGCGGCGCTTCTCGGGGCGCCCGGGTGGGTGGAGGGGGTAGGCGACCAGCACCAGCGCGAGGCACGCCAGCCCGTCGGCCGCCGCCATCGAGCAGATCCGCCCACCCATCGAGCGGCCCCCGAGGGCGACCCGGACCGGGGGCAGCCCGGCCCGGCCGGCCAGGCGCCCTGCGGCATCGACCACCGCGGCCAGCAGGACCGGGGGCCGGTCGGGCGACCGCCGACCGGCCAGCCGGTACGGGAAGTCCATGCGCTCGACGGCGACGCCGGCCGGCGCCACCGCGTCCTCGATGGCCACCAGCGACGGCTGGTCCCGGCCGGCCCCCGCCCCGGGCGCGAGGAGGAGGGCGGCGCGCGGCGCGCTCATTGGTCCACCATCCCTTGGATGGTGGACCAATGAATGCCGATGGAGCGGCCTCCCGGGCCGCTCACCCGCCGGCCAGGAGGATGCGCTTGGCCTCCTGCAGGTCGGTGATGCGCTCGCCGGCCCCGGCCGCCTCGGCGCCGTGATCGGGATGGGCGTCGCGCACCAGGGCCCGGAACCGGGCCAGGATGTCGCTGCGGGGTGGCTCGGTGCGAGCGGCGAAGCCGAGGACCTCCAGGGCCCAGTGCTCGTCGCCCCGGGCGTCGGACGGGCGGAAAGCGGCCTCGTCGCTGGCCAGGTGGGCGAGCAGGCGCTCGTCCGCCTCACCCTCCCAGCGCGTCGCCCGGCGCAGCAGGCGGAACACCTGCGGGCGGGCCCGCAGGGTGAGCCGGCTCGCCGCGTACACCGCGCCGAGCACCTGCGGCATCGCGGCGCCGTGGTCGTCCAGTTCGAGGGCCATGGCCTGGCCCACCCGGACGAGGCGGTGGCGGCTGCGATCGAGACCGTGGACGTCGGCCTGGAAGCGGTAGCGCAGCCGGGGCTGGGCCACCCGTCCGCCGGTGTCGATGTCCCACAAGAGACGGTCCAGGGCCTCGCGGCTGTCCTCGTCCAGCAGGCGGGCGAAGCCCCCGAGGATCCCGGCCAGCAGCACCCCGCCGGGGCCCGGCGGGTCGTCGGTGGGGAGGAAGAGGTCGCCCAGGGCCACCCGCCGGGTCGGCGCGATGGCTCGGGAATGGCGGATCTCGATCTCGGCCAGGACCACGGTCGCCCGACGCTACGCGGCGCTACACCAAACGGTGGAGCAGGCCGCGCAGGGCGGCGACGTCCCGCCGGACGGTGTCGTCGTCGGCCTCGCCCTCGATGGCGGCGACGACGCCCTCGGCCAGCTGCTGGACCTGCTGCCACTGGGCCGGCGCCACACCGTAGGGCGGCGGCACCGCCAGGGCGGCGGACGCAGCCTGCGCCAGCTCGGCCGCGGCGGCCACGTCGAGCAGGTCGGCGCCGGCCAGCCGGTCGGCCGCCACGTACAGGTCCGACATCACCGCGTACACGGCCTCGTCGTCGCCGCCGTCGTCGTCCACCGCCTCCAGCGCGTCGGGGAACTCGATGCGGTCCATCAGCTCGTCCACCTGGTCCTCGGCCGCCTCGGCCACCCAGAGCTCGTCGCCGTCCCAGGAGTAGGCGATGCCGGCACCGTCGAGGAGCAGGCCCAGCGCGGTGCGTTCCTCCGGCTCCCAGCCCTCCATGTCGTAGACGAGGGGCTCGTCAGCCATGGCGTCCATTGGATCACAGCCGCCCGACGTGGTGGTCGAGGAAGGCATCCGCGCGGGCCAGGGCGTCGGCGGCCGTCGCCGGGCTCCGCCAACCGTGGCCCTCGCCCTCGTACTCGTGGTGCTCGACCACGCCCCCGCCCCGGCGGATGGCGGCGGCCAGCGCCGTCGACTGCGGGGCGGGCACCACGTCGTCGGCCGAGCCGTGGAGCAGCAGCAGCGGGCCTCGGATGCGGTCGGCCAGGTGGAGCGGGATGGGCGTCGCCGGCCCCACGAGCGACGTCATGTAGTGGGCCTCGTACCGGTGGGTGGTGGCGGCCAGCGCCTCGGGGTCGGTGACCGGGAACGACGCCACACCCGCCGCGCACAGCTCAGGGTGGGCGGCCAGCAGCCACAGCACCGCACTCCCGCCGGCCGAGGTGCCCACCGGCACCATGCGGCGCGGGTCGCCCCACCCCTGGTCGGCCGCGGCGCGCAGGCCGGCGGCCAGATCGGCCACGTCGACGGTCCCCCATCGGCCCCGGGTGGCCTGCGCCCAGGCCCGACCCCAGCCGGTCGAGCCGCGGGCGTCGGGCACCAGCACCGCCCAGCCCCGGTCCACGAAGTAGGCGACGGACGGGTCGAAGGCCACCCGGCGCTGGTCGGTCGGGCCGCCGTGGGCCCACAGGAGGAGCGGCGGTGTCCCGGGACCGGGGTGGGGGCGGTAGAGGCGGCCGTGGACGGCGGCACCGTCGGGGGCGCTCCAGGAGACGGGGGCGGGCTCGACGAGGTCGGCGGCCTCGAAGCCGCCGACCGGGCCGCGGGCGAGCGTGACGCGGGCGCCGGTCGCCGGGTCGACGGCCACCACTGCAGTCGGCGTGCGGGCCCCGCCGCGAAGGCAGGCCAGACGTTCGCCCGCCCACGACAGCGAGCCGTGGACGCCGCGGGACAGCTCGCGCACCTCCCCTCCCGCCATGCGCGCGACGCACAGCCGCCCGAAGCCGGCCTCGTTGCGCTCGAAGGCCAGCGCGGCGCCGTCCGGGGACCAGGCGTAGGAACGCTGGCCCGCCCCCCACGTGGGGCCGCCGTGCTCGAACGGCTCGGGCGCCAGCGGTCGGGGCGACGATCCGTCGGCCCCGGCCACCACCACGTTGAGCCACCCCGAGGCGTCCGACAGCCAGGCCAGGTGGACGCCGTCGGGAGAGAAGCGGGGCTGCTGCACCGAGGTGCCCGGGCCCCCGGCGACGACGGTGGCCGGTCCCGCCCCGCTGGACGGCGCGGCCAGGATTCGGCTCTCGTCCCAGGGCATGGCCGGCACGTCCCACTCGTGCCACGCCAGCCGGCGCCCGTCGGCCGACCACGCCGGGTCGACGACGAAGTCGGCCCCCGCCCACACCGTCCGAGGCGGCCCGCCGCCGGCGGCGACGACCGTCAGCTCCCGGGTGTCGACCACGAAGGCCACCTCGTCCCCGGCCGGCGACACGGCCACCGCGGTGGCCCGCCCGGCGCCCGCGGCGCCGTCCCACACCACGACCGGCCGGCCGCCGGCCGCCGCCACCACCACCACCTCCCCGGCGCCACCCGCGTAGGCGAGGCGGTCGCCGCCGGGGAACCACCCGACGACGCCGCCGCGCCCGGCCGGCGCGACATCGGCGCTGACGACCAGCTCCGGCCCCCCGCCGGTCGGCACCACCACCACCCGGGCCGTCCCGCCCACGCGATCCACGAAGGCCAGGCGGTGGCCGTCGGGACTGAGGATCGGCTCGGCCAGCGTCCGCCCGCCGGCGCACATGGCCGCGCTCAGGCGCGGCGGGGCAGGCACGGCAGGGACGATCACCCGGCGAGCCCGACCTCGCGGAGGCCGCTGTGGGTCACCGGTCCAGTGTCCCACCGGCGCCGGGCGACTAGATTGCCCGCCCATGTGCGCCGCGGAAAAGCAGGCCCCCGACCGCAACCTGGCCATGGAGCTGGTCCGCGTGACCGAGGCCGCCGCGCTGGCTGCATCGCATTGGATGGGCCGGGGCGACAAGGAAGGGGCCGACGGCGCGGCGGTGGACGCCATGCGGGTCGTCATGCAGACCGTCGCCATGGACGGGTTGATCGTCATCGGCGAGGGCGAGAAGGACGAGGCCCCCATGCTCTACAACGGCGAGCGGGTGGGCGACGGCTCGCCGCCCGCCACCGACATCGCCGTCGACCCGGTGGAGGGGACGACGCTCACCTCGCTGGGGCGGGGCAACGCCATCTCGGTGCTGGCCGTCAGCGAGCGCGGCTCCATGTTCGACCCCGGCGCCTGCTTCTACATGAACAAGATCGCCGTCGGGCCCGACGCGGTCGGTGCCATCGACATCACCAGGTCGGCCACGGAGAACCTGAAGTCGGTGGCGGCAGCCTTGAGGAAGCCGCTGCGTGACCTGACCGCCGTCATCCTCGACCGGCCCCGCCACAACCAGCTCATCGCCGAGGTCCGGGCCGCCGGCGCCCGGATCCGTCTCATCCAGGACGGCGACGTGGCCGGCGCCATGTCCACGGCCTGGCCCGAGGCCGGTGCCGACATCCTGTTCGGCATCGGCGGCACCCCCGAAGGCGTGATCGCCGCCGCCGCCCTCAAGTGCATGGGCGGCGAGCTGCAGGGCCGGCTCCACCCGCTCACCGACGACCAGCGCCAGGCCGCCCTCGAAGCGGGCGACGACCTCGACGCCATCCTCACCACCGACGTCCTGGTGAGGGGGGACAACTGCTTCTTCGCCGCCACGGGCATCACCGACGGCGAGCTGCTCAAAGGCGTGCACTACGACTCTCGCGGCGCCTCCACCCAGTCGCTGGTGATGCGGTCCAAGACCGGCACCGTGCGCCGCATCGACGCACGGCACCAGCTGGCCAAGCTCGGCCAGATCAGCGCCGTCCCCTTCGACTGATCGAGCCGGGCACGTGAGCGATCCGGGGCTTCGGGCGTGGTCCCCCGCGCCGCGCCAGGCCGAACCCGGCCGCCCGGCGGCCGAGCTACCGCCACCGCCGCGCCTGGCGCTGGTACCGCCGTCGACGGACGTCTCGGACCCGAACCGGTTCATGCCCGGCATCGAGGCCCTCCGGGGCATCGCCGCCATCGCCGTGGTCATCTGCCACATGTGGGCCCTGACCACCGCCACGCTGTTCCCCGGCTGGCAGATCGTGGTGGGCGTGGGCCAGTGGGCGGTGGACGTGTTCTTCCTCCTGTCGGGGTTCCTGCTGGTCGGCTACTTCTGGGGCGACGGGCCCCGGCCGTCGCTCAGGGACTTCTACATCCGGCGCTTCTTCCGCATCGCGCCGGCGTACTACGTCAGCCTCCTGGTCCTGTTCCTGCTCTTCGCCGACCGGGCGGTGATCTTCAGCGCCCAGGGCCTGCGCCAGGCCGTCGCCAACGTCACCTTCACCCAGTGGCTGTTCCCCACCACCGCCACCAGCCTGAACGTGAACGGCGTGTACTGGACGCTGTCGCTCGAGGTCGTCCTGTACGCCCTGCTGCCGGTGTTCGCCTACATGATCGCCCGCCGGCCGCTGCTGAGCAGCGTGGGGCTCATCGCGGTGTGCATGGCCTACCGGCTGTACATCGCCTTCGATGCCCAGCCGTTGCAGGACTTCGCCTTCGCCGCCCAGACAGAGACGCCCGAGTGGCTGAAGCGCCTCTTCCTGGCCCGCCAGTTCCCCGGCATCCTGCCCATCCTGGTCATCGGGATGCTGCTGCGGTGGTGGCTCAACCATCGCCCGGTGGCCCGCCTCCAGGGCCTCTCCCTGGGCTGGCTGCTGCTCCTCCTGGCACCGAGCCTGCTGCTGCTCGCGGGCATCGAGCTGGCCAACGACTACGAGCAGTGGCCGATGTTCGTGGGCTTCGACTTCTGGCTGAGTCTGCTGCTGATCCCGGCCGTGGCCTACGCCAGCGCCGACCTGGCCGGCGCGCTCACTCGGCCGTTCCGTGCCCTCATGTGGATCGGCCGGCACAGCTACGGCATCTACCTCTGGCACTTCCCGGTCATCCTGGTGATCTTCCAGCGGGGCACGATCGTGCGGCCGGCCGAGACGTCGTTCCTGTGGGGCCGGATCGCGCTGGCCGTGGTGATGACCTTGCTGCTCGGGGCGCTGAGCTTCCGCCTCGTCGAGGAGCCCAGTCGCAAGTTCGCCCGCCGGCTGTGCAAGCGGCGGGCCCGGCCGGCGGCGGTGGCGGTGCCGAGCCCCTAGGTTCCGCCGCGCTCGGCGGCCCCGGGGCGGAGGGCGTCGATGGCCTCCCACAGGTCGGCTTCCAGGCGGTTGACCCGCTCACCCTGGCGGCCGACCGAGTCCCACAGCCGGCCCGTCGACTCCTGCAGCGTGAGCACGCCGTCGACCCGCACGCTGCGGCGCAGCTCATCGAGCTGGCGGGACAGGCCGGCCACCGCGCCGTCCAGCGCCCGCACCGCCTCCACCAGGCCGCGGTCGACCTCGCGCTGGTAGCCGGCGTAGTTGTCCAGCAGCCGCAGGGCGGCGCGGCGGGCCGCCAGGGAGGCGGCGCCGTACCGGGCCGGCGCGTCGACGGCCGGGCCGTCGAGCGGCCGGGCCGCGGCCCGGGCCACCTCGGGGAGGGTGGGCCCGCCGTCGGCCGGTGCCGGCCCGGCCGGCCGGTAGGAGGCCGCCGGCACCGAGGCGGGCCGCGGCACGGACTGGTCCTCGGCGCGGCGCTCGAGCACCACGAAGTCCTGGAAGCCGAGGGAGCGGCTGGCCACGTACGCACGCACGCGGAAGTAGCGCGACCAGTGGCCGAAGACGTACCAGGCGGCGTGGTAGGTGGAGTGGTAGCTGCCGTCGTGGGGGCCGCCGGTGAAGGCGTCCCGGTCCACGAAGGCGATGCCGGCCCGATCCAGCTCCTCCCGGAGGTGGCTCGGGTCGCCGCCGGCGCCGCGGGAGGCGTTCTCGAACAGCGCCAGGGGCGCCTCGCCGTGCACGCTCAGCAGGAGGTGCCCACCGGGCCGGGTGACCCGCCACAGCTCGGCCAGCCACCGGTCCTGGTGCTCCTCGTCGAGGTGGGTGAAGACGCTGTGGTTGTAGACGAGGTCGAACGAGGCGTCGGGGTAGTCCAGCGGCGGCACGGGCCGGTTGACAGTGAACGAGGCCCAGGGCAGGTTCTCCTGCGCCCATCGGATGGCCCGGGCGTCGACGTCGGACCCGTGGAGCCGCGAGGTGGCGGCCAGGTCCTCCAGCCACAGCAGGATGCGCCCGCACCCGCACCCGAAGTCGTAGATGTCCCCGTAGTCGGACAGCGTCCGGTCGATGGCGCCGAGGGTGGCCTGCAGGTCGCGGACCGACTGCCGGCCCGACTCGTAGAACGCCTCGCGGTCGGTGCCGGCGGCCACCCGCGACACCAGCTCGTCGCCCGGCCACGGCGGCTGGGGCTTCTCGGCACCGGTCGCGCCGGGAGGCTGAGGGGGATCTGCGCCGAGGATGCGGGTGATCCTAGGTACTGGCGAGGAACCACGCCCGTCCCGAAGGGCGTAGGTGACGCAGCCAGGTACTGGCGAGGAACCACGCCCGAAGGGCGTAGGTGACGCAGCCAGGTACTGGCGAGGAACCACGCCCGAAGGGCGTAGGTGACGCAGCCAGCGACGCCCGCCCTACGCTCCCCGGGCATGCGACGCCAACGGGTGCTGGTCGCCATCCTCGTCTACAACGGCAGGGAGTTCGTGCCGGCCTGCCTGCAGTCGGCGGCGGGGCTGCAGGCCGGTGGTCGCCACGTCGACGTCCTCGTGCTGGACGACTGCAGCCCCGACGAGGCGTGGAGCCGGGACCTGGCCGGCCTGTGCGCCGGCCTCGGCACGGGCTACTACCGCTCGCCCCGCAACCTCGGCATCCCGCGCAACATGAACCTGGCGCTGCTGCGGGCGCTCCACGGCGGCTACGACCACGTGATGCTGGTGAACTCCGACGTCGTCCTGCCCATCAACCTGCTGGACGGCATGCTCGGCGCGGCCGGATCGGGGCCGGACATCGGGTCGGTCACGGCGTGGTCCAACAACGTCTCGGTGTTCTCGCTCCCCAACCACGACCAGACGGGCACGCTCGTGCGCCAGGACGTCGTGGACTGGGTGTCGCTCCAGCTGGCGGACCAGTTCGGCCCGGTGGCCGCCGACCTCCCGACCGGCGTGGGCTACTGCCTCCTGCTCCCGGTGCCGGTGGTGGCCGAGGTCGGCCTGATGGACCCGGTGTACGGGCGGGGCTACTGCGAGGAGGTCGACTGGTGCCAGCGCAGCCGGGCCCGGGGTTACCGGGCCGTGCTGGCGCCGTCCACCTTCGTGTTCCACCACGGTGGCCGCTCGACCACCGACGCCGGGCTGGTGTCGGGCCTGCAGCGCACGGTGGCCGAGCACGAGCGCATCGTCGACCAGCGTCACCCGGGCTACCGGCGCGACGTCGAGGACTTCCTGGCCGCCGACCCGCTGGCCCCCCTGGTGGCCCGAGCCCTGTGGGTCCTGGTCATCGGGGCGGCCCAGCGGTGGGGCTATGCCGTGGAGGCCCGCCGCCTCCCGGGCGGGCCGGCCGAGCCGGCCGACGCCGAGATCGTCCACGCCGTCGTCGACCCCGGCCGGCCGGGCACGGTGACGGCCGACTACCGGGGGTTCCGGTTGGCCCTGCCCGTGGACGGGGGCGACGTGGCCACCACGCTGCGCCACCACTTCGGTGGCCCGCCCCTGCGCGTCTCGGTGTTCGACCGCGGCCCGCTGGCCATGGACTGGGCCGCCGGCTTCGGGGCCGCCGTCCCGGCCCTCGACCG
>Ga0187894_10002611_pt1 | contig 21321 bp, 24 predicted proteins | sample GBC1701081metaG_FD_136650 | JGI IMG/M metagenome (GOLD analysis project Ga0187894, IMG submission 136650) | White microbial mat communities from a lava cave in the Kipuka Kanohina Cave System on the Island of Hawaii, USA - GBC170108-1 metaG ...
GAGCTGGATGTAGTTGAGGTCGAACTTCGACGCCTCGACCTCGGCCGGATCCTCCTCGTCGAGGTCGCGCATCGCGACCACCTCCGGGTGGCGGAAGAGCGCGTTGTCGTCGAAGTTCATCTTCGCGTCGAGCGCGATGACCTTGCCGTCGCCGGTCAGGATCAGGGGGTTGATCTCGGCGAGCGACGAGTCGGTTTCCCAGAACGCGCGGTAGAGCGCCTGCAGCACCGCGCGCGCCTGCGGCACGCTCGCCGCCGGGATGCCGATCTTCCGCGCGACGTCGTCGGCCTCGGCGTCCTTGATCCCGGTCGCCGGGTCGACCGCGAGCCGGTGGATCTTCTCCGGGTGCTTCGCCGCGACCTCCTCGATGTCCATGCCGCCCTCGGCGGAAGCCATCAGCGCCACCTTCTGCGTGACGCGGTCGACGACCATGCCAAGGTAGTACTCCTGCTTGATGTCGGCGCCCTCCTCGATCAGGAGCCGCCGCACCTTCTGCCCCTGCGGGCCGGTCTGGTGCGTCACGAGCTGCATGCCGAGGATCTGGCCGGCGAGCGTCTTCACCTCCTCGGCCGAGCGCGCGAGCTTCACCCCGCCGCCCTTGCCGCGGCCGCCGGCGTGGATCTGCGCCTTGACGACGCACACCGGGCCGCCGAGCGACCTGGCCGCTGCGACCGCCTCGTCGACCGAGAAACACGGCACGCCGCGGGGGGTGGTGGCACCACGCTTGCGCAGGAGCTCTTTAGCTTGATATTCGTGGATCTTCATGGATTCCCCCTCATGCAGATCGCGCCGCAGTCTCGCTCCGCCGCATCTGCGCAAGCATTGACACCGCTCAATCGCCGATTTCAGGCCGTCGCGCGGATCAGGCCTTCAGTAGGCGAGCTCGGGCTCGCTGCGTAGGCTTTGCGCGGCATGCGTCCCGCGAGAAACGCTTCCCGGCCCGCTGCCACCGCCTTCTTCATGGCGGCGGCCATCAGCCCGGGGTTCTGCGCGGCTGCGATGGCGGTGTTGATCAGGACGCCGTCGCAGCCGAGCTCCATCGCGATCGCGGCGTCCGACGCGGTACCGACCCCCGCGTCGACGATGACCGGCACCCTGGCCGCGTCGATGATCAGGCGGAGGTTCCAGGGATTCAGGACGCCCATCCCCGAACCGATCAGCGACGCGAGCGGCATGATGGCCGCGCAGCCGATGTCTTCGAGCCGGCGGGCCTGGATCGGGTCGTCCGAGCAGTACACCATCACCTGAAAGCCGTCGCGGACCAGGACCTCGGCGGCCTTCACCGTTTCCGCCATGTCCGGATACAGCGTGTGCGGGTCGCCGAGCACTTCGAGCTTGACGAGCGCGTGCCCGTCCAGCAGCTCCCTCGCGAGGCGCAGCGTGCGCACGGCGTCTTCCGCCTGGTAGCAACCGGCGCTGTTGGGCAGGTACGTGTAACGATCCGCGGGAAGGACATCGAGCAGGCTGAGCGCCGCCGCGTCCTGGCCGATGTTCGTCCGGCGTACCGCGACCGTCACGATCTCGGCGCCCGACGCTTCCACCGCCAACCGAGTCTCCTCGAAGTCCTTGTACTTACCCGTGCCGATCAGGAGGCGGGATCGATAGTCTCTTCCGGCAATCGAGAGCGGCTGCATGGCGTGCGTCCTGATCAGATCCCCGGGAACCGGCGACTGGCGCTCACGCCGAAAGCGTGTTGATCAATGAGCCTATTCCCTCGATCGCGACTTCGACGGCAGCCCCCGGCTTGATCGATCCCACGCCAATGGAAGTTCCACAAGCGATCACGTCGCCCGGGACAAGCGCCATGTCGTGGGAGAGTCGACTCACCTGTTCCTCGGGCGAAAAGATCATGTCCGACAGCGGGTAGTTCTGCCGTTCCTCGCCGTTCACTTTGGTGACGACGGACGCCCTGGCCCAATCGAAGTCCGAGGCGATGACCGGACCGAGACATCCGAAGGTGTCGAAGCCCTTCGATCGGCACCACTGCTGGAAGTTGGCGTCCTGATTCAGGATCTCGACCGCAGTGACGTCGTTCACGCACGTATAGCCGAAGATGTAATGAGCAGCCTGGTCGACCGGAACATCTCTGCAAAGTCTACCGATGACGATGCCGAGCTCACCCTCATAGGCGATCTTCCCCATATACATCGACGGACGCCGGATGACATCACCCGGTCCTGCGAGCGAGCTCGCAGGTTTGATCAGGAAGAGTGGGTGAGCGGGCGGCTCTTTGCCGAGCTTTGCGGCGAGCGCGAAAAAGTTGTTCCAGAGCGCGACGATCTTGCTGGGCGCGCACGGGCTGAGCAGGTCGACGGCATCCAACGGAATCCTGGCTCCCGTGCGCGACGCCTTGCCGAAGAGGTCGCCCTCGTACTCCAGGATGTACCCCTCCTCGAGGGTACCGAATCCGACCCGGTCGTCCGCCCGTCTGAAACGTGTCCAATGCGTCATTGCGGCGAAGCCTCGGCCACGGGCGCGAGGCCCCCTCGTTTTTCGGCTCCGGCGGACAGGCTCGGGCTCCTCGGGATTCGCCGTCTTAGACGATTCCCGCCCCGCGCGCCCACTGATACTTGGCGCCGAGCACCGCCACCGGTATCTCGGTCGAGTAGGGATAGGCGGGGATGCCGTGGTCGTAGAGATACTCGGAGGCCTCCTCGACCTCGACGTCGCCCGCCAGCGAAGCGACGATCGGCTTCTGGATGCCCTTCGCCTTCATCTCCTCGACGATCTCGACCACGACCTTGGCGAAAACCATGGGTGGCGTGATGATCGTGTGCCAGTAGCCGAGGATGATCGCGTGGATCCGCGGGTCCTCGAGCCCCAGGCGGATCGTGTTCTTGTAGGTTGTCGGCGGCTCGCCGCCCGTGATGTCGACCGGATTGCCGGCCGCGCCGAACGGCGGGATGAACTTGCGGAACGCCGCGTCCAGATCGTCGGGCATCGTCATCAGGGAGAGGCCGTTGTCGACGCAGGCGTCGGACAGAAGGACACCCGAGCCTCCGGCCCCGGTGATGATCACGACGTTCTCCCCCTTGGGAGCGGGCAGCACGGGAATGCCGCGGGCGAACTCCAGCAGGTCGCGCAGCGATCTCGCCCGGATGACGCCGGACTGCTTGAAGACGTCCTCGTAGATCTTGTCGTTGCCGGCCAGCGCACCGGTGTGCGAGCTCGCGGCGCGCGCCCCCAGGCTCGTCCGGCCGGCCTTCAGCACCACCACGGGCTTCTTCTTCGAGACCCGCTTCGCGACCTCGGCGAACGCGCGCCCGTCCTTGAGGTCTTCGCAGTGCTGGGCGATGATCTGCGTGTTGTCGTCCTGTTCGAAAAAGGTCAGGAGATCGTCTTCGTCGATGTCGGACTTGTTGCCGAGACCGACGATGGCCGACACGCCCATCTTCGCCGAGCGGCTGAAGCCGATGATGGCCATGCCGATGCCGCCCGATTGCGAGGACAACGCCGCCTTGCCCTTGACGTCGTAGGCGGTGCAGAAGGTGGCGCACAGGTTCTTGTGCGTGTAGTAGAAGCCGTAGATGTTCGGCCCCATGAGCCGGATGCGGTACTTGCGCGCGATCCCGACGATCTCCTCCTGCCCTTCCACGTTGCCCGTTTCGGCGAACCCGGAGGGGATGAGCACGGCGCCGGGAATCTCTTTCTCGCCGACCTCGACCAGCGCCTGCGCCACGAACTTGGCGGGTATGGCGAAGACGGCGACGTCGATCCTGCCCGGCACCTCCTTCACGCTCTTGTACGCCTTCTTGCCCATGATCTCCGCGGCTTTCGGGTGGATCGGATAGATCGCCCCCTGATAGCCGCCGTTGATCAGGTTCTTCATCACCGAATTGCCGATCTTGCCCTCTTCCGAGGAAGCGCCGATCACCGCCACCGCATCGGGCTTCATGATGCGAGTCATCTGCCGGACGATGTCCTCCTCGCTCGGACGGTAGCGCGCGACCTGCGGCGCGAAGTCGAGGACGATCCTCACGTCCGCCGCGGTCGCGCCGGTCTTGGTGGCGAACACCGGGTTCAAGTCCAGCTCGGCGATCTCGGGAAAGTCGGAGACGAGCCGCGAGACGTTCTCGATCATGCCCGCAAGCGCATCCCGATTGACGGGGTCGGCGCCGCGTACACCCTTCAGGATCTCGGCGGCGGCGATGCCGTCGAGCATCGAGAGCGCATCCTCGCGCGTAGCCGGCGCAAGGCGGAAGGTGATGTCCTTCAATACCTCGACGAGGACACCGCCCAGACCGAAGGCGACGAGCTTGCCGAAGGACTGGTCGGTCACCGCGCCGATGATGACTTCCTGGCCGCCCCCCAGCATCTGCTGAACCTGGACGCCGAGGAGGTTGGCCTTCGGGTCGTACTTCCGGGCGCTCGCCATGATGGCGGCAAAGCCCCGTTCGGCCTTTTCCGCAGTATCGACTCCGACGAGCACGCCCCCAGCTTCGGTCTTGTGCAGAATTTCGGGGGAGACGATCTTGAGGACGACCGGGAATCCGATGTCGCGCGCGAGCTTCGCCGCCTCGGCCGCCGACGTCGCGACCCCCTCGCGGGGAACGGCGACGCCGTAGGCGTCGCACACGAGCTTGCCTTCCGGCGCGGTCAGGGAGGTGCGGCCCTCGGCCTTCGCCCGATCGAGAACCTTTCGTACCGCCGATTCGTTGTACGCGGTCCTGTCGCCGTACGCCATTCGATCGCCTCCAGATCAATTGGACCGGCGGCGCCGATGCGGCGTCACCCCACGCGCACGCGCCGGCCACGTCAACGTTGCGCTCTACCGAGGCGCTCAGAATTGCGTGGATCGCGAGTTCGGTGCCTTGATTGGGATCAATAGGTAATTCCCGGCGCCCAGCGCCGTTCGCGCTCGCCTTAACGCATACCACCTTCGGCTCAGTGCCCGCGCGTTGGCCCCGCGCGAACCGGGTGCCGAGATGATCGCCACGACGAATCGCGGCGATCCAAACTCGCAATTGGAAGTTCTCCGGAGTCGTCGATACCCTGTGACTGTGGTCCAAACAAACATCGCGTAACCGGAGTCGATCAATGCGAGCTGGCAGTCCCTTAGATCATGTCCACATGAGCCCCAACGACCGCGAGGTGGCCAGAGCACATCTGCAGGCTGCGCAGGTCGTTGTCGACCTGCTTGTCGCGTCCGAGATGGGTGTGCGCGCGGCCCCCGCGCTCGTCGAGCGCGCCGCGCGAGTCCTGGTGCGGAGACTCAGGGTGCTGATCGCGGGACCCGAGCGGCGCTGATCGGTCGCCACGCCCGGCCGGCGGATCGGGTATCGACCGCTCGGGTCAGATCGATCCGCTATCGCTGTCCGCGCTGCTCTCCAGCGTCGGCCACCGCCAGCGCCGTCATGTTGACGATCCGCCTCACCGTGGACGACGGCGTCATGATGTGCACGGGCTTCGCGGCGCCGAGCAGGACGCCCCCGACGGTGACGCCGCCGCCGGCGACGACGCGCAGCGCGTTGTAGGTGATGTTCGCCGCGTCGACGTTTGGCATGATAAGGAGATTCGCGTCGATGGCGAGTCGCGAGTCGGCGAACTCGGTATCGCGGATCGACTTCGACAGCGCCGAATCCGCGCGCATTTCTCCTTCGACGGCAAGCCCCGGCGCCTCGGCGAGGACGATCGCCAGCGCGTCGCGCATCTTCTGCGCCGAGGGTGCATCCGAGCTGCCAAAACTCGAGTGCGACAGCATGGCGATGCTCGGTTCCAGTCCGAAGCGACGCACCTCTTCGGCCGCGAGCAGCGTCATCTCGGCGATCTCCTCCGCGGTCGGATCGCGATTGACGTGGGTGTCGCAGACGAAGAGTTGACGCCCGGGGAGAATCAACATCTGCATCGCGGCGAGGACCTTCACTCCGTCCCGCAGTCCGATGACGCTCCGCACGTAGCGCAGGTGATCCGCATAGTGTCCGAGGGTGCCGCACAGCATCGCATCGGCCTCTCCCCGGCGTACGAGCATCGCCGCGACCAGCGTGGGGCGGCTGCGCATCTCCTCCTGTGCTTGCGCACGCGAGACGCCCTTGCGACGTGCAAGCTGATAGTAGTCGAGCCACGCCTCGCCATAGCGTGGGTCGTAGACCATGTTCACGCCCTCGCAGTTGTTCCCGAGCTCGAGGCGCAGCCCCAGCTTCGCGACCCGTGCTTTGATCACGTCGGTGCGGCCGACCAGCACAGGGCGGCCCAAGCCTTCGTCGATCACAGCCTGCGCCGCGCGCAGGACGCGTTCATCCTCCCCCTCCGCATACGCTACCCGCTTCGGCGCCCGCTTAGCGGCAGCAAAGACGGGCTCCATAGTCGTTCCGGACCGGTAGACGAAGCGCGCGAGCCGATCGCGATAGGCGTCGAAGTCATGGATCGGACGACTTGCGACCCCGCTCTCCATGGCCGCCTTGGCGACCGCGGGTGCGATGGTCGTGATGAGCCGTGGATCGAACGCACGCGGAATCAGGTAGTCCGGGCCGAAGGCCGGCGTCGACTCCCCGTACGCGAGGGCGACGAGCTCCGACGGTTCGGACTGCGCGAGCTCGGCCAACGCCCGCACGGCGGCGACCGTCATCGCCTCGTTGATCGTCGCGGCGCCGCAGTCGAGCGCGCCTCGGAACATGAACGGAAAGCACAGCGAGTTGTTCACCTGGTTCGGGTAGTCGGAGCGCCCGGTACCGATCAGGCAGTCGGGGCGCGCCGCCTTGGCCGCCTCTGGTCGGATCTCGGGCTCCGGATTCGCCATCGCCAGGATGATCGGCCGCGAAGCCATGCGCTTCATCATCTCCGGCTTCAGCACACCGCCCACCGAGAGGCCGAGAAATATGTCGGCGCCGTCGATGACGTCGGCGAGTGCGCGCGCCGATGTGTCCTGCGCATACGTCGCCTTTTCGGCGTCCATCGCTTGGGCGCGTCCCCTGTAGACGACCCCGTGGATGTCGGCTACCCAGACGTGCTTGCGTTCGAGGCCGAGCGCAACCAGCAGGTTCAGGCACGCAAGCGCTGCAGCGCCCGCACCCGAGCACACGAGTTTCGCGCTGCGGATATCCTTGCCGACGATCGTGAGCGCATTGCGCAGCGCGGCAGCGACGACGATCGCCGTGCCGTGCTGGTCGTCGTGGAACACCGGGATCGTCATCCGCTCGCGGAGCCTGCGCTCGATAAGGAAGCACTCGGGTGCCTTGATGTCCTCGAGGTTGATCCCGCCAAAGGTAGGTTCGAGCGCCGCGACGATATCGACGACTCGGTCGGGGTCCGTCGCGTCGATCTCGATGTCGAACACGTCGATGCCGGCGAACTTCTTGAACAGACAAGCCTTGCCCTCCATCACCGGTTTGCCCGCCAGCGGGCCGATGTTGCCGAGTCCCAGAACGGCGGTACCGTTGGTGACAACAGCGACGAGGTTGCCGCGGGCCGTGTAGCGGGCGGCGTCGTTCGGGTTCTTCTGGATCGCGGTGCACGCATACGCGACGCCCGGCGAGTACGCAAGCGACAGATCCCGCTGGTTCGCAAGCGTCTTCGTCGGGGCGATCGAGACCTTGCCGGGGGTCGGGAACTCGTGGTACTGCAACGCGTCGAGGCGCAGTTGCTCTTCAGCCATTTTCGGCGCGGCGCGCAGCCCCTCTCACTTCACGAGCAACACCGGCTGATCGGCGAGCTCGAGAACCCGGTGGGCTACTGAACCCAGCAGGCCGCCGGTGAAGGACCCTAAGCCGCGTCGGCCCATGACTATGAGCGCGCAGTCCTTCTCCCGGGCGTACCGGCTGATCGTCTGGCCGGGGTCGCCAACGAGCAGGTGGAAGGTGTAAGGCACCGGAGCGGCGTCGAGCCGTTCGCGTGCTCTCGCGAGAGCCTTCACCCCGTTGTCATGGTGGTACTTCCTCAGCCCTTCCCTACCCACGAATGCGCCCACGTCCCCGGACACTGGGCGCTGCACGTTCAGCAGATGGACGTCGATCTCCCAGAGCATGCGCAGTTGTCCGCACAGTGCAATCACGTAGTCGACGGCCCGCAACGCGTTGTCCGAAGAGTCGGCGGGCAGCACTACGCGGGTTAACACCGAGGACCCCTTAGTTAGCTGTCGCGAGATGGCGAGGCTGCGACCCGTATCGGCTGCTCATCGCCGGATGCCAGGTCATCGAGCGCGGCCGGCGCCGCCTCGCGCCGCCTCGCGAGCGCTTTGCCGATCGCGACGACCGATACTGCGCCCGCCGCGGGCGCAGCGTAGTGCAGCCAGCCCGCATTCGCTTCGATCCAGTCCTTCACGACCGGATCGCCGATCAGCATTTCGCCGGCCACCCAGCCGAGCAGCGCCGCGCCGAGCGTGATGATCACGGGGAAGCGCTCCATCACCCCGAGCAGCAAGGTGCTGGCGAACACGACTAGAGGGATCGAGATCGCCAGACCAATCACGAGCAGGAGAAGGCTCCCTTTCGCCGCGGCCGCAACGGCGATCACGTTGTCGAGGCTCATCACCAAGTCCGCGATCAAGATCGTCCTGACCGCGGACGCCATGCCGGTGGTCTCCTTGCCCGCACCGTGCCCCTCGGTCTCCGGCAGGAGCAGCTTCGTCGCGATCCACAGCAGAAGCACCGCGCCTACGAGCTTCAGCCACGGCAGCTTGAGCAGTTCCACCGCGACGACCGTGAGGATGATGCGCATGGCGACGGCGGCCCCACTCCCCCACAGTACCGCTTGCTTCTGCTGTCGGGGCGGGAGGGAGCGCGCGGCGAGCGCGATCACGACGGCGTTGTCGCCGGACAGCACGATGTTGATGCCAATGATCTGCGCGAGCGCGATCCAGAACTCGGTGCTCGCAGGGCCCATCGTCCGCTCCTTCAATCGAGTCCGTCCGGCGTGCTGGAGCCGCCTCGGAGGTCCGCTGACGCGAAGGCACGCCTCTGCCGGCGTGCCGGGCCGAAGAATTACGTGGATCGGACGTTCGTTGCTTTGACAGGGGTCAATAGGTAAGCGCCGCGATCAGCGTCGCGGCTCCCATCGAGACACGCTCGGACGTAGCCCGCTTCCGCTGATCACCAGCAAACGTAGCGCCGCATTCGAGTCGGTGCGCAGGCGAGTTTCGGCGCTGAACCACCCCAGCATCGCAGCTGCGTTACTCGGGCTCAGCTCAATAGCGCAGCTGCCAACTTTGCAGGTGCGCTACCGCAAGAAATCGACAAGCCAGGTGGTCGCGATTCGGGACACTTCGGGCGCGACGGTTCTGTTGCATCGGCCGCCGGGTAGACTCGAGACCCCGCCCCGCCGGAGATCGCCATGGTTCGTCGTTGCCACCATCCGCTGTTCAAGGGCCGCCACTTCGACCAGGAGATCATCATCCTGTGCGTGCGCTGGTACGTGAGCTACAAGTTGTCCTACCGCGACCTCTCCGCCATGATGCTCGAGCGCGGCCTCTCGGTGGCGCCGAGCACGATCTTCAGGTGGGTCCAACGGTACGTGCCCGAATTCGAGAAGCGCCGGAATCGATTCTCTCGTCCCTCGCCGTCCCAGCGCCTGCAGTCGAGGAGCCATCGAATCGAAATCATTCGCCCCGTGAGAGCCCGGCGCGGCCGCGCCGGCTCGCCCGCAACAGGCAGCTCTCGCACAGCCGGCTCGTCTTGCCGTCGGTGCCGGGAAGCGAGTTCGAGAAGTGCATCACGCAGCGCGGGTTCTCGCAGCGATGGAGGCCGAGCGTGTGACCGAGCTCGCGCACTGCCTCCTTGACGGCACGGGTGCGGAACGTCGCCTCGTCGGCCCCGGTGCGCAGCCGGAGGAGCGAGATCACCGCCGCGCGGCCCGGCGAGTCGGCAATGCCGAACGCGAATTTGAGCCCTTCCGCATAGATGTCGCGCGCGGTGACGCCGAGCACGCGCCCCCCGTCGCGCTCGCGTATGGCCGCGAGCAGCCGCTCCGCGCGGTATTGGCCGCGGGTGCGATCGTACGCGGCGGTCGGCAAAGCGACCGGCTCCGCGAGCGTCGCGTGCACGCCCTCCCGCCGGAGATCGACGAGGAGCTGCACGATCTCGCCCGCCGGCGGACCATCCATCGGAACCAAGACCACCGTCTCGCCGTGCGCAAATGGCAGCCGCCCATTCGGCGTGTCGTTCATGGCTTCATCGCTTCGGTCTCGTGTCCACGTCGAAGCAGCCGCGCGATGCCTCGGACCTCGTGGGCCACCTCCTCGTTCGGAAGCGGCAGTCTTGAGCGCATCCGCTTCCACGCATGAGCTCGGGTGCGATGTCCGGTCGAAGTCGTATTAGGGCGGGTGTCCCGTGCGCGACGCGAGCTTGACGTTCCTCTCTCCTTCGACGACGCGTTCGCGCGGACGGGAAGGCGCCAAGGGCCTTGCGGACAGACGTTACGCAGGCATCGCGTGGACCATCGCCTTGAACTTCGCCCACTCGGTCGCCGCCCACACTTCCGGGTGCGAGCGGCCGTCGGTCCGGGTCAGGGTCGAGACCTTGGCCGCGTTCTCGTTGTCGGGCGCCTCAAACACATCGACGTAGTCGTAGGGGCCCAGCACCGCATAGCTCGACAGCCACTTCACCTTCGGGCATTGCGCACAGATCGCCTTCATCGTGCGCTTCTCGAGCTCTTCGACGCGGTCGAGCGCCGCTCCTAGGCGGCGGGAGCGAGTCGCCCCTGCTCAGGCGGCCGGGCGCCTTGCGGCGGCACACACCGGGAGCGCCACTGCGCCGCCCCGGTTTTCCCGCGTGTGCGTCAGTGCGCCGGGCGCCACCAACCCCCGATGTCCTTGTCGGTGCTCAGGGCCCACAACGCGAGCGCCGCTACGACGACGCCCACTATCACGGCGTTCCACATCGCCGCGACGAGCACGCTGAACCCGAGCAACCACGGGGAGATCACGAGCCAGATCCCGAACGCGACGCTGACCCACTCCTCCCAGGCCATCACCCGGAAGAGCGCGAACAGGACTGCTGCCGCGATCAGGATGCCAAGGATCACCGCGTTCCAGGTCGGGTTCGTCTCGGCCTGGTGCCCGAGCACCCAGGGGGAGACCAACATCCACAGCCCGAGGACGAGGTTCACCGGGTCTTGCCAGTGCTTGACTCTCATCGACATCGTCTTGCCCTCCGAAGAGACAGGCCACCGGCTGGATCCGGTGCCTTCGCGCTCAGTTAGAGCCTTCGCAGCCGCCGCCAGTTCCTGCTGTTCCTGGCGCCAACCACTGCGCGCCGGGCACCGGGGGCCAGCTCAGTGAGGAAAGCGTTGCGTCGCGCAAGCGCGACCACCAGGTTCGGCGCCTTGCGGTGCGAATGCCCGGAGTGCGAGTGGAGGTATTCGCGTCCTGCGCCGACCCGACCCATGAGGGAACCCTTCCAAGGCGCGCCGAGTCGGACTAGTTTGAGAGCGAGGCCGCGGATCGGATGCGGCGCGGGAACAACCGCGGGACGCCTAGCTTGGCAGCTAGACTGGGAGCAAGAACGCCGAAGCACTCGCCGGGAGCGGCCGAAGGAGGGAGAGCCATGAGCACTATGTCGCGAAGGATTCAGGACTACCTCGCGCAGGAGAGCATCGCCTACCAGGTGGTCGCTCACCCACATACGCGCACGAGCATGCAGACGGCCGCCGCCGCCCGCGTTCAGGGTGACCGGCTCGCCAAGGGCGTCGTCGTCGAGGATGACCAGGGCTACGTCCTCGCGGTGCTGCCCTCCACGCATCACTTGCAGCTCGGCGTGCTGGGGCGGCAGCTCCATCGGCGCCAGGTGCGGCTCGCGACCGAGGCCGACCTGAGAGGCCTCTTCGGTGACTGCGAGCTGGGCGCGGTCCCGCCGATCGGCGCGGCCTACGGGCTGCCCACGGTCGTGGAGGAGGACCTCGCCGCCCAGCCCGAGATCTTCTTCGAGGCCGGCGACCACGAGCACCTGATCCACCTCACCCAGGGCGAGTTCGCGCGGCTCTTCGCGAACGCGCCGCAGGGACACTTCAGCCGGCACATGTAGCCGCCGGCGCCCCGGGGGGGGGGCGGATCTCCCCGCCGGTACGGGATGTGGCATGAAAGCGTTATTTCTCATTCGCCACGCCAAGTCGAGTTGGGGTGACACTGCGTTGCCCGACAAAGACCGGCCATTGAACGATCGCGGCAGGCGCGATGCGCCGAAGATGGGTGAGCGATTGGCAAAGCGCGATGTGAAGCCCGATCTGCTCCTGTCGAGTCCGGCCATGCGCGCGCTCAAGACGGCGGAGATCATCGCCAAGAAGCTCGATTACAGGCGCAGGGACATCGTGGTGGATGATCGGCTGTATGCCGTCGGGGCGGATGACCTGCTCGACGTCATTCACAAGCTTGGCGACAGGCTGGAGCGCGTGATGCTATTTGGCCACAACCCCGAGTTGACCGAACTCGCGCATCGCCTCTCAAGCAAGATCACCCACATGCCGACGTGCGCCGTCGCCGAGTTCGCGTTCGATGCGAAGTCCTGGTCAAAGATCGGCAAGGTCAAGCCCGCAAAAGTGGCGCTCGATTATCCGAAGGGATCGTAGGGGTAAAGCGTCACGGGTCCCGTTCCAGCGCTCAGCCAGGGTCAGCTCCCTCGAGCTCGGAGAATCGCACCCGCAGGATTTCCTTCGTCGTCACCCGGCCCTGGCGGTCTTTCTCGACCAGGACGAGTTGCTGCGCCTCGGGCAAACCGGCGGGTATCACCATTTTGCCGCCCGCCTTCAGCTGGTGGATCAGCGGCGCGGGGATGAGGTCTGGTGCCGCCGTCACGATCACCCTGTCGAACGGGGCGTGCTCTGGCCAGCCGTGGTAGCCGTTGCCAACTCTGAGCTCGATGTTCGCGTAGCCCTGTCGGCCGAGCCGTCGCTTCGCTTGCCGCGCGAGCTCTTCGATGATTTCGACGCTGTACACTTTCCGCGCCAGCTCCGCGAGGATCGCCGCCTGATAGCCGAGTCCAGTACCGATCTCGAGGACCGTTTCATCCGCGTGGAGATCGAGCAGATCCGTCATCAACGCGACGATGAACGGCTGCGAGATCGTCTTGCCGAAGCCGATCGGGAGCGGAACGTTGGCATAGGCGTAAGGCTGGAGCTCGATCGGCACATACTCGTGCCGCAGCACCTCGCCCATGACTGCCATGACCCGAGGGTCAAGGGCCGCTTTGCCGAGCCGGGCGCTCACGTAAATCGTCTCGGCGGCAATCTCCGCGAGCATCTGTTGACGCAAGACCGAGAAGTATTCTGCGCTCATGGTGCCCTCCCTAAGGGAGCGGAAGCGGCACGGAAGGTTCCGTTGATAGGCCCTCGAGCGCAATCAGGGCATTCTCAAGCGCAGTTGCCATGGCAGAAATGCATATCGAGTCGATCAACGCCGTGACGCTGGCGGTGCACGACATGAGTCGGTCGGTGCGCTTTTACACCGCGCTCGGGTTCTCCGTGCACTACGGCGGCGAGCGCGCCGCGTTCACCAGCCTACACGCAGGCTCCTGCTATCTCAATCTGATTGCGCAGCCGGCCGATCGTCCCTGGTCATGGTGGGGGCGGGTGATCCTTCACGTATCCGACGTCGACGCATTCCATCGCCACGCCGTGGAGCAGGGGTTGGCACCGACAACCGCGCCTGAGGACGCCCCCTGGGGCGAGCGGTATTTCCATATCAGCGATCCGGACGGCCACGAGCTGAGCTTCGCCCGCCCGCTCGAGCGATCCTAGAGAGTCGCTGCTTAGCACGGGCAACGAGAAACGACCAGCCTATGACCACGGTCAGCGTGTTCGGCGGCACCGGGTTCCTCGGCCGGCGGCTCGTGCGGCGCCTCGCCGCCGACGGGGCGACGGTGCGCGTCGCGGTCCGGCGTTCCGACCTGGCGCGGAGCGCCTTGGGCGCGGCCGGGTTGGATCAAGTCGCGGTCTGCGGCGCCGACGTGCGCGACCGGGCTTCAGTCGCTGCCGCCGTCGCCGGGGCCGACGCCGTCGTCAACGCGGTGTCCGCCTACGTCGAGAAGGGCGACGTGACCTTCGAGTCCGTCCACGAGCGCGGCGCCAGGACGGTCGCTCGGGAGGCAGCGGCTGCCGGCGTCGCCCGCCTGGTACTCGTCTCGGGGATCGGCGCCAATCCCGAGTCGGCGTCTCCTTATATCGGCGCGCGCGGACGCGGCGAACTGGTCGTTCAACAGGCGTTTCCAGGCGCGACCATCGTCCGCCCGGGCGCCATGTTCGGTCCAGGCGACGCCCTCTTCGGCACGCTCGCCGACATCGCCCGGCTGCTCCCCGTGGTGCCGCTGATCGGCGGCGGCCGCACCCGCCTGCAACCCGTTTATGTGGAGGACGTGGCAGAGGCCATCGTTCGCATGCTCGCTGACCGCGGGACCGCTGGCCGCATCTACGAGCTCGCCAGCCCCGGCGTGTACACCCTGCGCGAGCTGGTCAGCTTCGCGCAGCGTCTCATCGGCAGACCACCGTTGGTCGTCCCGGTGCCCTTCGCCGTGGCCGAGGTTCTGGCGCGGTTGTTCGAGCTCCTGCCCAGCCCGCCGCTCACCACCAACCAGGTTGACCTTCTCAGGGCGGACAACGTGGCGAGCGGGACGCTGCCGGGTTTCCGGGAGCTCGACATCGTGCCGAAAGCCGTCGAGGAAATCGTGCCGACTTATGTCGGCCGGGTGCGCGCCCGGCAGCCCGATTAGGGGTGTCCGTAGGCGCCGGGCACGGGAATCCAAAATGCGGAAGCTCGTGGTCTATTTGTTCCTATCGTGAGCCGGCCGCGGGCGAGAGCAGGTACTCGAGGACCGCGCGCTCGCCGAGCCCGATCCCAGCGTTCACTTGCATGCCCGGGGCGAGCCGGTACCGGCGGGCCGTGAGGACTGCCCGTGTCGTTCGCCTCGGCGGGATCGTCGCTCATCCTGCTTCCAAGAGCTGGCCTTCCCGATGTCAACCCTTGGGTAACCTTGTAATCGCGTCGCACAGAGCATAGAAACTCCAGGTGGGGCTTCGGGCCCCTCGTCGCAGGCCGTTTGTCTCGAAAGGAGAACGAACATGGCAACGTTCATTTTGCTTGCGAGTTTCACCGATCAGGGCATTCGCAACGTCAAGGAAACCACGAAACGCGCAGAAGTGTTCAGAGAACTGGCAAAGAAGTGTGATGTGAACGTGAAGGAGCTGTATTGGACAGTTGGGCAGTACGATGTGGTGGCAACCCTCGAAGCGCCTGATGCTGCGACCGTTACGGCAGTGATTCTAAGCGCCGGCGCGTTGGGCAATGTTCGGACGCAAACGCTTGCCGCCTTTTCCGCCGACGAGATGCGCGGCATTCTTGACAAGATGCCGTAGACCGAATCGACGCGACAGCGGCGCCTTGCCCGGGCGCCGCTGAAACGCCCAGCGCAACTCCACCGGCCATATCGGCCTCGCGTCCTCCACCCCACGTCCGTTCTAAGTATCGGACGGCGGGTTCTGTTGCATCGGCCGCCGGGTAGACCTACATCCTGGTCAACGGCCGGTGGTGTTACCGCTATCGAGCGGTCGACAAGCAGGGCCGCACCGTCGACTTCCTCTTGCGCCAGGACCGCGGCATCGCTGCCGCGCAAGCGTTCTTCCGGAAAGCCTTCGCCTCGCATCCGAACCGTCCGCCGCAAAAGGTGACCCTCGATGGCCATTGGCCCAGCCACCGTGCCCTCAGACTGCTTCGGCGGGAGCATCGTGCGTGGCGGCGCGTGCATGTTCGAACCTGCCAGTACCTCAACAACGTCGTCGAACAAGATCACCGGGCGATCAAGGCACGCTGTGGGACGATGCGCGGATTCAAGGCGTTAACCGCAGCTGCGACCACTCTTGCAGGGATTGAGCTCGCGCACCGCATACGCAAGCGGCAGTTTATCTGTCAGTCCAAGGATCGACGGATCCCACTCGAGCTTCGTCGCGAGTGGTACGCGGCGATCATGGTCTGATAGCGCGCACGCACCGAGACTGTGCTGATTCCCTTCGGCGACTTTGAATCCTTAACCCGCGTTTGCAACGCAACCCTTGAGAGCATGATTGGTCGCTTCGGTCCCGCCGCTCGCGAACACGATCTCGTCCGCCCGTGCGCCGACGAGCCGTGCGACCTCGCTGCGTGCATGCTCGACCGCCTCGTGCGCGCGCGCCCCGTATTCGTGCAGGCTCGAGGGGTTCCCGAAGTGCGTCCGCAGATACGGCAGCATCGCGTCGACCACCGCCGGGTCGATCGGCGTGGTCGCGTTGTAGTCGAGGTAGATCGGCTCCGGCCTCACTCTTTGATCGCCACGAGCGAGATGCTCTTGACGCCGTACTTTTTTGTGGCGCCCTGGGCGTTTTTCGACGTGAACTGGTACTGCGGGTTTTCCTTCACCTGCTTCACCCGGAGCCCCGCGGCCTCGATCGCTGAGACGTAATCACCGACCTGCATCGCACCGCCGATGCAGGCGGCCCACAACGTCGTGTCGCAGGTGATGCCTTCCGGAAGCTGGACATCGGTGACGATGTCGGCGAGGGCCAACCGGCCGCCGGCTTTCAGGAGGCGCGCGGCTTCGCGGAAGACCTCGGCCTTGTCCGGCGCGAGGTTGATCACGCCGTTGCTGATGACCGCATCGCACGACCCATCGCCGAGGCCGGTCGCCTGGATGTAGCCCTTGCGGTAGGCTACGTGGCCGGATCCCGCCGCGGCGCGCAGGCGTTCCGCCTTCGCGAGCTGCTCGTCGGTCATGTCGATGCCGATCACGCGCCCGATGTTGCCGACCTTGCGCGCGGCGACGAAGCTGTCCATCCCCGACCCGCTACCTAGATCGACCACGGTTTCGCCCGGCCTCAGGTCGGCCAGGTCGAAGTAGTAGCCCACGCCCGCGAACGAGTCGATGGCTCCGCTCGGGATTGCGTCGAGATCGGCGGGCAGGTAACCCAGCCGCTCGGCCAAGGCCCGGCCCATCTCGAAGTGGAACTCGCCATGAGGATTCTCCGCGACGTCCCGATACATCGCCTTGACCTTGGTTTCGAGTTCGGCGCTATTCACTTGTGCAGACATTGGGTCTGTTCTCCTCAGGTTGACCACGATTCTCTCGATACCGCCGGACCGGGCTCGCGCGACAGGAGCGTCTGCCTGACGACTGGGATGACCGTCCCGCAGGGAACGCCCGGGCAGCTCCGCCCAGACCTCATAGGCCGGGCCCCATCCCGGTCACCTCGAACTTGCGCGACGGTGCCGCCGTCCCCTCAGTGCTGCGCTCGAGATAGCCATGCAGCGCCACCCCGGCAAAGATTCCTGCAAGAGTAAAAAGTGCTGCAAGCTGTCCGCGTCCGAGCTGCGCCGCGACCGGGCCGGGGCAGGTACCGGAGATGGCCCAGCCCACACCGAACAGAACGCTGCCGTAGACATGGTCGCGAGTCGGCCGGGAAACGCTCCAGGCGATCGGCGACCCGCCGACGAGCGATCGGGCGCCCGCCGCGCGCAGGATTCTCGCCGCGATCGCGGCCGTCACGACCGCCGAGCCCATCATCAGAAACACGTCGAAGTCGCGCAGGAGCAGCATGTTGCGGATGACGTCGTAATCGGTCAGCTGCGACCAGCCGAGCACGAACCCGAACCCCATTCCAACCAGCAAGCCGGCGACTTTCATGATGCGGCTCCGATCCACACCGCCAGCAGGTTCGCCGCGACGACAGCGGTACCCATGAAGGTCATCGTCGCCACCAAACTGGCGGGCGACCCCATTGCGGTGCCGCACATGCCATGCCCCGAGGTGCAGCCTCCTCCCAGGCGCGCACCGTAGCCGATCAAGACTCCCGCGGCGGCGAGGATCGTCCCCTCGCGCGCAAGCGTCGTGCCGATCGAAGAAGTGAACGAGCCGTAAGCGAACGTCGGCTGGATCGCTCCCGCGGCCAGGGCCGAGAGCGCGCCGCCGATGACGATGCCGAGCAGGAACAGCATGCGCCAGCTGGGCGCCCCGCTCGGCCGCTCGATCCAGTGGACGGTGTCAACGTAGCCGCCGAGTGCGCCCAGCGGCTTGTTGATGCTCCACAGCAACGTTACGACCAGCAACCCGAGCAGCGGCCCCGCCACAAACCAGGGACAGCGGACAGCGAAGATCTCCACGGCGTCCTCCACGCATTCAGATGTTGAACATCTCGGGGGTACTCTTCTTGTTGTGTCTGGTTCTTCTGATGTGTGTCCCCATCCTCCGTCAGGCCGGGTTCAGGCGCGGGTGAGTCTCCTCTCCTGCCCACCACACGAAGGCACCCGACAACAGCATGGCCAGCGCAACGAACCAGAAGCCCGCAGCGATGCTGCCGCTCAGGTTCGCCGCCAGGCCCAGGCCCAGCGCGCCGATCCCATAGCCGACGTCGCGCCAAAACCGGTAGATGCCGATCGCCGAGCCCCGCCAGTTGGGATGCGCAACATCGGCGACCGCGGCGCTCAGATTGGGATAGAGCAGCGCCATGCCGAAGCCGGTCACCGCAGCCGAGACCGACCACCACAGGACGGTTTCGCCAAGCAGCATCATCCCCACCCCGATGCCGCACAACCACATGCCCCAGACGATCGGCCGCTGTCTCCCGATGCGGTCGGAGAGCCGCCCCGTGAAGAACTGCGAGCCGCCCCATACGAATCCGTACACCCCCACGACCCAGCCGATGTTCGCAAGGCTCAGGCCGTGCTGGTACAGGTAGACGGGATAGAAGACCCAGATCAACGCGTCCACGAACTTCTCCACCAACCCGGCCTGGCTGATGGCCGCTAGCCGCCTGTCGCGCCACGAGACCTGCGCAAAGACGTCCCAAGTGGTGGGGCGGTCGGAGATGTTCTTCGCATAGCGGGGCCGCGGACCCGTCGATTGGCCGGCCGCGTGGCGCGCGCCCTCGGCCTTCGCCCACGGCAGCGTGTCCCTCACCCAAAGCAGGGTGAGGCCGACGGCGAGAGCGATGACGGCCAGTCCGAAGACGAACAGGCCCATTCGCGCGCCGAGCGCCGCGGCCATGTAGCCGGTGGCCACGCCGGCCATCGCGACGCCGAAGTAGCCGGAGAACTCGTTGAGGCCGATCGTGAGCCCGCGCTGGTCCGCGTGCGTGATGTCGAGTTTCGCGGTCTGCGTCATCGACCACGTCAGTCCCTGGTTGACCCCGAGCAGGACGGTCGCCGCGACGATCCAGCCCCAGCTCGGCGCATACAGGATCAGGAAAGGGATGGGCACCGCGGCCAGCCAGCCGATGCCCAAGACCTGCTTGCGCCCGATCCGCTCGGAGAGGCGGCCGGCCACGAAGTTGAGCACGCCCTTGACGAACCCGAACGCCACCACGAAGGCCGTCAACAGGAGGAACGAGCCTTTCGGCACTCCGAACTCCGACTCCGCGAGCGCCGGGACCACCGTGCGCATCATGCCGAGCGTGAGCCCGACGAGCAGCACCTGCAGCAGCTGTTGGAGGAATTGCGCGAGGTTCGGACGAATACCGTGGTTGTATTCCAGGTAGGCGTCTGGCGCGGCACGCATCGCCGACCCCGTGGACAGCGATCAGGCGGCGGTGTTCGCCGCCACGATCTGATCCATGTTCGCCGGGCGCGGCGGGATGTCGGCGACGACTGCGCGTACGAACTCATCCTTGCCCTGGGTACGCAGCCCCGGGTTGAAGCGCTTCTCGAAGCCGATCGTGGAGGAGGGTTTCCCGGAAAGCCCGGCGCCGCAGACGCTGCCGGCCTGATGGCCGGGGAAAATCTCGACCTCGTCGGGAAGCCCCAGCAACTTCCGCTGCAGCGTGTCGTAGAGCTGCGCGGCCATCTCCCGCTCGCGGCCGGCCAGGTCCGGGCGGCCGACGCTGCCGACGAACAGCGTGTCCCCGGTGACGACGAACCAGGGTGCCTCGCCCCGGCGCTTGTCGGTCACCAGGAGGCAGATACTCTCCGGGGTGTGACCGGGCGTGTGCAGGATCTTCACGAGCACGTTACCCGCCTCGACTACGTCACCGTCCCGCAGCGCGCGGAACGCGAACCGTACCGCCGCGCTCTCGTGCAAACAGTACTCTGCATTCGTCATCTCGGCGAGCTTGCGGCCCCCAGAGTAGTGGTCGGCATGCACGTGGGTATCGATGACGTGGGTAATTTTCGAGTTGGCCTTCCTGGCCTCATCGACGAACCAGATCTCGTCCCCGGCCACCACGTCGACTGCAACCGCCTTGCCGACGGTCGCGCAGCCGAAGAAGTACGAGAGGCTCGAGCCGGCGGTGGGGAGCTGCTTGAAGAACATGATGCCCTCCTCAGAAAACCAGGACTTTCTCCGCCCACTGTGTCCACGCTGTGAGCTCGGCCAACGTGCTTCGCTTCACCCCCTCGGCGAGCTCCGCCTCGGTAATGCCGCGAGCGTCGAGGCAGGTCCCGCAAGCGCCGACGCTGCCGCTCGCTCGGGCGATCTTGCTCAGCATCAGTTCGAGGTTGTAGTAACCCTGCGGCACCTTCTGCCTCGCCTTGCCGCACGCTGCCGCGTCCCCTAGCAGGAACATCCGAAGTTCTTCGCCCTCCTCGGAGGAGAGAGCCCCTGCCAGGCGCAGCGCGTTGTAGCTGCGTTCAGTCCCATAGGGACTTTCGTTGAGAACGAACAGTGCTCGCGTCATGGCGGGAGAATCCTTGAGGGCTCGGTGGGTCGCGGTGACCACCCTGCATGTCAGGCGGTGGCCGCGCCCGTCTCCACAGGCAGGCCCGCCGATAGCCACTCCGCGACACCGTCCTCGAGGCGGACCGCCTTGAAGCCCCGCTGCCGTAACAACGCGACCGCATCCTTTGCCATCATGCAGAACGGACCGCGGCAATAGGCGACGATCTGCTTCTTGCGCGGCAGGTCGGCCAGCCGCTTCTTCAATTCGGCCAGCGGGATCGAGCGTGCATACGGCAAGTGTCCGGCCTCGTACTCCTCCTCCGGGCGGACGTCGATCACGATGACCTCGCCGTGCTTGGCCTTGGAAAGAATCGCGCCGCGGTCGACCGGAGCGAGCTCTCCAGGGTCGGCCAGGAACTCGCGCAGGACCGTTTGCAACTCGGCGAGCCGCGCCTCCGCGAGCGAACGCAGCGTCACCCAGAATGCCGCGACCTCGCTGTCGGCCAACCTGTGGTACGCGTACTTGCCTTCCTTGCGAGCCTGCACCAGGCGCGCGGCTTTGAGCTCCTTCAGATGGGCACTCGCGCTCTTCACGTCGAGGTTGGCCTCCTGAGCGAGTGTTTCCACCGTCTTTTCACCTTGGCAGAGCAGTTCGATCAGCTCGAGCCGCTTCGGGCTCGCGGCCGCTTTGCCGATCCGGGCAACCTGCTCATAGAGGCGGTCTTTGGTCTCGCGGGGTGTGGTCATGAACCTATGTTCTAATGATCGTTAGAATGCTAGATAGCATCGC
>Ga0187894_10002612_pt1 | contig 21311 bp, 20 predicted proteins | sample GBC1701081metaG_FD_136650 | JGI IMG/M metagenome (GOLD analysis project Ga0187894, IMG submission 136650) | White microbial mat communities from a lava cave in the Kipuka Kanohina Cave System on the Island of Hawaii, USA - GBC170108-1 metaG ...
AGACGGAACGGATCCGGTCGGCGACGTATTCTGGGAACTCGGCTTCGAGCTTCATCTGCAGGTCGTCTGGCGACTCGAAGTAGGCGTCACGATATTCGTCAACCGCCATCCACTCTGAGAAGGTTCTGGTTAGATCGACTTCGAACCAGTCGTGCCCAGCCTGTTCCGTCGCGCTTTCGAACGCCATCTTCCTGGCGCGCAACGTCCGCTCGAGTTCCTTGTCGTACACGACCATCACGACCCGCTGGGCACCTGACACTGTGCGCTGCCACGGCGTGGAGATATGGTCGTAGTAACGATCGGCGAGATCTTCAATGCGGCCCATGTCAGCGCCTTGCCTTCCATGGATCTAGACGGTCGAATTCAATGTCGATGGCTTCGCCAACCACGCGCAAATCGATCAGGCCGTGCCGCCGCGCCTCCATCGCAAGAGTTCGTGCCTGGGAGGGCTGGCAATCGATCGCCTTGAGCCAGTCGGAGTCGAGCAGCGCCTCGGAGCGGCTGCCGCTCGTATAGGCCAGCAACAGGGCGAGCGCCACGGCCGTGAACGTCGGCTCAACCTGCTGGCGGAGTTTGAAGGTCCGGCCGGTGAGCAGCCCGGCCTGGCTCCACGAACTCGCGGCGTTGCGAGCCACTTTGTCGAGTGTCTCGTCGCTGAGGCGGTCGCCGACCGCCTCACGCAGCGACTGGCGCATCGGGCCGCGTGCGAACTCGTCACCCTTTCGCAGCGCAACCACCGACGGAGCCGTCGCCGCCAGCAGGGGATCGCGCGCGAGCGCGACGAGAAGGGCAAGCAGGGGCCGCCCGCGATCGTCGAGTGACCAGAGCGCTCGCATGATCCGAAAGAGCGGCACGTCGGGATCGAGGGCGTACAGCTCGCTCAGTCGTTGGGCAGAGAGCACACGCGTGGCCGCCGTCGGCTTGCCGAGACAGTTGAGCTCGACTATGGCCGTCACGTAGTCGGCGCGGCGCGCGCCTTCTGAGGTCGCACCGAGGGTGGCGCTAAGCTCGTCCAGCATCATCGTACGGCTGGTATGCGTCCCGCGGTCGCCAAAGCGAAATCCTAGCGATCTGGAGTCGTTCCGAGCGGTCGCGCTGGGTTTCAGGGCCATTTGAGACGAGAGAACTGCCGGTAACATTGCCGGCGACAAGTTTATGCGGCGCAGTTTTCGAAGTCAATGCGTGCGCATGTTCCGCCGGCAAGTTTGCCGGCTAACTTGACTCATCATTTTGCCTGAGGTATCGTCCAGCGCGCAGTGACCCAGTCACCAATTCCTGCCCGCGGCGCGTTCGGCGGCTTCGACGTCCGCATCGACCCGTGGGCGGTCGAGTACGGCGCGGAGACGCCGACCGAGTTCCAGGCCGACGGCCGAGGACACATCGACAGTCGACGTTGCGGTTGAGGTCGACGGCACGGCGTGGGCCCGTGGGAACCGCCAAGGCCGTCCAAGCTGAAATCGCTTCACTTGAGACCGAACTCATTCAGCGACAGGTCGAACAGGCACAAGCGGACCAGCGGGCCGCCGCGGCCCGGGCGGCTCACGACAGCGCGCAGTCAAGCGTCGGTTACGCCACGGATGTGCTCACTGGAGCGCGAGCTGCCCTCGAGGCGGGCCGCGACCGTGACCGTGCCGCAACTCTCAGAGCCCACTTGCATGCCGGTGACGCCTGCCCGGTTCGTCTGCAGGCGGTCCCGGACGTGCCCGCCGTGCCGGCGGGGCCCGAATTGGCCGCACTTGAGGGGGCGGTGGCCGCCGCCGAATTTCAGGCTGCGCGAGCGGCTGAGGTCGGCGGAGAGCTCAGGCTACCCTCGCTGATGCGACAGCCGCACTGCACCAGAGACTGAGAGCGGTAGAGGGCACCAGCGCGAAACTGGTCGAACGGCGCGGCGCGCTGAATGCGGTGCTTTCGAAACTGTCCGCCATCGTTCCCGATGGTGCGAGCGCGGACGGATTGGATGTCCTCGCCTGGATCGAAGAGCGCCGCGGGGCGCTGCGCGCGGCACGAGCCGAGAGCGCCCGTCGCGAGAAGGACGTTCGGGACGGTGAGTCAGCGCGGGACGGCGCGCGCCTAGCGGTAGCCGAGGCGAGGAGTGCCGCAAAGCACGCGGCGGATACCTATCAATACCGTGTCGATGATCACACAAGGCTCGCGACCACGGGCGCCGGCCAATATTGAGGATCAGCTCTGAAGCGCGCACTGGCCATGTGGGAAGGCTTGTGCGTCATCGACGCCGAGTCGGCGGAGCCGCTCAAGTCGGCGCTGAATGTTCAGTTGTCACACTTTCTCAGGTCGTTGCTGGCCACCGAGCGCGGAATCGCGAGCGGTGCGAGCCCGGACAAGGTCAGGGACGCTAGGAACGCGCTGCAATCATTCCTCCTGAGCTTTGCCAGTCGGTCGGCATCCAGAGAGCGCTTGCATATCTTCTCGACGAACTATGACCGGTTGAGTGAGTACGGGTGCGACCTGGCTGGTCTTCGAGCGATCGACCGGCTCGTAGGAGCGCTCAATCCTATGTTCCGCGCATCGCGTGTCGAGGTCGATGTCCACCACAACCCACCGGGAATCCGTGGTGAACCCCGATTCCTGGAAGGGGTTGTCCGGCTTACGAAGCTCCACGGCTCCCTCGATTGGAGGTTCGACAGCAACGACCGGCGTATTTACAGAAGAGCCATCCCTTTTGGAGCCCCCGACGACCACACCGACATACCCACAGAGCCAGTGGACACTGTGATGATCTATCCGAATCCGGCCAAAGACGTCGAGACAACTCAGTACCCTTATGCGGAACTGTTTCGGGACTTCGCTGCAGCCGTTTGCCGGCCGAACTCGGTGGTGGTGTCGTACGGCTACGGTTTCGGCGACGACCACGTGAACCGAGTGTTGATCGACATGCTGACGATACCGTCGACGCACCTGGTCGTCATCAGCTACGGAGCGGATGCGAGGCTGAAGGCTTTTGCGCGAACACCAGAGAAGCGCAGGTCACGTTGCTGGTCGGGCCACATGTGTCTGACCTGGCAACGCTGGTCGAACACTATCTTCCGAAACCGGCTCTCGACCACATCACCAGCCGGATGACGGAACTGCTGAAACATCGACCGCCAGAGGTTGCCGTCGTGACGCCACCGGCTGAGGCCGCTACGCCATCGCCGGCTGTCGATCAACGCGCTGCGCGCGTTCCTCGCGAAGACCGCGCGAGACGCCGGATGACCTGCGCCGGTCACGTCGATCGTCACTCTCCGGCAACCGCGGCCACGTCACGGAACGCGCGACGGTGCGCGCAGCGTCGCGGGCGCATCTGGTGCAGAGCGCTCACAGTCGTGCGGCCTCCGTCGTGACGGCCCGACATTACAGGCCGAGGTCGGACAAGCCGGGGTGATCGTCGGGGCGACGGCCCAGGGGCCAGCGGAATTGTCGATCGGCTTCCGTGATAGGTAGATCGTTGATGGACGCGAAGCGGCGTTGCATCAGGCCTTCGGCGTCGAATTCCCAGTTTTCGTTGCCGTAGGAGCGGAACCAGTTGCCGCTGTCGTCGTGCCATTCATAGGCGAAGCGGACGGCGATGCGGTTGCCATCGAAGGACCACAGTTCTTTGATCAAGCGGTAGTCCAGCTCTTTCGCCCATTTCCTGGTGAGGAACTCGACAATCTGCTGGCGACCGACAGGGAACTCCGCCCGGTTGCGCCACTGGCTGTCCGGCGTATAGACCAGCGACACGCGATGCGGATCGCGGCTGTTCCAGCCGTCTTCGGCCATGCGGACTTTGGCAGTGGCAGTTTCGCGTGTGAACGGCGGTACTAGAGCGGGCATCATTCCTCCTCTGAAGAGATTCCATCGAGCATGATTAGATGCCCAGCGGGCGGATCAGTTCGACGTCGGTGGACCTTCGCAATGCGCGGGCAGGGTGAGCCGCGCGCGGACGCCGCCAGCAGGCGAGCGGTCCAGGACGATCGTGCCGCCGTAGGCGTCGGCGAGGTCGCGCACGATGGCGAGGCCGAAGCCGGATCCGGGCGCGGCCTCGTCCGCCCTGACGCCGCGCTGCAGTACCTGCTCGCTCATCGCCGGATCGAGCCCCGCACCATCGTCCGTGACGTCGATCACCACGCGATCGCCCACCGCACTCGCGGACACCGCGACATGGCTCCGCGCCCACTTGCACGCGTTGTCGAGCAGGTTGCCGAGCATCTCGTCGAGATCTTCGAGCGGCACGCGGACGACAAGCGCCGCAGGCACGTCGGCGGACATCCGCAGCGAGCGCTCGGCATGAAGCCGTTCCATCGTTCGCAGCAGTCCGCGGACGCTTTCGGCGACCTCCGCACGCGCGGCGATCGTCTGACCGAGCGCCGCCGCGCGCGCCTGCGCGAGGTGCGTTTCGATCTGACGCCGCATGCGCTCGACCTGACGCCGCAGCGAGCCGGCCAGCTCGCGCTCGCCCAGCGCTTCGACGCGCGTGACGTCCTGCGCGACGATCGCCAGCGGCGTCTTCAATCCGTGCGCGAGATCACCCGCGCGCGCAGCGGCCTGCTCGACGCGCCGCGCGCGCTCGTCCAGCAGCAGATTCAGATCCTTGACGAGCGGTTCGACTTCGGTTGGATACGTGCCTTCGAGCCGCGCCGTGCGGCCGTCGCGCACCGCGGCAAGTCGCTCCCGCAGCATGCGGAATGGTGACAGCTCGCGCCGGATGACGGACAGGCCGGCCGTCACGAGCACGGCGCCCGTGAGCGCGAGCAGGCTGTTGTGAACGAGTAACGGGGATGCGATCCGGTGTTCGATCAAGTGGTAGCCGATGACGCTGGCGGTGACGAGCAGGCCGACGACCCACACGAGGACGCCGACGATCAGCCTGGCGTGCAGCGACCGGGGCGTCTGCGTCACGCCGCCTCCATGCGGTGAGTGAGATAGCAGACGATCCTGAGCATGTCGGCGTTCAACCTGGCGTGAAACGCTCGCGGCGTCACGGAGCCTCCACGCGGTAGCCGAAGCCGCGGACGGTGGTGATCACGTCGGCGCCGAGTTTCTTGCGCAGGCGGGCGACGAAGACTTCGACGGTGTTGGAATCGCGCTCCGCGTCGCGTTCGTAGACGTGATCGGCCAGCTCGCTTTGCGACACGACGCGGCCGCGTTGGTGCATCAGATACGACAGCACCCGGAACTCGTGCGTGCTCAGGCGGACGGGCGTCCCGCGCATCGTGACGCGTGCGCCTCGCGTATCCAGCGCCAGCGCGCCGCACGTGAGCACGGGCGCCGGCTGTCCGCTGGACCGTCGGATCAGCGCGCGGACGCGCGCCAGCACTTCTTCCATCTGGAATGGCTTGACGACGTAGTCGTCCGCGCCGCTGTCGATGCCGGTGACGCGTTCGTGCCAGCTTCCGCGTGCGGTCAGGATCAGCACGGGCGTGACGACACCGTTGTCCCGCCATTTGCGGAGCAGCGACAGTCCGTCCATCAACGGCAGGCCCAGGTCCAGCACGACCGCGTCGTATTGCTCCGTCGCGCCCAGGAACTCGCCGTGGACGCCGTCCGCCGCGCAGTCCACGGCATAGCCGGCGTCCGCGAGCGCAGCCGCCAGTTGTTGCAGCAACACAGGCTCGTCTTCGACTACGAGCAGACGCACCCGACCCTCACACAGACGTTTATAGCGCAGATAACGCTGAACGTGACCTGAACGGTCCGTTCAGCCGGGGTTCACCGCTGTACCGATACGCTCACAGCATGATCGACCTGCGCGCAGCGAGCAAGCGCTATCGAACGCCGGCCGGCGAGTTCCCCGCGTTGACGGACGTCGATCTCCACGTCGCGCGAGGCGAGCTCGTGGCCATCACGGGGAAATCGGGCAGCGGGAAATCGACGCTGCTGAATCTGATCAGCGGCATCGACCGTGCGACGACGGGTGAGGTGACCGTGAACGGCGTCCGCATCCAGACCTCCTCCGAGCGAACGCTCGCGCGCTGGCGCGGCGCCACCGTCGGCGTCATTTTCCAGTTCTTCCAGCTCCTGCCGACTCTCACCGTCGTCGAAAACGTGATGCTCCCGATGGACTTCCTGCGGCAGCGTCCCGTATCGCGGCGTCGACCGCATGCGCTCGCGCTGCTCGAACGCGTCGGTCTCGGCGATCAGGCACACAAGCTACCGGCGGCCCTGTCGGGTGGACAGCAGCAGCGCGTGGCCATCGCGCGTGCGCTGGCCAACGATCCGCCGATTCTGACGGCGGACGAACCGACGGGCAATCTCGACTCGGAGACGGCCGGCGCGGTACTCGAATTGTTCCGGTCGCTGGCGGCCGGCGGGACGACGATCCTGATCGCCACGCACGAGCGCGACATCGCGCGCGTCGCGTCCCGAACGGTGGCGCTCGTCGACGGACGACTCGCCAAAGGCGCGGCGGCGTGACAACACCCTGGCGCAAGATGATCGGCGACCTCTGGCGCGATCGCACGCGCGCCCTCATCGTCGTGCTCGCCATCGCGATCGGGCTGACCGGCGTTCTCGCTGTGCTCTCGACCTACGCGATCCTGAGCCGCGAGCTGAATCGCGGCTATCTCGCGACGAATCCCGCGTCGGCGGTGCTGCAGATCGACGCGATCGACGACGAGTTGCTGGCCGCGGTGTCGGCGCGGACCGATATCGCGGCGGCCGATGCGAGGCGGCTGGTGTGGGGCCGCGTGCGCGTGGGACAGACGGAGTGGAAGCGGCTGGTGCTCTTCGTCATTCGCGACTTTCACCGGCTGGAGATCGGCCTGATCACACCGGAAGCCGGGGAGTGGCCGCCAGCCGACGGTGCGATGCTGATCGAGCGCGACGCGTTTCAAGTGGTTCGGGCTGGGATCGGTGACACCGTGACGGTCGAGATCTCGGGCGGTCGCGAGCGGACGTTGCGCATCAGCGGACGCGTCCACGATCCCGGGCAGGCGCAGGCGCGCATGGAGGACTTCGTCTATGGCTACATCACACCCGCGACGCTGAACTTGCTCGATGAACGCGATGAAGACGGCTCACTCGATGAGCCCGCCGCGTCCGGCAAGGCCGCGGCGCGCGATCGACTGTATGTGATTGCCGCGGGTGACCGGTTCGATGCCGTGCACGTCCGCCGCGTTGCCGCGGATCTCAAGAGATGGCTCGAAAGCCGCGGACACATCGTCCGGCGGATGGACGTGCCCGCGCCGGGACAGCATCCGCACGCGATCCTCATGGGCGCGCTGCTGCTCGCGATGGCCGCGTTCGGGCTGCTCGTGCTGATCCTGAGCGGCGTCATCGTCGTCAATCTGCTCTTGGCAATCATGGTCGCCGAGCGGCGGCAGATCGGCGTGATGAAAGCCATCGGCGGATCGCGCGGTCAGATCGCGCGCATCTATCTCGGCGAAGCCGGACTCCTCGGCGCGGCCGCTATGATTCTGGCCACGCCCGCGGGAATGATCGGCGGCGACGCGCTCGCTCGATACTTCGCCGTCCTCCTGAACTTCGATCTCGCGAATCTGGCCGTCCCCGTCTGGGTGTATCTGCTGGTCGTGGTCGTGGGATTCCTCGTGCCGCTGGCCGCCGCGGCGTACCCGGTCGCCGCGGGCACCGATCTGACGGTGCGCGATGCGCTCGCGGACGCCGGCGTCGACGTCGGCCGCTTCGGTTCGCGGCGTCTGGATCGCGTCCTCTGTGGCATCGGCACGCCGGGCCGTCCGCTGCTGCTCGGACTGCGGAATTGTCTGCGACGCCGCGCACGGACCGCGCTGACGCTCGGGACGCTCTCGGTGGCGGGCGCGTCCTTCAACACAACCCTCAGCCTTCGCGCGTCGATGATGGCCACGCTCGATCGTCTGTTCGGCGCCGGCACGTACGGTGAGGCCAGCCGCTATTCGCTCGATCAACACATGTTGATGATCTACGTTTTCCTGCTGGTGGTGGCTGGCGTGCTGGCGGCCGTGGGCGGACTGGGATTGATGACGGCGACGAGCCTCAGCGTGCGCGAACGGCGCCGCGAGCTGGGCGTGCTCCGCGCCATCGGCGCGACGCCGGGCGCCGTGGCGGTGATTGTGGTCATCGAAGCCCTCTTCATCGCTTCTATCTCGTGGACGGTCGCACTGCTTGCGGCATGGCCGTTCACCGCCACGGTCGGCCGCATCGTCGCGGGGGCGCTGTTTCGCGGACGGTTCGAGGCGACGTTGTCGTGGGCCGCGATCGCGGCGTGGCTCGGGATGGTGCTGGTCTTGTCCGCAATTGCGAGCGCCGCGCCGGCGATGACCGCCGCGCGCCGCTCGGTGCAGGAGGCTGTCGGGTATGAGTAGACGTGCGATCGTGCTGACCGGAATCGTCGTCGTAACCCTCGTCATGGCGTGGCTGTTCGGCCACGCCCTCTGGAACATCCTGGCCGAGATGCACGGCCGGCCCGCGCATTGATCATCGCTGCCGATCGTCGAACATGCCGGCGGCGAAAGCCAACCGCCGGCATATCTGAGACAAGGTAACGTGCGACGCGTCAGAACGCGTATCGAAGCGAGAGCTGCACCGTGCGCGGGCCGGCCTGATCGACCGTCTGCGTATCGATGATGCGTCCGAACGCGCTGGACGTGATGTTCATATTCGATGGGACGTCGAGATTCTCGATGTTGAAGAGATTCGAGAACGCGAGCTCGACGCGCAGCCTGGACGTGCTCGTCACCGGCAGGGACTTGCCCACGGTCATCGAAAACACCTTCGTACCGGGGCCGATCAGCGTGCCCGGCGCGGCGTTGCCGAAGCGGCCGATGTTGTCCGCCGGCCGCACGAACGCGGCGCGATCGAAATACGCCTCCGCCGCCGGGTTCGACAGGTTGCCGTTCGCGATCTGATCCGGCCGCTGTGTCGCGGTGAATCCGCGGACGGTCGTTCCCGTGCCCGACGGATCGCCGTTGCTGAAGAACGGCGTGAGGAACGGGCCGGACTGGAACAGCGTGACGCCGGTCACGTCCCATCCGCCGATGAGCAGATCCAGGCCGCGACCGATGTCGCTCGCAAAGCGGCGGTTGCGTCCGAACGGCAGCTCATAGAGGAACGTGCTCACGAAGCGATGACGGCGCGTGAACGGCTCGTTGCCGAAATCGGCGTCACCGCGGAAGACGTCGACGGTCGTGGCGCCGTTCTCGGCGGCGAACTGCGTGGGCACCGCGCCGTTCGCGTCGGACTTGTGGCGCGCGATAGTGTACGACCCGTTGAACGTCAATCCATCCGAGAAGCGCTTTGTCAGCTCCAGGCCGAGCCCGTCGTAGCGCGAGCGTGGATCGTTATCGCGCGTGGTGACGACATTCCAGTCGGTGAACGGGCGCGACTGTGCGGCGGCCGCGTAGCCCAGGGTGTTGGGCTGGATCTGATTGATGTCCGGACTCCAGATCAGATCCGTCGTCAGCGAGCCCGTGTAACTCACGCGCAGGCCGCTGTTCCAGCCGAGATCGCGCTCGAACGTCACGCTCCACTGGCGCGTCCGCGGATCCTTCATGTCCACCTGATTCGCGCGGCGGAAATCGAGCGTGCCGACCGGCACCGAATTCTGCGCGGTCGATGCGGACGAGATGTTGGGGAACACGAACGGCTGCGTGGCGCTGTTCGCGAACGCAATCGACGCCGCGGTCACCGTCGCCACCATCGAATAATTCACCGAGCCGAGCAGCGGCACCGTGTAGAGGCCGAAGCCGCCGCGGATCACCGTCTTCGTGTCGCCGAACGGACGCCAGGCCACGCCGACGCGCGGACTGAAATTGTCCTTGTCGGTGTTGCGCAGCGTGCGCGGCAGGCCGGCCTCCGCCGCCGTCACGAACGGCGTATTCGGCACGGAATTGCGGACGAACTCCGGCACCATCGCGAGGCCGGCCGCGTCCGACACGATGACGCGTCCGCCCGGATAGTCGCGGTCGAAATTCCCGAGCTGATTGCTGCGATCGTTCATCGGCGGACGCAGGTCGTAGCGGAGGCCGTAGTTGACCGTCAACGTTCGCGTCGGCCGCCAGTCGTCCTGCACGAACCCCGCATAGTACGTCGCGTACGGATTCACGTCCGGCGCCGGCAGGATGTAGCCGGTGAACTTTGGCAGCCCCAGCAGGAAATCCGCGAAGGCGTTTCCGGTATAGCTGCCGTCGAACTGATACCGCCCAAGCTCTTCGCCGTCGAAGAACGAAATCTGATCGACATACTCGACGTACTGCAGATCGAATCCGGCCTTGAACGTATGCCGCCCGCGTACCCACGTCAGCGTGTCGGTCGCCTGCACCACGCGGCTGAGGATGTCGAACGGCTTGGTGCCGCCGGTCGAGATGAACGATCCGTCGCCGAACTCGAAATGTGGAAACCCGCCCGTCGCCGGTGCACCGGGCAGGCCGACGATGCCGGTGCCGGCCATGAGATCGGCACCGCGCGCGGCGTTCGTGTAGGTGGTCTGCTCGACGGTGTTGGACCAGCCGACGCGCAGCTCGTTGAGCAGCGTCGGCGTCATCGCCCAGTTGTGCGAGCCGACCAGTTGACGCACCTCCACGCGCCGGAGCGAATCGCCTTGCAGCGTGTTCCAGTTGCCGGTCATCTCGCGCCGGTCGACGTTCTTCCAGGTGAGGCGCGCGAACGCCCGCTGATCCGGCGAGATGGTGTAATCCCCGCGTCCGTCGAATCCGTCCACGGTGAAATCGCCGGGCGCGTTCAGCACGTGATTGGGGCGATCGACGGCCGCGCCGGTCGGCTGGTTCTGACGGGGATAGAACGCGTCGAGCACGCGCGCGGACACCGGGTTGACGGGAATCTGATTGCCCGCGAACGGTTGACCGGTGAGCGGATTCCGCAGTTGCGCGGACACGCTCGACAGATCGCCGGTCCGCCACGCATCCGGCGGCACGACCTGGCTCAGAGTCGATTCGTTCGGCCGCCGCACGCCTTCATACGTGCCGAAGAAGAACGCTTTGTTCTGCACCAGCGGGCCGCCGCCCGACGCGCCGAAGCTGTTCGCGCGAATCTCCGGCTTGATCGGATCGCCCGCCGCATCCCGCGGCGTGAACCGCGACGTCGCGGTCAGCGCGCTGTCCTGCATGAACCAGAACGCCGTGCCGTGCAGTTGATTCGTGCCGCTCTTCGTGGTCGTCGTGATGTCGGTCACCTGCATGAACTCGGCGTTGTTGTTCGCCGACGCGACCTTGAACTCTTCGATCGACTCCACCGACGGGAACAGCTCTCGCGATGGTCCGCCGTACCGCACGCGCTGCGTGGAGACGCCATCCACGGAGAACGACGTCATGAACGGCTGCGCGCCGGCGACGGAGATCGCACCCGTCCGATCCTGCTGGACGCCTTGCGAGAGCAGCGCGACTTGGATGGGGCTCGTGGAATCGGTGGCGCGGAAGTTCAGGGCGAGCTTGCTGATGGCGTCGCCGGAGGTCGACGAATCGATGGTCGCGCGATCCGTTTCAATCACCGGACGCACGGCGCTGACGTTGACGAACTCCGCGGCGCCGGCGACCTGGAGCTGCAGCTCCACGCGCACCGTCTGACGCGCGAGCACGTCGACTTCGCGCGTCGTGTTCGCGAACCCGGGGAGACTGACGACAACGCGGTAGCGTCCCGCGTCGACGTTCGGCAGTTGAAACGCACCGGCCGCATCCGTGACCGTCGTTCGATCGGAGCCGGTCGCGGCGTTCGTGACCGAGACCGACGCGCCTGGCAGCACGCCGCCAGATCCATCGGTGATGACGCCCGTGAACGTCGCGGACGTCGATTGCGCCCGGGCCGCGGCAGGGCCGGGCAGAAGCAGGCAGAAGCAGGCGGACAGCACGAACCAGCACCGGAATCGATCGGAGATCCGAAACATGCGCAACTCCCAACGCTCGCAGAGGCGGGTTGGATCCGCCTTGGCGCCCCCCGGAGAGAGCGATCCGATCCCGTTTTGTTCAGGTAACCTCCAGCGAGTTGGCGACACGCTACCGCTCGCGTGTCACGACGCTGAGTCAGTTGTGCAAGCAGCGTACGACCGACACCGCGGCATGAGCATAAGTATGTAAAGCTCGGCTTTGCGACATCCTCGTCATACGACCGGGATAGAGTCCGCGCGCGAAGGAGAAATACATGCGTGATGTCGTGAAACGAATGATATGTGTCGGCGCCGTGGCGGCTGCCGGCGTAATGGTGTGGATGTCGCCGATGGGCGCCGGCGCCGTGCAGCAACCCGGTGGAGGCGGCGGCGATGACCGCGTCGTGCTCATCACGCTGGATGGTGCGCGCACCGAAGAGATGTTCGGCGGACTCGATGAAGCGATCCTGCGGAGCACGCTCAAACCAGATCAGAAGCTCGAAGAGCATCCGACCTACAAGCGCTTCTGGGCGCCGACGCCGGAAGCGCGACGGCTGAAGCTGCTCCCGTTCTTCTGGGGCACGCTGATGGCGAAGCATGGATCGATCGCCGGCGATCCGGCGCTGGGCAGCGCCGTACGGCTGACGAACAAGCACTGGTTCTCGTATCCGGGCTACTCGGAGATCCTCGTCGGCGAAGCGCACGACGATACGATCAAGAGCAACGATCCGATCCGGAATCCGAATCCGACGGTGCTGGAAGGCATTCGCGAACGTCTGAACCTGCCACGCGCGCGCGTCGCGACGTTCAGTTCGTGGAACGCGTTCAACGCGATCGCCGAGCATACCGAAGGCGCGACGCTGATCAACGCCGGCATGGAGCCGCTCGCGGACGACGCATCCGGCGCGGCCGCCGCGACCGCCGAACTGCGGGCGTTGGACGCGGCGCAGTCCGAGGTGCAGCCGCCGTGGAACGACGTGCGCTTCGACTACTTCACGGTCAAGCTCGCGCTCGCGCATCTGGCTTCGGCGCGTCCTCGCGTGCTCTATCTCTCCGTCACGGAGACAGACGACTGGGCGCACGACGGCCGGTATGATCGGCTGCTGGACGCGTACGCCCGCACCGATCGCTATCTTGAAATGCTCTGGACGTGGCTGCAGGAACAGCCGGACTATCGCGGCCGGACGCACATCCTGATCTCGACGGATCACGGCCGCGGGCACACGCCGGCCGACTGGCGCGATCACGGTGCGAAGATCGTGGGCGCCGAGAATACGTGGATTGCGTTCGTGTCGCCGACCATGAGCGCGCGCGGACCGTGGAAGCAGCATGCGCCGATCGGCACGAACCAGATCGCCGCGACGCTCGCGCGATGGGTCGGCGTCGACTGGAACGCGATGCGCCCCGCCGCCGGCAAGCCGATTCAACAGCCGTAGTTGTCGGCGCAATCGTCAGCGCTCGGCGTGAACGTCATTCTCGTCTGGTCGCGCGCGGATGCCGAAGGCGCGCGTATGATGCAGTGGTGCGGCATCGCGATGCGGTGGAGATGTTAGCGGACAGCGGCGTGGCCGGGCTCGGGCCGACGGTCTGGGCGGACCTCGGATGCGGCGACGGGACGTTCACGCTGGCGCTTGCGGAGCTGCTCGCGGCGGGCAGCGTCATTCATGCGATGGACCGGGATACGGACGCACTGCGCCGCATCCCGTCGACGCATCGAGAGGTCCGCATCGAGACGCATCGCGGCGATTTCCAGACGAGGACCTGGCCGTTCGACGAAGTCGACGGCATCCTGATGGCGAACGCGCTCCACTACGTCCGCGATCAATCCGCTTTCATCCGCGACTGCGCTGCGCACTTCCGTCCGCCGCGCCGCTTCCTCATCGTTGAATACGACACCACCCGCGCCAATCCCTGGGTGCCCTATCCCGTGAACCGCGACGGCTCACGACCGTCTTCACATCCGCCGGCTACACGTCGATCGTCGTCCTCGGCACGCGCGCGTCCGTCTTTCAGCGCGAGCCGCTGTACGCCGCGTCGATCGTGGGCGGACAGGCGTAGCGCCGACGCCTCGAACGACGCTGACGGTGGCGAGCGCGAGCGCGTCCTGCCCCGCGGCCGGTCCGTTACACGAAGCCGCCGTTGGCGCGGATGATCTGTGCGTTGATCCAGGCGCCGTCCGGACCGGCGAGGAAGGATACGACGCCGGCGATGTCGTCCGGCACGCCGAGGCGTTCCAGCGGCGGCACTTTGCTGACTCGCTCGATCTGTTCCGGCGTCTTGCCGACGAGGAACAGGTCCGTTGCGACGGGGCCGGGTGCGATGGCGTTCACGGTGATCTGGCGTCCGCGCAGCTCGTTCGCGAGGACGCGCACCAGGGCTTCGACGCCGGCCTTCGACGCGACGTATGGTCCATACGACGGCGGCGCCCCGGCGATGACGCTCGTCGAGAACGCGATGATGCGGCCGCCGGCCGGCAGGCGGCGCGTGGCTTCTTGCATGACGAGATACGTTCCGCGCAGGTTGGTGGCGACCACGCGATCGAACACCTCGACGTCGCCGCCTGCGATGGTCTGCAGCGTCATGATGCCAGCGGCATGGACGACGACATCGATCGTGCCGGCGCTGGTGGCGCGCTCGAACAACCGCGCGACGTCCTCCGCGCGGGCGACGTCGGCCTGCACGGCCATTGCGCGGCCGCCGGCCGCCGCAATCTCGCGGACAACCTCGTCCGCCTTCGCGGCGTTGCCGGCGTACGCCGTCGTCACGAAGAAGCCGTCGCGCGCGAGCCGCAGCGCGGCCGCGCGTCCGATGCCGCCGGTCACGATGGCGCCTTTGGTGTGTGTCTGGGTCATGGCTCTCTCGTGCTCCTGGAGCGTCGGATGACGCGGCGTGGCATGCACGCACCACCCAGGATGCCTCGCGTTGACAGCTTGCGTCCAATGCATAGCGTCGATATGCGATATGCGCGTCGCGCACGAGCGTGTCAGGGCCGATGGCGCAAGAATCGATCGCGCGGACGGGGCGGCATCGTCATTGCAATGTTCAGGCGGGAGAGATGAGGTTACGAACCATGCCTGCACGCACGTCGTCGCCGCTTTCCGCTCGCGGCCGCCCGTTTTCGCGGGAATGGCGCGGATGGCGACTCGGCCTTGTGATGACCGTGTTGTGCGGCGCGCTCGCGGCGCCGGGCGTCGGCGCGTCTGGCGGCCCTGGAAAACGGACACATTCCGGCAGCAGTCGCGACGCAACGCTGACTCTGCAGGTGCTGCTCGATCGCGCGGGCTTTTCGGTCGGCGAGATCGACGGCGCGGCCGGCGCGAAAACGCGAAAGGCGCTGATCGCGTATCAGCGCGCGCAGGGACTTCCGGCTACCGGCGTCGCGGATCCAGACACGATCGCGGCCCTCGGTGGCGAACGTCCGTCGACCGCGGCGTACCTGATCACCGCCGAAGACGTCGCCGGACCGTTTGTCGACGCCATTCCCGCCGACCTCGTGGCGCAGGGTGAACTGCCCGCGCTCTCGTACACGTCGCCGCTCGAACTGATCGCCGAGCGCTTCCACGCGAGCCCGAAGCTGCTGCGCCGCTTGAACCCGAACGCGCGCTTCGTCGAGGGGGAAACAATCGCCGTGCCCGGCGTCGAGCCGACCGTCTTCCCGACGCAGACGGAGCGGCGCAACCAGGCGCCGGAAGCGGCCGCGCGGACGGCGACGGTGATCGTGTCGAAGGACGGGCGCGATCTCGTGGTCGAGAGCGTCGACGGCCAGATCCTCATGTACGCGCCGGTCAGCTCCGGGAGCGAGCACGATCCGCTGCCGATCGGCGAATGGCGCGTGACGGACCTCTATCTGAAGCCGCAATTCAACTACAACCCGGAGCTGTTCTGGGACGCGGATCCGTCGCACGGCAAGACGAAGATTCCGCCGGGGCCGAACAATCCCGTCGGCCTGGCCTGGATCGATCTCGATCGCGAGCACTACGGACTGCACGGCACGCCGGAGCCCGCGACGGTGGGCGTCACGCAATCGCACGGCTGCGTGCGCCTCACGAATTGGGATGTGACGAGACTGGCCGCGCTGGTGCGGCCGGGAACGAGGGTTGTGTTCCAGCCATGACCGAGCGAACGGCGGACCTGCTGCGATATCTCATCGCGCTGAGCGTGGTCTGCGTGCTTGCGGCGCTGATGGTGATCACCGCGCGCACGCTGTGGGAACAGGTGCCGGGCGTGCCGGGCGCCGGGACCGCGCGGACGACATCCGCGTCCGAGGACGCGCCTGCGCCCGCGCGTGGCGCCGCGCCCGCGGCCGGAACAGCGGACGCGTCCGGCGCGAGTAGCACCGGCCAGCGGCCGGCGTCTGGCGCCGCGGCGAGTGACGCGCACATGGCCGCGGTGCCGCCGCCGCCCGCCGACGCAGCCGATGCCGGCACCGCCGCGACGCTCATGGCTCCGGCGCCGCCAGCCTCGCAGCCGGAGGCCATGCGAGCATCGATCGACGAGCTGCGCGGCCGTCGTTTGTCGATGCCGGTGGCGCACGTGGACGCGGCGCAGCTCGTGTCGTCCTTCGCGCAGGCGCGCGGCCATCGTCCGCACGAAGCGCTCGACATCATGGCGTCGCGCGGCACGTCCGTGCTGGCCGCCGAGGACGGGCGCGTCGTGAAGTTGTTCTGGAGCAACGCGGGCGGCCACACCATCTATCAGTTCGATCCGTCGGAGCGCTTTGCGTATTACTACGCGCATCTGGACGCGTACGCGGACGGCCTGAAGGAAGGGCAGTGGGTGCGCCGGGGACAAGTCATCGGCACGGTGGGATCGACCGGCAACGCGTCCGCGGACGCGCCGCATCTGCATTTCGCGATCTTCCGGTTGACGGAGGCGAAGCGCTGGTGGGAAGGGACGCCGATCGACCCGTATCCCGTCCTGCGGTGGGCGATCGGCGCCGGCACGTAACGTCAGTCGAACAGGTCAGCCGAACAGGTCAGCCGAACAGGTCAGAAGGGACTCTCGTCAGCGCTCGGGCCGTACACCCAGGGCACGGGGATGTCGAGCGCACGCAAGTACACCGTCAACTGCCCCCGATGGTGATACCAGTGGTTCAACATCGTCGAGCGCAGGAACGCCCCGCGCGGGACCGAGAAGATGATCCGATCGCCGGCCAGCATCCGCCATTCTTCGGCCATCGCCTCGTCGCTCAAGCCGCCCAGCGCACGCCTGGCCAGCGCGATGCTCTCGTCCAGCGCGGGCACCAGCTCCGCGGCGCTGGACGGATCCGGATCGGTGAAGTTCGGCGCCTGGACGTCGGACTGCGCCGCGAACGCCGCCACGCCGCCCGGCACCATCGCCACGTGCAACGCCAACTGTCCGAGCGTCCGCGCCTTCGGGTGCGGACGCCATGCGAGCTTGTCGTCCGGCACGCGCGCCAGCACGCGGCGCGTGGCGTCTGCTTCCTGTTCGAGCTCCTGCAACATCGTTTCGATCAGTGTCATCGTTCGCTCTCCGTCTGACCTGCGTGGACCTATGTCTTCTCGGCGCGCGTGCGAATCGCCGCCAGCAGGCTCAACCAGCCCTCGGGCATCCCCTGACGATAGTCGTCCGGAATCAAGCCGAGCGCCGTGTGGCGGAAGACCATCAGCGTGCCGCCCTCGACTTCCTTCAGACGATACTGCAGGTTCGACATGACGGGGAACGACATGAACAGCGGTCCCGTGATTTCCAGCAGGGTCGGCCGCTTGATCGCCTGCACGTGGCCCCAGAAATGGCCGTTCTTCTCGCCGAGATCGCGGAACCAGCGTCCGCCGGGCCACGGCTCGAGCACCATCGGCATCGGCGTTCCGTCGTTGGTCTTATTGGCCGGTCCCATCTCTTCGAGGATCGCCGCGAAGGTGGCCGCCAGCGACGAGCGGACGTGGATCTCTTGCGCGATGTTGATCGTCATGTTGTCGATAGGTGATGCGGTAGCAGGCATGATCTCTCCTGTGAGCCGAGCGGTCCGATGCACGCCGCCGGCGGTCAATCGCGCTCGGCGCGCGCTTTGATGCGGCTGAGTTGACGTCCCCAGTATTGCTGGAAGAACCCGGTCCATTCGTGGAGCGGCCTGAGTCCTTCCGCGTTGGTGCGATAGAAGATCTGACGGCCGTCGCGCCGGACGTCGACGAGGCCGACGTCGCGCAGCACGCGCAGGTGCTTGGAGACGGACGGCTGCGCCAGGCCGAGCGCGACGCCGATGTCGCCGACGGCGCGCTCGCGTGGGGCGAGAAACGTCAGGATGTCGCGGCGGCGCGGCTCGGCGATGGCGTTGAAGACGTCGGACGTGGTGGCGGCGCGAGGCACGATCCGATCATATGCTTATGTGGGAATATGTCAAGCGCGTGCATGGGAGCCTGCATTCGCGGACGACGTCCGCGGCCGCATCGTGCGTGCGGTGGCACGATGCGCGCCGCCGGCCCCCGCGCTCCGGCGACACCGGCGGCGCTATCGCTGATACGCCCCGCTATCGCTGATACGCTGGCGTGTCGTACATCAAGCGGATCTCGCTCTCGCCAGGACCGGCGACGGCGAGGAAGCGCCGGGCCAGCTCGATCGCTTCCGCCTTGCTCGCGACTTCCACGATCGCAAAGCCGGCGATCAGCTCCTTCGCTTCGGTGAACGGACCGTCCGTGACGGTCACCTTGCCGCCGGACAGCCGGACGCGCGCGCCTTTCGAGCTGGGTTGAAGGCCGTCCGTCAAGAGCAGCACGCCCGACTGCGCCATCTCCGCGATGAACGCGCCCATCGCCGCCATCTCCTGCTCGGTCGGCGGCACGCCAGATTCCGCCGCCGTCATATCTTCCGGTTTGTAGATCATCATGAATCGCATCGTTCGTGCCTCGTCTCTATGAAGTGCGTTCCTTCCACGATCCGCCGCTGACGGACGTCGCATGCGGACGCGTTATGACTTCGTCGGCGCCTGTTGTTGCCGCGCGACGCCTTCGGCGCGCAGGCGCGCCTCCTGCGCTTTCAGTTCTGGCGTTACGGCCTCTCCCAGTTCGTCGATCTCGTACACCTGCCGCAGCTCGAGCCCGACGTTGCCGTTCCCGTCGCTGGTGGGCCAGCGCTTGACCCATTCGAGCGCTTCCTCCCTCGACGCCACCTCCATCATCGTGAAGCCGGCGATCAGCTCTTTGGCTTCCGCGAACGGACCGTCGACGACCTTCGGCTTCCCCTTGGAGAACGTGATGCGCGCACCTTTCGCGGTCGGCTGGAGGCCGTCGCCGGACCGCAGCACGCCAGCCGTCGCCATCGCCGCGTTGTATGGCAGCATGTCACGGAGCATCGCTTCGCTCGGCTTGATGCCTGCCTCGGTCTGCGGGTCCGCCTTCCGGATGATCATGAATCGCATCTCGCGTCTCACTTTCGCATCTGCATCGATCGTTGCACCAGCGCCCGTCGCACCAACGCCGGTGCGTCGCCTCTACGCCCGCGCCACGCGGGTCGGCAGCGGCGCCATGCGCCACCGGCCGTAGGCCACGAACGCCGCCAGGCAGCCCGACAGGAAGGGCAGCAGCGCGGCCGACACACCCATCGACAGCGCCACCGACGTGGCGCCGATCATGATACTCACCAGGCCCGCCGCGGCCAGGGGCGTCAGGCTCGTCTTGATACGGAAGAGGCCGGGGAGGATCAACCCCAGCGCGCCGAGCGTTTCGACGACACCGATGAACCGCAGGAACAGGAGCGGGAACGAGGGGGCGCCCTCGGGCGCCTGCATGGCCTCCGCCGACATCACCAGCTTCATGACGCCCGCGAGCAGGAAGAGGCCGGCCAGCAGCACCTGGACCGTCCACAACGTCACGCGAAGCGCCGTCCGCTTCCGCGTGTTCGCTCCCGTCGCCGCCGCGTCAGTCGCCTTCACGCGCACGCCCGTCTGCAGGATATTTTCAGCGTTTACCAAAGTCATCGGTTGCATGTTCGTGTCTCCTCGTCGTTGTCGGTTCGTGGATTCCGGTTGCGGGCTGGACGTCCGGGCGGTTTCGACCGGCTGTCCTGCCCTCTATTGACACGTCGACCGGCCCGGCGAGGAATCGACAGGTCGCGCATCTCTTTTCCGCGCCGTTTTCTGGGCTGCTTTTTTCTGAGTTGTTTTTCTGGGCGTTTTTCGCCGTTCCCGACCGGTGTCCGCCGTGTGACGTGTGTGTACCGGTCAAACTGCGGTCCGCGGCGCAACTTATTCCTGCGCGGACCGGAACCTGTGTCGATCCGCGGCCCGCCCGTTCGACGTGAAAGTAGAGCCCGGTCCGGCCGGTTCGATGTCGCCTGGACGTCGGGCTTCGATCCCGCATCCAGACGGAGGCAAGATCATGCGATTCATGATGCTGGTGAGGGCGACGGAAGACACCGAGGCCGGCCGATGGCCGGGCCGGGCGCTGGCGGGCGAACTGGTGGCGTTCAACGAGGAGATGATTCGGGCGGGTGTGCTGCTCGCGACCGACGGGCTGCAGCCGAGCGCGAAAGGCGCGCGCGTCTGGGTTTCCAACGGCAGGCGCGTCGTGGTCGACGGTCCGTTCGGGGAGTTCAGGGAGCTGGTGGCGGGATATTGGCTGATTCAGGTCAAGTCGAAGGACGAGGCGATCGAGTGGGCGTCGCGGATTCCCTTCGCGGACCGGAACGCGATTGAAGTGCGGCAGGTGGTCGACGCGTCCGATCTCCCGGCCGATTGACCGCGCCGGGCGCGAGGCGAGGCGGCGGGCCGACGCAGCCATCGCCCGTCGTTCCCATCGCGCCCGTGACGCGATCTGGTCGCGCGATCGAGCTGACGGTTGGGCTGATGTGCCGCCCGCGTGCGGCCCGACGTCCTGGCCTTGCGCCGGACGCGTCGATGGTGGTGTGATCGGGAGCTGTGACGGCTACCGACATTCACGGCGCCATCGACGCGGTCTGGCGGATTGAATCGCCCAAGCTGATTGCCGGCCTCATGCGCATCGTCCGCGACGTCGGCGTCGCCGAGGACCTCGCGCAGGACGCGCTCGTGGCCGCGCTCCAGCAATGGCCCGAATCGGGCGTGCCGCGCAATCCGGGCGCCTGGCTCATGGCCGCGGCAAAGAACCGCGCCATCGATCACTTTCGGCGGAACAAGCGCGTCGAGCGCAAGCACGAAGAGCTCGGCTACGAGCTCGAGGCCGGACACATGGGCAGCGCGCCGGATCTCGACGCCGCCCTGGACGACAACGTCGGCGACGATCTCTTACGTCTTGTGTTCATTTCCTGTCACCCCGTCCTCTCGACCGAAGCGCGCGTGGCGCTCACGCTGCGTCTGCTCGGCGGCTTGACGACGGACGAGATCGCGCGGGCGTTCCTCGTCTCCGAGCCGACGATTGCGCAGCGCATCGTGCGTGCGAAGCGGACGCTGGCGAAGGAACACGTCCCCTTCGAAGTGCCGCGCGGTCCGGAGATGGCGGCGCGTCTGTCGTCCGTCCTCGAAGTCATCTATCTGATCTTCAACGAAGGCTACACGGCGACGGCGGGCGACGACTGGATGCGGCCGGCG
>Ga0187894_10002613_pt1 | contig 21304 bp, 26 predicted proteins | sample GBC1701081metaG_FD_136650 | JGI IMG/M metagenome (GOLD analysis project Ga0187894, IMG submission 136650) | White microbial mat communities from a lava cave in the Kipuka Kanohina Cave System on the Island of Hawaii, USA - GBC170108-1 metaG ...
CAGACGAACTACGGCGCGGCGAAGGCGGGGCTGATGGGCCTGACGTTGGTGTGGGCCGTCGAGCTCGGCAAGTATGGCATCACCGTGAATGCGATGGCGCCGGCGGGCATCACCCGCATGACCGGAACCATTCCCGGCATGGAAGGGAAGGAGATGCCGCCCGAGAGCAATGCCGAGTTGAACGGGCCGATGATCGCCTATCTGGCGTCGGAGAAGGCGTCGCACGTGAACGGGCAGGTCTTCGGACGCCGTGGCTGGGGCTACACCCTCTTCCAGACGCCGCGGCCGCTGGCGATGATGTACAAGAAGGGGGGCTTGACCGCGGACGAGGTCGCGGAGAACTTCGACGCCGTCTTCGGCGAGCATCTGCAGCCCATCGGCATTCCGCAGCTTCGCCGCGAAGAACCCAAGAAGTAGGGCCTGGGGGCTCTCGCCCCCAAGCGATGAACATCGTCGTCTGCATCAAGCAGGTTCCACTCGTCTGGGCGATGAAGTTCGACCCTGCGGCGAAGACGCTGCAGCGGGAAGGCGTGCCGAGTGAGGTCAGCTCCTTCGATCTGCGCGCCGTCGCCAAGGCGGTGGACTTGAAGCGAAAGCACCGAGGCGAGGTCGTCGTGCTCACCATGGGACCACCGCAGGCGCGCAAGGCGTTGGAAGAGTGCATTGCCCTGGGCGCCGACCGCGGCATTCACCTCTGCGACGCCGCGCTCGCCGGCTCCGACACGCTCGCGACGGCGCGGGCGCTGGCCGCCGCGCTCCGCCGCGAGAAGTTCGATCTCATCCTCTGCGGCCGCCACAGCGTCGACGCCGAGACCGGTCAGGTCGGCCCCGAGGTCGCCGAGCTTCTCGATCTGCCGCAGATCACCGCGGCGCGGACAGTCGAAATCGATGTGGCCGCGCGCCGAGTCCGCGCCGAGCGCGAGACTGATCTCGGCCACGATCTCGTCGAGGCGCCCTTGCCCGTCCTGGTAAGCGCGGCGGAAGATCTCGCGCCGGAACCCGAGTGGACGCGGGAACAACTCGATGCTGCGCGGCACAAGCCGATCGCGACGTTGACCGCCGCCGAAATCGGCCTCGACGTGGCGCAAGTCGGTCTGTCGGGCTCGCCGACGCGGGTCGCGGGTCTGGAAGCGGTGGCGACGAAGCGGCTCGCCAAAGTGCTGGCCAGCCCAACGCTCGAAGACTCGATCGACGAGCTGATCGCAACACTGCTCGACCGCGGTCTCTTCGGCGAGTGGACGGAGCACGATCCGCCGTCGGAAGTGAACGACACGTCGCGTGTCGAGAGAAGCGGCGCGAAGGACGTCTGGGTCTACGCCGAGTGGATCGGCGCGACACTCCGACCGATCACCTTGGAATTGATCACCAAGGCGCGCGCGCTCGCCGATCGTCTGGGCTCGTCCGTGACGGCGGTTGCCATCGGCGAGGGCGCGACGACCTTTGCCGATCGACTGGCACAAGCCGGCGCCGACACGGTTCTCGTCGCCGATGCCGCCGGACTCGCGGCATACGATACCGAGATCCATGCGACTGTGCTGAGCGACGCGATCCGGATCAACGCGCCTGGTATCGTCCTGATACCCTCGACGGCGATCGGGCGCGATCTCGCGCCGCGCGTCGCCGGCCGGCTCGGTCTCGGTCTCACCGGGGACTGCCTCGATCTCGAGCTCGACGGCGCGGGCCGTCTGCGCCAGCTCAAGCCGGCTTTCGGCGGCAGCATCGTGTCGCCGATCCTGTCGAGGACCGTACCGGAGATGGCGACGGTTCGGCCGGGGGTGCTGCCTATCGGTGCAGCGGACCCGTCGCGCCGCGCGCACGTCGAGAAGCTCGCGCTCGGCATCACCGCGAGGTCGCGCCTGCGGGTGCTGGAGCGCTTCGTCACGACGGCTTCGGCGACGGAGCTGGACGAGGCGGAAGTGGTGGTCGGGGTCGGCAAGGGCCTCGGCGACCGCGGCCAGCTTTCGCTGGCGGAACGCCTGGCGGCGACTCTCGGTGCGGCGATCTGCGCCACGCGCGACGTTACGGATGCAGGTTGGCTCGAGCGGCAGTATCAGGTTGGGTTCACCGGCCGGTCGATCGCGCCGCGGCTCTACTTCGCGCTCGGCATTCGCGGCGCCGTCTACCACATGGTCGGCGTCCGGCGCGCCGGGCTGATCGTCGCGATCAACCATGATCCCAAGGCGCCCATCTTCAGGGGCGCCGACTACGGCATCGTCGGAAAGGTCGCCGACGTCGTGCCGCTGTTGACCGCGAAGCTGGCGCGCGCCAGGGAGGCACGAAGATGAGTACTCCGGAATGGATCGAAGCGAAGCTGCGCGCCGCCTTGACCCCCGACCATCTGGAGGTCATCGACGAGAGTGCGCGCCACGTCGGACACGCGGGTGCGCGCCGCGGCGGCGGCCACTTCCAGGTGGTGATCGTCTCGGAGCGCTTCCGCGGCCAGACGCGCCTCGAGCGGCACCGCGCCGTCTACGACGCTCTCGGCGACGCCATGCGCGACCGAATCCACGCGCTGACACTGCGCGCGCTGACGCCGGACGAATGGAAGTGAAGCTCCACCCGCCGCATGTCGGCGCGCGCAGTGAGGCGAGAGTCGCTACTTTTTGCCGCGCGGCTTCAAATCGAGATCAGGGGGTGGAGCGTCCGGCAGTTTCCAGACGATGTACGGCTTGTCCTTGAGCTCATGGTACGCGTTGGCCGACTCGACCGCCTTGTGAAAGGCGGCTTCGAAGGCCGAGAAGTCCTGTTTCTCGATCGCCGACTCGAGCGGCTTCCAGTTCTCGCCGAGGAACTGGTTGAGTGCCTCTTCGTGCTTCGGCCGCGTGAACGCGCCGAGCTCCATGAGACCTTTGATCTCCTTGTACTGGAACTTCGCGAGCGGCCAGTTACCCGCTTTGGCGGCGTAAAAGAGTTTCCAGGTGCGGATGCCGACCTCCGGCATCAGGCGGCCTAGGCCGGGTTGGATCACGGCGACGTCCTCGATCGACATCTCACGATGTCCGCTCCAGAACGTCAGCGCTTTAACCTTGTCAGAAAGATCTTTCTCGTCCATCTTTTCGATACCTCCAGAGAGAGACAGCCGGCGACGCCGGAGTCGCGGTTGCTTATCGGAAGCGGCGACGGCGCGTCAAGCTCGAGCCGATTGACAGGCGTGAAGACCACAACCTACAAGCCGCCACGATCATGAAGGCGGTGGGGAGAATTCGATGAGGCTCGTGCTCACGCGGCGGCGATTCCTGCAGCTTGCCGGCGCCGCAGGCGCGGTGTCGATCGTGCCGTTGGTGCGCCGCGCAGGCGCCGGTCTGGAGCCAGGTCCGCCGCTCGCACCGTTTCTGAATGAGGCTCAGTACTCCCTCGTGCGCGACGCCACGGCGAGAATCTTCCCGAGCGATTCGACGCCGGGAGCACTCGAGGCCGGCGTTGCCGATTACATCCAGGGAATGCTGAGTTTGCTCCCTGCGGCCGACGCCAACTGCGACGGTTGGCGCGGTTCCGCCGACTTCATCGCGGTGATCCGCGCGATCGGCACGGGCACGAGCGATTGCGACCAGAGCGACGTCAATCGCGACGGCCAATACACGGAAGCCGACCTCACGAGCGCCCGGGTGTCGCTGTTCCAGGCGCGCGCCGTCTTTGCCGGCGGGCCCTTCAGCGGGCGGCAGCCGTTTGTCGATCCGGAGACGCTACAACCGTCGGACAACTTCCCGCGCGACGCCTTCCTCGACTTTGCCCCGCTCAATCGCGTCCAACGCATCGCCTGGGAGGCGCGGATCAGGGGCACGGCGAACTTGCCCGAGCTGTCGGGTAACCCGTTGGCCACCGGCTCGCGTGTGAATTTACGGCAGCAGTATTCCGACGGTTTGACACTCATCGAGAGTCAGAGTCAGACGATCTTCGGGAAGAGCTTCGCCGAGCTGACGCCGGCACAACAGACGCAGGTGCTGAACAGCGCTCCGTTGCGGAGCTTCGTCAACCTGCTGCGCGCGCACACGGTCGAGGGGATGTTCTCGGCGCCCGAGTACGGCGGCAATCGCGATGGCATCGGCTGGAGTCTCATCGGCTACGGCGGCGACAGCCAGCCGCTCGGCTATACGCTTGGCTTCGACGAAAAGACGCAGTCCTACGTCGAGCGCAGCGATCGGCCGAACTCGCGACCGAATCCGGGAGAGACCTGCGGCGGCCTGAGCACGCCGGTGCAGACGCTGTTGCGCGTTCTGCTCGGGATGCAGCCGGAGTTCCAGGAGTTCGACGAGCCGTACTGCTTCGGAGTGCCGTCGTGAGCCTGCCGTCTGCCGTTCCGGGGGTGCTCGGCGAGACGTCGCTCGACGACTTCGACGTCGTCATCATCGGCTCGGGTCCGGGCGGTTGCGCCGCGGCCCACATCCTTACCCAGGCGAACCTGAGCGTGCTGGTGCTGGAAGCCGGCAACAACTACTTCCTCGGTCTCGACGATCCGGCGCCGGGGAAACCGACGCCTCTGTTCGGGAGTGACGAGCTCAAGCAGTCGGCGCGCTTCTTCGGCAAGCAGGATCCGCTGATCGAGCCGCGCACCTATCGCGAGAACGCCGCGGTTCCGGGCCTGGCCAACGGCGACGTAAACACGCTCGGTCGCACGGTCGGCGGCGCTTGGATTCACGCCGATGTGAAGGTGCCGCGCTTCAACGAGGTCGACTTCCGCATGGCATCGGCGTTACACGATGCCGGCCGTGTGTACGACGGCGCCAACTTCGCCGACTGGCCGCTCACGTATGCCGAGCTCGAGCCCTGGTACTCGATGGCGGAGCAGCTCTCAGGCGTGTCGGGTACGACGACGGGCGAGGGCGCGGATCCGTTCGCCTCGCCGCGCAGCGGCCCGTATCCGATGCCGCCCAACAACCGCATGTACGCCGATCTGGTGCTCAGCGAAGGGTCGCGGCTCGCCGGTTACCATCCGATCGTCTACCCGGCGGCGGTCAACTCGCGCCCGTACGACGGCCGCCCGGCATGTGTGAGCTGCGGACTCTGCAGCGGTTACGGCTGCCCCAACAACTCGAAGGGCTCCGGCGCGGTCACGATGCTCCGCAAGGCGTTGCTCACCGGGCGCTGCCAGGTCCGCTACAACTGCTTCGTCACACGGCTGGTCCACTCCGGTCGCACCGTCACGGGGGTCGAGTACATCGATGATCGCAGCGATCGGCTCACGGTCGGCGGCGATCGTTTCATCCTCGCGGCGAGTCCGATCGAGGACGCCCGCCTCTGTTTCTTGTCCGATCCCGGCGGAGCCGGGCTCGGCAACAGCAGCGGTCTCGTCGGCCGCAATTTGATGTTCCACCTGCAGACGATCGCCGTCGGCATCTTCAAACAGAGAATGCACGGCGAGCGCGGCCAGTCGGTCACCGGCGGCATGGTCGACTTCCGCGGTGTCGAGCCGGGCGGAATGGCGTTGGCCAAGGACGGAAGACCTCTCGGCGGGATCATCGAGTTCGGCACGAACTCCGAAGCCATCGACGAGGCGAAGCAGTACGGCCGGCAAGAGATCACTTCGATCGCGGGCCAACTCGGACTCGGCCTGAAGCAGCTCATGCTCGACAGTCCCCTGCGCGACCATCTCGCGGTGATGATCATGCAGGCCGAGGATGCGCCGCAGCTCGGCAATCGAGTCGATCTGGATCCGTCGGTCACCGACGTCTACGGCGTACCGGTGCCACGGGTCACGCACGTGAGCCACGCCTTCGAGCTGCAGGCATCACAGTACTACCAGCCGCGCATGGTGGAGGTGATCGGCAAGGCGGGCGCGCAATTCGGCTTCGTCAACCCCGATCTCGACAAGCTCGGCACGCGGCATGTGATGGGAACTCTGCGCATGGGCACCGATCCTTCCGCGTCGGTCTGCAATGCCGCGGGCAAGTTCCACGACCTCGACAATCTCTACTGCGGCGATGGGGCGGTGTTCCCGACGGCATCGGGCTACAACCCGACCTTGACGATCATCGCGCTGGCGCTGCGGATGGCCGACGCGATCGGCGGTTGAGGCTCGGCCTTCTTCTGGCGCGAGCGGCCGCACCGCGCGCGTTGACTTGCAGCGCTGCCCTCGGTAGACACGGGCGCATGAGAAACGCCCGGCTCGCGCGGGCTCTTTTTTGCGCCGCCGGCTGACCGTAGGGTTAGGATGGGGGAGAAGTGACGCTGTACGGATTCGAAGTCGGGGGCGGGCAACTCGTCTTCGGCGTGCTGTTGGGGGTGGGCTTCTGGTTCTACGGGCACTGTCTGTACGCCGCCTGGGAGTTCGTCCGCCATCGCCGTCGCGAGGACTCGCCAGCGGCGGAATTTCAACCGGCGGTCACGATCCTGAAACCGTTGAAAGGCGAGGACATCGGACTGTACGACAACCTCGCGACCTTTTGCCGCCAGCGTTATCCGGTCTTTCAAATCGTCTTCGGCGTCGCCGATGGCGACGATCCGGCGCTGCGCTCGGTGCGCCGACTGCAGCGGGACTTTCCCGAGGTCGACATCGAAGTCGTCATCGACGCGCGCCTGCACGGAAGCAATCACAAGGTGTCGAACCTGATCAACATGATGTCGCGCGCCAAGCACCTCGTGCTGGCGATGTCGGACAGCGACATCCGCGTCCCGGAGGACTATCTGTCGCGCGTGGTCGCGCCATTGCGCGATAGCGACGTCGGTCTCGTGACCTCGCTCTATCGCGCCGTACCGCGCGGTGGCCTCGCGACCGTGTTCGACTCACTCTTCATCAACACCGACTTCTGTCATCAGGTCCTGTTGGCGCGGAAGATCGAGAGGTCCCGCTACGCCTTCGGCGCGAGCATCGTCCTGCGCCGTTCGACGTTGCAAGCCGCGGGCGGTTTCGAGCGCCTCGCCGATCTGCTCGCCGACGACTACTTCCTCGGCCGCTTCATCACCGACCTCGGCCTGCGCACCTGGCTCAGCGACTGTGTCGTCGACACCGTCATCGACGTCGGCTCGCTGCGCAAGCTGGTGCAGCATCAACTGCGTTGGGGCCGCACGTTTCGTTTTTGTCGGCCGCGCAGCTACTTCCTGACCATCGTCACGCACGGAACCCTGTGGGCCTCGGTGGCGCTGCTCGCGGGTGGACTCGAATGGTTCATTTTGGTTCCGGCAGTAGCCCTTCTCGCCTGGCGCCTCGCCACGACCTCGATCATCTCGTGGCGCTTGCTCGATACCAAGCTGCCGGCTTCGCAGATCCTCCTGGTTCTGCCCAAGGATCTCTTCATGTCCGCCATCTGGGTGGCGAGCTTCCTCGGCGACACCGTGTGGTGGAGCGGGCGGCGCTTTCGCGTACGTCCCGGCGGAGTCATGGAGCCGTTGCCCGGACCGGATGAAGTGGCGACGGCGCCGGTGGTCGCGAAGCCTTCTTGAGTCGAACGGTGGGAGCCGAGGGCACTCCGACGCTGCACCTCGACCGAAACCGCACCGCGGTCGTGGTGATCGAGTGCCAGAACGATCTCGTCCGCGAGGATCACATCGGCCAACGCGGCGTGAGCGGCGCATTGGCCGCCGCGGTGAGCGAGCGCGGCGTCCTCGCGGCGATCGCGCGGGTGCTCGAAGCTGCGCGCGACGCCAGGGTGCCGGTGCTCTATGCCAACAAGGAAACCAAGCCGGGGATGCCGCTGCCCGCCGCGCCCATCTATCGGTGGAGCAAGCGCCAGCCGATTCTGATCGAAGGGACCGAGGGTGCCGACGTGCATGCGGCGATCGCGCCGCAGCCGGGCGATATCGTCCTGCGGCGCTTCCTGAGCATCGACCCATCCTACGGATCCGGCCTCTACGACGTCCTGCGGGCGATACGGCGCGACGTCTTGATCACTATGGGAGTATCGACGAACTTCGCCGTCGAGGGGACGGTTCGGGGTGCGGTGAACCGCTCGCTGGCAGTCGTCGTTCCGGAGGACTGCTGTGCGAGCGCGCCGCTCGAGATGCACCGCTTTTCGGTGGAGAAGATCCTCTCGCTGCTCGCCACGATCACTACGTCGCGCGAAGTCGCTGCCGCGCTCGCACGCGCATCCTGACGGGCGCGAGCTTTTCCGTCTCGCACGATCGTGCTACTTGAAAAGTGGCGCCAGACGAGACCGTCGATGCTGGACAAAAGGCTCTACCTGCGGCTCGGGGACAAGGTTCTCCACCGCGACTACGGTCAATGGGGGCAGGGCGTTGTCGTCGAGGAGATGACGTCGAGCGTACCTGGGGGAACTTGCCTGGTCCGCATCGATTTCGAGGACAGGCGCCAGCGGACGTTCAATAACGATCTCGACAACGACATGTGTTGTTATTACTTCGGTCTGCGCAAGCTCTGGCAAGGCGAGACCGACCTGTTTGAGGCCGGCCGTCGCGCCACGCGACAGCGCCGGCTGACCAGATGATGAGGAGGCACTCGCATGGAACCGTATGAAGTCCGCACGAACGTTGGAGGCCTGGAATCGCCGGTCGCCGTCGCCGAGCGCGTTACCGCGTTTCTGCGCGCCGTCTATGGCTGGATGTGCGTCGGCTTGGGCGTGACGGCAGCGGTCGCGTACACGACCGCCAGCTCGCCGGCGTTGCTCCAGCTCATCTTCGGCAACCAGCTCGTCTTCTTCGCGCTGATTGCGGGAGAGCTCGGGCTCGTGTTCTACCTCTCTGCGCGGGTCGCCAAGATCGCTCCGGGTACGGCGGCGGCGCTCTTCCTGGTCTACTCGGCGCTGAACGGACTGACGCTTTCGGTGATCCTTCTGGCATACACCGGCGCCTCGGTGGGGAACGCGTTTCTGGTCTGCGCCGGAACCTTCGCGGCTCTGGCGATCTACGGTAGCACCACGTCACGCAGCCTCGCCGGCCTCGGGCAGTTCGCCTTCATGGGTCTGATCGGCCTCATCCTGGCGAGCATCGTCGGGATCTTCTGGCAGAACGACATGCTCCAGTTTCTCATCGCCTGCGCCGGCGTGATCGTCTTCACCGGGCTCACCGCGTGGGACGCGCAGCGGCTCAAACAGATGGCGCTGGCGTTGCCGGAGGGGCAGGGCGGATCCTACGCCGTCGTCGGCGCGCTCTCGCTCTACCTGAACTTCGTCAACCTCTTCCTGATGTTGCTCCGGCTGTTCGGCGGGCGCCGCGAGTGAGCCCGCGGCCTGCGGCGGCGTGCCTGGCAGCCGGTTGAAAAGCAGGCGGCTATTGCGGGCGGTTATTTTGCGCCAGCTCTTCGTTGCCGAATCCTCGACAAAACCACCAAGTTTGGGTAAGAATATACTTGACTGAACAGGATGGGGGTCGTAGAACTTCGATGGAGGTTCCGCCATGGAAGTCGTTCTCTGTCCCTACTGCCACGAGATCGTTCGCCCCGACCTCAACGACGCGCTTGTCGTCGATCTGAATCACGACGACCCGGATCGCGCTCCGCGTTACGCCCATCTGGAATGCCACCAGGAGAGTCTTCGTGCGAGGGACGAACGGATGGATCGCGCGCGCCGCGAGGGATAGCAGAACCAGACTACTTGGGCGCGGGAGTAGGCGGCGGGCGCTTCTCCAACAGGCGCGGGTCGTCTGAGGCAATGCAGGTACAGTTTTGCAGTATGTAGAGGTCGAGAACGGTGGCCTTATCGTTCTTGTCTCCCTTCCAGATCCTCTCTGCTCGCTCGTGCCATTTTGTCATCATGGCATCGCACTCCCGCCCCGAATCAAAGACGTGTTGTGTGACCCACTCCGAGCGTGGCGCAGCGAAGTCGAGGGCTTCATTCATGACCGGCGGGGCGATGAGGTACCAGCCCACTGCGGTGAGCGATGCGAGGACTTGCTTCGACGGCCAGATCGATTTCATTGTTCGTCGCCTACCTGACTCCGTGGGGCGTATGCCCATTGTAGCCGCTGCCTCAGCCGCTCCCGCATCACGAGAACGTTCCTCAACAGGCCCGCCGCTTGGCGTTGGGACAGTCGTGGCACCTGGAAGATCGAAGTTGTTCCGTTTTCGTGGAAGGTGGCGTCCTTCGGCTGTGCATCCGAGTGCGCGATATCAGTGTTGCGATCATTCAGCGCCTCCAGGTGCAAATCGGGATGTGGAAGATCCGCCGAGAGAAAATCGAGCACCTCTTCCCGCTCTCGTTTGCAGAGGCGGGTCCTGTTACCCGAGAATGGCCGCGCATACACGACCACTGCCGCTAGCGACATCCCATCGAGTACGACGCGGTCGACGGAGCCATCGAGCCGCAAGTACGCGAGGAGAAGCTCCTCCGCAAACGAGAGATCTCCCTGATCGGTGATGAGCAGTCGTTCAAGCTGATCTAGCTGGAGCGTTTCGAACCACATCGCGTGGCTCCTACTCGGCAGGGTTTCTCTTGTCGCGCGACTCCCGCCGGGTCGCCAGTGTGCCGTGCTTCCTCTCCTTCTTCCGCACCTTGTCCCTGAGTTCCTGAAGATTCAGCGCCTGCGGCTTCCCTCTGTCGTTGAGAATGAAGCCGGCATTGGACGGGTGACGCTTCGCAGTCTCGACGATGCCCTCCCAGGCATTGAAGATCCACAACGTCTGCTCCCACGTCTTCAGGTTCCCCCACTTCCCGGCGAGAAAGAACGCTGTCAGGCCAGAGTCTAGCCACGCCCTCTGTTCATGAATGTCGCGCGAGATGCTGGGATCGGCAGTGATGATGATCCACCCACCTTCTTTCGCCAACTCGGGTATCCAGTCCCAGTCCGCGGGGCCAGTTGGATACTGACTAGGCGGGTAGAGTGCGTGGCAGTGGACCACGGGAGGGAACCGACCCTGACGACATCCCAGTTCGTCAATCGCCCGCACAATGAATGGTGAAATGGCGTCGAAAAAGAATCTCACGCAGCGAGCGCGAGGGACCTCTCAAACTCCACCGCTTGGCGAACCGTCTTCTGGTCCACCTCCATCCACCGCGCCACCGCCTTGTAGGTCTTCTCGGCCTTATACGCCTGCGCCAAGATCAGCGTGGGAATGCCTTTCTCGGCGGTGATTGGCTGCCCGAAACGGCGATGCGGATCGAGAAGTACACCCCCGCGCTTTTCGCGTGGCCACCATTGGGTCGGATGATCGTTCTTGCCGTACTCGATCCCTGTGAAGAGAAACTTCTCGATGAAGCGGAAGCACTGCTGCCGCGTCCGCAGGTCCAACCAGCCGACCGGCTCTCCCTCTCCAAGCTGCGCGAGGATGCTCGCGCCGTCAGATCGAAACTTGCGCGTCGAGAACGGATGAGTGGTGCCGACGAGTTGGACTGCCCTGCTGTAGACGTCGCGCATCACCGGCCACGTTACGCCGTGGTGGACGAACGCCTCGATATATCGGACTTCTAAGAGGTCGAGGAACGAGAGCGCTAACCTGCCGTTGATCTCCGGCAGGTCGGGCGAAAAGACCGGACCAGAATGGCGCAGCACGCCAGACGACATGAAGTCGTAGCCGCGCAGCCAACGCCGGATGCGAAGCGTGCGGATCTGCGTCAACCGCGAGGCTTCGGGCACCGTGTAGATGCCCGTTCCAAGCAGCGGGTAGTGGTCGCTACCGTTCGCTCGCTCGTTTGTCATGGTTCCGCGCCTTAGGCTTCCCTCTCCCCACCGACTCTCGCGTTGCCGGTTTTGGTGCGGACATCACGCGAGACAGCACGCGCTCGAATCGCTGCATCGGGGTCAGCGTGTCCCAGTCTGGATCACTGGGCGAAATCGTCGAGCGGTGTGCTGCCACGCACGACTTTTAGCAGTTGCGCCGGGGCGGTTACAACCGCTTCCGGCGCCTGCTTTTGCCCCGTCCCTGCCGCTTCCCTAGTGGGGTGCCGGGGCGGTGGGTGCTTCGACTTTCGGGGCGTCCTGCGCGATCAGGTGCTTGTAGGTCAGACGCTTGCCGCCGATGTTCTTGGCGATCGTCTCAAAGCGACCGAAGTCGCCTTCCTCGTTCTTACGCTCGTTGTAGCGAAACGCCTGCTCGTCCAAGTATCTGAACAAGTGGAACGGCTCGACGCTGACGTAGGTGCCCTTGATCGCGCGCTTCAGCAGCGACCAGAAGTTCTCCATCCCGTTCGTGTGAACGGCGCCGTTTACGTACTGCTCGGCGTGGTTCACGAAGTCATGCTCGAACCCTTCGAGTTGGCGGTAGGGGAACCAGTCGTCCGTGTAGAGCGACGAACCGGGCGCGACGTTCGCCTTGATCTCACTGTGGAGAGTTACGCGCTGGCGATCGGTGACGTGCTTGACGCGGACCTTCTTCGTCTTGCGGCTCAGCAGACCGAAGACGATGGCCTTACCGCTCGCGCCGCGAGACGTAATCTTTTCGGCGCGCTTGTGCTTGTGCATGTTTCGGGCGAGGCCGCCGATGAACGTTTCGTCCGCTTCGACCTCGCCCGTCATAGGGTCCAACGTTTCGTGCTCCCCCATCGCGAGACGGATACGCTGGAGCATGAACCACGCGCTCTTCTGCGTGACGTCCAAGTCGCGGGCGATCTCGTAGCTAGAGACGCCGTTCTTGCAGTTGCCGAGCAACCACATGCACGCAAACCATTTGCTGAGCGGCAGCGGCGAGTCTTCCATGAGCGTCCCGACCTTCACCGAAAACTGGCGCTGCGGATGCTCCTCGGCGCACTTCCAGCGCTTCACCGACTTGACGAAGTAGACGGTCATCGAGCCGCAGCGCGGGCAAGCGATGTCGCCATTCGGCCAGCGGTAGCGAACCGCGTACTCGAAGCACTTCTCTTCGTCGGAGAAGAACTCGATGACCTCTTTCAGACCAACCGGCTCGGCGGTCTCTCTCGGTTTCTTCGCGGGCATGGGCTAAGACTAGCCAAGAACCCTGGTTCAGTCAAGTATATTCTTACCCAAGTTTGGCTCCGGTTCGGCGCCTCGATCTGGCGCAAAATCCCTCGCCCTCGCTACGCCGCCTGTTTTCAACGGGCTGCTAGGCGCGCGCGTGGATCGCTTCCGATTCGGCGATCCCCTCGGGCGACAGGAAGCGGCGGATGAGCTTGCGAAAACGGTTCAGCGCCTGCTGATTGTCGCGATAGAGTTCTTCGCGCACCCATTCGCCCTTCACCCACGCGTCGAATGACGGCGGTTCCACCAGCGCCAGCTCGAGCAGGCGTTCACCGATCGGCGTACCGGTGACCAGCAGTCGCACCGATCTACCACTGTCGATGATGGCACCGCGGGCGTAGCGCGGCAGTTCGACGATCTGCTTGACGCGATCGAGCTCACGCCGCGGGTAACGCGACTTGAGCAGCGCCGTGTACGACCAGGCGCCTTCCTCGGGATTGAGCTCGTGCAGCATGCGAAGGTTCTGGTCGGTCAGATTGTCGCGCGCGCGATCCTGGTCGTAGCCCTCGGCGATGCGAAAGAACTTGTGGCCGGCGGGCGGGTGCGGCGTCGGCGTGCCGCGCTTCGCCGTCGCGCCTTCGCGCTTGTTCCCGAGCTCCGCCCACCAGCGGTTCTCGACGGTGGGTTTCTCCTTCTTCTCGTTGCGATCCGCCATCGTCTCAGGCAGCGCGCGCACGCGGCACGCTGGCCCGCGGTGCCAAGCCGCGCTCCATTCGCGCTGCAAAGGTATCGGCTTTGCGCTCGGCGTCGGACCAGAAAACGAAGTGACCCATCTCGTGGTACACCATGTTCACCCACTGCCGCCGGCTGTTGTACTTGCGCCCGCGCTTCCAGTTCTCCGGATGTACCAGGTGGATCTTGCCGTCTTCGTAGGTCTTGCCGCCGGTGCGACCCCAGTCGATGTATTCGAACCACTCCACGCGGGGTCGAGGCAGGTTGTAGAAGCGACAGAGCAATGAGATGGCGCGGTTGAAGTCGGTCTTGCGGTGGTACTGGAAGAACGCCGAGAGGTAGCGGTGAATGATGCGGCGGTCCTTGACCGGCGGCAAAATCATCTTCATTTCGAGGCTGCTCCGAGGCTGAGAACGGGCGCATTCATAGAGGTGGCCAGGGGCAAAGTCAACGCGCCTCCTGCAAATCCGGAGCAGATCGAATACGCTAATGAATTCGATAGGTTCAGCTACTTCGCGAGGGCGTGACGAAGGCGCTGAAGGAGCCCGCTCAAAGGGGCTGGCGGAGGGCCTGGAGGAGACCCTGGATCATGCGGTAGGTGAGGCCCCAAATGGTGAAGCCGGCGTAGACATAGGCCGGGTAGGACATCGTCGCACCCTCGGATTCATGCCGATAAGCGCCGCGGGTTTCGTCGCGGTCGAGCGCCGACAGCGGCACCCAGAGGGTACTGTGGACTTCGGCGGCGTTGAGGCGGAGGGTCAGATCTTCGGTGGCGGCACAGACGAAGGGCCGTATGAGCATGTCGAGGGGGCGGTTGCTCTGGGCTCGGATGTCGTCCAGACGGCCGATCGGCTCGGCCTGGCGGTGCAGGTCGATGCCCACTTCCTCGAGCGTTTCGCGTGCCGCGGTCAGAAACAGGTCTGATTCGTGAGGCTCGCGGTGCCCCCCTGGGAAGGCCATGTGGCCGGACCACGGGTCTCCCGGCCGCTCTGTCCGCTTGATCAAAAGCGCATGGGCATCGCCGGCATGTTCCGCCAAGACGATCGCCACGGCAGCCTGGGTCAGGGTCGGCCCCTCGATCACGCTAGCCGACCGGCCTCGCAGCCGCGCTCGGATATCCGCGATCGGGATCGAGTTCGCCATCCGGATGACTGTGCCGCGCCGCCAGAAGCCGCGCAAGCGCCCGGTTTTAAAGCGGAAGAAAATCACGTGGCGGTAAAATTTTTTCTGTGACAGCCGCCCGGGCTGTGCTATGCACGGCAACTGTTCACCTGTCAGGGGGAGGAGATTCCGTATGGCGATCAACGATACGACGCTGGCGGAGCAGCGGAGGTTGTTGCTGCCCGAGGAGCGGCTGCTGCTGGCCGTCCTCGAATCGGCGTATTGGGACCTGAAAAGTCGCCACGCGATGGATCGGCGCCAAGCGCGCACGTATTTCATGGCGGAAGACGGCCGTCACGCCTTCAGCTTCATGGCCGTCTGCCAACACTTCGGTTGGTCGCCGGACTCGATTCGGACGAGCTTGCGCGGTCTGTTGGCGGAGGCCGCCCCCGATATGAACGAGCGCGCCCGCGCCTGAGCCCACGCTTGTCATGGCGCGGCCGGTTGCCGCCGCCCTTGCTTGACTCTACTGGCGACCAAACCTATCCTCGCGCCGTGTTTCACGGACTGCGTATGTCCGTGACGGATTCGGGTGCGGTCTCTGCTTCTAACGATTGACGCTTCGTCGAGATCCTCGTCGTCATGCGATCGAGCGCTGGGGATTGGCCGACCCACCGAGTAGCGGGAATCGTTCTCGCGGGCGGCAAGAATTCCAGGATGGGTGGGGAAGACAAAGCTTTCCTGCGCGTCCGCCATCGACCGATCGTCGAGCGCACCCTGGAGCTCTTCCGCGCCGTATTCCCGGAGGTGGTGGTGGTCAGCAACACGCCCCAGAAGTATGCCCACTACGGTGTTGCCGTCGCCGCGGACGAGTTTTCGGGCATCGGACCTCTGGCTGGGATCCACGCCGGCCTCGGCTGCATTTCCAGCCCCTACGCCTTCGTCGCGGCGTGCGACATGCCCTACCTGCGCGCCGAGGCGATCGAGTTCCTGGTTCAGCGTTTGCGCGATCAGGAAGCGGTGATTCCGTATTGGGACGGCGACCTCGAGCCCCTGCACGCGTTGTACGCCGCCTCGCTTCGCCCGCGCATCGAGGCGGCGATTCGGCGTGGTGTCGGCAGCATCCGCGGCTTCCTCCCGGAAATCTGCGTCGAGTACGTCGCCGAAGCTGAGATGCGTGGCGTGCGCGGCGCTGCCGACTCGTTCTGCAACGTGAACACGCCGGAAGAAGCCGCTCGGCACGCGGTGGAGCGTTCGCCGGCACTGGCGAGCGGATGAGAGGGCACCTGACCAGTCGACCGCGAGGCTCGGCCCTCTGAGCCAGCTCGAACCTCTCAGCCTTCCCCCGATGAACTCCCTGATCGATCAGAAGTACAAGGAGTGGACGGCCGGCCTCGATCCGGTTCGCGCCCGCATTGCGCTGTTCGAGCGCGTGCGTGACATCCCATACCATTACCCCGCCAGCCGCGACCCGGAGGACGTTTTGCGCGCCGGCGTCGGTACCTGTTCCGGAAAGCACTACCTGCTGGCGGAGCTCTACCGCCGACTCGGTCTGCGCGTGCGCAACATGATCTGCAGTCACCGCTTCAATGAGTCGCCGCTCCCCTTTCCGGACGAGATGCAGGCGATGCTGCGCAAGGACGAGATCGTCGACATGCACGACTACCTGCAAGTTGAGGTCGGCGGCGATTGGCTCGACGTCGATGCGACCTGGGAGTCGGGGCTGCGCGAGTTCGGGTTTCCGGTGAACGAGGAATGGGACGGCAGAACGGCGATGCTGCTCAGCGTCGTCCCCGACGAGCACGTCGTCGTCGACGGCGAGGCGGCGCGTACGAAGGAAGAGCTGCTCGCCAAGCTGTCACCGCGTCAGCGCTCGCTGCGCAAGCAGTTTCTGGACGCCTTGAACCGCTGGATGTCGGAGCTGGCGTCGGAGATCGAGCGCAGCGCGTGAACCCGGACGACGAGATCGTCGACATCGTCGACGAGCAGGATCGCGTCACCGCGCAAGCCACCCGACGCGAGATGCGTGCGCGCAAGCTGCGCCATCGCGCCGCCTACGTCCTCGTCTTCAACTCGCGTAGCCAGATCTTCGTGCACAAGCGCACGGCGACCAAGGACGTCTATCCCTCCTACTACGACGTCACCGTCGGCGGCGTGCTCGCGGCGGGAGAGAGCTACGATGCGGCCGCGACGCGCGAGCTCGAGGAAGAACTCGGCCTGCGCGCGCCGCTGCGGCGCCTCTTCGACCTCCGTTTTGCCCTCGACGGGATGGCGGTGAACGGCGTCGTTTACAGCTGTACCTCCGACGCGCCGCTGCACTTGCAGCCGAGCGAGATCGAGAGCGGCCGGTTCATCGACCTCGTCGAGGTCATCGAGCTCACGCAGGGTGAGCCCTTCTGCCCCGACGGGCTGGAAGCGCTGCGCCTGTATCTCGACCGCTTGGACGAAGCTGCGAAGCGGCGCCGGTAGGCGCTCAGGCGGCAGCGTCGGTGCGCTCTTCGCGCAGGACGTCGATGAACTTGCGCGCCGCCGGCGACAGATGACGCCCGCGCTTGTAGATGATGCCGAGCGGTCGCATCAGGTTCACGTCGGCCAGCTGGACGACCTTGAGCGTACCCAATCGGGTCTCGTGCGCCACCGTCGGCAGCGGCACGATTGCCAGGCCCTGACCGATCTCGACGGCGCGCTTGATGGTCTCGATGTTGTCGTACTCGGCGACGTAGCGCGGCGCGGCGTCGTGCGCCTTGAAGAGTTGGTCGATCGCCTTGCGCGTCGGGATGTCGCGCTCGTACGCGATGAAGGCCTGATCGCTCAACTTTGCCACGGTCACGCGCCGCAGGTTCGCGATCGAGTGTTCCGGCGGGCAGACAAGGACGAGGCGGTCCTCGCGGAAGGGGAGCATGGTGATCTGCGGGTGGCGGGCCGGATAGGCGACGATGCCCAGGTCGGTGACGCCGCTGATGACCGCATCGTAGATCTTGTTGGCGCGGCTGTACTCGACGTGGACATTCACCTCGGGGTAGGAGCGCAGATACTCCTTGAGGTACGGCGGCAGCTCGTGCAGGCCGACGCTGTAGACGATGCTGACCCGCAGCGCGCCGTTGACCACCTTGCCGAGATCCTGCAGCTCGTTGTCGACCTCGCGGTATGCTTCGAGGATTGCGCGGCTCCCGCGGTAGAGGATCTCGCCGGCGGGCGTAGGCTTCGCACCGCCGCGGCCGCGTTCCAGAAGGCGACACTTGTACTTCGCTTCCAGCGCGCGCAGCTGCTGGCTCACCGCCGACTGGGTGATGAAATTCTGCGAGGCGGCGACTGAGAAGCTCCCCGTCTCCACGACGTCGCAGAAAACCTTGAGCGTCTCGATGTGCACGGGAGGACGTTACGGAGAAGACCGGGGTGCGTCAAGCGGCTTTCGGTCGAGCCTCAGAGCAGCGCCTTCCTGCCGGTGATGGCGGCGAACGCCTTGTCGAATTCCCACACGAGAAGCGCGCCGGCGATCACCACGGGACCGTCGTCGACGCGAACGTAGACGGACGTACCGGCCGGGTTGCGGTCGCCGATGAGGAGCACGAGCGAAGCGCCCTTCGTCGTCTCGATCAGGATGCGTCGCGCCGGTGCGTCCAGACCGAAGTCCGCGAGCTCACCGCCCTCGGGAATGGCGGAGATGACGCTCGCCTGTGCCAAGCTCTGGACGAAGTCGTCGAGCGGCCGTGCATCGGCGGCGCCGCGCCAGCCGTCGCCCTGTTTCGCGACGGTGACCACCTCGTCGCGGTAGCCGAGCGTGAGCCGTTCGACGCCGGCGGGAGAGAAGTCGAGGAGGTGCGGCGACGGCGTGGTCACCGGCAGGAAGCGCGGCTCGCCGAGGAGGTTGCTGTCCGACAACTCGGGCGGCGGCCCGGGACTGAGCAAGTAGGCTGCGCCGGCGAGCGCGACCAAGAGGGCGAGGACGAGAGTGCCGCGCCAGCCCACGGTCAGTACCCCGCGCGCCGCCTGCGATAGACGATGACGCTGCCGAACAACAGCGCCGCGCCCGGGATGACCGCGACCGACAACCAGAAGATGTTCCGGCCTTGCTGCGCCGTGAGATAGACGGGCGAGAGCGAGCCCGCCGCCATCCCCGGTGGAGAGCGCACGGCGACCAGCTCTTTGTCCTCGGCGAGAACGGCGATCATACTCATGAACAGGTCGCGATTGCCGAGAAGGTTGAGATAGAAGTTGCTGGCGAAGTCGGAGTCGCCGAACACGATGAAGCGCCCGCCCGGGCGCTCCTCGGTGTTGGGGAGCACCTTTTCCACCGTCGCCATCACCGCGACCGGGAGAGGGCCGGGTCGATCGATGTCCTGGCGGAACTCGGGCTTCTTCTCCGATGGAGTCGCGGTATCGACTTGCGCCCAACTGTCGGGGCTGCTGAGCGCGACGAGACCTACGGCGATGCCGTCCGGCGGCTTGTCCGCGGGCGTCACCGTGCGCGCTACGGAGAAGATCGCAGCCGTGTCCATCGTCTTGCCGAACGTGTCGCGGTCGAAGATGGGGACGCGCACCATGTAGCTGTCGGCGCCGTAGAGACGGTTGCGCTCGTCGACGACCAGGTCGGTGCTGGTGCGCAAACCGAAATGCTCGAGCAGCGAGGTGTAGGCTGCCGGGCTCTCGGACTCGATGAGCAGAAACACGCTACCGCCGCGACGGACGAAGGAGACGAGGCGTTCGGCCTCGTCGGAGAAGAGATCCTGCGTCGGTCCGGCAACGACGAGGACGGTGCACTGCTCGAGATCGCTCGGCGAAGGCACGACGTCGAAGGTCTTTACCGTGAACTGTTCGCGCTCGAGCGCCTTGCCGACGTCGCTGTAGCCCTTGCGCTCGTCGGACTTCATCGGATCGTGCTCGCCGTGGCCGGTGAGAAAGCACACCGTGCGCGGGCGGTCGCGGGTGAGCTTGAGCAGACCGCTGACGACTTCGACCTCGTCGATGCCGTTGAGCTGGTAGGTCTTGCCGCGGCTCTCCATCACGCCGCCGTTGTAGTTCGAGATTTCGTACTTGCGCGCGAGACCGGGCGAGCGGTCGAGATCGTAGAGGCTGTAGCTGATCAGCGGCGAGACGCCGACGAACTGGTCGAGCAGGTCGGCGATCTGCCGCCGCTGCCCGCTCTGCTGGCCATTGTAGAAGAAGACCACGCGCACCGGTTCGGTGAGTCCCTTCGCGATCACCGTCGACTGCTCGGAGAGCGCGAACACCTTGAGCGGCGTGAAGTCGTAGCGCCGGTTGTTCCGATCCGCCAGCGCCTGGACGAAGCCGCAGAGAAGCAGCGCGAGCAACACCTGCACGACGAGCAGCAGCGTGTGCTTCAGGGTGAAGGCCCGGCCCCGAATCACGGCAGCCCTCGCCACTTGCGCGCGCCGAGCGAGAGCACGGTGAAGAACAGGAACAGGCCGATGAAGAGGCTGAAGTAGACGACGTCCTTCGTGTCGATCACGCCGCGCGTGAAGTTGTAGAAGCGGTCGAAGAGCGAGAGTCGCAGGAGAAAGGAGAGGATCTGCTCGTTGGCGGCTTCCTCGTTCCAGGTCATGAACCAGAAGAAGACGAGGAGACCGTAGGTCACCATCGCGCTGACGACCTGGTTTTCCGTCAGCGACGACACGAACATGCCGCAGGCCACGAACGCGGTGCCGAGCAGGATCAACCCCAGATAGGCCGCGGCGAGCGGTGCGACGTCGTACTGGTAGTAGTAGTAGAACGCCGCCGGGCCGAGGAGGGTCGGCACCAGCATGGCGACGTAGAAGAGCCAAGCCGCGAGGAACTTGCCGGCGACGATCTCGACGTCGCGGATCGGATAGGTCCAGAGCAGTTCGATCGTGCCGAGCTTTCGCTCCTCGGCGAAGAGCCGCATCGTAATCAGCGGCAGCACCAACAGCGTGACCAGGCGCAGATCGAGGAAGAAGTACTGCCAGAGCCCGGTGGGCAGCACGGCGCCGCCGAAGAGGATGAAGAAGATCAGGTCGCTGTAGAAGAAGTAGCCGCTCAGTAGGACGAAGACGGCCAGAAGGGCGAAGGCGACGAAGGAGGTGAAATACGAGCGCAGCTCACGGCCGCACACCGTGAGTGCTTTCACGCCTCCTCCTCGACCGCCTTGCCGCTGACCAAAGTGAGGAAGATCGACTCGAGGGAGAGCGTGACGGTGCGCATCTCGCGCAGCTCCCAGCCCGCGCCGACCACCGCCGCTGCCAGCTCGGGTCGCATGTCGCGATCCTTCACGGTCGACACGGAGAGCACGACGGCTCCTTCGAGCGCTGAGATCCGCTCGACGCTCAGCACCCCGGGCAGCTGCGAGAGGCGGCGGACGACCTCGCCTTCGGGAGCGCGAACCTCGAGATGGACGTGCGAGCGCTCGCGCAGGCGCAGGTTCAGGTTCTGCGGCGTGTCGAGCGCCAGGACGCGACCGCGGTTGATGATGATCACCCGATCGCAGGTGGCCTCGATCTCGGGCAGGATGTGGGTCGAGAGGATCACCGTGCGCTCACCGCGCAGATTGCGGATGAGTGTGCGGACCTCGGTGACCTGTTCCGGGTCGAGGCCGGAGGTTGGCTCGTCGAGGATCAACACGTGCGGCCGACCCACGATCGCCTGCGCGATGCCGACTCGCTGTCGATAACCTTTCGAGAGCGTGCCGATGATCCGGCGCGCCATGTGCTCCACGCCGCAAGCCTCGAGCGCATCGCCGATCGCCTTCTTGCACTCC
>Ga0187894_10002614_pt1 | contig 21302 bp, 14 predicted proteins | sample GBC1701081metaG_FD_136650 | JGI IMG/M metagenome (GOLD analysis project Ga0187894, IMG submission 136650) | White microbial mat communities from a lava cave in the Kipuka Kanohina Cave System on the Island of Hawaii, USA - GBC170108-1 metaG ...
CGGCGACGAGGCGATCTCGTCGGCATCGATGTCGATGCGGGCGATGGTGGCGCCGGCAGCGAAGCGCGGCGGTGCGGCATGGCCGATGATGTAGTTCATGCGCGTGCCGATCACGATGATCAGGTCGGCTTCGCGGAACGCCGCCGAGCGCATGGTGAGGTACGAGAGCGGATGATCGTCCGGCAGCACGCCGCGGCCTTGTGGCGTGGTGTAGAACGGAATGCCGGCCTTCTCGACCAACTGGCGCATCTCGTCCCACGCCTGCGACCAGATCACGCCGCTGCCCGACAGGATGATCGGCTGCCTGGCGCCGGCGATGGCCTCGGCCAGCCGTCCCACCTGGCTGGGATCGCCCAGTGGCCGCGCGTTCAATAACGGGCGGCCGCTGAGGCTCCAGTCGACCTGCTCCTCGGGGATCTTGCCGTAGAGGATGTCGCCGGGGAAATCGAGGTAGACCGGGCCGGGTTTGCCGCCCATCGCCTTCTGGAAGGCCGCGTTGACCTGCTCGGGGATGCGCTTGATGTTGTAGACGCGATCGGCCCACTTGGTGCACGGCTTCAGCAGCGCGACCTGGTCGATCTCCTGGAACACCTGGCGGCCGAACTGGCCGATCGGGGCGGAGCCGCCGATCGCCACAACAGGCGCGCAGTCGATCAGCGCATTGGCGATGCCGGTCGTCAGGTTGATGACGCCGGGGCCGCTGGCGGCCATGCAGACACTGGGCTTCTGCAGCAGGCGGCTGTAGGCCTGCCCCATCAGCGCCGCGGCCTGTTCGTGCCGCACGTCGATCGGTCGGATGCCCTCCTTGATGCACGAGGCCTCGGCCAACAGCATCGGTCCGCCCATGATGAAGAACAGGTTCTCCGTGCCCTCGTTCTTCAGCGATTTCGCCAGGATTTCCGATCCGGTCAGCTCGGCCATATCCGTGTCTCCCCGCCTAGATCACGCCGTCCTTGCGCAGCCCTTTGACGTCGTCAGTGCTCAAACCCAACCATGCGCCGAGCACGTCATCGTTGTGCTGACCCAAGAGCGGCGCCGGCTTCACGGGCGGCGGCGCACCGTCGTGGCGTACCGGCCAGGCCGGCATCTTGAACGGACCGTTGGCCGGATGCTCGATCGTCTGCATGATGCCACGCGCTTCGAAGCTGGCATCGTTCTGCAATTCGCCTGTGTCGAGCACGGCGCCGGCGGGAATGCCAGCGGCACCCAGCAGGCGCATGGCCTCGTGCTTGTCGCGCCGGCGCGTCCAGTCGGCGATCATCGCATCGATCTCGGGCTCGCGCTCGGTACGCGCCAGGCCGGTCTCGTAGCGCGCGTCGCCGATCAGGTCCTCGCGACCGATGATCTGCAACAGGCGATGCCAGTGCGCCGGGTTGGCGCGGCTGGTGTAGATATAGACGTAGTCGTTGGCGCCGCCGGGCTTGCATGGAAAGATGCCGGACGGTGGGTTGCTGCCCGAGGCCAGCTTGGCGCCGGCGCGGCCTGCCGGCTGTCCCGTCGCCGCCATGGCGGCGAAGCAGACACGGATGTAGTGCAGCATCGCATCCTGCATCGCGACTTCCAGCCGCTCGCCTTGGCCGGTGCCCTTGCGGCGGTAGAGCGCGCCCAGAACGCTGATGGCCAGCAGCATGCCGGTGCCCGTGTCGCCGAGCGTGGCGCCGGGTTTGACCGGCGGTCCGTCGGGTTGGCCGCTGACACTCATGATGCCGCCGCACGCCTGCGCGATCATGTCGAAGGCGAGGTTGTTCTCGAACGGACTGCCGGTGCCGAAGCCTTTCACCTGGGCGTAGATGATCCCGGGATTGACCTTGCGGATGGCGTCGTAGCCCAGGCCCAGCCGTTCGATGGCGCCGGGTGCAAAATTCTCGATGAAGACGTCGGCCTTCTGCGCCAGCTCGGTGACCAACGCAATGCCGCGCGGACTCTTCAGGTCCAAGGTGATCGATTTTTTGTTGGCATTGAACAGCAGGAAGTACCAGGAGTCCTGCCCGGCCTTGCCACGAAACGCCGTGCGGCCGGGATCGCCGCCCTTGGGATTCTCGACCTTGACCACTTCGGCGCCGAGCCACGCCAGCGCTTCGGTACAGGACGGGCCAGCTTCGAACTGCGTGAGATCCAAAACCCGCACACCGGCAAGGCAACCGGTCGTCGCGCTAGGCGCATCCACCATGGCCGTTCCTCCGTGCGAGGCACTTGACGGCCTCTTTCACGGCGATGAGCGTGACAGACGCCGGCGCGCCGCTGCAACCGGCGATTACGCCTTGCTCGTCCGCGCGGATTGCAGGGCCAAGACCATGCACGCTATGCGGCTGGCGTCAGAAGATTCGTGAACGACTCGCGTCCTTCGCGCGGTGCGATCTGCCACTGGCTGTCGGCGGCGAAGCTGTGGGCGAGGAAGCCGACGAAGGCGCGTACCTTGGCCGAGGGATGATGCTGTTGCGGAAAGACTGCATAGATCGTGCGCGACTCCGGCACCCACTCCGGCAGTGGCATTTTCAGACCGCCGTTGGCGATGTCGGCGGCAACGAGAAAAGCGGGCAGCAGGCCGATCCCGGCGCCCTCCAGCAGCGCCTCGCGCAGCAACATGGCGTTGTTACAGCGGCAGTTGCCGCTGACGCGCACGACGCGCTCGCCGCCGGTGCCGCTGAAGCGCCACTCGTCAGGCGCATGACCGCGACTATAGATGATGCAATTGTGGCGCTTCAGACCGGGAATCGACGTCGGCATGCCGTGCTGCGCCAGATAGGCTGGCGCGGCCACCAACGCGCGCGCCATCCGGGCAATGGGCTGGGTTGCGCGTGTCAGGCCGTTTACCTTGCCCGCGATCAGCAACGCGACATCGAAGCCCTCGTCGGCGGGATCGGTGAAGCGGTCGTTGAGCGTCATCTCGATCGTTACATCCGGGAACCGCGCCAGGAAATCCGCCACGGTGCGACCGAAGCGGGCGGCGCCCAGTGACACGGGCGCGCGTACCTTCAGCAGTCCGCGCGGCGTCGTCTGCAACTGGCCGGTGGACGTCTCCGCTTCCTCGATCTCGTCGAGGATCCGAATGCACTTTGCGTAATAGCTGCGACCGGCTTCGGTCAGACTCACGCGCCGTGTGGTGCGCGTCAGCAGCGGCGTGCCGATATGCGTCTCCAGTGACGCGACGTATTTGCTGACCGATGCATTGGACATGCTCAGGTGCTCAGCCGCGACCGTGAAGCTGCCGCGCTCGACCACTTTGCGGAACACGGTCATGGCCGTCAGTCGATCCATTGTTTCTTCTCAGGAAATCGACAGTTTCTATGTGCCATCTTTATTCATCGATCAGAAATCGTCAACATCGTGCACGAAATCCAACAGCGGTTTTGCCGACATGTCCCAGACACTGATCAAAGACGCCTTCATTCTTTCGATGGATCCGCAGATCGGCGACCTCGACTACGGGGACATCCTGATCGACGGCGATCGCATCGCCGCCATCGATCGGAATATCTCCGCGCCCAACGCCGAGGTCGTGGACGGCAGCGGCCGCATCGCGATGCCGGGACTGGTGAACGCGCATATTCATACGTGGGAGTACCAGCTGCGCGGCATCGGCTCGGACTGGGTCGGCATCCGCGACTACCACGGCAACATGCACAAGAACCTCGCGACCCGATATCAGGCGCGCGACGTCTATCTCGGCAATCTGCTGGGGGCGCTGAACCAGATCCGCAACGGCACCACCACCATCATGGACTGGTGTCATATCCTGCGCGACGCGGATATGACCGACGCCGCCATCGATGCGCTGGAAGAGTCCGGCATTCGTGCGGTCTTCGCGCGCGGCACGGTGAAGCCGCCGGAGAAGTCAGGCGAGGTGCCGTACTACAAGAAGCCGTTTCCGCGCGAGGAGATCCACCGTCTGCGCACCGGGCGCCTGGCGTCCGACGATCGTCTGGTCACGCTGGCGATGGCCATCCTCGGCCCCGACTGGGGCGAGTACGAGGTGGCGGCGCACGACATCCGGCTGGCGCGCGAGTATGGCCTGATCAACTCGGCGCACACTTACGGCCGCAAGGGCAAGCGCGTGGTTGAGGACGGCATGCCGCGCCTGGCGAAGGAGGGCCTGCTCGGGCCTGATCACAACATCGCGCACGGCAATTGCTTCTCGGAGGACGAGCTGAAGATAGTGCTCGACGCCGGCTGCACCATCACCGCGACCTGCCTGACCGAAGCGCTGAACTACGAACAGCCGGCGATGCTGGGCCGTATGGTGAAGTTCGGTGCCATGCCGTCGCTAGGCACCGATTGCGATCCCTATTTCAACAGCTCGATGCTCTGGGTGACGCGGCATGCGTTCCAGGAGCAGCGCGCCATGGACAATCGCAGCCTGCGCGAGGCCGGCCAGTGGCCGGCGGCCACCCAGCACGCCACGCGCACGCGCGATGCGCTGGCCTGGGCCACGATCGGTGGCGCCAAGGCGATGCGGTTGGATCACAAGATCGGGTCGCTGACACCCGGCAAGCAGGCCGACGTCATCATGATCGACACGCGCGGCATGAACATCTTCCCGGCCCTGCCGGGCGGCGATCCCGCACATGCGGTCGTGATGTATGCCGAGACCGCCGACATCGAGAACGTGATGATCGCCGGCACGTTCGCCAAGCGCGGCGGCAAACTGGCATTCCCCGAGAACCGGCTGCAGAAGCTGCAACAGGACGTCTTGGACTCGCGCCTGCGCATGATGGACGAGGGCAAGTTCGTCTACAAACCGGTCGACAGCGGGCCGCTGCCCGACCGCTACGTCTTCTGAGACGTGCGATGAATCGTTGGATCCGGGCGGCATGCCTGGTCGCGCTGGCCGGCATCATCGCGATGCCGGCGTCAGCGCAGGGGTATCCCAGCAAGCCCATCCGCATCGTGCACGGCTTTGCGGCGGGCGGGCCCGTTGATGCCATCGCGCGGCTGATAGCGGCGGGCTTCAGCGAGCGCCTGGGCCAGCAGGCGATCGTGGACGGCAAGCCAGGCGCCGGTGGCACTCTGGGCGCGCAGGTCGTCGCACGCAGTGATCCCGACGGTTACACGCTGTTCCTCATGGCGTCGGGCCACTCGACGTCACCGGGGCTCTACAAGTCGCTGCCCTACGATGCGGTCGACGATTTCTCCATGATCTCGATGGTGGCGAGCAGCCCGTTCGCGATCATGACGTTGCCGAAGCCGCCCTACGGCAGCCTGCAAGATCTGGTGCGACAGGCACGGGGGGAGCCGGGCAAGATCGACTTCGCCACCGGCGGCGTTGGCAGCGGCATGCATCTGGTGGCGCTGCTGCTGCAATCGCGCGCCAGCATCCAGATGAACCACGTACCGTACAAAGGTGGCAACACGCCGATGCTGGCGCTGCTGTCGGGCGAAGTGCCGGTGTTGTTCAGCTCAGTGGCCGGCATGGTGCAGCAAGTCGACAGCGGCAAGATTCGTATGCTCGCGGTCACATCCAAGGCGCGCTACCGGCAATTGCCCGCCGTGCCGACGGTGGCCGAGACGGTGCTGCCGGACTTCGATGCCCTGGCCTGGTACGCGCTTGCCGCGCCGAAAAATCTGCCGGCGCCCCTCCTGGCCAAGCTCAACGAGACCACGCTGGCGATCCTCAGGCAGCCCGATTTTGTCGATAAAATCCGCGCCCAGGGCGCCGAGGTGTGGGGCACGTCGCCACGCGAGGCACAGGCATTCCTCGGCAGCGAGGTCGCGCGCTGGACCAAGGTGATCCGCGACGAGAAGATCGTGGCGCCGGAATAAAGCCTCTCCCCGGTGGGGAGAGGCTTATGATGCGGCCGTTCGCACGTCTTCGATCCGGTGACAGGCCGCGTGCCGGCCTTGCGACGCCGTTGCTTCGAACGCCGGCATTCGGGTTCGACACACGTCGGCAGCCCAGGCGCACCGTGTGTTGAACGGGCAACCCGGCGGCGGGTTGAGGGGACTGGGCGGCTCGGTGCGGGGCTGACGGCGGCGCGCTCTTGACCGCGCGGCCTGGGCCTGCGGGTCGGCGACCAAAGTCGAGGCCAACAGCATCTGCGTGTAAGGATGGGCTGGCGCGCCGTACACCGATGCTGCCGGGCCGGTCTCGACCAGGCGGCCAAGATACAGGACGCCGATGGTATGGCTGATGTGGCGCACCACGTCGAGGTTATGGGCGATGAACAGGTAGCTCAGGCCGAACGCGTGCTGGAGATCGACCAGCAGGTTGATGACCTGGCTCTGCGTGCTGACATCCAGCGCGCTCACCGGTTCGTCGCAGATGATCAGCCGCGGCCGCACAGCCAAGGCCCGGGCGATTGCCACGCGCTGGCGCTGGCCGCCGGAGAGCTCGTAGGGATAGCGCTCGGCCTGATACGAAGCCAGTCCGACGCTGTCGAGCACGGTGACGATGTCACGTTGTCGTTCGTGGCGGGAAACGTCGCGATGGCGGCTGATGGCCTGGCCGATGGTGGTGCCGATGGTTTGGCGTGGGTTGAGCGAGGACAGCGGGTCCTGGAAGACCACCTGGACCTCGCGGCGGAACGACAGGGGCAGCTGCGCGCCGAAGGCGCCGATATCGGTTCCATCGAAGACGACCCGGCCGCCGGCGATCGCTGCCAGGCCCAGGATGGTGCGGCCGATCGTGCTCTTGCCTGATCCCGATTCGCCGACCAGCCCGAAGGTGCGGCCGCGCTCGATGGTGAAGCTGACGTCGCGCACGGCGGACAGGGTGACGCCGCGGCCCAGCAGGCTGCGCTTCAGGTGATAGTCGACCGAGAGGTTCTCGACGGTTAGCAACGGGGTCATCGCGCCTCCGCCAGGTTCAGTTCACCGGCGCGCCGGCACCGCACGCCATCCTGCAGCACGCTGGGTGCCTGCCGGCAGGACGGGGTGGCATGGGCGCATCGCGGATGAAAGCGGCACCCCTGCGGCCAGGCCCAGGCCGGCGGCACGCGGCCCGGTATGGTCGCGAGCGCCGTGCCGATGCCCTCGCCGCGCGGCATCGCGGCCAGAAGCGCCGCCGTGTAGGGATGCCGTGGGCGGCTGAACGTGGCCCGGACGCTGCCCGTCTCGACGACCTCGCCGCCATACATCACCGCCACTCGGTCGCAGGCATCCGCAACCACGCCGAGATCGTGGGTGATCAGCAGCACCGACATCGATAGCCGCTGGCGCAGGTCCATCAGGAGATCCAGCACCTGCGCCTGGATGGTGACATCCAACGCCGTGGTCGGCTCGTCGGCGATCAGCAGTTCGGGCTCGCAGGCCAGGGCGCCGGCAATCACCACGCGCTGGGCCATGCCACCCGAGAACTGATGCGGATAGTCCTGCAGCCGGCGATGTGGATCGGGCACGCCCACCAGCGCCAGCAGTTCGGCGGCGCGCGCCAGCGCCTGCTTGCGGCCAAGGCCGGTATGGGCGCGCACGGCATCGCTGATCTGGCGCCCCACCGTGTGCACCGGCGACAGCGCCGCCATCGGCTCCTGAAAGACCATGCCGATGCGGCGGCCACGCACGTGGCGCAGCGCATCGTCGCTCAGCCCGATGAGTTCCGTGCCGGCCAGCCGGATTGATCCGCCGGCGATATGCACCGCCGGTGGCAGCAGGCCCATGATGGCCGACGCGGTCATCGACTTGCCGCATCCCGACTCGCCCACGAGGCCGAGCGTTTCGCCACGCATGACGTGAACGGAGACGTCGCTCAACAATTCGGCCATGCCGCCGCCCGGACGCGGCGCTGTGACCGTAAGGTTGCTGACCTGAAGGAGGGCGTCGGTGTCCGTCCGGCTCGACGGCGGTGTCGACACGGGCTGGGGTGGCACGACGTGCCGTTCGGTATTGCCTGGCGCCGTCGCGCCGGTTGGCAGCAGGACGTCGCGCAGCGTGTCGCCCAGCAGGTTGAACGCCAGCACGCTCAACGTGATGGCAAGGCCTGGGAAGATCGGCAGCAGCGGCTGCTGGGTCTGGAACTGGCGGGCAGTCTCGAGCATGGCACCCCAGCTGACCTGGGTGCTGTCGATGCCGACACCCAGGAAGCTCAGCATGGCTTCGATGAGCAGGGCGGTGCCCAGCGCGATGGAGGCTTGCACGATCAATGGTGCGGCGATGTTGGGCAGGATCTGCCGCAGCAGGATCGAGAGCGTACGCAGGCCCAGCACCCGCGCGGCGTCAACATAGAGCTGCTCCTTTTCGGCCAGCACGACGGCGCGGGTGATGCGCAAGAAGCTCACCGAGAAGATCACGCCGACCGCCAGCATCGCATTGGCGAGCCCCTTGCCCAGCACCCCGATCAACGCCAGTGCCAGCAGCACGGCAGGGATGGATTGCATGACGTCGGCCACGCGCATGGCGATACGATCGAACCAGCCGCCGAGATAGCCGACGATGAGCCCGATGCTGACGCCCACCACGACACCGAAGGTGACGCTTTCGAGCGAGGCCAGCACCGCCGTGCGGGCACCGAAGATCAGACGCGAGAGCGTGTCGCGCCCGAGGTCATCGGTGCCAAACCAGTGCGCGGCGCCAGGCCCCTGAAGCCGGCTCTTGATGTCCGGGTGCAGCGGATCGTACGGCGCGATATAGGGTGCCGCGATGGCCACCGCGAGCAGAAGCAGAAGGTAGCCTATGCAGGCAAGTGCGAGCGGCCTCTGGGCCAGGCGTTGCCATAGCCGCGTGTGGGCGCGGGACTCGTCGTCTTCGGTGATCGTCGCCGCCATGTGTGGCCTGCCGTCGGCGACGGATGGCGCGCTCATTGCGGCCGTACTTTCGGGTTGATCAGGCCGTAGGCGACATCGGTCAGCAGGTTGACGACCAACACGACGGACGCAACCACGATCACGGTGCCTTGCAGCACCGGGAAATCCGCGCGCACGACGCTGTCGATCAGCAGCGTTCCCAGGCCGGGGACAGCGAAGATCCGCTCGATGACGAAGCTGACGCCGACCAGCACCGACATCTGGATGGCGATGACGCTGAGCACCGGGACCAGCGCGTTCTTGGTGGCATACCGCAGCACGATCTGCCGCCGGGGCAGGCCGCGTGCGCGCAGCGCCTGGATGTAGCGTGCCTGCAAGACCTCGATCATGGCGCTGCGGGTCTGGCGCGCGATCACCGCCGCGGTGTGGATGCCCAGCGCAACGGCCGGCAGCACCAATCCGCGGGCCCACTCCAACGGGCTCTCACTGAAGGGCGTGTAGCCCACCACCTGGAACCATCGCAGCGTGACAGCGAATGCCAACGACAGCAGCAGGGCGAGCCAGATGCTGGGCACCGCCAGACCGGTGGAGACGACGATCGTCAGCAGACGGTCCCACCGCGAGCCGTGACGCAGGGCGCCGGCGATGCCGAGCGGGATGCCAACGCTGAGAGCGAACAGCATGCCGGCGATCGCCAGCGACAGCGTGACGCCGAAGCGATCGGCGATCGACTCGGCCACCGGCAGGCTGGTGTACAGCGAGTTTCCCAGGTCGCCTTGCACCGCCGACCAGATCCAGCCGAAGAACTGGTCGACGAGCGGGCGATCGAGCCCCAGCCGCTGGGCATATTCGGCGCGATCCGCATCCGATGCGCCTTGGCCGAGGATCTGCGCGATCGGGTCGGTCGACGTGAGGCGCACCAGCAGGAACGTGAACAGCGAGACGAAGAACAGCATCGGCACCACGGATAGCAGCCGCGTCAGCAAGAGCCGCTTCATGACGCCTCCTCCCTCGTGGCCGCGTCGCTACATCAACGCGCGGCGATGACCCGTTCGCGTACGCGCTGTGTTGCGGCGGCCGCGGCAGTGGGTTCCAGATCCACCAGGTGGCCGGCCCGCTTGCGAACTGTACCGTTCACGATGACGGTATCGACATCGGCGACCGTGCTTTGCAGCACCACGTGCGCCGCCGGATCGCCCAGCGAGAGGCCGTAGGGGCCCGTGCGCAGCAGCACGATGTCGGCCAGGCAGCCCGGCGCGATCCGTCCCAGGTCATCGCTCAGTCCCACGGCGCGCGCGGCATTCACGGTGACATACTCCAGCATGTGGCGCGGCTCGACGTGGGGCGTTCCCGGATGGCGCTCAAGTGGCCAGCGGCCTGTCATCCGTTCGACCGTGGCTTCCTCGGCCCGCATCACCGAGAAGGTGAGGCGCATCTGGGACAGCACGTCGAGCGCCACGCGCGACGGCACATCCACGCCGAGGCTGGGCGTCACGCCCGCCCGATGCGCGCGGCCGATGATGCTCATCGACCGCCCGCCGCCGAATTCGCCCTCCGGCGTAAAGGAGATCCCGCCGCCGCACGCAGCAACGAGGTCAAGCTCGTCGTCGGTCGCGAGGTTGGCGTGTACCGGCACGATATCGCCATCCAGCAGGTTCGCGTCGTGCAACGCGCGGATTTGCCCGGGCGGGTTCTGGTGGAACGTCATGGGCAGGCCGAGCGCGCGCCCGACCTCGATCTCGTTCGCCACCAGCTTCATGCCGGCGTATTCCGGCGAGCTGAGCGCCAGCCCCAGGCGCACCAGGGGCGAATAGTGGCTGGCGACCTGGCGCTGCAGGCTGCGCACCTGGTCGAGCCGCCACGGCTGGTCGGCCTCCAGCGTATTGAAGCGCCCGAGCATGCCGTAGGAAAACAGGACACGTTGGCCGGTATCCCAGTGCGCACGCAGCGCCTCGTCGGCGTGCCCGGGGGTCATCACGTTGTGACAGAAGTCCAGGACGGTGGTGATGCCCTTATCAAGCATCTCGACACCGGCGGCGAACGTCGCATCGTACATGTCGATGGCGCTGAAGCGTTCGCGCAGCGGAAAGACGTGCTTGCTGTAGTCGGCCATGCCCCACAGTCCGGCGCCGACACCCTTGAGCGGGCATTGCCACATGTGGGTGTGCGAATCGATCAGTCCGGGGATCACCAGCATGCCGCGGGCATCGATGACCTCGGCCCCGGCCGTGTCCAGCCCGGGCCGCACGGCGCTGATGCGATCCTGTTCGATCAGAACGTCGCCGGTATCGAGATCACCCAGGGCAGGATCCATCGTCAGGACCGTTCCGCCCTTGATCAGTAGTTTGCGGGGCGCGGTATCGGGCACAGTGAACTCCACTCGTCGGAAAGGAAGGATCGCTCTGGAACCGGATCGCTAGCGGCCGATGACCTTGGCATCGGCGTACCGAAACACCGCCACATCGCCGACCGTGGAGACGATGTTGCCGACCTTCTTGGGGTTGTAGGCCCAATAGGCCGTGTAGTCGAAGAAGCCGCAGTCCAGCGCCTGCTCGTCGATGACCTTGAGCATCGTGCGCCAGGCGGCGTCCTGCGCCGCGGGCTCGGTGGCGGCCAGCGCCGCCTGGACGGCAGCATCAATCGGCGGGAACGGCGTGCGCAGCGGGTTGCCCGCGCCGCTGGGCGCAAAATGATAGAGGTAGTAGTCGTACGGACCGGTGTCGGCGGAGTCGGTCAGGATCGCGGCCGCATACTTGCCGCTGCGGAAAGTGCTGAAGAACTGGCCGAAGGTCATCTGATCGATCTTCACCTCGATACCGATCTGCGCCATCTGGCTGCGGAACAGCTCGGCAATGGTGCGCTGCGTGTCGAACGTGGCCAGCGTGAACTCGACCTTGGGATTGCCCAGCTCGGCCATCAGCTGCTTCGCCTTGGCCAGATCGAACGGATAGCCTTTGATGTCGGCGCTGTATCCCGGCTGGCCCGGGCGCAGGCGATGAGTGTGAACCTTGCCGTGGCCGCCCAGCGCGCCGTCGAGGAAATCCTGCGGGTTCATGGCGTAGCAGACGGCCTGCCGCAGCTTCTGGCTGTTGAAGATCTTGACGGTGTCCATCATCTGGAGATGCCAGAGCACCGAGGGGAACCATGTCGTCTTCAGGCCATCGCCTTCGGCCCGCGTCGCCAGCGACGGATTGGTCCAGACGATATCCACCTGTCCCGTCCGCAGCGCGTTGTAGAGGCTGTCGGCATCGACGATGTAGGTGACCTCGATCCGCTTGGGGCCGACGGCTTGCGGCGCGTAATAGCCGTCATAGAAGCTGACGACCGTGCGCAAGCCCCGCACCGAGTCCTTGGTCTCGTATTTCCACGGTCCGGTGCCGACCGGTGCTGTCTTCCACTTGCCGTTTTCGAGCGCCTGCGGCGAGATCATGTAGGCGCCGCGCCGTGCCAGGTTGGGCAGCAGATTGGGCGCCGGTTGCTTCAGTGTGATCTGTACCTGGGTGGCGTTGACGGCGGTGATCTTGTCGACCGCACCCATGATGTAGCGCCATTGGCTCGGCGTATCGCGAATGCGCTCCAGGTTCTTGACCACCGCAGCGGCATCGAACGGCGTGCCGTCATGGAACGTGACGCCAGTGCGCAGCGTGAACTCGAGTTTGGTTGGGCTCTCCGTCCACTGCGTGGCCAGCCGGGGCTCGATCTTCACCCCGTCCGGCGCCAGCTCGACCAGCCCCTCATAGACCAGCGACGTATACGTGCCGTTGGCCTTGGTCAGGGTCTCCCAGTCGTCGACCTGCTGGTTGGTGCCGAAGCGCAGCGTCCCGCTGGGGGCGCTCCAGCTTTCACCGCCGCCGATCATCAATGCGACCGCCACCAGCAGGCTCAGTCCTGACCGCGCCATCCGGGCCTCCAGGGACTACAATCGTTTGCAGTGGCGGCCACGGTGACAGTTTCAGAAGGATGAATAAAGGTTCTTTGGAGAAATTGTTGATTTCAGACCGGGAAACAATGGCGGTCAGACCGGTGCGTGTATTGGTGGCCGGCAGGACAGCTGTGACGACGGTGTCCTGCCGACCTTTTGCCTAGGACGGCGTCCCGCCGATGACGGCACGCAGGCGCTTGGCGGCGGCAACCATGTTGACCAGTGCGGGGCGTACCTCTTCCCAGCGGCGGGTCTTTAGCCCGCAGTCGGGGTTCACCCAGATCTGCTCGGGCGACAGGTGCTGCTTGGCCTTGTCGAGCAGCGCCACCATCTCGTCGACGTCGGGTAAGCGCGGCGAGTGGATGTCATAGACGCCGGGCCCGATCTCGTTGGGGTAACGGTAGCTGATGAAGGCGTCCAGCAACTCCATCTTCGAGCGCGACGTCTCGATGGAGATCACGTCGGCATCCATTGCGCCGATCGCGTCGATGATGTCGTTGAACTCCGAGTAGCACATGTGCGTGTGGATCTGGGTCTCATCGGCGACGGTCGATGCCGAGAGCCGGAAGCAGGCGACGGCCCAGTCGAGATAGGCCTTCCACCGTGCGCGCCGCAGGGGCATGGCCTCGCGCAGCGCCGGCTCGTCGATCTGGATGATGCGGATGCCGGCCTTCTGCAGGTCGGCAACCTCATCGCGCAGTGCCAGCGCGATCTGGCGACAGACTTGCTCGAGCGGAAGATCGTCGCGCACGAACGACCACTTCAGCATCGTCACCGGGCCGGTCAGCATGCCCTTGACCGGTTTGCGGGTGAGCGACTGGGCGTAGGCCGACCAGGCGACCGTCATCGGCGCCGGCCGCGAGACGTCGCCGTAGATGATCGGCGGACGCACGTAACGTGACCCGTAGCTCTGCACCCAGCCATGTTTGGTGCAGGTGTAGCCGCGCAGGAGCTCGCCGAAATACTGGGCCATGTCGTTGCGCTCGAACTCGCCGTGCACCAGCACGTCCAGCCCAATGTCCTCCTGCCAGCGGACGGCAGCTTCGGTCTCCTGGTGGAGGAATGCATCGTACGCGGCATCGTCCAGGGCGCCCTTCAAGTGCTGGGCACGGGCCTTGCGTACGGCGTCGGTCTGGGGAAACGAACCGATGGTCGTCGTCGGCAATGCAGGCAGCCCCAGCTCAGCGCGCTGCCGGCGCTGGCGCTCGCCAAAGGCCGAGAGGCGGCGGGCCATGTCGGGCGTGACGGCCGCCAGCCGTGTGGTAACGCCGGCGTCGTTGATCTTGGTCGAGGTCTTTCTGGCCGCCGCGGCGACAGAAGAGGCATCGAGGATGTCGGCGACAGCGGCCCGGCCGTCGCTGAGCGCGGTGCCGATGGCATGAAGCTCGCCCATCTTCTGTACGGCGAAGGCCAGCCAGTTTCTGACATCCGGGTCCAGGTCGGTTTCAAGTCCCAGATCGATCGGCACATGGAGCAGCGAGCATGACGGCGCCACGATGACATGGTCGCTGCCGCGTCGCGCGACGACCGGCTCGATGCGATCGAGAATCGCCGGCAGATTGGCGCGCCAGACGTTGCGGCCGTCGATCACGCCCAGCGACAGCGTCAGGTCGGGCGGCGCCTGGGCGACAGCGCGATCAAGGTCCTCCGCGCCGCGCACCAGGTCGAGATGCAGTCCCCGGACGGGCAGCCGCAGTGCGGTGTCGAGATTGTCACCCAGCCCACCGAAATAGCTGGTCAGCAGCAGGTTCAGGGACGGTACGGCGCGGCTCAGCGTCTCGTAGGCCGTCCGCAGTGCCGCATGCGTGGCCGGGTCAAGGTCGAGCGCCAGGCACGGCTCATCCAGCTGCACCCAGTCGGCGCCGCTTGCCGCAAGGCGGCGCAGCAGCTCGGCATAGACCGGCAACAGCCCGGGCAACAGCGACAGCGGATCGAAATCCACATCCTTGCTCTTGCCGAGCTTGAGGTACGTCACCGGTCCGACGAGCACGGGGCGCGTATGGAGGCCCAGCGACATGGCTTCCCGGAATTCGTCGACCGGCTTGGTCGTGGCCAGCGTGAATGCCTGACCCCTGGTGAACTCGGGCACCATGTAGTGGTAGTTGGTGTCGAACCACTTGGTCATCTCGAGCGCCGGCACGCCTTGTCCATGGTGGGCGTGACCGCACGCCTCGGCCACAGCGCCGGTGCTGCCACGCGCCATGGCGAAGTACGCATCGAGCGGCACGTCGCCTCCGGTCCAGCCATAGGTCGCCGGAATCGCCCCGACCATCACGCTGGTGTCGAGCACGTGGTCGTAGAGCGAGAAGTCGTTGCTGGGGATGTGCGTGATACCGAGCGCATGCTGGCGCGCCCAGCTCGCGGTGCGCAGGCCAGATGCGGCGTCCAGCAGCGCGGTGTCCGCCGAGCGGCCGGCCCAATAGCTCTCGAGCGCCGACTTCAACTCGCGGCGTGGACCGATGCGCGGCACCCCCAGCGTGCTGATGGGAATGGAAGACTTGGACATCTCTAACCCCTGTGTGATGGGGGGCCGAGCGGACGCCATGCCGGAAGGCGGATCTTGCGATTCCGAACATGCGTCTACCGGGACACCCCGCCCGAGGACGTTCTGTTGCTGTCGAGGCAGGTCTCCTGGCTCGCGGGTCGCAGCCTCTGTCTGGCCTTCCCGACGCCCGATGGCATCAGTGACACGTCACGACAGAGGCTTACCGCTGACAGTTGCGGGGGCAGCTCCGGCGTCGCACCGGATTCCCTCTTAGCTTCCGCTCCCCTGACGGATCGGAAGAACCACGACGGTTGATGATACGCCTGAAATTCAACCTTTGCGAGAAGCCTGGTATAACGACGGCGTTATGTCCGGCGCGCTATCGTTGCGGCATGCCCTGTGGAATGATGGTCTCGACGATCGAGGCATCCAGCGCCTCGTACTCATGCAGCCCGATCAGGGCATAGAGTTCGGCGCGCGTTTGCATCTCGTCCAGCATCGCCTGGGTACCGCCATCGCGGCGGATGGCGGCGTAGAGTCTGGCCTGAGCCCGGTTGGCGACGCGCAGGGCCGAGACCGGCCAGATCACCATGCGATAGCCCATGGCCTCGAATTCGCTTGCCGTAAAGAACGGCGTCTTGCCGAACTCCGTCATGTTGGCCAGCAGCGGCACATCAGGCAGCGCCTGCGCAAACGCACGGAACATCTCGGCGTTGGTCAAGGCTTCGGGGAAAATCGCATCGGCACCGGCTTCGACAAAGAGCTTGGCGCGTGCTACGGCGCCGTCAATACCTTCGCTCGCCGCCGCATCCGTGCGGGCGATGAGATAGAGATGACGCCGTGCCTTGGCCGCGGCGGCGACCTTGGCGGCCATGTCGTGCGCATCGGCGAGCTTCTTGTCGTTGAGGTGCCCGCACTTCTTGGGCAGCAGCTGGTCCTCGATGTGGACGGCGGCGGCACCGGCGTCCTCGAAGCTGCGCACCATATGCATGACATTGAGCGCCTCGCCGTAGCCCGTGTCACCGTCGACCAGCACCGGCAGGCCGCCGGCGCGGGCGACCTGGCGAATGAAGAAGCTGACGTCTTCGATGGTGATGACACCGAGATCCGGTAGTCCCATCGACGCGCTCATCGCCGCGCCGGACAGATAGAGCGCCTCGAAGCCCGCTGCCTTGGCCTGCAGCGCCGCCATGCCGTTGTGGGCACCCGGCATCTGCACGATGCCGCCCCGGTTGATCAGGGCACGAAAGCGTTCACCGGCAGGCGCGGCAGGCAGGTCGGCGGCGACGAGATACGGCATGCGACGCTCCTTGAACCTCGATGGGTGCGCCGATCAACGGCCATCGCGCCGACGGTGCATCCGATGAAGATTAACCACAGAGACACAGAGGGCACAGAGGATCACAGAGGAAATTCATTGCGCGCCTGGGGCGCGCGACCTCGCCATCTTCTCTGTGATCCTCTGTGCCTCTGTGCCTCTGTGGTGCATCTTCTTCTTCCTTTGGTGCGATCGCGATCGCTTATGCCGCGCGGGGTGCGGTGCGGCCTTTGCCACGCTGCTCGATCGGCACGAAGGCCTGGTGTTCGGGCCCGATATAGTTGGCCGAGGGGCGGATGATCTTGTTGTCGATCCGCTGCTCGATGATGTGCGCGCACCACCCCGACGTGCGGGCGATGACGAAGAGGGGTGTGAACATGGCGGTGGGCACGCCCATCATGTGGTAGGAGACGGCGCTGAACCAGTCGAGATTGGCAAACATCCGCTTGGTCTCGGCCATCACCGCCTCGATGCGGTCGGCGATCTCGAACATCCGCAGTGCGCCCGCTTCCTGTGACAGGCGCCGCGCAACAGCCTTGATCACGGTGTTGCGCGGATCGGCGACGGTATAGACCGGATGGCCGAAGCCGATGACGACTTCCTTGGCCGCGATCCGCTGGCGAATGTCGCTTTCGGCTGCATCGGCATCGTCGTAGCGGTTCTGGATGTCGAAGGCGACTTCGTTGGCGCCGCCGTGCTTGGGCCCGCGCAGCGCACCGATGGCGCCGGTGACGGCGGAGTAGACGTCGGCGCCGGTGCCGGCGATGGCGCGCGCGGTGAACGTCGAGGCGTTGAACTCGTGCTCGGCATAGAGGATCAGCGACGTGTGCATCGCCCGTACCCAGCTTTCGGGTGGCCGCTTTCCATGCAGCAGATGCAGGAAGTGCGCGCCGATGCTGTCGTCGTCGGTCTCGACATCGACTGTGCGGCCGTGATGGGCATAGTGATGCCAGTAGAGCAGCATCGATCCCAGGCAGGCCATCAGCCGGTCGGCGATGTCGCGGGCACCGGCGTGGCCATGATCGGAAGTCTCCGGTAGTACGCAGCCCAGCGCCGAGACCCCACTGCGCATCACGTCCATGGGATGCGCCGCTGCAGGGATCGCTTCCAGCGCGCGTTTCACGGCTGCCGGAAGGCCGCGCAGGGCGCCCAGCTTGGCCTTGTAAGCGACAAGCTGCGCCTGCGTCGGCAAGGTGCCGTGTACCAGCAGATGGGCGATTTCCTCGAACTCGCACTGGTCGGCGATGTCGAGAATGTCGTAGCCACGATAGTGGAGGTCGTTGCCGCTGCGCCCGACCGTGCACAGCGCGGTATTGCCGGCGGTGACCCCGGACAGCGCGACGGACTTCTTCGGTGCAGTCCTGGTGTCCGCCATGGTTCCCTCCTTAGCCGGTGGCGCGCTGGCCGCCAGTGTCTGCGTGTTGGCGCCAATCGAAGATGCCGGGTGAAGATGCCGACGCGAGCAGGCTCGGATCGACGATGAAGGTGAGCTCGTTGAGTTCGTTGGCCGTCAGTGATGGCAGTCGATCGACGACCGCGAGGAAGCGGTCCTGCTCGGGCGATGAGACGATGCCGTCGGCCAGCGTGCGGAACTTGGCGACATAGTGAGCGCGCGTGAAGGGGCGGGCGCCCAGCGGATGCGCGTCGGCAACGGCGATCTCGTCCTCGATCACCGTGCCGTCATTCAGCGTGACGCTGACACGGCCGCCGAATGCTTTCTCGTTCGGATCGTGGCTGTGATAGCGCCGCGTCCATGCCGGATCTTCGACGGTGCGGATCTTGCGCCACAGCGCCACCGTGTCCGGCCGCGTCGCGCGCTCGCGCGCGTAGGATCGTTCGTGGTGCCAGGCACCGTCCTGCAGGGCGACGGCGAAGATGTACATGATGGAGTGGTCGAGGGTTTCGCGGCTGGCGGCCGGATCCATCTTCTGCGGATCGTTGGCGCCGGTGCCGATCACGTAATGGGTATGATGGCTGGTATGGATGACGATCTCGCGCACCCGCGACGAGTCGCCGATCCGCGGGCCCAGGCGACGCGCCAGGTCGATCAGCGCCTGGCTCTGGTACTCGGCCGAATGCTCCTTGGTGTAGGTATCGAGGATGGCGCGCTTGGCCTCGCCGGCCTCGGGCAGCGGCACTTGGTATTCAGCCTTCGGGCCGCCCAGCATCCAGGCGATGACGCCGTCTTCGCCCTCATAGATCGGTGACGGCGCGCCTTCGCCGCGCAGCACCCGGTCGACGGCTTCGATCGCCATCTTGCCGGCGAACGCCGGCGCGTAAGCCTTCCAGCTCGAGATGTCGCCCTTGCGCGACTGCCGCGTCGTGGTGGTGACGTGCAGCGCCTGCTGCACGGCCTGGTAGATCGTTTCGCTCGGCAGGCCCAGCAGCGTGCCGATGCCGGCCGCGGCCGAGGGGCCGAGATGGGCGATATGGTCGATCTTGTGCTCGTGCAGGCAAATGCCTTTCACGAGGTTGACCTGGATTTCGTAGGCCGTCGCCAGGCCACGCACGAGTGCGGCGCCGGAGCAACCGCAGTGCTGCGCAACGGCGAGGACCGGCGGAATGTTGTCGCCGGGATGCGAGTAGTCGGCCGCCAAAAACGTGTCGTGAAAGTCGAGTTCACGCACGGCGACGCCGTTCGCCCACGCCGCCCACTCCGGCGACACCCGCCGTGACGGACGTGACGAGAGACCGAAGATCGTCGCGCCCGGCTGGCCCGGATGCGCCATGGCCTGTGCCCGCGCGCTGGTGACAGGACGACGGTTGATCGCGGCCGCCGCGACGGCGGCATTGTCGATGATCCGGTTGCCGATCATCTCGACGACATCGGCAGCGACCGACACGGGATCGGCGGCGACGGCCGCGATCTTCCAGGCGAGCTGCGCGGTGCGCGGCAGCTGGGCAGCGGATGTATGTGTACGAACTGAATGGACTTTCACATCAGGCCTCACCGGCAGGGGCCGCCAGCGTGTTCGAAGAGACGCGATCTGTCGCGGGCATTTGCAATATCCGCAAGCGGTGCTACAGTGAAATAGCTGAATTTGTGCGATTTTGTGGATGATATCAGCTGACTTTGCAAATTTTGCAGACATGGATCGAGCACCATGCGAAAGACCTTCATGGGGGTGCGGTTGCGTCGGCTGCGCGAGGAGCGCGGCCTGACCCAGGTCGCGCTGGCCGGTGCGCTGGACCTGTCGACCAGCTACCTGAGCCAGCTCGAAAAGAACCAGCGCCCGCTCACTGTGCCGATCCTGCTGCGGCTCAACGCGGTCTTCGGCATCGACGTACAGCTCTTCTCCGAGAACGAGGAAGCGCGGCTGATCGCCGACCTGCGCGATACGCTGTCGGACACGGGCACTGGCGAGACCGTCTCGGTGGCCGAGATCCGGGAGCTGGCGGCCAACATGCCGGCGGTCGGCCGGGCGTTGCTGTCGCTGCACCGGCGCTATCGCAGCGCCGTGGAACGCGCCGAGGCGATGGCGGCGCGTCTGGGTGATGAGTGGCAGGCCGTGGCGCCGCCACCGATGCCGTACGAAGAAGTGCGTGACTTCTTCTATGCCCGGCACAATCACCTCGCCGAGCTGGACGAGGCGGCGGAGCGTCTCCAGCAGGCAGCCGGCTTTTCGACCGGCACGATCAATGCCGACCTCACCGAGTATCTCGCGCGCCGACACGGCCTGCGCGTGGTCCTCGATGCCGCTGAGGGCGAGGACGATGGTCCGCAGCGGCGCTACGACCCGACCAACCGCGTGCTGCATCTGTCATCGCATCTGCGGCCCGGGCAGCGCGCCTTCCAGATGGCGACCCAGCTGGCCTTCCTCGAAATGAACGCCGAGCTGCGGCGTATCGCCGGCGATGCTGCGTTCTCGAGCGACGAGGCGCGGGCACTGGCGCGCATCGGGCTGGCGAACTATTTCGCCGGTGCGTTGATCCTGCCCTATGGCGCCTTCCTGCACGCCGCCGAGACACTGCGCTATGATATCGAGCGGCTAGGCCAGCAGTTCGGTGTCGGCTTTGAAACGGTCTGCCACCGGCTGAGCACCTTGCAACGTCCCGAAGCCCGCAGCGTGCCGTTCTTCTTCATCCGGGTCGATCGCGCCGGCAACATCTCCAAGCGCCAGTCGGCGACGGATTTTCATTTCTCGCGCGTCGGCGGCACCTGTCCGTTGTGGAACGTCTATGAAGCCTTCGCCCAGCCCGGCCGCGTGCTGACGCAGCTGGCGCGCATGCCCGACGGACGAACCTATCTCTGGATCGCGCGTACCGTTTCACGTGGCCATGGCGGCTATGGCGCCCCGAGCAAGACCTTCGCCGTGGCCCTGGGCTGCGACGTGCGCCACGCGTCGCGGCTGATTTACGCCAAGGGTATGGACCTCCATGATCCCGACGCCGCCACGCCGATCGGCGTCGGATGCAAGGTCTGCGAGCGTCCGGCGTGTCCGCAGCGCGCCTTCCCGCCGATCGGTCGTGCGCTTGCGGTCGACGAGCATCGTAGCCGGTTCGCGCCGTATCCGGTCGCGTGACCTCGAGTTCGCCCGCGGTTCCCGGCCGGTGGCGGCCTGAAACGCAACGATCGGAGACTCACATGGACACGGATGTTCTGGTCGTCGGCGCCGGCCCCACCGGCGTGATGCTCGCCAATCAGCTGGCGCGACGCGGGGTTCGCTTGATCATCATCGACCGGCATTCCGGCCCGGCGCAGCAGTCGCGGGCGATGGCCGTGCAGGCCCGGACGCTGGAGATCTACGCCAGCATGGGCGTGGCCGAAACGGCATTGTCGCGAGGGGCCGTGGGCGGCGGCGCCAACATGTGGGCCGATGGACGATGGACCGCGCGCATCCCGATCGGCGACATCGGCCAGAGCCTGAGCCCGTTTCCCTTCATCCTGATGCTGGGCCAGGA
>Ga0187894_10002615_pt1 | contig 21301 bp, 19 predicted proteins | sample GBC1701081metaG_FD_136650 | JGI IMG/M metagenome (GOLD analysis project Ga0187894, IMG submission 136650) | White microbial mat communities from a lava cave in the Kipuka Kanohina Cave System on the Island of Hawaii, USA - GBC170108-1 metaG ...
GTTATACTATTTTCATTACAAGGTTGTTTATTTGTCATAATTCAAGTCTGTAGGAAAATTTCAATTATTACATTTTTACAGCCTTGTTTTCCACTTTCCGTTTATAAGAAAATCCTGATTCAGCAAATAGTTGATAACAGTCTGCTATGCCTGTGTAAGCGAGAGCGTAATTCGGGTCGAGTTGTACAGCTTGCTCAAAGAATTCCAAGCTCTTTTGCAGGTCTGCGGCGTTTCGCTTATTCCAGAGATAACGCCCTTTGTTATAAGCCAGATAAGCTTCCATGTTTTGGGTGTCGCGTTTGGCTATTTGCTGTTTTTCCGCTCCTGTTAACTGTACCTCAAGTGCCTGAGTAATCTGTGCAGAGATATTGTCTTGAACCGCGAAAATGTCTGTTGCACGGCTATCAAATTTGTCTGCCCAGACGGGCGTTCCGTCAGCACTGTTTATAAGTTGTACCGTAACGCGAAGACGGTCACCGTCTTTTTGAATGCTTCCGTCCAATACAACATCAACTTTGAGTTCACGTCCGGCTGTTGCAGGGTCAGGGTATTTACCGGCGTATTTGAAGACTGAGCTTGTTGGACGGACTACGATTTGTTTGGCTTTGCTCAGTTTGATTATGAGGGCATCAGCCATTCCCACTTCAAGAGCGCGTGCATCTTCTTGTTCGCCTATAAACTTAAAAGGTAAAACTGCAATGGATTTGGCGGATGTTTTTTTTACTTCCCGCATCTGCCGAAAAATAACAAAAGCTATCACCGACCCCAAAACAACGATTAACGCTACAACCAATAAGAAACGTGGCTTGAGATTTTGAATTAAAAACCCGTATTTGTTATCGGAGATTTCATGCTCTGTTCGGTCAACAGGCGGCAATACTTTATCCCGAACAATTAACGATTCTTCGGTTTTATTTATATAGGATAAACCAAAAGACAAAGATAAAGATGAATCAGCGTCATCACCGTTTATATGTTTTACGGCGGCGACGAAGCGATAACCGCTTTTGGAAACCGTTTCGATATACTTATTTTCTTGTGTGCCGTCACCCAAAGCTTTTCTGAGGCTTGATATTGTGCGGGCAAGCGTGCCTTCTTCAACAAAAGTATCGGGCCACAATCTGTTGAGCAAGTAGTCCTTTTCAATCAAACGACCATCGCTTTCAACCAAGAGAACCAGAGCGTCAAAAACTTTCGGCTGAAGCTGTACAGGTTTACCTTCGCGCAACAACAACCGTTCAGACGGCAGAAGCCGAAACTGACCAAATTCATAAGAGAGTTTACCTGTTTTGCCCGTTATCGTTGCCATAATTGCTGTTCCGAAAAGAATCTGAAAACCATCCGAATTTCATCCAGACTTTCCGACGTGCTTTCAAGTAAAGCTTTGCTCTGTAAACGGCAGAAGCCGAAAGAGGAAGGGTAGTGACAGAGAAAAAAGCCCGACCCGTTATGAAAGAGCTTCTGCACTAATTAACTAAGTTCGGCGGGCATTGTAACGCCAAGCAATATACGGCGGCAATAAACGCCTTTGAGCAGAAAAGGAAAATTATATGAGTGACAAAATTGATGGATTGTATGCACGGGTTAAGCGTTGGGTGGGTGCCTGTGCTTCTAATACGGACGCACAGAACATAAAAGACGCTGTCGAGAAAGGAATAAAAGCAACAGAAGTTGCATGGATTATGACTTCGGACCCGAATACCATGAAACATCTGAGTCAGGCACTTGATGGAATGAGAGCGGTAGCCGAAACAATAGAAACCGTTCAGAACATCTGCCTGGACCTTAAAGCTATAATGAGCATTCACGCCGCTATAAGAATCTTGGATGACGACCAGGTAATTCGCAAAGACCCCGATAAAGCTGCGAAAGCATTCGGAGCATTGTTCGCAGGGTTTGGGCGACTGTGCAGACATTTGCCTTCGCCGGCAAAAGAATACGGACAATTTTTAGAGGGCGCAGGAGACTTTTTCTACAATATGCGTCGCGGAGTTAACGCAGACAAAATGTTTCAAGACAAATGGGGAAGATATACCGGACTGCCTGACCTTCCGTAATAACACCAACCACACTAACAAACCGCTTTAATCCATAAGACAGGCTGTCAAAAAGCCTGTTCAAATTCCAAAACAATTGAAACCTACGGACGGGTTTATTTGCCTGCCGTATATTTTCAAAGGAGTAATAGATGTTCATTCAAAAAGAAATTCATTCGGCAACAATCATTCATCTTCTTTCGGGATTAAATTTAAGACGATTTTTCCAGCCTGTACTTTTGCGGGCAAGCGTTATTCTCGTTCTGTTTGTTTTGGTACAAACAACATCTTCTTCTGCACGAGCCGCAAGCGTAACTTTAAGTGCGACCCCTACGACCCGCACAATCAATCAGGGGCAATCAACAACTTATACAATCAACATCGGGCGCGACGGTTTTACGGGAAAAGTGACTTTGAGCGCGTCCAACTTACCGTCAGGCGCGACAGCTTCGTTTACCCCTAACTCAACTACGGGTAACAGTTCAGTAATGACCGTTGTGACTGCCACCACAACACCCGTAGGAACGTATTCAATAAAAGTAAGCGGTAGCGCGACGGGCGTTACAATCTCCTCAATAAACGTGATGCTCATAGTCAAACCCGCTCCAAACGTAACAATAACCACCAACACGACGGCGCAATCAATCGTGGCAGGGCAAAGCACAAGTATTGCGATAAAACTTGCCCGCACAAATTATGACGGACCCATAACACTCACTGCGGATTTACCAAATGGATTAACGGCTTCGTTTGAACCGCCCGGTCCTATTTACGGCAATGATGCAACAATGCGTATCTACTCGTCTCGCAACCCGTTTGTTACAAGAGACTACGACATTCTTATTTCCCTGAAGGAGTTTAATAAATCCAGCACCGTTTTCAGGTTGCGCGTCAACTGCGACATTGATTGGGCTGACCAGTTCGGAAGCGGGACTGCGGATTTCGGGCGTGTAGTTGCTGCCGACAATAACGGCAATGTTTATGTTGCGGGTGAAACCCATACTGCACAAAATTCCACAGATGTATGGGTGGCAAAATATAACAACAGAGGGACTCTTGTTGGATGGGCTGACATTGCCACAGACCGCGAAGACAGAGTAAAGAAAATAGTCGTTGACAATGCAGGCAATGTCTATGTCGGCGGTTACACAGACGGAATATTTCCGGGTTACCCGGATGTTCCAAACTCTCATTTTGATTTTTGGATAGCAAAATATGTGAGTAACAGCGATGGCAGTATCTCGCCCGCTTTTCCGATAGTTCAGCACGTCATAGAAGAAGAAGACGGAGTGCACGGTTTTGAAATTGTTCCGGACAACGCAGGCGGAGGGAAACTCGTGACTTTCAGAAACGGACGCAGAGAAATCTCTACGTTTACGTTTGATAGCGCAGGGAATCTTAGCTTTGTAAGCGGGTTTCACGTAGATGTTTTTTTCAGGCATGAGCCATCTGATATAGCAATCGGTCCAAACGGTTCGATTTATGTAGTTGGTCGCGCTCCGACAAATAATTTTCCGAATGTTGAGGACTCTTATATTGTGAAATACGACAGCGTGGGAAACGAATTGTGGCGAGACACGATTGATAATGCGAATGAGGAAAGAGCCAATTGTATTGCAGTTGATTCAGCAGGCAATGCTTATGTTGCGGGTGTAACAAATTACAACGCTGTAAATAGGGATACAGTTGATGCATGGATAGCAAAGTTTGGTGCAAATTCTGTGAGTTTTGCTACGCCATTATGGGTGAAAACAGAAGCTTCACCTAAAGAGGATGTCATCAATGACATAACAATCAACAGTAGTGGCGATATAGTTTTAGTAGGAATGACACAGGGAGTGTTAGGCGCGGAAAGAGGCGCGGGCAATGTTGGCAATACAAGATTTGACGATGCTTTTGTGGAGCGACGAAATAGTAATGGAGACCTGGTTTGGGTGAAACAGTTTGCCGTTAACGATATTGACGGTTTCCACGCAGTTGCGACAGTCGGCAACGGAATTTACATGGCGGGCTACACGGTTAATTTTAAAAATAACAACATGGGTTTTGAAGATGTGTTGGTGATGAGCTATGTAGATTCTTCGAGATTTATCTTGCCGTCAATCAGCGGTTTAAGTCCGTCAAGTGCGCGTGTGGGGCAAATAATACGCATCAATGGTCAGTTCTTTGGTAGCTCTGTTACAGGAGTGCGTATCAACGGAGTTGCGGCGACGTTCACCGTTGTATCGTCAACTGCGATTGATGTAGTCGTTCCGTCGGGGGCAACAACAGGATTAGTTACATTGAGCGTTAACTGCAACAGTGTTTCAAGTCCTGCTGCGTTTACTGTTTTGCCTTGAAAATTCATTTCAAGAGTCCGCGCATTTTCAGAGTTGCGCGGACTCTTTGATTAATTATCTGTTTTTAGCCAATACTTTTAATTCCTCAGGCATCCACTTGCCCAAAGTTCTGTCGAGTTCTTTTCCTATTCCTTTCGAACGGTCATGCCATTCTTTGCTGTTCTCTGCGCCGTGTTGTTGCTCGTAATTTTCAACCTGCTCAAGCGAGATGATGATGCCTTGCATCACCTCTTTCCAATCGCTGTTTTGAATGCCGCGACGGACAATCGGTAAGCCCGCAGTCCAATCTTCTTCGGGCGCACGTCCGTCCATTTCGGGAATGGTGATACGGTCAAACGACGGAAAATTTTCGCCCGAAAATTCGCTGATAAGACGCTCTTTAATCTCTTTGTATGAAGTGTCGGGACTTTGCTGTTTTATAGCCTGTGCGCGACGAAAAATGTTTGCGACAGTCACAGATTCATTTGCCATAAAGTTTTGAAATCAGCCTCCGTTATATTTGTATTTTGAATTGGCAAATACCTTACACGCCTCATCCGTTTAGTGCAATCAAAATAGTTCTGAGTCCTGAGTTTTGAGTTCTGAGTTTTGAGTTCTGAGTTCTGAGTTGGTAACCTAATATCAAATTAAAAATCGGCAATCGGCAATCGAAAATCGGCAATGTCTTCTTGCTGTTTCAAAAAAGATGTTGGACGATAGGCGAAAATTAAAAAGCGGAAGTCAGACGGCAAAAGGCAAAAAGTATTCATGAAAAGAAAAGTTGTTTTAATTGTGGGTGTTTTGAGTCTTTTTTTTCTTCCTTTGATTGCGTCGGCGCAAAAACCGCAACGGATTCGTTTTGCCAAAGGCGCAACATCGGGGATAATCAAAGGACGCATCACGGGATTTGCCATTAAAGATTATGTCGTCGGCGCACGCGAAGGACAGACGATGACGATAAATATAAACTCACCAAAGGCTTATTTTGTCATTTATTCAATCAACGGCAGGGGGTAATCGGTCAGTCATTGGGGTAGGACGGGCTGCCAGCCTGTCGCTTTGGGGTAGGACGGGCTGCCAGCCTGTCGCTGTTCTTTTTTCTTTCGCATTTTTTCGACAGGCTGGCAGCCCGTCCTACTTTTACACTCAATAACTGACAGATTATGGCAGGGGCAACGATATGGTTGAGGCAACCGAATGGTTGGATGTATTATCCGAATCGGGTGATTATGTCATATGGGTTTTTATGATGCGTAATGAAGCAAGGCGAAAAAACGCAGCGACAGATTTCACTTTGAAGGTTTCAATTGAATAGGGTTTTTAAGATGAGAAAATGCGTTACAACAATTTTTTGTCTGTTGTTTATTTGCTCGTTTGTCATGACGGCGCAAGCACAAAAGACGGTTGATAAAATGGTGGCAACCGTAAGTGACGGCAATAAGACAAAGTTAATAACCTATTCGGATGTGTTGTGGCAGATTGCACTTGAACCAAATACGTCGGTTGATAACCCGAGTTCGGAAGACCTTAGCCGTGCGCTTCAAACAATCATCAATTTGAACCTTGTAGGTTTAGAGGCTGAGAAACTTCCGTCGCTTGTCCCTACCGAAAGAGAAATCAGCGCAGAACGGGACAGAATCTTAACCTTTTTTCCTTCACCGGCAGAGTTTCAAAGACGTCTTAACGCAGTCGGTTTTACATCAACAAGCGATGATAACTTTCGTGCACTTATTGCCGTTCGCGTGAGCATTAACAAATATCTCGATTTTCGCTTTCGCTCCTTTGTTGTCATAACCCCTAAAGATGAAGAGGAATATTACAACGCCGTCTATCTTCCACGTTATCGTGAACAGTATCCCGGACGTATCGTGCCTGAATTTGCAAAGGTACGCGCCGGGATAAACAAAGAACTCACAGAAGATAAAATTGAAACAAACCTGAATAAATTCTTGGAAGGCGCGCGCGAACGCACAGAGATTGTGATTCTAAATCCTTTATAGTCCGGCGAGTCTGGCGAGTCTTCGGGGCTTCGAGTCCAAATTGCTCGCTATACTTGTTAGACTCAAAAACCATGAAACGTCCAAAAATAGGTCTGGCATTGTCGGGTGGTGCTGCACGCGGGATGGCACACATAGGCGTTTTGCGTGTGTTGGAAGAAAACGGAATTCCGATTGATTGCATTGCCGGAACATCTGCGGGTGCGTTGGTTGGCGGGACATATTCAGCAGGACTTTCCATAATCGAACTTGAGGCACTTGCATACACGATGCGCTGGCGCGATGTAGGGCAGATGGCATTCTCAAGACTTGGTTTTCAATCAAGCGAACGCATGGAAACATTTATTCGCTCACATCTTCCCGTAAAAAGATTTGAAGAATTGAAAATTCCTTTCGCGGCTGTCGCTACGGATTTAATCAAAGGCGAAGCCGTCGTTATGCGCGACGAAGGCGATGTAGCTTTTGCAATTCGTGCGAGTTGCAATATCCCTGTTGTCTATGTTCCGGCGATTGACAAAGAAGGGCGGCAACTTGTTGACGGCGGGCTTGTTTCAATTATTCCCGCAAGATATGCGCGTGCAATGGGCGCAGATATTGTCATTGCGGTTGACGTAAATTTTGAAGGCGCGAAGTTCATCAAAAGCACACCGACAACTGCGCTTGGAGTTATGCTTCATTCGTTTATGATTATCCAACGAAATATGTCCTCGTTTCATTTGAAGGAAGCGGATTTGGTAATTTGCCCTAAGGTGGGACACCTGCGTTGGGATGAGGTCTCACGTGCAAAGGAATTCATAAAACTTGGCGAAGAAGCCACATGCGAGATGATTGATGAAATAAAAACGGTAGTTAATGGTGAGCAAACAGTTAAGTTTTAGGTACAGGCTTTAGTTCTACTTTGTTAGATTAAAATTTCACCGTAATTTCTGATATTACTGAACCTATTTGATTTAACCCGCGAAGCGGGCGAAGCGGGGTGCTATCGCCCGTATTCACGGGCTAAAAACCACAATTCGTCAGTTATTTTATTCTGACAAAGTAGAATTAGGCAGATTTGTTTAGAAAAAGCCGCCTAAAGGCTGGACTCAAAACTACTTCTTGCCCGCGCCGTAATCCTTCAGCAGTTCAATAACCTCTTCATTGCCATTTTCAACTGCGTAGTTGAGGGCGGTTTTTCCTTCTTTATCTTTCAAGCCAATTTCTGCGCCCGAAGACAAAAGAACTTTAACTTTTTCGATATCCCCGCTTTGAACTGCGTATATCAAAGCGGTTTTACCTTCGTTGTCGCTTCTGTTTATTTTTGCACCCGCACGCAATAAAGATTTCAGCATTTCGACATTTCCGTTTTCGGCGACGTTCATCAATACTGTTTGCCCTTCGGAATCTTTCGAGTTTACTTTTGCGCCCGAATGCAACAACAGATTAAAAATCTCCATATTCGCATCGCTATAAAGCATCATCAGCGGAGTCTGTTTTTCTTCGTCAGTAATATTCGGATTTGCGCCCGCACTAAGCAATAAACGCACAATCTCTACGTTGTTTGTTGATACAGCCAAGTGTAGCACGCTTGTGCCTTCTGCTACGGAATTAACGTCAGCACCATTTGCAATCTGTTCTTTTACGGCATCAACATTTCCTGAATGAACGGCATTTAACAACGAGCTTTGATATGAAATCGCAATCTCACCTCCGAGTGTGACAATTTCAATTTGTTCAAACTGTAAATTTTTTTCGATGATTGCGCCTGAAGGTATTTGTAATGTTTCCTCTTTAGGAGAGAACCCCATGGATTGAATTGTGATTTTGTAATTGCCTTCTTCTAAATCGTAAAAGACATAAACGCCTTCTTCATTTGATATGGCGGTGTATTCTTTTCCCGTCTCTTGGTTCACTGCAATGATTGTCACGCTCACAACAATGGCACCATTCAGGTCTGTGACTTTTCCGCTTAATGAAGGAACTTGACCTTCGTCATTTATTTTGTTGAGCGTCTTTGTAGCGACAACCGTTTGTATTTCGTTCGGTATTGTCGTTTGGCTTTGTGCGTAAGCAATAGAAGACAGGCTAAGTGCGGCACTGAAAACGCCTGCGGCAATGCGCGAGGCACGGCGTGATATTTGATAAACTTTTTGTGTTGCGTGTTGAATCGCGCCTTTGTCTGTTTTTGTATATCGAACACACAAACGTCCCTTTGATTTCAATACAAGTTTATTTGCTTTTGTACGCGTCATTGCAGAAAGGTCGTGAACGCTGAAATTACAGTGGTCGCAAAATCTGACTACATCGTTGCCTTTCATCTTGTCCCAATCGGCTGAACAAGGTGATGGAATATCTACGCGGTCAAGAACGGAAAGCTTTTTAGTCATGGTCTGGTTTCCTTGATATTTTTATTTTGAAATCAAGAGCTTCTTACGCTCCGTTGATAACGGCTCTTGAACGCGGGTACACAAAGACACTTGCAAAAAGGTTTGATAACTCTTTTGCAATTTTTATTTTCGGTTTTCAAAACATTTTATGGACGTTTTTGTAGTACGCACCCTTACAACACGGGTTGTTTTACACGAGGAAAATAAAAAAGCCCGACACGAATGTCAGACTTTTTAACTCAGAACTCAGAACTCAGAACTTAGAACTTTTATGTAATCGTTCCGCCATCAACAATAACGACTTCGCCGTTCATAAAACTGTTTCTCTCGCTAACCATAAATGCCGCATATTCAGCAATCTCCGATGGTTTTCCCAAACGCCCGGATGAAACCCAAATCTCATGCATTTTCATTAAATGATCCGGCAATGTGTGAGCCAAATCAGTGTCGAAAATCCCTGCCGCGATTGCGTTGACAGTGATTCCGAAATTAGAAGCTTCACGCGACAGGCATTTTGTAAAACCAATCACCGCCGCTTTTGAAGTTGCGTAATGAACTGACGTTGGAAGTGCACGAAGCGCACCAATCGAAGTGATATTTAATATCGCCCCTTTTCTCTGACGAATCATCTGCTTGTAAATCGGTTTCGTAACGGCAAAAAGGCTACCTACGTTTACATTGATTATCTCGTCCCAAGAACGGTCTGTTGTCGTGGCAAAATTATCGGGTTTGTTGATTGCTGCATTGTTTATAAGAACATCAATGCCGCCCCAATCTTCGACAAGATGGCGCGTAAGTTTTTTCAGACCAATGCGGTCGGTAACAGAAACTTTGAAAGACGAAGCCCTGCGCCCAAACGATTTTATTTTCTCAATCGTCTGCTCCGCCAGGTCATCACGGGAATTATAATTAAACGCTACGTCTGCACCCTCGCGTGCAAAGACTTCGCACATAGCCGCACCAATGCCTCGCGTGCCGCCTGTTATAAATGCTCTTTTTCCTTCTAACAAAAGACTCAAACTCTGAGTTCTCCAATACGTGATGAATTAAAGTACAAAATGGATAACCACAAAAAAACACAAAAACGCTCAAAAGTAAAAAGGGGAATCTTTAATTTCTGACTTCTATCTTTAGGTGTCTTTTTGTTGCTATAAAAATCTAGCTTGCCTTTGCAAGTGTTATTTCGTTTACTTCGTTGAGTGCAGGCGGCAAAAGTGCAGCAATCTCTTTCACAATTCTTTCGGTTGAGTTCGGGATTGCCAGACCTTCTGTTGCTGCACGCATTTCCGCGTAACGAACCGAATCACCCATAATGCTGCGGATTGTCGGTACTATGTCCGTGACTCTTTCAAGCAAAATCCCCGCACCGCGCTTTGCAATTAAGTTTACTGTGCCAGCCTCTTGCGGCATTGGGGGCGTGGTTGTGTCTGCAATAATCGGCAAACGACAGGCGAGAGCCTCAAACGTCGTCAATCCGCCGAGTTTTGAAATCATCACATTCGCGGCATTCATTATCTGTTCGATGTTTTCCGAATAGCCGATTACTTTGACAGGGAATCTTGCTGTCTTAGCCCATTCTTCAGCTTCCGTTCTCAATTCGTCGTTATTGCCCGCTAAGAAAATCGCTTGAATATCAAGTTCGCCTTTTATCAATTCGCGGAAAATTTCAGGAATGTTTCCACCACCAATCCAACCCGCATTTACAAAAACCGTGAATTTTTCGGGGTCTAATCCCAAAATTTTTCGTGCGGCTTTTGCGGCTTCTTCGCCCGCGTAATGAAACTTAGGATGAACGGGCATTCCCGAAATTTTTATTTTGTCGGGATGGATGCCGTAATCAATCAACTGCTGTTTTGCTTCTTCGCTTGCGACCATGTAAAGCGTGACATCATTGCAAGCCCAACCTTTCCAGAAACCGTAAAACGGGTCTGTCACAACCGTTACAAGCGGAACTTTGTCAGACAAGTTAAGCTCTTTCAAAACCCGCGCAAATATGTGTTGCGTCAACGGATGAACGCTGACGACTATATGAGGACACCAACGCTCAACCTGTGCTTTGATAAAGACCATACAGCGTTTGTGAAAGAAATCTAATTTTTCGGGGCGAATGTGATTTATGACCCAATAGAGATATTTCATCCAATGCTGTTTGTTGCGGAGAATCCAATTGTAAATATCAACAAGTTTTGATGTGATGTGATGTGAATCTTCAACCGCACGCATCACTCGAACGACAGCGGATTGCCCTTTCCAAAATCTTTGCACGCCTTCGACCAACGCCGCCGCCGCAGACTTATGTCCGCCGCCCGTGTCGGACGAGATGATTAAAATTTTGGGGTCGTTCGGCAATGACATAATTTACTTTAGATTTCTATCTTAGTCGGAAAATCTCTGAACATAGCCGATTTGGAAATTTTCCGTTTCGGGTTATAGAAACTTATATTTCCATATTCGCCACAAATCCAGACTTCTTTCGCACCGCGTTCAAAATAAAGTTTACGTTTCTCTTTCATTTCAACATCGGAATTGTTGAATGAAAGGACTTCAACGCAAACCTCCGGTGCAATAGAAGCTTCTGTTTTACCTTTTAACTTCCTAAAGAGTTCCAAGGAAACCCAAGCCACGTCTGCAACTTTAGTTCCCTTTGAAGTCCAGATTGCACATTCCGCCAGAACTTTTCCATCTTGCCTAAGAGTTCGCATTAAATATGAAATTTCGCCTTGAGACTGAATGATTAAATTTTACAGGATTCATTACAATCGCTCCGTATTCGTTCAATTCAATCTTGAACGGAAGGTCGCGCAAACTCGGATGCTCTGTAACTTCTTGCCAATTCATTTGCTTATCTTAAAACAATTTAGCCGCGTTTTTTTTCAGTCGGTTGTTTCTTTGTTTGCTTTACTGCTTTTAACTTTTCCGCCAACTCAGTTAATTTAGAGTCAATAATTGCCTTTACTTCTTTCTCAATCAAAGCCGAGGCTTGATTTCCAAACGAGTTTTGAACTTCCAGCATTATTGCCGGAACTTTGTCAATAGTTTTTCTCCCTGTCGGAGTTTTATAAAACGCGACAATTTCCTTTATCTCATCTTCCGTGAAGTGCTTGTCATAAACTTTGATAACAACGTCTTCATATGGCACATTGAAAATCATGTTTTTATTAAGCGAAGTCTTTATCTCACGAAAAAGTTCTTTGAAAAAATCCGTAGCTAATGAAACAGATTCTTCACGCTGTTTCGGAGACAAACTCTTATCTTCGTTAAATGTTCTGATTGTATCCTGCGTTATATGCTCTTCAAAACTGTCCATCAAGAGATTAAAAATCATATCAGATGTTTCATTCATCTTGGTTATGACAATTAACTCTTTTATCGCAGTACGCTTCGTTGGAGAGATTTCTTGAGCCTTTGCTGACACAAAACAACATAAGAAAATCGTCATGAATAAAATCATTCTTTTTGAGAGGTTGAACATTATATCCCTTTCAATATCTTTAAGCCTTGACGGTTACTTCATCAATGTGTGGTTGTCGTTTTTCCAATTCCTTGCTTGCCTTCTTCAACTGACCTTCAAGTTTTTTAATCTGAATCAAATGACCCGGATTCAAAGGTAAAGAAGGGTAATAACAGTTCGATTCGTGCGTGCAGAAACAACCGTCTGCGACCTTCTTGCGGCGTTCTTTCATAACTTCGGAATGCCACAACGATTTGAAATTCCAATCGTAATCACGAAGGTTTGCAATCGATTCCAAGTTCTCGCACGATGAAACCGTTCCTTCATCGTAAATCACCGCGCCCGCAGTTCCCGCGTAACACTTTAACTGCGCTTTGTTTTCTTCTTTAGTCTTCGCAATTAAATCGTGCATATAAATATCAATCGCGGCTTTGAAGAAACCTGCACTGCCGCCGTAATTATTTTTCATAACGGCGTTGCGCGTATCGTCCAGAATCATCTGCGCCAATTTAGCGTAGCGATTATGGTCAAAGTTTAATTCATTCGGGTCTGCTGACGGTGGACGAATGTAGTTGATATTTATCTTATCGGGCTTCAAATCGTATTTAAGAAAGTCGTACCACTCGAAAATTGTGTCCTGATTTGAGTTCATCACACAGGTACAGGTCTGAACGTCAATGTTCGGAAACTCTTTCTTCATTTCCTGTAATGTTCGCGCTGTATGAATAGCCTTGTCCCACGAACCGACCTTTTGACGAATCTTCTCGTGCGGCTCTTTCATACCGTCAATGCCGAGCGCGACAGTTATATTCAGATTCGGACACTCCTCGGCGAGGCGCGTTACATCAGGGAAAATGCGCGGATGAATCTGCCCGTTTGACATCAGATAAACTGATTCCAATTTGTTGTTCTCATGGAAGGCGCGAACGATTTCGGGCAAATCTTTTCGTGTAAAAGGCTCGCCGCCTGCTATAACCAGAACTCCTAGGTTGCCGCCCAAAGTTTCAGAGATTTTTTGAATCTCGTGTGTTTTCATCTGCAGCTTTTTACGTGGACGGTCATCAAGTTCATCCGTATAAAAACAGTGTGTACAGCGCATATCGCAAACGCTTGTCACCAATATATTCAGCAAGACGGGCGCGAACGGCTGACCAATCGCAAGTTTCGCATAACGCTTCAATAATTCTTTAGTAGTAAAATCCATTTGATACCTCTTAATATGATTGCCCTCTTCTGATGCAGAGAAACAAAACAAATATGGCTGTTACTTTAACTTGTCAAAGCGATATTGGGCAAGGTAGCTAACAAAAGAAAACAGGTATCCCATATAAGCATATTGTCTTAGCATTCAAACACCTGAGCATCTGTCAATGCACAGATTTTGCAGTTGTCTGAAAGGCATTATAAATAATGACTCTTTGGTAATTAGCGGTTAAAGAGCTAAAAAATGAGATTCTCAAGCTATGGACAGCACGAATCTTCACATATTTTTTCGTGTGCGATAATTGGCGGCTTTGTCCGGCTGTGCCCAATCTTCGTAAAGTTTGACGATTCGCTCTGCTGCCTCGACGGTCATAAAATTGTTTTCGCCAAGTTTTGTCTTGATATTTTCGTAAGCACGCAAGAGCAGAGGCTCGGCTTCGGCAAATCGTCTTTGCGCCGCCAGACATTCTCCCAGTCGGCTTTCGCCGAGGGAGATTCCCCAATGGTCTGCGGGATAAGTTTTGCGTAGAGCATCCAACGCCCGGCGCAGAAAAGGCTCGCCTTCACGCGGTTTGTTTTGTTTGGTCATCGCCGTTCCGAGCGTGCCCCAAGTGGTACCAAAGACATAATAATTATCCGGCGACATGTGTTTTTGTTGGATTGACAGGGCTTTTTCGGCTTCGGCTTGCGCTTCCGCGTAACGCCGTTGCCGAACGCGAAGTTGAGCGAGCAAAACCAGAGTGGTAGCAAAACGGACATTATCCTCGCCGTAAATCTCGCCGTAGAGCTGTGAGCCTTTAAGCAGAGGCGGTTCGGCTTCTGACAAATTGTTCTCGTAAAGCAGCGTCATTCCCAGATTCAAATTAGTGGTCGCCAGAGCATCCTTCGCCGAAGGTTTCTTTTGTAACGCGGAAATGATTTGCCTGTAAATTTCGATTTCCCGCGCCGGATTTTTCATTTCGCTGTAAAGCGAAGCGAGCGCGTGAAGCGCAAGCAAAGATTCATCGCTACCTTCGCCGAAGGCGTTTTGCGCCAGTGTCAGGCTTTCTTGCAAAATCGGTTCCGCCTGTGCGATTTCTTCGCGGTTGACAAAACTCGTCCCGAGAGCCGCCAGCGACTCGACCAGTTCACTGTTTGTTTCCGGCTGGTAACGACGCTGGATTTCGATTGCCTGTCTGAGCAAAGGTTCAGCTTCCGCGTATCTTTGGGTTTTGACCAGCACGTCGGCAAGTTGATAGACACATCGCCCCGTTTCCAATTGATTACTGCCGGACTGCTGCTTATAAATTTCCAGCGCGTCGCGCAAAATTCTCTCCGCCGCCTCATACTGCGCCAGACCAAGATAAGAGCCGCCGATGGATTGCAACACGCCTGCCAAAATTTCGGGCTGCGCGGCGAGGTCTTCGCGTGCCTGCCGTTCTGCCTTTTCCAAAACTTCGACGACCTTAACTTCGCGCCCATCCATTTCGGGGGCTACAGAGCCGAACATATTTTGCATAAACCGATTGATTCGTTCGGCTTTGGCTTGCGCGGTTTGCGCCCGTTCGCGTTGCTCGTCTGCGATTTTAGCTTGTCGTCGGGCGAGATTTGCCTGCCAGAGCGTCGCGGCGACCCCAAACAAAACCGCTAGTACGACGAAGACAGAGGCGGCTACTCCGACCTTGTTTCGTTTAATAAATTTTCCGGCGCGATACGCAAAAGAGTCTTGACGGGCGATAATCGGCAAACCGTCCAGGTGCCGCCCGATGTCTTCGGCAAATTGCTCAGCCGATTTATATCGTCGTCCGGCTTCTTTACGCATAGCCATCAGCACGATGTTGTCCACATCGCCATCCAGCAATTTCGGATTTCGGATTTCGGATTTCGGATTTCGTCCGGGGATTGAATTTCGCCTCAAAACCGAACTTGGCTTGGGCGGTTCGCCGGAGCAAACGGTCTGGATGATTTTTTCCAGACTCTGATTTTCAAACGCGAAAGGACGTGCGCCGGTCAGAAGTTCGTACAAACAGACACCGAGGCTGTAAATGTCGGCTGCGGTGGTGACAACTTCGCCGCGCAGTTGTTCGGGCGCGGCGTATTCGAGCGTCATTATGCGCGTGGCTGGTGCGGTTTTGGCTGTGGTTTCTCCCTTTAACTTGTCGTTTAAAAGTTTCGCCACGCCGAAATCGAGAAGTTTTGGCTCGCCGTCCTTTGTCACCATAATATTTGAAGGCTTCAAATCGCGGTGAATGACCAGATGTTGGTGAGCATAGTGAACCGCCGCGCAGATTTTTTGAAAAATCCGCAATTGCTCGTGCGTGGTTAATTTATTCCAGCAAAAATCAACCAGTGGCAAGCCATCAACGTATTCCATAACCAGATACGGCAAGCCTTCGGCGGTTGTCCCGCCGTCGAGCAGGCGGGCGATGAAAGGATGTTCGAGCGCGGCTAAAATCTGGCGTTCCTGCCGGAAACGCCGGACGGATTCGGCAGAAGCAAAGCTGCCTCGAATGAATTTGACAGCGACCTGTTTTTGAAATTCGTCGTCGTCGCGGACAGCTAGAAAAACTGCTCCCATTCCGCCGCGCCCGATTTCCCGGATAACTTTATACACACCGACACGCTCCGGTTGCCAGTCCGCTTCCGCATCGAAGCCTACAACCGGATTTTCATAAAGTTCATCGGCGGATTGGTGCGCGGTAAGCAGAGATTCGACTTCGCGCCGCACTTCATCATTTCCCTGACAGGCATCAGCAAGAAACTTTTCGCGCCCCGCGGGTTCTACTTCAAGTGCGCGGTGAAAAATATCTTTGATTTCGTTCCAGCTTTCAGCTCTCATTGATCCACACTGATTTCGCGGTGCAGCCACGCTTTGGCGACGGTCCATTCGCGCTTGACAGTCGCGGGAGAAATTTTTAGATGATGGGCAGTTTCTTCAATCGTCAAACCACCGAAAAAGCGTAGCTCAACGATTCGGCTTTGTTGCGGGTCAAAGCGTGCCAGTGCTTCGAGCGCGTCGTCCAGACGAATCAAATCAACGTCGGTTCGCCGCAAAAAGCGTGCGGCTTCGTTTAGCGTGATTTTATGCTGTCCTGCACCGCGTTTTTGGGCGCCCCGTTCGCGGGCGTAATCAACCAGAATGCGGCGCATCACGCCCGCCGCCACGCCGAGAAAATGAGCGCGGTTTTGCCATGTTTCGTTTTGCCAGTCAACCAGCCGGATGTAAGCCTCATTCACGAGCGCCGTTGCTTGCAGAGTGTGTCCGGGGCGTTCCGATTTCAAATAACTTTGCGCGATACGCCGCAATTCGTCATAGACAAGCGGCATCAGGCGTTCGGGCGCGGTCACGCTTCCTCCGCTTATTTCGCGGAGCATCTGTGTTACTTCGTGCGTTCGGGGCTGGCTCATAACTTTGGAAGTCGAATAAAAAGATGCTGGCTGAATCCTTGCCCAAATTATAACGGCAAAGAAAAAAAACTCAAATTTTTTTGCCCGGCTTGAGCCAATCTGCCGGCAAAATCCGCTTTACGGTCTGAAAACGAGGAGACCATTTTTTGGAGGAAAAATTTGATGCGAAAAAAAATTACGACAAATTTGCTGGGCGGGATTTTGGTTATGGCTTTGCTCGTCGTCCCGCCCGAATTTGCATCGGCACAGTCCGATTGGGCGACGTTTTGGACGAAATTCAAAACCGCCGTCATAAAGAACGACAAGAAAACTGTTTTGAGTTTGTCGGAGCAGAGTTTGTCAGGCGAAGACTACAAAATCCTGTTCGGCACCAGCGCAAGACAAAACTGCTTTGCCAAAGCTAAACCCGTCAAAGACGGCGAAACTTATAGTGTTTTTTGCGGCGGGCAAGGTTATTACTTTGGAAAAGTCAACGGGCAATTCAAGTTCAAAGAATGGTTTGCTGATGATTAAAAGGAGTCATTCATGTACGACAGACTGCTAGTCTGTCACACACCCTGAAACACACGGAAGCTTCGACAGACCAACAGTCTGTTATACATTTTCTGAGGAGAAAAAATGCTCAAAAATTTTAGTATGAAGATATTAGCGATTGTTTTAATTCTGACGGCGGCGAGTGCGGATTCGCTGGCACAGACGCGGATTCGCTTTGCCAAAGGCAGATATTCGACGACGGTTTCGGGCAAGATACCCGGTAACGCGAGCTTGCGTTATATCGTCGCCGCCCGCGCCGGTCAAACTTTGACAGTTAAAGTCGTTCCCGGTAATGGCAAAATTTTCGTTTCCGTTAATAATCCGGGCGATGACGAAGGACAAGACCTGACAAACGAGTGGAGCGGAACGCTTTCAACCAACGGTGACACTGCGTTTTTTATTGACAACCGTGGCAAAGCAACAAATTTTACGATGACAGTTACGATTCGTTGAAAAAGAAGAATCGCGGCTAAAGCCGCCTGCTCTGAACTTATTTACAAGGAGTATTCATGTAGGACAGGCTGCTTGCCTGTCGTACAACCGGAAACAATGAAAACGTCAACAGGCTGCCAGCCTGTTGTACGTTCTCTAAGGAGTCCCTGAATGAAACATATATTTTCCTGCTTTGTTGTAATGTGCGCTGTTGTTCTTGCATCTCTTTTGGCAACAGATTATCTACAATTTAACGATACTGCCCGTGCCGCCCTGTTAGTTGATTTTACGATTAGCGGCAACGTCAAAGCCGACGGCGCGAACCTGCAAGGAGCAACTGTTTCTTTAACAGGGTCGCAATCGCAAACAACTGCAACTGATGCGAACGGCAATTATTCGTTCACTGTTTCGGCGGGCGGCTATTACAGAGTCAGCGTCTATAAGAGCGGATACAGTTTCAATCCCACCACGCAAACCTTCAATAATCTGCAATCGAGTCAAACCGCCAATTTCCAAAACGGCGTGCCGCTTCCTGCTCCGCGTCCTTTGGGTCTTGTTGCATGGTACAAAGGCGAAGGCAATGCCAACGATTCTTCAGGCAACGCTTATAATGGCACACTGCTCGGCGGCACAACCTTCGCCACAGGAAAAGTCGGTCAGGCATTTAGTCTGGACGGCGTAAATGACCAAGTTGAAGTTGCAAGCAATATAGTAATTGACCCGACGAACACAGGCGCGTTGGCGGCTTGGGTGAGGTTTAATCAACTGCCTTCCGATGCGGGACGCAACATGGCAATAATCAACAAGAGCAATCTAATGTCGTTTTTTGATTTGACTGCGGAAACAGACAATCGGTTTCGCTTCAACGTCGGTAACGGCAATAGTGTCAGTTCTACGACTGTGGTTCAGACAGGCGTTTGGTATTTCGTTGTCGGAGCTTGGGACGCGACGGGACTCAGAATGTATGTCAACGGTGTTTTGGAAAACACAAATGCCACACAGAATGTTGTTCGCACTCCAAACGGACAAGCCTTGAAGATAGGCGAAGGGCCGATTGGTCAGATTGGCGGACAATTCTTTCGCGGTTTGATTGACGAAGCGCAGGTTTATAACCGACCACTTTCCGCAACAGATGTTCTGGCAATCTACAACGCCGGAAGCGCGGGCATCTTCACAAACTCGGTTTACACACCGCTTGCCTCAACCGGCAAAATCGCTTGGACAAACACTCGTATCGGATCCAATCGGATATTCACGATGAACCCGGATGGTTCAAATCAGACATTAATCACGCCCGACCCATCTGAGAATGCTCTATATCCCGACTGGTCGCCCGACGGCAGCAAAATTGCTTTTTCCAAATGTTGTTTAGGTAGCACCACTCAAATTTACACAATGAATGCCAACGGCAGCAATCAAACAAACTTAACCACTCTCACAGGTCATCAATACAGAATGCCGGACTGGTCGCCTGATGGAACAAAAATTGTTTTTGTTGGCACAAATTCCATGTATGTAATGAATGCCGACGGCTCGAATCAAATTACGTTAATTGAGCCAACAAGTCCTTTAGTACCAAACGACCCGCATTGGTCGCCCGACGGCTCAAAAATTTACTTTGGAGGCAGGAACGGCGATAACGGTGAAATATTTGTAATGAACGCCGATGGTACAAACCCGACTCCGTTGACGAATGACCTGGCATATGACAGACAACCGGCGGTTTCGCCTGACGGAACGAAAATCGCTTTTGCTAGTAACCGCACAGGCGACGATGAAATTTTTGTGATGAACGCAGACGGTAGCAATCCCGTTAATCTTTCAAACAATCCGGCAATATCTGATACTGATCCTGCATGGTCGCCTGACGGAATGAAAATCTCCTTTACCAGATTTCCATTTACATCCAGCGAGATTTACACCATGAATGCCAACGGAAATAACCAGACTCGTTTAACCAATGATGCATTCTTTGACGGTTACACGGATTGGCAACCCGTTCGCGCCAATGTCCCCGTTTCGCCCGTGAACGGTGTTAGACTGACCTTCGCTAACATCACACAACCCGGATACATCGTCGCCGCGTCTTTTACACAAACACAAATTCCCGCCTTTCCGCTCAGATACAGGCACGCTTCGCCGACTCAGGCTTATGACATTAGCAGTTCAGCTACGTACACGGGCAATGTCACCGTCAGCTTTGACGTGCCGAATGTTGCAAATGCCGTTGCTTGCTTGCGGTTGCGCGTACTGCATTTTGAGAACGGCGCATGGACAGCGGCAAACAACGCGACGCCGACTTACAATAGTTCAACGCAAGTCTGCACTGTCTCGCAAACCGGTACAAGTCTGGGACTTTTTGTCCTAGCCAAAGCCACTGCACAAGCATTCGATTATGAAGGGGATTGGAGAACAGACATTTCAATCTATCGTCCATCGCTCGGTCAATGGTGGATAAATAAAAGTTCAGATTCAAACACAAACGCTTTCCAATTCGGTGATGTAGGCGATAAACCTGTTCCTGCTGATTATGACGGTGACGGAAACACAGATGTCGCTGTTTTCCGTCCTTCAACAGGCTTCTGGTATGTTCTTCGTTCATCGAACGGAACTTTCTTCGGTGCACCTTTCGGAAATTCAACTGATAAACCCGCACCTGCTGATTTCGATGGTGACGGATTGGCTGATTTCACAATCTTTAGACCTTCGGAAACAACATGGTATATCAACAAAACAACGGGTGGAGTTCAGATAACACAGTTTGGAGCAAGTGGCGATATTCCGACAGTTGCGGATTACGATGGAGACGGACAAGCAGATATTTCCGTATTTAGGGCGAATCAAACGACAGGAAACGGAGAATGGTGGATGCTTCGTTCTTCGGCGGGATTCTTTGCAACTGTGTTTGGGGTACAGAGTGACAAGCCTGTACAAGGAGACTTTACGGGTGACGGAAGGGTTGATGTGGCTGTTTGGAGACCGTCCAATGGAAATTGGTTTGTGTTGAGAAGCGAAGATAACAGTTTCTTCGCTGCACCGTTCGGAGTTAATGGCGATGTGCCAACGCCCGGGGATTATGACGGAGACGGACAGTTTGATTTCGCAGTTTTCAGACCATCGCAAACGACATGGTTTATCCTTCGTTCGACACAGGGAACATTTATTCAAGGATTCGGAGCGAATGGTGACATACCGACACCTTCATCATATATTCCTTGAATAAATCAGAAGATAGAAACAAAATCGAACGCCGCACTCGTATTTAACAAGTGCGGTGTTTTTATTTTGTCTTTTCTCATTTTGTAATTGATCGGGTCATCAACCAGCCGTTGAAAACGGCGTTCATATTTGTAGCCCACAAGGCTAATCATTAGTATCTACACAAGTCAAAATGGCTTGTTTTCGCGGCACAGCCGCGAAAAACTGAACTTTCAAAGATGTGTAGATACTAATGATGTCAATCAAGGATAGGAATCTTACTTTTTTTTCCATTAGCCCAACCGTTCACGGTTGGGAACTGATGGTCTAATCCAATTTTCAGCCCCGTTTAGGGGGCGAAAGATGGCTAAAGCCTCTA
>Ga0187894_10002616_pt1 | contig 21289 bp, 12 predicted proteins | sample GBC1701081metaG_FD_136650 | JGI IMG/M metagenome (GOLD analysis project Ga0187894, IMG submission 136650) | White microbial mat communities from a lava cave in the Kipuka Kanohina Cave System on the Island of Hawaii, USA - GBC170108-1 metaG ...
CCCGCGTCGTCGAACTGCGCGTCTTCGGCGGGTTGACGGTGGAGGAAGTCGCCAGCGTGCTCGCCGTATCCAAGCGCACGATCGACGGTGATTGGGCGCTCGGCCGGCTCTGGGTCGCTCGCGAGCTCTCGCGGTGACGCGTCCGGCGGGGAGCCGGCCAGTCACGCGGACAGCGTCACGCGGACAACGTGACGCGGACGATGACGCGGACCGGGGGGGATCGCGCTCGTCTGCTCGTCTCGTTCTTGTCCGGTTCGTTCTCGTCCTGATTCGTCTCGTGCCTGGTCCGTCTCTCGTCTGGGGCCGTCTCGCGTCGTGCGAGGAGTCTCGCCCGGTCGCGTCGTAGTGCCTGCACCGTCCGGTTCGTCCCGTCCGTTCGTGCGTTCGTCTGTCCGTTTGGCTGTCCCGTCGCGCTGTTCGCAATCGCAGAAGGTGGGTCTCGCGAGGCGATCGCCGGTCGTTTGCGCGTTTCTCCGCCGGTTTCCGCACCCCGTGATGGAAGTCCGCGGCCGTCGGCTGGGGACTCGTGTGAAAGGACCGCTCGATGTCTGGTTCCCCCGCTCAGCATCCAGCCCTCGCCGCACCCGCATCCGATCGCGGATCGGCGTCCGGTGAAGGATCGTCAGCGTCTACGTTCGTCGTGGTGTGTGGAGGCTGCGGGCAACGGCTCGGCCGCTCCGCGCCGGCCGTGGCAGGGGCACGCGTGGTGTCCCACGGCCTGTGCCGATCCTGCTGCGACGAGCTGGTGTACTCGCTGGGGCCCGATCTCGTCGCGGCCCGCTGACGGCGCCCGCGGATGGCGCCTTCGATGGGAAGACCGTCGCGTTCGTGAGTGCCCGGCTCCCTCCGGGCGACCAGCCGTGTGAGCGGCGGCCTCGGGCGCCGCTCCAGCCGCGGCCCTCAATCGGTAGGCCCGGCGACCGGCCAGCGACCCTCTGACCGCTGGCTGGTCGCGCCAGCCGTTCGAGCGCCGAGGCCGTCGCTCATACGGCTGTCAGTCCGATCGGCCTGATCCTGCGACCCGGATGGTCCCCCGTCCCCCCTTCGCTCGTCGCTCCCTCGCTCGTCGGCGACGTCCGGACCCCGGCCGCCGGACAGCGTCCGTGGCTGGCCACGCGGTGCGCCGGCGTGCCATCATAGCGACGCGCCAGGACCCGCCGCCCCGCGGTCGCGGCCGGGCGCTCCGCCTCATGTCACAGGATCCCGATCGTTCGACGCTGCTCCGCACCGATGCCGTGATGGCCGATCTGCAGGATCGCGTGCGCGAGACGCTGCGCCGGCGTATCGAAGCGTACGGCGTTCCGGACGCCGCCGACCGCGCGCTGTTCAACGACGTCGACGCGATCCTGCGGGCGGCCGTCTCACTCGACGATCCCGGCGCGCTGCTCCTGCCCGATCTGCTGCCGGACGAGTGGCGGCCCGAACTGGCGCTGCGCCTGACCAGCCACCGCGGGCCGATCGGCCACCTCCTCGTCTTCATCAAGCGACGCGTGCTGCTGCCGATGATGCGCTGGCTCTTCGAGTACACGCAGGACAACTTCCGCCGGCAGCACCGCCTGAACGTCGCGCTCATGGGCTGCGTGCAGGCGCTGGCCGTCGAGCACGTCCGCCTCGCGCAGGAGATCGCGCGCGCGGGACGCGCCGCCGCCGCGGAGGCCGACGCCGGCCCCCGCGCGCCCGGCGCGACGATCCGAATGTCGCCTGGCGCCGCCGCCGCGTCGCCGTCTGCTGATTCGGATGATGGTCCCGCGTCTCGATGAAGATCGCCTGCGTGATCCATCGCTATGGGCCCGGCGCGACCGGCGGCTCCGAAGCCCACTGCCGCGCGATTGCCGAACGGCTCGCCGCGCGCCACGACGTCACCGTCGTCACGAGCTGCGCCACCGACTATCTGACCTGGAAGAACGTCCTGCCGCCCGGTGAGACCCGGGAGAACGGCGTCCGCGTCGTGCGGGTGCCCGTCGTTCGTCAGCGCCCGCTGCGTGATTTCTGGGAAATGAGCGACCACGTCTTCAACGGCCGATCGTCGGCCGAGGACCAGCAGACGTGGTTTCGCCTGAACGGCCCGGAGATGCCCGAGGCGCTGGACTGGCTGCGGCGCCACGGCCGCGAGTACGATCGCATTCTGTTCTGGTCCTTCCGCTACTACCAGTCCTTCTTCGGCGTGCCGCTGGTCGCGGATCGCGCGATCCTGGTGCCGACAGCCGAAGCCGACGATCTGATCCGCACCGCGGACGTGCTCCGATCGTTCTTTCTCTGGCCGCGCGGCTACGTCTTCCTGACGCCCGAGGAACAGCAGCTCGTCGCCGCGTACGCGGACGGACCGCTGCCGCCGTCCATCGTGATTGGATCGGCGCTCGATCCGGCGCCGCCGGTCGACGCCGGCGTGCTGACGCCGCTGAACCTGCCGATGCCGTTCGTGCTGTATCTGGGACGCATCGAGCGGAACAAGGGCTGCGAGGCGCTGATCGAGAAGTTCCTGGCCTACGACGCCGCGCGCGCGTCCAGCGGCGCGCCCGCGATCTCGCTGGTGATGGCGGGACCGGTGTTCCTGCCGATTCCGGACCATCCGCGGATCCGCGTCCTCGGCTTCGTCGAGGAGCGCGTGCGCGACGCCCTGCTCGCAACCGCGCAGGCGCTGATCATGCCGTCCCCCCTGGAGAGCCTGAGCCTGGTGCTGCTGGAAGCGTGGAACCACGGCACGCCGGCGCTCGTGAACGGCCGCTGCCTGCCGCTGAAGGGCCAGACGCGCCGCGCCAACGGCGGGCTGTACTACGTCCAGACCGCGGAGTTCGTCGAAGCGCTGCGCGTCCTCGCGTCCGGTCCGACCCTCGCCCGTCAGTTCGGCGCCCAGGGCCGCGCGTACGTCGAGCGCGAATACCGCTGGCCCACGGTCATGGACAAACTGGAAACCTTCCTCGCGAAGACAGGCTGACAGGCTATTGATCGATGCCCAAGGCAATCTGCAGAGCGCTTTGAAGCTCGAGAAGCTTACGGGGCGGCAAGGTCCCGACGAATCTGGTCAGCACTGATTGGGAAGGCTGACCAGTTCGTCGCAATGAATGCTGCTCTCATGCTTGAGACCGTGATCCACGCCAACCGGTACTTGCGTTGCCAGGCCATCGTGTCTTGTGTAGACGGGCGCGCAGATGACGGTAGAAAACCGTGAATCAATAACGGGCTGACGGCTCACGACGACGAAGACGCGAAACTTCTTCGGGTCGGCAGGGGAAGGGTGTTGCACGCGGTACAGCTCGCCGCGCTTCACCGAATCACCTGATACGCCAACACATCTTCCGCTTCTGCATTCAATGCATCCGCATTGCGGTTGATGATCTCGAGGTCACGTGCATCACGCTCCCGTCGCTTCAACTGAGCGAGGAACACCCGCACGGCCATCTCGATGAATTCCGAGCGGCTTTGCTGTTCGCCGCGCGATCGATTGTCGCCAAGAGCTCCGACGACAGCGTGATGGAGGTTTTGACTCTCATACCACCAAGCGTACTCCAGCAGGAGTACGTGTCAATTTCCGTCAGCCGAGGTCAGTCCTCGGCGGCCCACTTCAGCGAACGTTGCACCGCGCGGTCCCAGCCGCGCATCAGGCGGGCGCGGACGTCGTCGTCCATGCGCGGCGTGAACTCGCGGTCGAGCACCCAGTTCTTGGCGATGTCGTCCAGGTTCGCCCAATAGCCGACGGCCAGGCCGGCGAGGTAGGCCGCGCCGAGCGCCGTGGTTTCGGCGACGACGGGCCGGCGGGCGGGGACGTTGAGCAGGTCCGCCTGGAACTGCAGCAGATCGTTGTTCGCGCTGGCGCCGCCGTCGACCTTGAGCGTCTTCAATTGCAGGCTCGCTTCGCGCTGCATCAGATTGAGGACGTCGCAGCTCTGATACGCCATCGCCTCGACGGTCGCCCGCGCGACGTGGCCGATCGTCGTGTCCCGCGTCATGCCGATGAGCAGCCCGCGCGCGTACGGATCCCAGTGCGGCGCGCCAAGACCGACGAACGCCGGCACGAGGTAGATGCCGCCGGAGTCGGGGACCGTCGCGCTCAAGCGCTCGACGTCCGTCGATCGCACGATCGCGTGCAGCCCGTCGCGCAGCCACTGCACCGCCGCGCCCGCGATGAAGACCGCGCCTTCCAGCGCGTACGTCGTCTTCCCCTTGATCTGCCACGCCACCGTCGTCAGCAGGCCGTTCCTGGATGACATCGGCGCGTGCCCCGTGTTCAAGAGCAGGAAGCAGCCGGTGCCGTAGGTGTTCTTCGCCGTGCCCGGCTCGAAGCAGGCCTGACCGAAGAGCGCCGCCTGCTGATCGCCCGCCGCGCCCGCAATCGGCAGCGACGCGCCGAGCAGATCCGCGTCGGTCTCGCCGTAGACTTCGCTGCAGCCGCGCACCTCGGGCAGCATCGCGCGCGGCACGTCGAGCATCTTCAGCAGGTCGTCGTCCCAGGCGAGCGTGTGGATGTTGAAGAGCATCGTGCGGCTGGCGTTGCTGACGTCGGTGACGTGCTGACGTCCGCCGGTCAGCCGCCAGATCAGGAACGACTCGACGGTGCCGAACAGGATCTCGCCGCGCTGCGCCCGCGCGCGCAGGCCCGGCGTCGTATCGAGCAGATGCTTGATCTTCGTGCCGGAGAAGTACGCGTCGATGACAAGCCCCGTCTTCTCGCGCACCATCGGTTCGAGCCCGTCCGCCTTGAGCCTGTCGCAGATCGACGCGCTGATGCGGCTCTGCCACACGATGGCGTTCGCCACCGGCGCGCCCGTCGCCTTCTCCCACAGCACCGTCGTCTCGCGCTGATTGGTGACGCCGATGGCCGCGATGTCCGCGGCCGTCAGCCCGGCGGACGACAGCGCTTCGCGTGCCGTTTCGAGCTGTGAGGACCAGATGGCCTCGGGGTCGTGTTCGACGTGACCGGGTGACGGGAAGATCTGCGGGAATTCCTGCTGCGCCATCGAAACGACGCGGCCGTCGTAGCCGAAGACGATGGCGCGGCTGGACGTGGTGCCTTGATCGAGTGCGAGGACATACCGTGAAGCCATGAGAGATGCCGCCCTTTTGAATGCGTGACGCTCATCCGCGTGCGGGGACGCGGCCAGGATGCGGGCCGCATCATAACGCACTCGCGCTCGCGCGCGGCCGGTAGCGCTCGTGCGGGGAAGGGGCGTCCGGCGCGCCGCTACTCGTCGAGGAGGCGGCCGAACAGCGGTTGTCCGCCGCGCGCCGCGTAGTAGCCGGCAAGCGCCAGCGTGAGGACGACGCCGATCGTGATCAGCGACATCGGTGCGAACCACGCGCGCAGGTTGAAAGTCAGCGGTGCGAAGCTCGTCATGTTGCCGACGGCCATCGTCACGACGAGGGCGAACAGGCCGAAGCGGAGGAGCACCGTCAGCAGGATCGCCGAAAAGAGCAGCGGCATGCCGATTGACAGCCACGACGGCGGGATGCTGAGCTCGAGGTCGGGATACACGCCGAGTGTCAGGACGACAGTGGTCAGCGGCACGACGAGCCAGCGGTTCCGGATGGCGCGGCGCAGCAGCGCGTAGACCAGGATGATGAGGAAGGCCGCGCTCATCGCGAAGAGCACGTTCATCAGCATGATGCTGATGTGCGCGAGCACGCCTTGCAGCGACAGGACGGCCAGACTGCGCGGTGCGGCGGCTTCGCGTCCGAGCAGGCTCGCCCACTGCAGGGGCGCGCTGGTGAGGATGCCCCAGATCAGGCCGGCGATGATGCCGGCGAGGACGTCACGGCCGATGAGGGGATCGCGCCAGTCGCAGCCGAGCAGGCGGCTCCACGCGATCAGGCCCTCGGGCCAGAAGCGGCGGACGGCCGGCTCGAAGACCATGTAGAACATCCACAGCATCAACGCGACGAACAACGTCTGTCCGAGCTGCGTGACGAACCGCAGCATCTCGACGTTGAAATCGGGATAGTGCTTCGCCGCGAGCGCACCGGCGGTGAGGGACAGCAGCGCCGTCACACCGGCGGCGCGCAGCGCGCCGATGCGATCGCCGCGGCGGGCTTTGAGATTGCGGTACGTCACCAGCGCCGTGATGCCCATGACGAGCGCGATGCCGATCTGCGCGAACATCTGCGTCCACGCCTGCAGGCGCGATTGCGGGGTGGGGCCCGACGTCCGGGGCGGACCGGCCCACGGGCCAATCACCTGGAAGTAGACCGGCCGGCCGCGATACGACGCGGCTTCGACGCGCAACGGGACGCCCGGCAGATCGGGACTCGTGCCCAGCCACGCGGCGCGCGCGTCCGCGTAGACGTGCGGCGTCCAGACCGGCGTCGCGGGCGTGAAGGCGGACAGCGGCAGATCCGCGGCCTGGAACAGACGGCTCCAGTCGGGCGGCGGGGTGGCGCCGGCGGCCGCTGAGGATGTTCCCTCCGTGGATGCCCCCTCCGCGGGAGCCGGGGCGTTCGCGTCTTCCTGCTGCGGCGGCACGGCGTGGAACTCGATCAGCCGGCCTTCGGTGTCGAGGCCGACGGTGGTCATGCCTGGCACGGTCAGCGGCGGATCCTGGATCGTCGGGACCGGTTCCTCGTAGTCGTACGGCACGAGCGGCCGCGGACTCGTGCGATACCAGAAGCCAATCACCGGCACGCGACCCGTTGCGAGCGCGTCCCAGCGCGTCGCGCTCGGCAGCGCGCCGGATGCGTATCGGACGTATTGACCCGTGTAGAAGAAGCTCGCGGACGAATCGAGCGGCGGATCGGTGTAGCCGAACTGCCCGAGCATCGCCTTGGCGCGATCTTCCAGGACGGCCGGCGGCTTCGGGAACGGGACGCGGTTCACGACGGACACGCGTTCCTGCACCGCGACCATCGCCAGCAGCAGGACGACAATCGCGCCCAGCGCCGCCAGGCCGCGCGCCACGGACAGCGCCTCGCGGTGTCCGGCGTTGGCCACCATCTCGCGCGACGGCGTTTCGCCCGCGGCGAGCGCGGCGGCCAGCGGATCGCCGCCCGGCAGCGACGCGGACACCGCCAGCGCGGATCCGGGCCGCTGCAGCGGGTCGCGCTCCAGGCACCGCAGCAGCACCCGTTCGACGACCGGATTCAGATCGTGCGACGCCGATGTCGTCAACTGCGGCCCATCGTCGTGCATGCGCAGCAACTGCGCGACGTTCTTCGCGTCGAACACGCGCTTGCCGGTGAACACCTCCGCCAGCACGAGCCCGAGCGAATAGAGATCGCTGCGCGTGCTCACGCCGCGGCCCGTCAACTGCTCCGGCGACATGTATCCCGGCGTGCCGGAGGTGATGTCGGTGATCTCGCCCGCGACGCCCGCCAGGCCGAAGTCCGTGATGCGGACGCGGCCGTCGTTGTCGAGCATGATGTTCGCGGGCTTCAGATCGCGGTGGAGGACGCCCAGGTCGTGCGCGGCCGCCAGCCCCGCACACAACTGACGCGCGATCTCGAGCGCCTTGTCGGACGGCAGCCGGCCGATGCGGCGCAGCAGCGTCGCGAGGTCCTCGCCGTCCACGAACTCCATCGTGAGGAAGATGCGGCCGTCGGCCTCGCCGATGTCGTAGACGCGGCAGACGTTGCGATGCGCGACCTGGCGCGCGATCCGCACTTCGTTGTGGAACATCGCGAGGCGCTGAGGATCCGTCGCGACGGCTTCCGGCAGGAACTTCAAGCCGACGGTCTGGCCGAGGCGGAGATCCTCGGCACGATAGACGTCGCCCATGCCGCCGCGTCCGACAAAGCCGGTGATGCGATACCGTTCCGCCAACACACTGCCCAGCTCCAGCGTGCCGGGCGCGGACGCGCCGCTCGACAGCCAGCCGCTCGGCGTGGGCGACGCGTGCGGCGTCGCCGCGGCGGCGGGCGCCAGCGTCGTTTCATCGGAAGGGCGAATGGGCCTGACAGGATTGCTCATGCCGCTTCCTAATACTGTCGGCATCGGCGGGCAAACACAAGTATAAGGATAGTAGTCAGTTATCAGTCGTCAGTGATCAGTTGGCGCTAGCAGTCGTCAGTCGTGGTTATCATTCCGCAGGACGACTGACGACTGAAAACTGACGACTGATGACTCCGGGACGGAGGTGGCGGTTTGGCGTATCAGCCTATCGAGGACTACGGCATCGTCGGCAACATGCGGACGGTCGCGCTCATCGGCAAGCACGGATCGGTCGACTGGTATTGCATGCCGCACTTCGACTCCCCCAGCGTCTTCGGCGCGATCCTGGATGATCGACGCGGCGGACGCTTTCAGATCGCCCCCGAACAGGACGGCGTGACGTCGAAGCAGCTCTACTGGCCAGAGACCAACGTCCTCATCACGCGCTTCCTCTCGGCGGACGGCGTCGGTGAGATTCAGGACTTCATGCCGGTCGGCGCGGGCGATGTCGTCCGGCCATCGATCGGCTGGCTGATCCGCCGCGTCCGCGTCGTGCGCGGCACCGTCCGGTTCCAGATGACGTGTCAGCCCGCGTTCGACTACGGACGCGCGACGCATGAGACGACGCTGGAAACGTGGGGCGCGCGGTTCGCGTCACAGGCGATGGGCCTCGCGCTCGTCACGAGGGCAAAGCTGGAACGCGACGGGGACGGCGTCGGCGCGCGATTCACGCTGACGGACGGCGAGACGATCACGTTCGTCCTGCGCGACACCACCGGCGGCGACATGGGACCGCTGTCCGACGATCTCACGGAGGTGCTGTTCCAACAGACCGTCGCGTACTGGAACCGCTGGTTGTCGGCCTGCACGTATCACGGGCGCTGGCGCGAGATCGTGCATCGCTCCGCGCTGGTGCTGAAGCTCCTCACTTTCGAGCCGACCGGCGCCATCGTTGCCGCGCCGACCTGCAGCCTGCCCGAGCACCTCGGCGGATCGCGCAACTGGGATTACCGCTACACGTGGCTGCGCGACGCCGCGTTCACGATCTACGGGCTGCTGCGCATTGGATTCACGGAAGAAGCGACCGGCTTCATGCGCTGGTTGAGCGCGCGGGCGAAGGAAGCGGACCGCCGCGAGGGCCTGCAGATCCTCTATGCGATCGACGGTCAGCAGGATCTGCGCGAGTTCACGCTCGATCACTGGGAAGGCTACAGGCAGTCGGGGCCCGTGCGCGTCGGCAACAACGCGCATCAGCAGTTGCAGTTGGACACGTACGGCGAGCTCCTGGATTCCATCTATCTCTATAACAAGCACGTCACGCCGATCTCATACGACACGTGGCAGCACCTGATCGATCTGCTGGACTACGTCTGCGAGCACTGGGCCGATCCGGATGAAGGGATCTGGGAAGTGCGGAGCGGACGGCATCATTTTGTATCGTCGAAGCTGATGTGCTGGGTCGCGGTGGACCGCGGGCTGCGGCTCGCGATGCAACGCTCGTTTCCGGGCGATCGCCTGAAGTGGCTGAAGATCCGGGATGACATCTACAACAGCATCATGACGCGCGGCTGGAACGAGCAGCGGCAGACGTTCGTGCAGATCTTCGACGAGTCGACGCTGGACGCGTCGACTCTGCTGATGCCGCTCGTGTTCTTCCTCGCGCCGACCGATCCGCGGATGATCTCCACGCTCGACGCGATCCGCAAGCCCATCTCGCAAGGCGGGCTCGTGTCCGACAGCCTCGTGTTCCGGTACGATTTCGAACATGTCGCGGACGGCGTCGGCGGCCAGGAGGGCACGTTCAACATCTGCACGTTCTGGCTGGTCGAGGCCATGACGCGCGCCAGCCGCGCGCGGCCCGAATATCTCGTCGAGGCGCGGCTCATTTTCGAGCGCATGCTCGGCTACGCGAATCACCTCGGCCTGTTCTCGGAACAGACCGGCCCGCGCAGCGAGGCGCTGGGGAACTTTCCGCAGGCCTTCACGCACCTGTCGCTGATCAGCGCGGCGTTCAATCTCGATCGGACGCTGGGTGCGGAGCGCGGACGGAGCTGAGCGCGTCCGGACACGGGCGCGTCGTGACAACAGGCGAGTAGAAGGGGCGATTGGACCTGGCGGGTGAAACAGGAACGGCCTCACGTCTTCCGCAGGCGTGAGGCCGTTCGTGCGTTCCGTCGCCGCGCGCGCACGCGCCGCGCGCCGGCGCTATTCGACGTTCAGCACTTTCGTGAGGAACGCGAAGATGTCCGCGGACTCTTCGATCTGCTTGCTGGTCGGCTTGCCGGCGCCGTGGCCCGCTTTCGTTTCGATGCGGATCAGCGTCGGCGCGTCGCCGGCCTGCGCGGCCTGCAGCGCCGCGGCGAATTTGAAGCTGTGCGCCGGCACGACGCGGTCGTCGTGATCGGCCGTGGTCACGAGCGTCGCCGGATAGCGCGTGCCCGGCTTGAGGTTGTGCAGCGGCGAGTACTTGATCAGCGTGTCGAAGCCGTCCTTTGTCTCCGAGCTGCCGTAGTCGGACTTCCACGCCCAGCCGATCGTGAACCGGTGGAAGCGCAGCATGTCCATCACGCCGACGGCGGGGAGCGCCGCGCCGAAGAGCTCCGGCCGCTGCGTCATGCACGCGCCGACGAGGAGCCCGCCGTTGCTGCCGCCGCGGATCGCGAGCTTCGGCGTGGACGTGTATTTTTCCTTGATCAGATATTCGGCCGCGGCAATGAAGTCATCGAAGACGTTCTGCTTGTTGTTCAAGCGGCCGCCGTCGTGCCATTCCTTGCCGTACTCGCCGCCGCCGCGCAGGTTCGCGACCGCATAGACGCCCCCCATCTCCAGCCACGCCATGTTGGCCGCGGTGAAGGTGGGCGAGAGCGAGATGTCGAAGCCGCCGTACCCGTAGAGGATCGTCGGATTCTGTCCGTTGCGCGCCAGGCCCTTCTTCGACGTGATGAACATCGGGATGCGGGTACCGTCCTTCGACGCGTAGAAGACCTGCGCCGTGTCGTACTGCGCCGGGTCGAACGCCACCTTCGGTTGACGGAACACCTGTCCGTCGCCCTTCTCCGCGTCGTACCGGTAGACCGTCGTCGGCATCGTGTACGAGTTGAAGCCGTAGAACACTTCGCTCGACTTGCGCTTCGCGGTCACACCGGTGATGCTGCCGAGCGTCGGCAGCTTGACGTCGCGCTCGAAGGTGCCGTCCGCGCGATAGATCCTGAGCAGCTCGTGCGCGTCGGAGCGCCACGTCGCGACGAACCGCGACCCGGCCATGCGGACGCTCGCCAGCACGTCGCGCGTCGGCGCTTCGGCGATCAGCGTCTTCCAGGCGGACGCGTCCGGCGCCTTGCGGTCGATGGCGACGAGGCGGCTGCGCGGCGCGTCCTTGTCGGTGAGGACGTAGAAGCGATCGGCGTCGTTGCCGACGACGAGGTAGGCGGCGTCGAACTTGTCGAGGAACGGCTCGATTGGCGCGTTGGGCTTCGTGAGGTCCTTCAGGAAGACGCGGTTCTCGGTGGCGGTGCCTTCCGTGGTGTTGATGACAACGAAGCGGCCGTCCTCGGTGACGTCCGGGTCGAAGCCCCAATCGGGCTTGTCGGGGCGCTCGTACACGAGCGTGTCGGCGCTCTGCGGCGTCCCGAGCTTGTGGAAGTACACCTTCATGTTCTTGTTGATGCCCTGCAGCTCGTCGCCGGCTTTCGGCTCCGCGAAGCGGCTGTAGAAGAAACCGCTGTTGTCCGGCAGCCAGCCCGCGCCCGAGAACTTCGACCACTTCAGGTGATCGGACAGGTCCTTGGACGTCGCGACGTCGCGGACGTGCCACTCGTTCCAGTCGGAGCCGCTGGCGGCAGTCGAGTACGCGAGGTACTTGCCGTCCTGCGACATGACCACGCTGGAGAGCGCGACGGTGCCGTCGGCCGAGAGCGTATTGGGATCGAGCAGCACGTCGGGCGCCGCGTCGAGGCGGCGGGCCTTGTAGAGGACCGACTGATTCTGCAGGCCGTTGTTCTTGGTGAAGATGTAGTAGTCGCCTTCCTTGACCGGCTGGCCGTAGCGCTCGTAGTTCCAGAGCTCCGTCAGGCGCTTGCGCAGCCGCTCGCGCGCCGGGATCTGTTCGAGGAACGCAAACGTCACCTTGTTCTGCGCCGCGACCCAGGCCGCGGTCTCGGGGCTGTTGTCGTCTTCCAGCCAGCGATAGGGATCGGCGACCTTCGTGCCGAAGTAATCATCGACCTGTTCGGTCTTGCGCGTGTCCGGATAGGACGTGCGCACCGCACTTGCGTCTGTCATGAAGAACACCGTCACACAGCCAACCAGGATCCATTGCTTCATGGCCCACCCCGGGGAATCCAGTCGTACGGAAGAAGAAGTTACCGGTGAAGAGACTTGCGGGTCCGCGTCCGACCATTGTAGCCAATGCCGAGCGTCCTCCGCGAGTGCAGATCCGTAAAAGCAACTGCAAAACCGTGTATGACGTCTTCCGCCTGCCGCCCACGGCCGCACGCGTCCGCCCGCCAATCGCACATCGCCGCGTGTGCAGCCCGCTTGCATGACACGCATCGCGGATCGCGCGGATTCCCGCGCGGCCGTCGGTCCGCGTCCGCCCGCGCGGATGGCGATGGGACGTGCGCCCGGCGGCCGCGGCGCGCCGGCGCCGCATCATCGGACGGCCGACAGGGCTGACGCGCGAGCGACAAGCTTGCGCGTGGCGTTACGGTTCTGTGATCGATCCGGGCGCGGAAAAAGGCCGGATTCTGGTGTCTTCTGGCGGATCGCCCGTCGATCGGCGCGATCCGCGCGGGCGCCGGCGGCGCGATCTCATGGCCCGCTCGTTGCACCAGGATCGCACTGACTCAGCCGTCGCCCAGCGATAGCCGTCGCTGAAATTCCCCGCATCTTGGAAAAGTGACTTGGATGTCGGGAGATGTCTCGCGGCCGTTCGCTTCCCGGACGCGCACTGAGGACGTCTCGGGCCCGGTCGATCCCGCACGCGATTCGAGCGCCGCGCGGGATCTACCGATTGTTGTTTGGTCGAACGAACACGATCCAAGGTCACTTTGCCATGAGCACGCCTGCGCAGAAACCCTCCCCATCGTCTGGCACGCCGTCGGACGGGCTCGGCTACCGGGTGCTGGGCTTTGACAAGAAAAGCGGCGATCGGCTCGAAATGTTGCGGCTGCGGCCCCAGTTCTCCAGCCTGCCGGCGTTCGAGGCCGCGCTACGCGAACAGGCGAAGCGGCTGGACGGCTTCCGCCATTCCTCGTTCGCCCGCGTGCGCCAGATCGACCGGCTCGCCAACCAGGCCGCTGGCATCGCGATTGTCTCGAATCATCTCGAAGGCCACCGGCTCGCCGACCTGTTGAACACCGCGGAACATCACCAGGTCCGCGTGGACGTCGACACGACGCTGTGCCTGCTGCGGCAGTTGATGGGATCGCTCGCCGCCCTGCACGCCACCGGCGACGTCTCGCACGGCGCGCTGACGCCGGATCGCATCCTCGTCACGCCGGACGCGCGCCTCGTGGTGACGGAATACGTCCTCGCGCCCGCGCTCGAGACGCTGCAGTGGTCGCGCGAGAAATTGTGGCAGGACGCAAAGGTGCTGCTGCCCGCGTCCGCGGAACCCGCTCGCCTCGATCACCAGAGCGATCTGATGCAGGCCGGGTTCCTGGCGTTGTCACTGCTCGTCGGCCGATCGCTGTACGGAGAACGGCAGTATCCGCTGCCGCTCGCGGACCTCGCGAAGCAGGCGAAGGAACAGTCGGTGACGGTGAACGGCACGCCGAAGCCGTTGAGCCCCGCGCTGTCCACCTGGTTGCTGCGGATGCTGCAGGTCCATCCGGACGGCGGTTTCAAGACGATGAGCGACGCGCAGGCGGCGCTGGAAATTGTCGTCGCCGATGGCTACCTGGCCGCACCGGCCGCGGTGGAGGCGTTCCTCCAGCGCTGCGCCGCCGCCGCGCCGGCCGACGGTGATGCGAAGGATAGCGCGCCCGTACCGATCACCGCGCCGCAGTCGCACCTCGCGGCCGCCGCCACGGCCGCAGCCGACAAGATTGCCGCGGAGAGAGCCAGCGCCGACAAGCCGGCCGCGCCGCGCCCCGTCGCCGCACCGCCGCCTGCGACGTCCGCCGCCGCGACGCCGTCCAGGCCGGTCGCGGCCGCCGCGCCCGCGCCACCGCGTCCGGTTGCCGTACCGCCGAAACCCGCGGCGACGCCGCAGCCCTCGTCTGCAACCCCGGTTGCCGCGAAGCCCGCCGCCGTACCGCCGCCGGCAGCAAAGCCGTCCGCACCGTCGACCGCTCCGCAGCCGCATCTGGCGGCGGCGGCCGCCGCGGCCGCGGAGAAAGCCGCGACGCCGATTACCGCCGCGAAGCCCGCAACGACGCCGCCAGTTGCCGCGAAGCCGGCCGGCGCGTCCTCGACGAGCAGCACCGGACCGACCGCGGTGCCTGCGTCGAAGCCGACGCCCGTCCCGGCACTAACGCCGGTGGCCGCGAAGGCCGATCCGAAGCCTGACGCCGTCAAGCCGGCGGCCGCGGCGGCGAGTGCGTCCGCCGCGTCAACGCCGGATCTCGTCCGCGATAGCAGCTTGTTCAGCGATCAGGAGATCGAGCAGCCGAAGAGCAGAGGCAAGGCGCTGGTCTTTGCCGTGATTGGCGTGGCGGCCCTGGCCGCGATCGGCTTCGGCGTCATGCGCTATCTCAACACCGGCGGCACGCCCGCGCAGGCGAGCCCCGATGTGGCCGCGACAAGTCAGGGCACCATCTCGATCGACGCGGCGCCGAAGCAGGCGATCGTCTTCATCGACGAGCAGCAGCGCGGAACGACGCCGCTCCGGGTCGATCTGCCGGCCGGTCCGCACACGGTCAAGCTCGAAGCGGAAGGCGGATTGACGCGCACCTTCGACGTCACGATCAACGCGGGGAAGGAAGTCTCACACCTCGTCGAGCTGACGGCCAAGACCGGATCGCTCGAAGTGCGATCCGAGCCGGCCAACGGCCGCGTCTCGCTGGACGGGAAGCACGTCGGCAATACGCCGACCACGATTCCCGATCTGCAGCCGGGCGATCACACGCTGGTCGTCGAGGGGCCGCAGAACACCGTCCGCCAGACCGTCAAGATCACGGCCGGCGTGCCGGCGTCCGTGCTCGTGCCGCTGTCCGCGACGCCCGCGGCGCCGCAGGCCGGCTGGCTCGCGGTGGCGTCCACCGATGAATTGCAGGTGCTCGAGAACGGCGAGGTGGTCGGCAGCTCGCGACAGGAGCAGATTCTCATGCAGGCCGGGTCGCATGACCTGGAGTTCACACACGAAGGATCCGGCTTCACGACAACGCGGCGCGTGACGATTGCGCCGGGCAAGGTGCAGCGTCTGACGATTGCGCTCCCGGACGGCACGTTGAGCGTCAACGCGACGCCGTGGGCCGAAGTCCTGATGGACGGCCAGAAGATCGGCGACACGCCGATCGGCAACCTGACGGTCCGCGCCGGCAGCCACGAGCTGATCTTCCGGCACCCGAAGCTCGGAGAACGGCGCCAGAGCATCGTCGTGCGTCCCGGACAGCCCACGCGCGTGACGGTGGATCTGTCCAAGTAGGAATCATCGAGAAGCGCGCCCGTACGCGCGGGCGCAGAAGCTGAAGGAAGCCCCCATGATCGGATCCACACAGCGTGCCCTCTCACCGCGGCCCGGCGGCGTTCGGTCAGCGACGCTGCCGCCGCTCATCCTCTGGCTCGTCGTGGCGGCGGTCCTGCTGTTGATGTCGCTGCCGCGGACGGCGCTCGCGCAGGAGGCGCTGGACAGCGTCCGCTCGCTGTACGCATCCGCGGCGTACGATGAAGCGCTGCGCGCGCTGCAGCCGCTGCTCGCGACCAAGACGACGCTGGCGCCCGACGCCGTGCGCGAGGTCGAAGAGTATCGCTTCCTCTGTCTCTTCGCGCTCGGCCGTCCCGCCGAAGCGCGCGACGCGATGGCCGCCGTCGTCAAGGCGGATCCGCTCTACACGCTGGACGAGAACTCCACCTCGCCGCGCATCCTCGCGTCGTTCCGCGACGTGCGCCGCGAGTTGCTGCCGGAGATCGTGGGCACCGTGTACGCGTCCGCCAAGACCGCGTACGACCGCAAGGACTTTCGTCCCGCCGAAGCGCAGTTCAAGCAGGTGATGGCGCTGCTGGACGATTCCGACATGCAAGGCCGATCGAGCGACGTGCGAACGCTGGCGAAGGGGTTCCTGGATCTGTCGACGTCCGCGATTGCCGCGGCGGAAACCGCGGCGGCCGCCCCGCCGCCGACCACGCGCCCGGGCGGCACGTCCGCACCCACCGGCACGAACACGTCAGCCAGCAACAGCCCGAGCAACGCGAGTCCGCCGGCGCCCACGCCCGCGCGTCCGACGCAGCCGGCGAACATCGTCCCGCCGATCACGTTGAAGCAGGGCGTCCCCGGCGTGCCGCCGGACCTCGCCCGCTTCGGCGCACTCCGCGAGGGCGTGCTGGAGATCCTGATCGACGAAAAGGGCATGGTGGAGTCCGCGCGGTTCACCAGCCCGATCCATCCCGTCTACGACAACATGGTGCTGAACGCCACGAAGGCGTGGCGGTACGAACCCGCGAAGGCGGACGGCCTGCCCGTGAAGTACCGCAAGGCGCTGCGGATCGTCCCGGTCACGACCGGCCGCGAACAGAACCAGCAACAGAACTAGCGCGGCGGAGCCTCAGACCCGCTGGCGTAGAAACATAAGCAGCCGCCTCGCCAGTCTTGCAGCTATCGTCCGCCTGGTGACGCGGGCACGATCGGCGCGGCGGGCGTCCATGCGGGGACGCCGTCGCCATCCGGCAGATAGTCCCGCTCCGCGCGTCGGCGCGCGCGGTAGCGGGTGAACGCGTTCCGCTCGCTTTCCAATCCCAGCCACGTCTTCCAGGACGAGCCCCGGAACGTGTGCGCGAACATCGACCCCGCGTGCCGCGCGATGAACCACGGATCGTGCGCGAGCGCGACCGGGAAGTGGCGCACCTTCATCCAGCGTTCCGCGCGCCAGCGCAGGAACTCGATCTCCTCGGCGTCCAGGTGCTTGCTTCGCACGACGGCGGTCGTCCCGTCGTACTCCTCCGGCGCGTCGCTCACGATCAGATCCTGCTCGCGGAACTCGCGCGTCATCGGCGTGCGCGGATACGGCGTCGGATGCTGGATGTACGGCCAGTCGATGTAGCGGCGCGCGAAGGCGAGGTTCGTCTCGATGGACGCACGCGTATCGTCCGGGCTGCCCACGATCAGGCCGCCGACGACGAGCATCTTGTGCGCGTGCAGCAGCTCGATGGCGCGGATCGTCGCGTTGCCGGTGCGGCGTCCGTGCTCGCGGCGGGCGTTCTTCGCGCTCGCGCGCAGGAAGGCGAGGTCCTCGTCCAGGACGTTCTCGATCCCCAGGAACACGTAGCGGAACCCGGCCTGACGCATCAGCGGCGCGAGCGTCTCGCCGTGGTTCGCGATGGCCGACGTCATCGCCTGGACGAGATAGTCGATGTCATTCAGTCCGGCCTCGACGATTGCGCGGCACAGCGCTTCGAAGCGTTTGACGTCGAGCGAGATGTTGTCGTCCACGAGGAACACGACGCGCGCGCCGCGATCGCGGGCGTCGCGGATGTCCGCGATGACGCGCGCCAGGCTGCCCGTGAAGAAATTGCGGCCGCGCATCTCGATGATCGAGCAGAAGCTGCAATCGTACGTACACCCGCGCGAGGTTTCGACGACGTCGACGGGACGGCCCATGAAGGTGTAGCCGCTCAGCACGCGCGCGGCGCGTTTCGGCGGTTTGATCTGTTCGAGCGCCGCGGCGTGGCGATCCGGTCCGTGGCGGAAGCGGTCGCCGTCGCGGGCGGACAGGCCGGGGATGCCGTCCGTGGACGCGCCCTGTTCCAGCGCGCGGATCAGGTCGCGGAAGGTGACATCGCCCTCGCCGCGCACGATGAAGTCGACGCCGGACGCGGGCGGTTCGTAGACGTCGGTGGCGAGGCTCGGGTCGTAGCCGCCGACGACGATGCGGATCGTCGGGTCGAGGGAGCGGATCAGCGCGATGACGCGGAGCGCGGTGCGGCGCTGGAAGGTCATCACCGAGAGGCCGACGACGTCCGGCCGGTGCGTGCGCACGAGGGCGGTCACCGTTTCGCGGACGCGTTGCTGCGCGAGGATGAGATCGGCGATGGCGACGTCGTGGTGCGGGTCGACATTGCCGGCGAGCGAGGCGAGCGCGCCGTTCGGCATCCGGATCGTCACCGCCGGCGTGTGCTCGAAGGAGTCCGGCATCGACAGGAGCAGGATACGCATATCGTCCTTCAGACGCGGCGGACGGGGTCAGCGCGTCCCCCTCCGCCGCTCAGGCTATGCCGTAGACATCGCCGCGCTACGGCAACCGCGTCGCCGCGGCGTTCGTGCCCGCGGCCCAGATCTGTCCGTTCGCGTTCCAGTACATGGCCCGCTCGACCATGATCGGCGCGGTGGCATTGATCTCGGCCGCGAATTCGCCGGTGATTGGCGGCGTCTGCGTGCTGCCGACCGCGATGTTGAAGCGCCGCTGCGGCTCGACGGTGTAAACCCGCGTCTGGGGCTGCCGCCCGTCACCAGGAACCGCACCGCGACGTCGACCGGCGTCGTACCCGGGTTCGCCAGCAGATGAAGGTCTGATACTCCTCCGGTCCGCCGACGCGGCCCTCGGCCAGCCCCCAGTGGGTCGCCGGCCCGGTCAATCCGAAGCTGTTATGCGCTTCATACCACTGATCCGGCGTGAACGGCCAGTACATCGCGCGCTCGACGACGACGGGCTGCGTCGACGTGACCGTGGTCGCCACGGCGCCGTTCGCGAGTGCGGCGTCCTCCTGCTCGATGTTGAGCGTGACACGGCCGCCCGCCGGCACGACACGCGTTTTCGTGATCGGTTCGCCGAATGCCGGCAGGAAGGTGATCGTTGCGTCCGCCGGTTCGCTCGATGGGTTCGCAATCAGCACGTACGTTTCAAAGAACGGGCCGGTCGCGCCTTCCGCGAGGAACCACTCGTTCGCCGGCGCGGGCGCTCCCGCGGATTCGTGGCCGCCCGTGAAGAGCGGGTTGAGCCCGAAAATACATCGCGCGCTCGGCCACCGCCGGATCGTCGAACGTCACGTCCATGCCGAACGACCGGTGCAGCAGATCGGGGATGCCGCTCCCGTCAACCGTCAGCCGCTGCCGCGGGAGGAGGTTGTACGTCCGCGTCACGGGCGTTGCCTGCTCGCGCAGGAACCGGACGGTGGCCCGGTTCGGCGTCTCCTGCGTGTTCACCAGCAGCAGATAGGTGAAGAACGTCCCCTGCGATCCTTCCGCGACGTACCACGTCCGGCTCAGGCCCTGCGCGGCCTTTTCCGTGTGCGCGCCGTACCCGCCTTCACCCAGCGCATCGTCCGTTCGACGACGATGGGGAAGCCGCTGGTGCGGACGACGGCGGCGGTTGCGGCGCCTTCGAGGCCGGGGATCTCGTCCACCTTCAGCGTGCGCCGGCCGGAGTTCGGCACCACCAGGTCGTGCGAGATGGCGACACCGTCCTGACGCAGGAAGTCGACCGTCGCCGTGGTCCCTGTACCCGGTGCCGAGAACAACAGATCCGTGTCGAAAGAACGGGCCGGTGGAGCCTTCGGCGAAGACAAACGTCTGTTCGAGCGTGTTCGCCGTCACCGGGAGGATCAGTTCGACGGTCTCACCACGCACATCGACGGCTCTGAGAAAGACGTTGCTCAGGCCCGGGAACGAAATCCGCGTCCGGCGTTGCGGCAGGATTCGCTCCTTGTATGCCGAACGAGTAGTCCCTTGCTTCAGTCGTATCACCCGTGCGTTGCACCTGGAACGACAAGGTCGTGTTCGCTTCGGTGACCGTGGTCTCGCACGGCGTCACGATCGGCGTGGTCTGCATGTCCAGGGTGAGAGACAGGATCGGCACGGACACCGGGCCGCCGAGCAGCGTGGCCTTGCCAGATACGAGATCGATGTTGTAGAGCAACGACATGCCGGCCACCGTCAACACCGCATAGCCACCAAGGCCCCGGTGGGAGATGTCGAATCCCAACACCGCGGACGTGTCCACGCCCAGCGGACCGACCCGCGTCCGGACGCTCGTGTCGGGGTCCACGCGATACAGCGCATCGTCGGTGGGGTCGATCGCCACGAGGCCGCCGATCCACGAGGCCAGTCCAGCGAGGTCGGCGCTGGGGGTGATAGCCGGCAGTCCCGTGGCGGCGCCCGTCGCCTTGTCGATCAGCAGATGCTGATCCGTGTCCGACACGACCCGCATGTGCGTGCCCCAGTCCACGATTCCGAACGCCGATCCGTTCAGTGCGGTTGGCGTCGCGCCGGGATTCAGCGGCGTCGCGGCGCCGGTCTGACGATCGATCGTGTAAAGCCGTCCGCTCGTGCCGACGCCGATCAGCGCGCCACCGATCGCGGAGACGTCGATCCCCGCGAGGTCATCGCCCGCCAGCAGGCCGGAAACCGGAATCGTCGCGATGATCGTGGTCGGGGCCGACAGACGGAACCGCACGAGCGTGTTGCCGGAGGTCAGGCCCCACGTCAGATCGGTCGGATGCTGCTGCGCGGCCGCGGGACTCACGCACGCGAGCCAGAAAAAAAGGACGGGAAGAATGGGAAGCCGAGGAACGGCGGTGAACAACATCCGCCACGAACGGTCGATCATAGGGCTCCTGACGCTTGGAGAGGGAAGACCGATGCTGACGCTCTGGCACGTCGTGACAGGCCAGCGCTGCCACACCCGGGGCAGCCCACGGTCCGGCGCCGTCATACGTTCGACGAGCCCGGGAGAGGCCTAAATCGTATGTATGTCTGCAGTTGTCACGATTGCCGAACGGGGGAGCGTGCACAGGATACTGCCAGGCGGGTGTCGGGTACAAAACAAAAAAACCCCGGACGGAAGGTCCCAAGGAGTAGGCCTTCCATCCGGGGTGGGGCAGGGCACGGAGCGCGTCCTGAACCGCGCCTGCACACGGCGTTTCGTGCTCGACCACTGTCGCGCATCTCGCCGCCCGCCTCAAGGCCTGGCGCGGCGTCGCGCGCATCTTTCAGTGATCTATCAGCGGACGTTCAGACATCTTTCAAAATATGCCGTCGACTTCCGCATCTCCACGAACGATCTCACGTCTGCGCTACGACAAAGACTCCTCAGAACCATGCATGACACGACTTGTGACGTGGTCACGCGTCGAGAGGAGTGGGAGCGCCAGGACAATCGAACACGCTGGCGCGTGAAGGAAGTGAGGGGGCGTGCCCCGGTTGCGGCGACCGGGGCACGCCAGTGCGATCGCACAGGGGGTGATTGTGCAATCGCGGAGCTTGTTCTCTTGGACGCCTGGATCCGCCTATCGGATCTGCAGGCTGCCCGCCAGCGCCGCGGTTCCAGGATTCAAGTGATC
>Ga0187894_10002617_pt1 | contig 21284 bp, 24 predicted proteins | sample GBC1701081metaG_FD_136650 | JGI IMG/M metagenome (GOLD analysis project Ga0187894, IMG submission 136650) | White microbial mat communities from a lava cave in the Kipuka Kanohina Cave System on the Island of Hawaii, USA - GBC170108-1 metaG ...
AAATGGAAGTCGCCGCGCGCCGCCGCGCCAAACGGACGCGGGTGGCTGCCGGCCGTCGCGTCGCGGTATCCTTCCAATCGAAGGCGGCTGGATTTCGACGCCGTCCTGGAGCTGCTCGATGCCGTGCAGTTGCCGCGGCCGAACCAGATGCTGCGCAAGTATCCGCACGAACTCTCCGGAGGCCAGCGCCAGCGGCTGATGATCGCGATGGCGCTGCTGCCCGGGCCGGATTTGGTGATTGCCGACGAACCTACCACGGCGCTCGACGTCACCATTCAGGCGCAGATTCTCGGCCTGATCCGCCGCCTGGCGACCGAGCGCAACGTCGCTGTGTTGCTGACGACGCATGACCTGGGTGCGGCCTATGAAATCTGCGACTCCATCAACGTCATGTATGCCGGGCAGGACGTCGAGTCCGCCCCGGTCGAGCGATTCTTTGCCGCGCCGGCCCATCCCTACACGACGAAGTTGCTGGCCAGCCTGCCGCGCGCAGACGGCACCGCCAGCGGCATTCCGGGCGAAGTGCCCGGGCTGATCACGCCGCCCGCCGGTTGCCGTTTCCACCCCCGTTGCGAGCGGGCTGCCGGGCCGTGCTGCGAAGCGCGCCCGCCCGTCGACGAGCTCGGCGCCGGACACTGGGTGCGCTGCTATCATCCGCACCGCGAAGCCACATGACGCAAGCGATCCTGAGCCTGGGTGACCTGCAGGTCCACTTCGCCGTGCGCGGCCCGTTCAACCGGCGTATCGGGTCGATCAAGGCGGTCGACGGCGTCTCGTTCGACCTGATGCCGGGCGAAGTCTTCGGGCTGGTGGGCGAATCCGGTTGCGGCAAGTCCACGCTCGGCAAGGCCATCATGGGCATTCACAAGCCGACGGCGGGCGAGATTTGGTTCGAGGGCCAGCGGATTGACCGGCTGGCACCGGCCGCCCGGCGCGCCGTGCGTCGCAGTCTGCAATACGCCTATCAGGACCCGGGGGCGTCGCTGGATCCGCGCTGGAAGATCGGGAGCTCCCTGCACGAGCCGCTGATGATCCACACGGATCTCGACACGGCGGCTCGCGCCGCGCGGATTCGCAGCATCCTGGAAGCGGTCGGGCTGCCCGACACGCATCTTGATCTCTATCCACACGAAATTTCCGGCGGCCAGCAGCGGCGCGTAGGCCTTGCGCGCATCCTCACCTTGCACCCCAAGGTCGTCATCCTGGACGAGCCGACGTCGGGTCTCGACGTGTCGGTGCAGGCGACGGTGCTCTCGCTGTTCCGCGGCCTGCGCGAGACCTTTGACCTCACCTACGTCCTGATAAGCCACGACCTCGCCGTCATACGCACAATGTGCAGCCGCGTCGCGGTGATGTATCTCGGCCGCATCGTTGAGAGCGGGCCGACCGATGCGATCTTCGATCGGCCACGGCATCCCTATACCCGCTCGCTGGTCGCGGCCATTCCCAAGATCGGCGGCGTGCGCGTGACCAGGGATTTCTGGCTGCAGGGGGAGCCGCCCGACCCGGGGAATCTTCCCTCCGGCTGCCGCTTTCGCACACGCTGCCCCAAGGTCACCGATTTGTGCGCGCGCGAGGAACCTGGTCTGTCCACACTGGCGCAGGGTTCAGTCGCATGTCATTTCCCGGACTGAAGTGGAGATGGTGGTGATGGCGGAACCGACCAGGAAATTCGAGATCGGCGTCGATATCGGCGGAACTTTCACCGACGTCGTTTTGTCGCGACGGCAAGGGGGCGATACGTCTCGTCAAGATCCGACAACACGGCGCAATCCGAGCGCTGGTGTGAAGGCTGCGATGGACTACATGCAGCGGGAATGGCGAGTGTCGCCGGACGAGATCGTCCGCTTCGTGCACAGTAGCCACCGACGCCGTGATCGAGGCGAAGGGAGCAAGGATCGGCCTTGTCACCACCGTGGGATTCAACGACGTGCTCGAGATCGGCCGCCAGATGCGGCACAAAGTGTATGACCTCGCCCTCAAGCCCGAGACGCCGGTGTTCCTGGCGCCGTGTGCGTTGCGCAAGGAGGTGGGCGAGCGCCTCACGGCCACGGGCGATGTTCTTGTCCCGTTGGACGAGAGCTCGGTCATGAACACGATCGATGAGCTGGTCGCCGACGGCGTTGAATCGGTCGCGGTCAGCTACCTGTTCTCTTTCCTCAATCCGGCGCATGAGCGGCGGACGCGCGAGATCATTGCCGATCGCCACCAAATCATGGTCTCCTTGTCCTCCGAGGTCGACCCTGCATTCCGCGAGTACGAGTACACCTGCGTGACGGCGTTCGATGCCTATATCAAGCCGGTGGTCGGACGTTATCTCGAGAGGATGGAGCAGGATCTGGCGGAGGACGGCGATCAGACGCCGCTTCAGATCATGCAGTCCCGGGGCGGCATCAGCTCCTCCACCATCGCCCGGCAGCGTCCGGTGCGGCTCTTCCTTTCGGCCTCCGCAGCCGGACCGCGGGCTCCCGCCGCGCTCATAATCGGCGAGCAGTACAGAGGCTCGTGGTCATGTTCCGCACGACGCACCCGTCGAATTCATCACGGGCGATGCGACCGAGTTCGGCCAGGACGGCCGTCCGGTCGGGTCGGGCGGTGACGTTCGAGTACGTCGCGTACAAGGCCACCGTCTTTTCCGCATCGAGGATCAGGGACCATTGACGCATGGCGTGCTCCACGATGTCGAACGCGCCTATGCGTTCCAAGGCCGCCAGGCGGGCCGCGGCATCCAGCCCGAAGGGGATGCCGCCGTCGCCCGCCGAAGGGCTGGCCGGTGCGTCCAGCAATTGCAGCGTCGCCTCGTGAAACGGATCGGGCCGGCTGTCGTCGCCGAACACGTTCCAGATCGCCGCCCACCAGCCGCCCGGCCGAAGCAGGCCGGCGATCTTCGTGAGTGCGCTGTCCTCGTCAAGCCAGTGGAAGGCGGTGGCGCTCACACCCAGGTCGAACGCCTGCTCATCGAGCGCTGCATCCTCGAAAGTGGTCACGAGCACCTTCAGCGCCCTGTCCGGGTTGTTCTTGCACAGGAACTCGGCGAGGCGGCGGTCCGGCTCCATGGCCGTCAAGGGATCGGCGCCGAGTTCAAGCAATCGCCGTGCTGCCGTACCGGTTCCCGCACCGATCTCGAACGCCGCCCCAGTCCGGCCCAAGCCGCACCGCGCGCACAGCGTGTCATAGACCCACTCCGGATATGCGGGACGCACGCGATGATTGCTGTCGGGATCCTCTCCGAACGCCTGTCGGCCGAACCACCTGCCTATCCCGGGCGCTGACATAGCGCGCACTCCACATTGTGGCTGGTCCCGCGATACATCGGCAAGATCGAGGACCGGCAGCCATGTCGGGATGCCGCCTTCCCTGATCGGTCGATCCTGCGCGAGGGGCGATTGCGGCGCGAGCAGCCGACAAGTGTCACCAAGAGGTCACGTCGGCAGCCGTCCGCCTGGGCGATATTGTCATTGTCGGCAGGCGAGCGCTACGGGCACGTCGCGCCCCGGACCCGCCATCGCAATGACAAGCCCCCCACAGCCGCGGGAAGAAGCGCCCGTCGGACAGGCGACGATGTCATGCCTTGAACTGCACGCCCCGGCGCCGAACATCCTGATCGTCGAAGACGACGGGCTGCTGCGCATGGCGGTCGCCGACTTCCTGCGCGACATGGGCCACGTGGTCGTGGAGGCGACGACGGGCGACGAGGCGGTGTCGATCCTGCAGACGGGCACCCGAGTCGACGTGGTGTTCTCGGACGTGCAGATGCCGGGCACCGTCGATGGCCTGGGCCTCGCGCGCTGGGTGCGCACGCACCGCCCCCGCGTGCCGGTCCTGCTGACGTCAGGCGTGTTCGCCAGCGCCGAGGATGGCGCCATCCCCAAGCCCTACGATATCGTCGACATCGAAGCAAGCATCCGGCGGCTGCTGGCGTGAGCGCGCGCGACGACGCCCCGGTCACGGGCAACGGTGACCGCTGAGCGAAGCCGAACGCCGTTGGGCTCATGATCTACCGGGTTATATTCCGATGGAAGCCCAGGCCGTGCCGTCGGCCCCTTTGTGGGATCGTTGGCTACCTCCGGGAATCCCCGGAATGTCCTTTTTGCCAAGCATTGGCCATGCGCGAGTTCGGCGCCTTGCCGCCGCCGATCATGGTCCAAGCTGAACGGCGTCGCGGGCGCCGGGCTCGTGGCGAACGCCCGACCGCACGGTGCGCTTGCGATGCGCCGGCGCGTGCCTGGCACCATGGGTAGCGTCCCTTCATGCGCGCGGCATGCCAGCGGCCAGCAGGCCGGCGGCGAGGCGATCCATGAAGACTTGGAGATCCACACCGCCCGGCGCCGGCCCTTCAGCCAGTTGTCGAGCAGGATGCCCGCGACTTGGCGGCCCTTCCCGGCGCCGGTGCCGTCGCCGAGAAACCAGCCGCGGCGGAAGCGCACGGCGTTCTCTGCATCCTCGGGTGCGGCCGTGACGACGTCGAAGGTCTCGTCCACGGTCCAGGCGCCGGCGAGATGGCCGGCATGAGCCTCGCCGGCGTAGATGACGCTCTCGAGCTGGGCATCGGAAAGCCGGCCGTCGGCGACCACGGCCGCGGGCAGGTGCGGCCGGTAGCCCGACCGGGGTGGTGCGACCGAGGCCATGGCCGCCGACTGCACGAGCCGTGTCGGGTGCGGCTGCGCGCCCGGGATGCGGATCGATTGCAGCGCATAGGGCTCATAGAGCGCGTCGGTGAGACGTCCGCCATGGGCCGGCGCCCAGTCGCAGGGCTCACAGGCAAGCTCGACAGCGACGGGCTCGGTGACGGCCGGAACAGGGCCAACGGCGTGGGCCCTCGCCACTGACGTGGGGCGCGCCGCTACCGGCTTGGTGCTTGTCGCAACATTCGACGCCATCGGCTTCGCCGCGATCGGCAGCCGCGGCGGGACCAGCCGCAGCACCTTGATCCCTTTGAGCGCCGGGTCTTTGACGGCAGCAGCGCTGCGACCTTGGCCAGCATCGCCAGCATCGCGGCCGGCGAACCAGCGCTGGCGCGCATCGCCGGACCGTACTTGCGTACGAACAGGACCTGGGCCGCCTCGCAGGCCTCGTACGCATCCTTCCACGCCCAGGCTCCTTCGGCGTCAACGCCACCGAACGCCGCCTCCATGGCGGCGCGCAGCAGTCGGGCATCGATGGCACGACCGCGTTCCAGGTCGGGCAGCAACCGGCCCGCGGCGCGGATCAGGGCGGCGGCGCGGTCCTGGGGTGCGATGGGCGATGCAGCAGACGGTGCGACCGCAATCGCGGCCGCAGAGGCGGTCATGAGGGTCATGGCTGGGATCCGGGAGAGCGGAAAAGGACGAGCCGGCGCGGCGCTCTCTCTTGCCTGAGCCGGCTCACCCCCTTCCCGGCTGCCTCTCCCCCTCACGCCGCCTGTGTGCCTGCGCCGGCCGCCATCACCGCCCGCACGCGCGCGGCAAGCGCTGCGACATCGTCGAGCAGCGACAGGGGTGCAAAGTGGTTGCGCCCGCCGGTATGGTCGCGGCGACCTGCGCAGGTGCGGATCAGGATGCCGGTATCGGCGCCGGTGGCCGGCTGGCTCACCTGCGCGTAGATCCATTCGTGGTGCAGCGTGATCTCGCCGGAGACGGCGATTCCACCCGGATTGGACCGCAGGTCGAATGAACCTTGCGGGAACTCAAGCGCCGTGGCGAGACACCGGAGCCGCGCGCGGGCGGCCGTGTGGAAACGACGCTTCTGCTCGGGCGCGTAGGCACAAGAAGCATACCAGTCCATGGACAGTCTCCTGAAAGCGGCAAACCCGGCGCTCCTGCGACACGTCAGGAGGCCAGGCCTTGGTTGTGCTGCGGGGGAAGATGCGGAGCGACGAACGCCGCCCCGCGGGTAAGCTCACGCCGCCCCGGTTACGTGCGGCTCGGGTGGTTTGGAGTCATCGCCGCCATCGGCGAGGAAATCCGGGAGCGAGTGCCCTTGGGTCGCGATCTCCGGCGCCGTCGGAACCGCGACGGTCGGCGTGCGCATCGGCTCGGGCAGCCAGCCGGCATCTGCCAGCAGCCGCTCGGCCTCTCGCGCCATGTCCGGCTTCTTGAGGTGGTCGATGAGTTGTGCCGAGGCCTCGCCCTTCGCCTCGCGCACGGCCTCCAGAATACGTGCCTTGGTGACGCGACCGAGATCGTCGTCGACGGTCGGCGTCCACCCCACGGCGACCACGTCGAGGCCCACGGCGCGAGCCAGACAATCGGCGTGGGCCAGTTCGTGCGCGCGCCGATCGGCCGGCTCATGCGCGGCGTTGATCGTGAGCGACGCACAATGGGCCAGCAGCACGGCCCGGTTACCGGTATCGAGCCCGGCCAGTGCCTCCCAAAGGTCGGCAGCATCCAGCGGCAGCTGCCGGGTCCAATGCGCGTGACGCGCCTCGATCGCCCGGGCCGACGTGCTGTCGTTCAGTCCCGGCGCTTGCGTGCCGAAGCTGGTGCTCCCTGCGTTGATCTCCAGGCAGGTGTCGCTGGCATAGCGGTAGAAGGTCTTGAGGCAGAGCGCATGCAGCACGGCGAGCAGGGCCGTATCGAGATCGTTCGCGAGGGCATCGCGCAGCGCCCGTACGGTGCGCCGTCAGCTCGGTGACGAGGCGATCCGGCAACGGCCTGCTGCCATCGTCCTCGTCGGTGGTCTCGACGATCTCGCTGGGCTGGCCGGCAGCATTGATCACCGTGCCCCGGCTGGCTTCCTTTGGTTCCGAGCCACCGTCAGTGTCGCCGCCGGGTTCCGTTGTGGGCTGTACCTCATCCTCGGGACGAACGAAGCCGCGCCCGACCCGCAGTTTGCCATCGCTGCCGATGCTCACGAAGGCGCCGCCGCGGGCGATGTCGGCCGGGCCGTAGACCGGCAGCCGCTGGTCGAGGGTGTCCAGGGCTGTTTCGATCTCGTCCAAGCGCTGGTCGACCTCGTCGGACAGTTCGTCGGCATCGGCATAGGTCTCCCGAAGCTGGTCGTACTCGGCCTGCAGCGTGTCCCGCCGCGCCTGCTCCTCGTCGGTCAGCGGAACCGGTTCGCCGGAAGCACGGCGCAGCCTGGCGGTGTGGCCATGTGCAAACTCGGTCGCAACCTCGACCCACTTCCAGCCCTCGGCCGCAACCGTGCGGGCTTCGGCCTGCAACTTTGCCGCCACGAGGCGGTCAAGAAGCGCGGGATCCTGGAGCCAGCCGCCATCATCGTGCTCGAAGAGGTCGCGCATAACGCTGCCGCCCGCCGCCTCGTAGGCCGCGAGCCCGACGAACCGCGCGCGCTTGTCCGACGCGCGTACGGAGCCTTCCGTCAGAAGCCTGCGGATATGATACGGCTCCCTGTTGTAGGACTGGGCCAGCGCTTGCCAGACCTGCTCCTGGCGCACTGTGTCGGTGGTCACGGTGAAGGCCATGAGCTGCTCGAGCGTGATCTCGTCCTCGGCGTAGAGCTCGAGCAGCTTGGGCGAGACGGCGGCCAGCTTCAGGCGCTGCTTCACCTGCGCCGGGCTGACGAAGAACCGTGCGGCGATCTCCTCCTCGCCCAGCCCCGCGTCGCGCAGAGCCTGGAAGGCACGGAACTGATCGAGGGGATGCAGCGGCGCGCGCTGGACGTTCTCGGCCAGTGAGTCTTCCTCGGCCAGCCCGCCGGTGCGGACGATGCACGGGATTGGTGCGTTCCTGGCCAGCCGCTTCTGCTTTACCAGAAGCTCCAGCGCCCGAAAGCGGCGGCCGCCGGCAGGCACCTCGTACATGCCGGTCTCGGCCCCGCCGGCATCATGCACCGGGCGCACGTTCAGGCTCTGAAGCAGGGTCCGCCGCGCGATGTCCTCGGCCAGCGCTTCGACCGAGATGCCGGCCTTCACGCGCCGCACGTTGGCCTGCGAGAGCACCAGCTTGTTGAAGGGGATGTCCTGAGACCGGCTCAGCGTGATCTTCGGATTGGCAGCAGCCATGTCGGTTCTCCACGACGGGCCGGCCGGGAGCCTCTCTCTCGGCCTCCAGACCCGTCACAGAGTGGGTCTCCTCACTCTTCCTCTACCGTCTGGCGCCAAAGGCCGACGGCGCCGGGTCGGTGCTGGCGCCCCGCGCACACCTTTCCGGTATTGCACGGCTCGTACGACCGGGCATTAGCGGCATGGACGGCGGTACCATCATGCTCGCACGACACCTTGGGCCAGGAGCCGATGTCGTCCGCAGGGCGCACGATCGCGGTGACGCCAATAGCAATGCCCGGTCTCATTCCGACGCAACACGGAGTCTCAGGGCGTCAAGCAAGGCTGAGCTCATCGTCGCCATGAAGCCATGCCACTCCTGGCTGGTCCGAATGGTGAACGCCGATCCCCGGGACGCGTCGAAGAGCACCGTGGCCTTGCCCAGCCGGGCCAGGCGCAACGTGTTCGCCAGTGTGCCAAGGCTCTTGCCGTCCCACAGCATCAGGCCGAAGTCAGCCGACCGTGCCATCGCCCGATCCTTTGCGCCGTAGAACTGGAAGCCGCGGGCGTGCACGGGCGGCGTGATGTGCCGGGTCGGCCAGTCGCCCAGATTGTGGCAGCATCGACGGCCGGTGCAGAAGACGGTGACCTGATGATAGTTCGAGGCCTTCATGTAGCGCTGCACGGCGGCATCGGCGCCCGGCGCGTCGCCGACGATAACGCAATGACCGCGCTCCATGATATGCTCGATCCGCCGTACCGCGTCAGCCGGGATCGCGACGATGTGTCGGGAGCCGCCGATGAAGATGGCCGATATGGCCTCGATCCTCCGATCCTTTCTGGCCACACCGCTCGTGACCTCGATGGCCATCTGAGAGGCCGCAGGCGATCGGCCCGCACCGGATGCGCGGCCTTCGCACCGAGAGAGAACTGATGTCCGCGTCAACCGCAGCGCAGCGCCAATGACGAAGCCGCACGATCCGCCGTTGCGTTTGTCGGCGCATCATCGACCGCAGGCTCGCCGGCAGGAGGCAGGAAGCCGAGGATGAAATCCGCCGCCTTGCTGGCCTGCGAGGCGGCACGAATGATGGCGCGAACATCTTCGCGCAGGACTTCAAGCCACGAGCCGATGTAGTCAGCATGGCGGACGGTCGGCACGATGCCGACCGAGGCGCGAGGGATGGCCGGTGGCGTGCCCGTTATGCCGATATCGACATAACGGCCATAATGCCGAAGCTCGGATTATGCCGTGTCTGACGTGAGAACTACCGGAGTTGGGGACGTTCGAGTGCGACGATGCGGCATAATCGAAGGGACTCTTGGAGGGCGACCTGTGGCGGCGTCAGACACAATGGTTTACGCTGAAGATATAGCGATTATGCGATGTGGCTCCGTTAGACGGGGAGATTGTCTTTCAGCCCCCCAGCGAGTATTGCTTGGGATGACGCCACAGCAGATCACAGCGGCTGTCAGCTGTTACGTCCAAATGCGGCGCGTCGTTACTGCGGTCAACGGAGGGCCCAACCCGGCGGTCAGCGTATCGCTTTCTTGTACGACGACGTGGTCCGCGACGCAGGTCTGGCAGCGGATCTGGTGGCTGTTCTTTTACTCCGGCATGAAGACTAAGTTTGCTCACCCGAGGGCACAGGCGGCCATCAAGGGCGGCTGGTTCAACAATTTTTCAGTGTTTGCGACCGCCAACACCCAGCCAGGGCATGCCGGGCATGTGAAGCAACATCAAACTTCAAAAGGAGGGCAAACCTTCAAGGCTGTCGGCGCAGATGCGCAGACGTTCTGCGCCAGAACGAATGCCTATGCGACGATGCCATACCGGACCGGTGCAAGGGTCGTACACCGTATCAACAGATTGGCGGTATTCTTCACCGCCCTAGAGGCTGCCGCTCGGCTCTCCGGTCGCTCAGTTGTTGACGAACTCGCTGGAGGCAATGCGCTCGCACAGAACGCGCTCGACATCGCATTCGCCAAACTCGAACCCGTGACCGGGCCGATTACGGCGCTGCATTGCCTCTCGGATCTCGGCTTTCCCTGCCACAAGCCCGACATCTGGATGTGCCAGATCGCGAGCTGGTGCGGTTGGACCCCTGGATACTCACCCGACGACCTCATCAAGAACCGGCGCGGCGGCTGGCTGGCGTTGCGCACCGCTTCCCAGGCTATTGCGGCCGCATCGGTAGCGACTGGCGCCGTGTCGGATCCCAATCCGCTGCGCGCCTTAGACTGGTACGTCGCGAACTACGGAATGCTCAAAAAGCCGACGACCTGCCCCTGCAGCACTCTGCTCGCAAGTGGTACCACTCCCCCTGCCTAGATGCTCACCAAACCGGCGACACTCTGCGAAGCTCGGTTAAAGTGAGCGACAGCCGACTGATGGTCAGCAACGCCACGGAGTGATCTTGCTCGACTGCCGTTATCGCTGCGGCAAGTAAGCCGGCATCCTTGGCTCCCCAACAGCGAGGAGCAAGGCCATGTCCGATTTAACAGATACACAGATTCCCAGAATACGACCCGAGACGGTCATCGCCCAATATCGCGCCGAACTGGTTCGGTTGAGCTACGTTAGAGGTTCGATCAACATTTATCTACGCTCGATCCGCAGGCTCTTTCAGCTGATGGAAGAGCACAGCGTACCACTCGCCGAACTGACACCGGATATCGCCGCTGATCTGATCGAGCAAGCGCCGTGGCGCTGCGACCGCAAGCAATATGCCCTCTTCATCGTCAGGCGTTTCGTTGACTATCTGGCGACACAGGGAATGGCGAAGCCGCCCACACCGCCGACTCCTGCGGAGCTAGCCCGCACCGCCCTTCGGCGCGACTGGGAAGATTATCTGCGTCGCCAGCGGGGATTGGCCGATAACACGATCATCCGGGCTGCGCACGTCATCGATCAGTTCCTGACATTCCGGTTCGGCGACGAGGCATTCGACTTCCACCGGATCGTACCCAACGACATCGCAGCCTTCCTTCAGCGACAGAGCGGGCACAAGATGCCGTACAGGGACAAGACCCAGCCAGCGCATCTTCGCAACTTCTTTCAATACTTGTTCAGGAAAGGGCTGACCGCAACCAATCTGGCGCTCTGCATCCCGAAGGTCGCGCAGCGCCATGCGGCCCGGCTTCCCCGCCATCTGGCGCCGGAACAAGTGGAAGCTGTTCTAGCTGCCGTGCGGAGCGATCGCCACTACGGGCGGCGCAATCACGCCATGATCCTGCTGCTCGCCCGCCTCGGCCTGCGCGCCCCGGAGGTGATCGCCATCCAGCTCGACGACATCGATTGGCGGGCCGGCGAACTGATCGTACGGGGCAAGGGGAAGCGGCATGATCGAGTGCCGATCCCACCCGACGTCGGCGAAGCGCTGGCTGACTACATCCGCCACGACCGCGTGTCCACGTCGCGCTCACTCTTCGTCAGCAGCCGCGCACCGCACGGTCCCTTCAAGAATGGGCAGGTGCTCAATGCGATCCTTAAGGATGCGTTCGCTCGCAGTGGCGTGAAGCCGCCATGCCCCTATGTCGGATCGCATGTCCTGCGCCACAGTCTCGCGACCAATCTCGTGCGCAATGGGCATCGCTAGCTGAGGTGAGCGATATGCTGCGCCACCGCTCGCGGGCTTCCACCACCCTCATCTATGCCAAGGTGGACATCGAAGGCCTCCGCTCGATCGCTCAAGCCTGGCCAAGTGCGGGAGGTGCGCAATGAATCTCCGGCAAGAACTCGATCGCTACCTGACGATCCGGCGCAGTCTGGGCTACGACTTCGGGACGACGGAGCGTGTGCTGCGCGCCTTCATCAGCTTTGCAGAAAGCCAAGATACCGACCATATCAGCACCGATCTGTTCCTGAGATGGCAGACAGTCTTTGGTCATGCGCGCCGGCAAACATGGGCGGGGCGGCTCGGCATTGTGCGGCAGTTCGCGCAATGGCTGCATGGCCTTGATCCGGCCCATGAGATCCCGCCGCAGGGTCTGATTCCGAACCGTTCTCGCCGCTCCCGGCCCTACATCTACAACGAAGAGGAGATCGGGAAGATCATCGCCGAGGCATCAGCGCTGCCCTCCGTCTACGGACTGCGAGGACTGACCTTCTCGACCCTGTTCGGCCTCATCGCGATGACGGGTCTTCGGATCAGCGAGGCCCTGGGTCTCGACGGCAATGATGTCGATCTCGACCTCGGCGTCCTGACGGTCCGACGCGGCAAGCGGCAAGGCGCGGCTCGTGCCCATTCACGATAGCATCACTGCGCGCCTTGTGGCCTATGCCCATGAGCGGGACCGGCTTTTGGGCTTCACGCCGCAATCCTTCTTTGCGACAGATCATGGCACCCCGCCGGACGATTGCAGCGCGCGCTACAACTTCGCCATCGTGTGCCAGCGCATCGGCTTGCGTCCTGCCCAGCAATATGGACGCCATGGCCGCGGTCCCCGTATCCATGATCTCCGGCGCAGCTTCGCCGCGCGCACCATTCTTGATTGGTATCGCACGGGCAAGGACCCGGCTCGGGAGATGATCAGGCTGACTACCTATCTCGGCCACACCAAGCCTGAGAATACCTATTGGTATATCGATGCGGTGTCGGAGTTGCTGGAACTGGCATCTCGTCCCGTGATGGATGGTCAGGATGGAGAGGCAGGCCGATGACAGGCTCAACCTTCCCGGCGCTGCTCCAACGCTTCTTCACTGATCGTCTTTGCACCCAGATGGAAGCAAGCGCCAACACGATCGCCAGCTACCGCGACACTTTCCGTCTGCTGCTGCATTTCGCCGGCGAGCAGACGGGCAAGGCGCCGACGAGGCTTCGGATCGAGGATCTCGGCGCCGACCTCATCGGCGACTTCCTGATGCACGTCGAGACGAACCGCCGGAACGGCGCGCGCAGCCGGAACACGAGGCTGTCGGCGATCCGGTCCTCTTTCCGCTTCGTCGCCATCAACGAGCCTGCCCATCTGCTGCACTGCCAGCAGGTTCTGGCGATGCCCGACAAGCGGCACGTGAAGCGCAGCGTGGCCTTCCTCGACCGCGACGAGATCGCGGCGCTGCTGGCCGCGCCGGACCGTTCGACATGGACCGACCGCGAGATCACGCGATCCTGCTGATCGCTCTCCAGACCGGCCTCAGGGCATCGGAACTGATCGGTCTGCGCTGCCGCGATGTCGTTCTCGGTACCGGTGCCCATATACGTTGCGATGGCAAAGGTCGAAAGGAACGCTGCACGCCGTTGCGCCGCGATACCGTCAGTCTGCTGGAACGCTGGCTCAGGGAGCGACGCGTGGCCAGCGACGATCCGCTCTTCCCGTCGATCCGGGGCGACAGGCTGAGCCGTGACGCACTCGAACATCTCGTCCGCAAGCACAGTCAGACCGCCGCGGCCTCTTGCCACTCGCTCGCCGGCAAACGGGTCAGTCCGCACATCCTCCGGCACAGCACGGCGATGGAGCTATTGCAGCATGGCGTCGACCAGACGGCGATCGCCCTCTGGTTCGGTCATGAATCCGTCGAGACCACGCAGATCTACATCCATGCCGACATGCGGATGAAGGAGAAGGCCTTGTCGCGAGTAACCGCGCCGGAGACAAAGCCAGGCCGATATCGTCCGGACGACAAGCTCCTCGCCTTCCTCGAAGCGCTCAGATTATGCCGAACACCGCATGGCTGGGGAACCGCGGTTCAACCGTCCGCTCCGGCCATGTGGCATAATCCGAGCTTCGGCATTATGCCCGAGCTCGTGCAGCGCCGTGCGGTGCCAGTTGATTGGCTCGAAATAGGCCTGGGGCGGCGGGACCCGCACGTAGTCCTGCGCCGGCACGTAGTAGGCGCGGTCGCCGCCGATGCGGAAGTCGATGCCGATCGCCTTGATCAGCATCTCTACCCTGGGTTCGATCAGGCTGGACGGCGGCGGTGGCGCGATCGCCGCGATCTCCTCCGGCAGGTCTTCGCACTGCGCGGTGTTGAAGACTGTGAAGCGTTTGAGGAACGGGATCGCCTGGGCTTTCCTCGCCAACCTCCTGGGCGCGTCGCTTCTGGTCGTCCGGGATGAAGCGGTCGGCGTAAATGACTGTTGTGCCGCGCTCGCCGTTGCGAACGTGGCCACCAAGGGCGAGCGCCTGGCGGAAGGTGAGCCAGCTCTGGCCGGGGAAGCCGTGCTCGATCACGGCGCCCCAGAGGATCAGCACATTGATCCCGGAATATTGCCGGCCAGTGGCAGCGTTCTTTGGTATGGCGAGCGGCACCTTGGCTGCCGCCGTAGCCCAGGGCTGCACCCAGGGCACGTGGCCGGCTTCGAGCTCGGCGATGATCTTGTTGGTGATGTCGTCATAGAGGTCCGTCCGGTTCGATCCGGCGTGAGCGGCATGCCTGGACATCGCGGTTCTCCGCGACGGGCGCCGGGAGCCTCTCTCCCAGCCTTCAACCCGTCACGGCGAACCGGTCCGCACTCTCGCTCTGGCGGGTCGCAGATCCACAATCTGCCACTGTCTCGCGGTGCAGAGCCTGAGAATCTGAGCTCACGAGGCGCATCATCCGCGTAAGAGCTGGAAGGCCACGAGGGGAAGGCGTCCCTGGCGGAGCTTCCGCGAAGCCGACAGCCGGCCCGCAGGGACGCGCCTGGCATTCGTCCTTAGCGCTCAATCTTGGCTCAGGCCGCTCTGTGGCGGAGCTCCACTTGGCGAAGAGGAAGACCAGTAGTCGTATGAGTTGGGCCCGACACGGACCATCCGGAGAAAATCCCAGCCGAGGCACCCTCCCCACTTCGACAGTCGAGGTAGATGATGGGCCTGACCCGCCGCGGCCGGAATGCGGAACGATCGGCTTCTGGGAGATGCGGACTGGCCCGGCGAGGACAACCCGCCCTTCTAGCGCCGATCCTCCGCTTTACTGCGAATGAGGTCACGCAGCTCTTTCTTCTCGCCGTTTGAGGGAGCATGTCTGGCAAGAAGGGAGCGTGACAGAACCGACGTCACGGGCCCTGACCGTGAGGACGCGCGACTTGATGAACTGCCGCAACCGCTCGCACGTGCAGATCAGCAGAGCTAGCCTGGAGCTGGACATCCTCAACGCCGAGGGCGGCGTAGTCCTGAAGCTCTCCGCCGAGAAAATCGTCGGCAGGCATTGCGGTGTCCTGGGCGCGACCGGCGGAGGCAAAAGCTGGACGATCGCGACCCTGCTGAACCAGATCAAGGCTGTAGGCGGCCGGGTGATCTTGTTCGACCCGACCGGTGAGTTTGCGGACGTGCCCTCGATCTCCAGGCACTACACGTTCAATCAGGCAGAGGGCGGCGCGGCGATCGTCCATTTCCCCTATCAGTCGATGACGGAGGATGACCTCTTCGCCCTCTTTCGGCCATCCGGCCAGAGCCAGGGGCCGAAACTTCGCGATGCAATCCGCAGCCCCAAGCTGATCGCGGCTGTTGGCGGCAAGCCTGTCGCTGGCGTCGCCGTTGAGAATGGGCTCGTTGTGAAACGGCAGAAGCGTCGCGCAACGTATGTGGCCGCGCTCGACGCGCACAAGCAACAGATCAACAACTCCCACCGCGCCTTCGACGTGTTCAAACCACCCGACCAGCTTCAAAACGAGTGCGTATGGTCCAGCGATAACCGGAATGACCCGGCCAACTGGGGAGACACCGACAACCTCCAGCTCGGTTATTGCGAAACCCTCGTTGCCCGAATTCGTATGCTTACGCACGCGCCGGAACTTGCCTGCCTTTTCCGCACCGACGGGACCTCGCTTGTGAAGGTGCTAACTGATTTTTTCGTCAATGAAACCGACGACCTCATCCGCATCTCGTTCCGCAATGTGCGGTTCGAGCACCATACGCGCGAGATACTCGTGAACATCATCGGGCGCTTTCTGCTCGAAAGCGCGCGCAAGGACACGTTCCGCAACAAGCCGATGATCGCAATTCTGGACCCATCAGTTCCTCGGACGGACGGTTGGCGATGAATACGCGAACGTCTACCTCGATGCCTTCGGTCTGATTGCCAAGGAGGGCCGGAAATATGGCCTCACCTGCACGCTTGCGACGCAGCGCCCACGGGACATTCCGGCGGACGTGCTGAGCCAGCTGGGGACTTTGCTTGTGCATAGGCTCGCCGTCGACAGCCGCGCCCACGACGATGCGGGCACCGCCAGGAAGCGTGATCTCGATGCGATTATCGGCAATGGCAAGCGCCGGCGGATCTGGGCTAACGATGGCAGGCACAAAGCCAACGGTTTCGCCACCAGTGCCAGCCGTGGCTCCCTCGACCTGCCGCCGCCAGTTGAACAGAAGGTTGGCATTCACACCGTGCTGGCGGGCAACCGAAGCTACGGACGATCCCGTCTCCCGCGTCTGCGCCACTAGCCGCTGCTTCTCTTCCTCTGACCATTGGCGCCGCCGCCGCGTCGCACGCTCCAACGCCTCCGTGCCTTGCAATACCGACATCAACGTTCGTGTCCGCCTCGCCCGCTAATGGACACTAACGACGTGCCCATTTCTTCCTTATTCTCTTATGCAGGCCACTTTCCGTCCAGGCGGCCTGCGCCGGATGGAAACCGATCAAGCGCGCCGAACGTTCCGAGCGTTGCCCGTACTTCTCACGCTGCAGCTTGGCGATCATCAGCTTCTGATGGGCGATCACCCGCTCATCGTCGATGCGGATCACGTTGCTCAACTCTGTGCCTTTGCTATCCTCTTCCATATGGTGGCTCCTTGTTGAACTGGCTTCGTCGGTCGTCTCGCAACGCCACCTTAACCAGAGCGGGAGCCACCGCCCTATGTGCGAAAGATTCTATACGTCATCGGTGAGCATCCTCAGACGCATCTGGCCGCCTATGCCGGCATCTTGCAGGCCGACGCCATGTACAGCTTGATCGTCAGCGCCAAGATGAATGGCGTTGATCCGCAGGCTTGGCTGGCCGACGTCCTGGCGCGCATCGCCGCTCATCCGGCTCATCGCCTCGATGACTTGCTACCGTGGAACTGGACGCCGCCCGCTTCGGTATCGGCTTCGATCGCCGCCTGATCAAAGCCCGGGCCCCTGCGGCTCACGCCAGATGGATACGCCATGACGGAATGGCTCAATCTATAGCTAAGCCATTGGTCCCTACAACGGGGTCCACTTCAGGGAGATGTGGCTTTGACATCATAATCGCCATTACCAAAGTGGTGTTTTGTTGAGGAATAGTCTTTCCTCAAAACGGCTAGGTCGGACTCCGATAAAAAGCCCGGCAGACACAAATACCCCTTAGTCTGCAAGTCTAACCACTTCAGGCGCCAATCGTTGGACGAAGTGAGCGACATCGCAGTCATGCTCAACTCCTGTTTTTCGGCTATTCGCAACGACTCCCAGGGCGCTGATGTTACTTCCCTGCCATTCATATCAAGCACATCTTGAACAACAAAATTTTCTATAGTCGCCCGACAGGCTGCCACCGTCATCGCCTCGAACAGCATGCGCAAGGGAAACTCCACGCCAAACACCTGCCGCATCCGCGCCAGCAACCGCATCGCCAGCAGAGAGTGGCCGCCTAGTTCGAAGAAGCCGTCGTGCACGCCTACTCGCTCGACGCCGAGCACCTCGCTCCAGAGCCCGCACAGAACCCCCTCGGCCGGCGTCCGGGGTGCAACGTACGCCCCCCGGATCACCGTATCGCCCTCCGGCGCCGGCAGAGAACGACGGTCCACCTTCCCGTTCGCCGTCAGCGGCAGCTCCTCCAACAGCACGTACGCCGACGGAACTATGTACTCCGAAAGCTTCTGCTTCAGTTGCGCCCGAAAGGTTGAGCTTATCCTAGCCGGATTCAACATAAGCCGGCTCTCTTTCGACAATTTGTGAAGGTAAACCCACTCTACCCTGTGAAAGATTATCGACGACGGCCCACTCTTCCGCCACTCGTATGGGATTATGCAGGGGCAGCACCACGCTTCCCGAGCGCAACCGAAGTCGTTTGGTGACCATGGCAAGCGCCGCGCTCAGAACGGACGGGTTTGGATAAGCGGCGGCAACTTCCGTAAAGTGGCGCTCGGGCGTCCACACCGCGGCAAAGTCATGCTGGTCAGCGAACTTTGCCCCTTCAATATACAGCCGATAGGTTTCCTCAGCTGACAGCTGAGCGCTTGCCGCGAAATAGAAGAGGCTGATCTCAACCCTTGCAGCAGGAAGCTCAGCCTCTTTGTCCGGCACCACGTAGGCCACCAGCCGCTTGTCGCCGGCCACGTCCTTGCGCGCTACAACCACCACATCGCGCACACCGGCATGCTCCCGCAGCGCCGTCTCGATCTCGCCAAGCTCGATGCGATAGCCCCGCACCTTCACCTGATGGTCGGCCCGACCCAGGTACTCCAAGGTACCGTCCGCACGCCACCGTACCACGTCTCCCGTCCGATACAGTCGCTCACCATCGCCGAACGGGCTCGGCACAAAACGTTCCGCCGTCAGACCCGCGCGTCCCAGATAACCCCGCGCCAGTCCAACTCCGCCTACGTAAAGCTCACCCCCAACACCAACAGGAACTGGCTCAAGCCGATCATCCAGAACGTATACTCTCGTGTTCCCTGTTGGGCGGCCGATCGTGACGGCCTGACCAGGCTGCAATCGGCACGCTGTCGACCACACCGTCGTCTCGGTCGGTCCATAATGGTTCCAGACTGCTTGCGACCGCGCCGTCAGCCCGGTCAGCAGGTCGGCCGGCAAAGCCTCGCCACCGGACAGCACCTCCACATCTTCTCCCCGCCATCCGGACTCGAGGAGCAGACGCCACGTCGACGGCGTCGCCTGGATAATGCCTGCACCTGTTCTCTGCATATAAGCCGCCAGTCGATGCCCATCCCGCGCCGTCGCTTGATCGGCAACTGCCACGCAGCCGCCAGCAAAGAGCGGCCCGTACAGTTCCAGCGCCGCAATATCGGAGGACAACTCTGTCGCGGCCAGAACCGTCTTGCCACCCTCAAAGCTTATCTCTCGCCTCATCGAGGTCAGGAGATTGATCAAGGCTTGGTGCCTGACCATCACCCCCTCGGGCTTGCCGGTCGAGCCGGAGGTGTAGAGCACATAGGCCAAGTTGCCGGGAACCGTGCCACCAGACAGTGCGTCGCTCGGATGACGACCGATCTCGGACCAGTCGGCATCCAGGCGCACCACCTCGCCCCCTGCCGACGGCAACAGCCTTTGAAGATGCTCTTGCGTCACCAGCACCCGTGCCCCGGCATCGTCGAACATGTAGGCCAGACGATCGCCCGGATAGCTCGGATCGAGCGGCAAGTACGCCCCGCCCGCCTTCAGGATCCCCAGCAGACCCACCACCATCTCCGGCGAGCGTTCGACCAGGATCCCCACGATCGTCTCTGGTCCCACACCGCGCGACCGCAGATGATGCGCCAGTTGGTTCGAGCGCTTATCAAGCTCGCCGTAGCTCAGCTCCCGGTCCTCGTAGACCACCGCCACCGCCTCGGGCGTCCGCGCCGCCTGCTCCGCAAACAACTCGTGCAGGCACTTGTCATGCGGATACGCCGCCGACGTCGCGTTCCACTCGACCAGAAGCTGATGCCGTTCCCTCGCCGGCAGCAGCGACAGTTCGGACAGGCGCTGCATCGGATCTGCGACGATGCCCTCCAGCAGTATCTGGAAGTGCCCGGCCATCCGCTCGATCGTCGACCCATCGAACAGGTCCGTCGCATATTCGAAGAAGCAGCGGAGATCTCCCTGGGCTTCGACGACTTCCAGCGACAGGTCGAGCTTCGACGTCACATGCTCGCGGTCAAACCAACTCGCCCGCAGCCCCGGCAGATCCAGTTCCTCCTGCGGCTGGTTCTGCAGCACCAGCATCACCTGGAACACCGGATGGCGGCTCAGGTCGCGCACCGGCTGCAGCACCTCCACCAGCTTCTCGAACGGCAGGTCCTGGTGCGCATACGCCCCCAACGTCGTCTCCCGCACCCGCCCCAGCAGCTCGCGAATGCTCGGGTCCCCCGACAGTTCCGTCCGCAGCGTCAGCGTGTTGACGAAGAACCCGATCAGCCCCTCCGTCTCCGGGCGCGTGCGGCCCGCTATCGCCGTGCCCACAACCACATCCTGCTGACCGCTCCAGCGCGACAGCAGAACCTGGTACGCCGCCAGCAGCACCATAAACAGCGTCGCCCTCTCGCTTCGCGCCAATGCTCCCAGCCGCCCTGCCAGCGACGCCGGCACCGTGAATGACTGTCGCGAACCACGGAAGCTCTGCGCCACTGGACGCGGGCGGTCCGTCGGCAGTTCCAGCACCGCTGGTGCTCCCGACAGCTTCTGCTTCCAATAGCTGACCTGCTTGTCTAAAACGTCCCCTTGTAGCCACTCGCGCTGCCACAACGCATAATCCGCGTACTGCACCGGCAGCGCCGGCAACGGAGACGGCCGGCCCGCCACATACGCTGCATATAAGATTCCAACCTCGCGAGCCAGCACCCCCGTCGACCAACCGTCCGACACGATGTGGTGCATCATCAACAGCACGACGTGGGCCCACACCGGATGGATACCATTCTGCAGGCCGACGCCTACGACGGGTACAACCCGCTCTATCTGGCACAGCGAAGTCCCGGTCCGGTCAAGGAAGCGGCCTGCTGGGCTCACGCGCGACGTCCGTTCTTCGCTATGGCCGATGTCGACGAGAATGCCCGTCGCAAGGCCGCCGGGAAGAAGGAGATCGCCCTGTCGCCGATCGTTATCGAGATCGTGCGCAAAATCGATACGCTGTTCGAGATCGAGCGATCCATCACGGGCAAGAGTGCCCAGGAGCGGTTGGCGGTTCGACAAACGTTGAGCCGGCCCGTGGTCGAAGCGCTCCATGTCTACATGCGAGAGCAAGCCGCCAGGCTTGCCCCAGCCCACGACCTGGTCAAGGCGTTCAACTACATGCTCAAACGCTGGGCCAGCTTCCCCCTGTTCCTCGCGGATGGCCGCGTGTGCCTGTCCAACAACGCCGCCGAGCGCAGCCTCAGAGGGATTGCCCTGGGGCGAAAGTCGTGGCTCTTCTGCGGCTCCGATCGTGGCGGTCAGCGTGCGGCGGCCATGTACAGCCTGATCGTCACCGCCAAGATGAATGGCGTTGATCCGCTAGCTTGGCTGGCCGACGTCCTGGCGCGCATCGCCAGCCAACCCGTTCACCGACTCGACGAACTGCTGCCGTGGAACTGGCGACCGCCAGCGTCGGCAATCGCCGCCTGAGCATGCACGTCAACAAGGTCCATCACGTCACGACGATCGTATCCATCCGGCGTGGGCCGCAGGCAAAGTGCTCGGTGAATTTGGGCGCCAATGCAGTTCTTCATAGCCGCCGGATAGTTAGCGGGAAGACGTTGCCTTGACGCGCGCGATGATGTCGGG
>Ga0187894_10002619_pt1 | contig 21274 bp, 22 predicted proteins | sample GBC1701081metaG_FD_136650 | JGI IMG/M metagenome (GOLD analysis project Ga0187894, IMG submission 136650) | White microbial mat communities from a lava cave in the Kipuka Kanohina Cave System on the Island of Hawaii, USA - GBC170108-1 metaG ...
AGTAGTCGCGCTGCCCGGCGGCGGTCGTGCAGGGAACGTCCGCCGCGAGCGAATAATCCACGTAGAAGCAGACAAACAGATCGAGCCGGCCGTCGGCATCGACGTCGGCGAAGGCCGCACTGCTGGCCCAGCCTTCCGCCACGATGCCACTCGCATCGGTCACATCCTCGAACGCACCACCGCCAAGATTGCGATAGAGTCGCGACCGGCCGAAATTCGTCAGGAAGAGATCGACCCGCCCATCGTTGTCAAAGTCGCCGGCAGCAACCCCCATGCCATAGCCCCCCCGCTCGATGCCGCTCCCGTCGGTCACGTCGGTAAATCGCAGCCGGTGGACCGGATCGGCGGGATCGAGATCGTTGCGAAAGAGCCGCGAACCGGACGGAGATGATGAACCGGGCGAACTCGCCGCGGCGATCCGCAAGGAGTTGCGCGCGGCGTCGGCGGCCGCGCCGCCGATCGGCCCGGACTGTACGAGAAAAACGTCCAGGTCCCCGTCGCCGTCGTAGTCGAGCAGGCCGCAGCCCGCCCCCATGATCTCCGGAAAGTACCAGCCCCCTGACGCGCCGCAGTCATGAACGAAATTCAGTCCCGTCGCCGCCGCGACATCCTCGAACCAATCCTCGGACGCGACATCGCCCGCGTGCCGCGGTTGAGTTTCTAGGAGAATCTGGCGCGTGCGCACAATCTTCCAGTCGTGATATCCGACCATGCCGACGATCCCCATCAGCGCTACCGCCGCCGACACGGACAGGAGTTGCCCGAACCCCGCAGCCTTTTTCGCATGCCGCATGCCTAATTCTTATCCGAATCACGCCGGCGATTACACTCTCCACTCGTACCCGTGAGGAAAGGCACATGGACCGCATCGCCGAACCCGAACGGATGGACCTCCCGGAGGAGGCCGAAGCCTATGCCGCGGCCGACTTCGCCGAGGTGAATCAAGCCTTCGCCCGGCGGCTGATCGAACTGGCGGGCGACCTGCCGCAAGCCCTCGCGATCGACCTGGGGAGCGGCCCGGCGGACATACCGATCCGCGTCATCCACCTGAGACCGGCGTGGCGCGTGCTCGCCCTGGACGCGGCCGAGGCGATGCTGCGAATCGCCCGAGCGCGGCTGATCCAGGAGGGTTTGACCGAGTCCGTTCGGCCGCTGCTCTGCGACGCCAAGCAACTGCCGTTGCGCGATCGCTGCGCCGACCTGGTCATGTCCAACAGCATCCTGCATCACGTGACGGACGCGGCCGCCTTCTGGAATGAAATCCGCCGCACGATCCGTCCGGGCGGTCGAATCCTGGTCCGCGACCTGCGCCGCCCCCCCACGCCGCGCGATGCCCAGCGGCTCGTCGACCAACATGCCGGCGGGGAATCACAGCTGCTGCGCGAGGAGTTTTTCCGGTCGCTGCTCTCGGCCTATGCGCCGGAGGAAGTGACGCGGCAGCTTCAAGCCGCGAAGCTGGGCATGCTGATGATCGAAGTCATCAGCGACCGTCACCTGGATGTGCATGGAACGGTCGACGTGTGAAATCGCGCCGCGCGTCGATCACTTGCTTGCGACCGAGGTCGGGATCGGCATCAACTCCGCCAATGACAACGCCTCCAGCGCGCCCGGCTCATTCTGCAACGTTCCTCGGAAGAACGCGATCATCAGGCCGGCGGTCAACCGGCGCATCCCCGCCAGATCGTCCCCGCCGCCGCAGATCGCGCGAGGCCCCTCCACCACATCGGGGTCCATCATGTCCGCGTGGCCTTGCGCCAGCGCGACCACCTGCCAGCTCGGCGATGGCGCGGCATTGAAAAACTGCACATAGTTGTCGCCGGCCGGTGCGCAATCTCCGCCCAGTTCCGTGCCGATCACGAGCGATGGCAGGTCGAACTCAAACGGACCCTCGATCAAGCGCGGCTGCCCGCCCAGCGGCCCGCCGGTTCCATCGACCGGATCGACGCCGACGATGCCGCGAACCCGCGACGGATCGCTCTTGACCAGCAGATAGCCGACCTTGCCGCCGCGTGAATGACCGGCGATGCCGACGCGGTCCGTCGCTGCAATGACGCCCGGCGCCTCGATCGCCCGGTTCAGATGCGTGCCGATCCACTCGCGCACCGCAGCCGCACGCTCCGCCTCTTCGGCAGTGGTCAGCGAGACGATGCTCTCGGGCCCCTGCTCATACATCTGCGGCACGACGACGATGAAACCGTGGCTGGCAAGCTGAGTCAGGATTTCATCGTAATATTCGTTGCTCGTCTGGAAGCCGTGCTGATACTGCACGACGGCGTAGGTGCCGGCCGACACGGGAAAGAAGAGACGCAGCGGCCGCGGCGCACCGATCGCGCAGCGCGGGAGATCGAGCATCTGCACGCTCAGCGGGCCGGTCGAGAAGGGATCGCCGGAATCGGCGTAGATAGCGCCGGCCGCCTCCGAATCATCGGTCCCTTCCTCCGCGACCTGCGGACAGGGCGGGTCCGTGTTGCATCCAGCCAGCAGGGCGCAGAATGCGATTGTGGCGCAAAGTTTCCCCTGCATGTTTAACCCCCCAGTCTTGTCAGACCAATCGGTTACTTCTTCTTCAGATCAAGCCCGTAACCCTGAGCCGCCAGGGCGGGCGCGAACTTCGCGGGGTCCTTCTGGAAGACATCCACGCACTTGGGGCAGCACAGGTAGACCGTCTCGCCGCCCGGCGCCTTCACGGAGACCTTCGGATCGATCTTGTGGTTCGAGATCGGACACTTGGTCTGGTAGGTGAACGCACCCGCGAGCTTGTCCATGTACTTGGCGGGTTCCTTCTGGAACTTCGCCGCGCACTTCTCACAGCAAAATCCGATCTTGTGCCCCTCATGCTCCACGATTGCCTTGGGGTCGACCGGGTCGCCGCTGAAGGGGCAGCTCACCTGCACCGCGGGCAGCTTGTGCAGCGCTTCCTGCTGTGCCTTCACCTGGTCGGCGTACTTGTCCGGCTTGGCGGTGTATTTCTTGATGCAGGCCGGGCAGCAGAAATAGACCCGACCTTTGTCGGTATCGGTGAAAACGTTGAAATCGATCGACTCGCCCATGATCGGGCAGTCCGGCAGTGCGGGGGCCTTGGCCTCCGCGGGCTTGTCCTCGGTCGCGCGGACTGCCGACGGAATCCAGAGCGCCGCACCGGCGATCAGCAAGAGGACCGACGCCGTCCACGATTTTCGAGATGCAAGGGTCATTTGGCTGTTCTCCGATGAGTGGTGTGAGTTGTTCGGCTATGGCAACGCATGTTAACGGAACCGTACTCACCGGACAACAGAACCTTTGGAGCACACCACCGACCAAGGCTGACCGTTTATTTCAATCGGGGCTCACTATGTCCATACAATCCTGCAATGAACTCCGTCTATCAATCGAATGAAATCGTTGTTAGATCGCCCGGCCGCTTCACTTGCGGCGAAAACCTCCCGCGCGCCCGGGCTCGACGCGCCATTCGAGTGTTTTGCATCGCCGCCGCCCTTCTCATGGCCGGTCCGGCCTGCCGGCTGGGCGGCCTCGGAGCGGCGCCGCTTCCGACCGACATCCCCACGGAGCCGGGCACCTACACGCTCGGGCTGGATCACGACGGCATGTCGCGCCACTATATCCTGCACGTTCCCGCCGGCTATGACGGTGCGACGCCGCTGCCGGTGCTCTTCATGCTGCATGGCAGTTTCGGCAGCGCGGAGGGGGCGTCGATCTACTACGGCTGGCGCGAGAAGGCGGACGCCGAGGGACTCATCGCCATCTTCCCGCAGGGGGCCGGGGAGGTGGAAACCTGGAACGCGGCGCATTGCTGCGGCTTTGCGCGGCGCCGCGGCGTGGATGACGTGGGCTTCATCGTTGCGATTCTGGACGCCGCCAGCGCGGTGCTCGCCGTCGATTCGCATCGCGTCTATGCGACCGGGATGTCCAACGGCGCGATGATGTGCCACCGGCTCGGGGCCGAGCGGCCGGACATCTTTGCGGCGATCGGTCCGGTCGCCGGAACGGTCGGCGGCGAACCGATCATCGGCGCGCCGGAAGAGCTGCCCCCCACTCCCGCGGCGCCCCTCCCGGTCATCATGTTCCACGGCACGGACGACAACTTCGTGCTCTACGGCGGCGGCCTGCCGCGGCGCGGGGCGCTGCTGGGGCGGATCGACGCGTCGGTTGCGGAGTCGGTGCAGTTCTGGGTGACGGCCGACGGCTGCGACAGCGAACCGCTCATCGAATCACTCGCCGACGGCAGCGTGGTGCGCGAGAGCTACGACTGTCCTCCCGGCGCGGAGATCATTCTCTACACGATCATCGGCGGCGGTCATGCCTGGCCGGGCGGGCAGCTTCCGCGGCCGCAGGCCGATCCCCCCACCCCGGCAATCTCCGCAACGGACACGATCTGGACCTTCTTCGCCGCGCATCCGAGGCCTTAGAGTTTCATCCTCGCTTCGACAGCCTGCCGATGGCATCGAGCAGGCGCGGATGATTCTGAAGCAGTCGCGCGTAGTCGCTTTCGCGCGCGGCGCCCTTGGCCGCCATGACTTCCGCCAGCGCCCGCCGTTCGGCGCGGCTCCATCGGCGCAGATCGGGAATCATCGCCGCCAGCACGGAAAATTCCTCGAACGCGCGGTGCTCCGCAGGCCGCCGGCGCGCATCGACCCGCACTCCCAGACGCCGCGCCACCGCCGCTGAACAGTGGCGCTGCGCCGCCGCTCGGTCCCCCCCGAAACGCCGCCCGATCCAGCGCGTCGCGGCGATCCCCAGCCGGGTGAGATCGCCGGGGTCGGCGATGCGCGGAATGTGGCCCTCCGGCTGTTCGTAGATCAGCCGCGCCGACGCCAGCCGGCGCAGCCGCGGCGCGGGAGTGCGATAGCCGGCGTCGGTGGCGATGCGGGCGCGCTCCTCGTCGGCGAGTTGACGCAGCGCCGGCTCGATCGGGCGGAAGCCCAGCCGGTGATAGAACCAGAAGGCCCCCGACTGGATCGCCTCGCGGTTGCCCGCGCCGAACTGAAACGGATCGACGAGAAACCGCCAGACGCGGAAGAGCCGGTGATAGACGCGCATCACCTGGGCGAAGATCATGGCCGACTCCCCGCCGCGGAACGTGTCGAAAATGTTCACGCCGATCTCGCACCGGCCGCCCCAGACCCAGCCGCCGCCGTAGCCGACCGGCACGCGATTGCGCGCCGCGATGAAGCCGAAAAAGCTCTCCAGCGGCAGCCGCCGCGCGGGACGCATTCCGTAGATCGCCACGTCCACGCCGCGCTCCAGCCGCACGAGCCGCACGTCGCCGGGATTGGCGTAGGCGAGCGGATCAGTCTCGCGGCCGCGAACCGCCAGCACGGCCCGCCCCATGTCGATCATCCGCAGGGCGGCGCGGCGCGGCAGCGGCGGCGCGCCAGTCATCGATTGCCGCAGCTGCGCTGGAACGTCGACCGACCGTTGCAGGCCGTCGGGGTGATACTGCAACCGCCGCGGCGGAAAGCGGCAGCGCGTGCGCGACGCAATCGAACCGTGCAATCGCCACGCGAGGTGCAGCTCCAGAGCGTCCCAGGCCTGCTCGCGGAGAAACTCGTTCTCGGTCAGCCGCTCGAACTCCCGCGCCAGCCACGCCAGCGCTGTCGAGCCGCGCCGCCTGCCTCGGGCCAGCCGCAGCCACTCCTGCGTCGAATAATCCTCATTCAGGAGGCCGTCGCGCTCGACTCTCAGGGCGAGCCGCGGCAGAAACTCATCCAGCGCGTCGCCCGCCGAACCCTCCTCCCATTCCAGTTCGACGTCGCGTCCGAACCGCGCGCTCAGCCAGGTGGAGAAGTCAATCGAGAACGCGTAGGAGGCGTCGCTGTTCGCGATGCCGCTGTTGCGAAGTCCGCGCCGCAGCCGCGGCGTTGAGCCCACGAGGGTGGCCAGTCGCCGCAGTTCCTTCTCAGCCGTGGCGCGACAGGTCTCGTCATCAGGATAGGTCGCCAGAAAAAGAAGCCATTCGTGGTAGTCGCGCAACAGGGCCGCTCGGTGCAGCGGGGCGCGGTCGGCGCGGCGCAGCAGCGCGAGTTTCGCCCGGCAGGCTGCCGGTCCGAATCGCCCGCGCGTTTCCCGTATGGCGGCCAGGAATGATGCGTCCGAAACGTGCGAGATTCGGGACACGGCGGCCTCCGGCGCTCCGCCGATGCCGCGCCGCGGCTTGCTTCGCAGCGCTGCGCCGGGGTAGTTTCTGATCGTGGCGCTCTGGTTCTTCGCCTCGGACCTGCATGGTAGCAGCGGGCGTTATGCCGCGCTGTTTGACTGCATCGAGCGCCAGCGTCCTTCCGCGGTGCTGCTCGGCGGCGACCTGCTGCCCGGCGCGCGGGAGGTGCTCGACGCCGTCGACGCGGGACCGGCGGGATTCATCTCCGGCTGGCTGGGCCCGCGTCTCCGCGCGCTGCGGGCGCGGCTCGGCCGCGACACGCCGCGTCTCCTGCTCATCCTCGGTAACGACGATCCGCGCATCCAGGAGCCGCCGCTGATGGAAGGCGCGGCCGAGGGATTGTGGGACTACGTTCATGCACGCCGCGTCGAAGTCGACGGCTTCGCGGTCTTCGGCTACGCCTATGTACCGCCAAGCCCTTTCCTGCTGAAAGACTGGGAGCGATACGACGTGGGCCGGCATGTCGATCCCGGCTGCGTCTCGCCGGAGGAAGGACTGCGCTCGGTCGCGGTCGCGCCGGACGAGTCGCGCTATTCGACCATTCACGACGATCTGGAAAAACTCTTCGGCGCGCATGATCTGTCGCAGGCGGTGCTGCTCGCGCACGGGCCGCCCTATCGCACCCATCTCGATCGAGCGGACATCGATGGCCGCTTCGTCGATCACGTCCGCGTCGATCCACATGTCGGCAGCGCAGCTTTGCGCGAGTTCATCGAATCGCGGCAACCGCGGATCACGCTGCACGGTCACATTCACGAATCGCCCCGGCTGACCGGCGACTGGCGCGATCGCATTGGGCGGACCTGGTGCTTTTCGGCGGCGCATGACGGACCGGAACTGGCGTTGGTGCGGTTCGATCCCGCCGCGCCGGAATCGGCGACGCGCACGCTGATCGAAGCCTGATCACGTGCGTCCTTGAGGCATCCTGCCCCCTGCTGGATGCCCGCTTCCGCGGGAATGACCAACCCGTCCGAGAAGGTGCGTTCGAAAACTCACGGCCCCTGAAAGGCTTCCGCGGGAACGACCCGCCTAGGCCGGCGGCTGAAATGCCGAGTGAGTCGCAACCTCCAGCCAGTGCTCCGCCTGGCTGCGCTGGTTCGCATTGGTCAGCGTGCGCAGAGATTCCGACAGGCACTTGCGCGCCGCGTCAAACCGCTGCAGATGCCGTGCGTAGATGATCCCCAGCAGCAGCATCACCTGCTCTGCGTCGGGATTGCCGGGATAGTGCTGCAGATATTTTTCATATGCCTCGGCGGCCTGCGGGTAGCGGTGCATCGTCATGAGCTGGTTGGCGATGTCGAGCTGCTGTCGCCGCGGCAGCACCTGCTGCGGATCGCGCACGATCAGTTCGAGATAGCGCTCCGCTGCGGCGGTGAAATCCTCGCGGCTCAGCCGCTCCGTGATCTCGCCGCGAAGCACCGTCGCGGGTCCGGCCGGCGTCTCTTCCGGCTCGCGGCCGGCGGCGTGGACCGGCCGGGCCACGCGGCCGTACTGCGCCCGGGCGCGCATCGAGGGGTCCTCCATCACCGTGCGGAAGGTGTGGCGCATGTACCAGCGCTTCCAGAGCGCCAGGATGTCATACTGGTCCCGCGGCAGCGCGCGCACCAGCAGCATGGCGATCGTGAAGAAGAAACCGAAGAAGTAGCCCGCCAGGTGCGCCTCGTACGCCACGCTCGTGTAGGCCGCGTCGGGGCTCTGCATGGCGAACCAGTTGTCCCACAGCACCATCTTGCCCAGGATCCAGAGCAGCGAGCCGATCTGCGTCGTGCCGAGGTAGATGAGGACCCAGTAGAAGACCGTGACTTCGCTGCGCGGAAAGAGCACGAGATAGGCGGTGGTCACTCCCGCGATCGAACCGCTCGCCCCCAGGCAGGGCGCGCTGGAGTTGACCGTCGAGAATCCCAGTCCCGCGAAGACGCCGCACGCCAAGTAGAAGAGCAGATAGGTGGCGTGCCCCATCTTGCCGTTCACGCTGTTGCCGAAGAGCCAGAGGAAGTACATGTTCCCCAGCAGGTGCATTGCGTCGCCATGCAGGAACTGATAGGTGAGGAACTGATACATCTCGGAGTGGAGCGGCCAGAGCATGAGCGGGCGCTTGATGTGCTCGCCCCAGCCGGCCACGCCGCGCCCGCCGAAGATGTCCAGCGCGACATAGACCGCGATGTTCACCCCGATCAGCGCCCAGTTGACGTAGGGGGTGCGGCGTACCGGGGAATCGGTCTGAACCGGGAAGATGAACATGCGCCGCGATTCTAGTCGCAGTCAGGCGGATGCCGCGCGGCGGCGGGATCGTGATGCGGCCTCTGGGAATCGCAGTCAATTTCGAAGGGCGTGCGGGCAGGCCTCGCGGCGCGGGGCGGCCGCCGGCAGACGGCGGTCGCGCCCCACACGCGAAGTCATGTCTGGCAGGACGATTTAGAGACCGAGACCGGCCAGGATGCCCACGATGGCACCATACATCTGGTTGACGACCTCGTTGAACGGGGCCGGAACCAGGGCGCTGATCTGATTAAAAATCGACTGCAGAAGACTCGAAAGCATTGCCAAAACCTCCAACGAACGCGAGGACGAAACTGAAATTCAGGCATCCGGGCCGCCCTGTCAGAGCGGCCGTTTCGCCGGCGTGGGGAGGGAGTGGTGCGAAGGTCCGGCATCGCGGGGTTCAAATATCCCCGTCAGGATGGTCAACTCAGTGAGGGCATGGCCTGTGCCAGCCCGAATCAGCCGCCCCACAATGGCCCTGGCGTTGAGTTACCCGCGAATTGGAGCGATGGCCTCCCGGAATTCGGACCGCCGTCTACGCAGTTTTGGCTTTCCCGTATGGGTACATTTGCCCAGATTCTGTCTGATCGCTTCCAGCCCGCCACGCCGCAGGATGGTTGAAATGGCCCCGATCTGTCGCTAAAACCGCCCATCCGCCGCCGGGAGTGATTGCGAAGGGATCGAGCGTCCGCGGGAAATGCGGGCGCGATCCAGCGGCCGGACGGACGGGACCGCATCGGGGTCGTGCATGAAGTTCTTGCTGGTGGACCGCATTCTGGCGCTGGAACCGGGTGTCCGCATCCGGACGGAAAAGGCGCTGACGCTCGCCGAGGAATATCTGGCTGACCACTTTCCGACCTTCCCGGTCATGCCAGGCGTGATGATGCTGGAGTCGCTGGTGCAGTCGGCCGCCTGGCTGATGCGATCCAGCACCGATTTCCGCTACAGCATGACGGTGCTGGCGGAAGCCAAGAACGTGACGTACAAGAGCTTCGTGGCCCCCGGACGGGTGCTCGGCATCGACGTGGACGTGGCCGAGGCGGGCGACGGACAGTGGCGGTTCAAGGGACGCGGCGCGTGCGGTCCGCAGGAAATGGTGCGGGCCCAATTTACGCTGCGGCAGTACAATCTCGCCGACCGGAATCAGGCGTGGTCTCCGGTCGACGCGGACCTGGTTCGCAAGTCGCGGGCCACGTTCGCCTTGCTGGGCGGTTTGGTCCCCGGCAAGGTCCCGGCATAGCATGTCGGACTTGTTCAACGTTCGACGCCGCCGCCCCGGTCGGCGCCTGATGGCTCCTAGAGTGGAGGTAAGCTCGAGATGCCCATGAGTCGTGACGAGGTCTTCAACAAGGTCAAGGAAGTACTCGTTGACGCGCTCGGCGTGGACGACAATGAGGTCTCCCAGAAGTCCAAGATCATGGCCGATCTGGGCGCCGAGTCCATCGACGTGCTGGACATCGCCTTCCGGCTTGAGAAGGCGTTCAACATCAAGATCCCCCGCGGCGAGCTGTTCGCCGCCGAGGACATCGTGAGCAATCCCGAGTACATCGAGTCCGGCAAGCTCACGCAGAAGGGACTCACCCGGCTCCGCGAGTCGATGCCGCACGCCGACCTGACCGAGTTCTCCAAGGACCCCGACGTCAACAAGATGACGGACCTGTTCACCGTCGACACCATCGTCAACTACGTGCAGCGCAAGCTCTCGTAGTCCGCCGCGACGCGAGAGCCGAACCGCCATGCGCTGGGTCTGGATCGACAAGTTCACGCACTTCGAGTCCGGGCGGCGGGCCGTCGCGATCAAGAACGTCTCGCTCGCCGAAGAGCACCTGCACGACCACTTTCCCGGTTATCCCGTGGTGCCGGCCAGCCTGATGATCGAAGGCATGGCGCAGACCGCCGGCATCCTCGTCGGCGAGGCACGGCAGTTCCGCGAGAAGGTGATCCTGGCCAAGGTCAAGCAGGCCCGCTTCGATCGCGAGGTACGGCCCGGCGATCAGCTCACCTACGACGCGACCATCGAGCACGTCGACGACGCGGCCGCCCACACGACCGGCGCGGTCTCCTGCAACGGCGAGTCGATCGGGCAGGTGGACATCGTCTTCTCGCACATTGATCAGAACATGTCGGGGCTGAATTTCCCCGAAGAGAACTTCGTCTTCACCGACGAGTTCAAGTCGCTGCTCCGCAGCTTCACGCTGGAACAGCCGGGCGGTGAGCCCGCGAAGCCCTGACGCGTTTCTTCCCATAATCCGCCGCCGCCGCGCCGCTCCGTCCGATACCCGTGCGCCGGTTCGCGCGCCCGCGAAAAAACCGCGCCCGCGGGGTCATCCACGCCCGTTTCCCGGCCGATGCACGTATCGTAGGTTCGAGTGGCCGCGACGCCCCGCCGCCGTCGTTTGCCGAGGGATGCCCATGTCCGCGATGCAACCGGCCGTCGGAGAGCGACGCCGCTCCCGCAGACACTCGCACTCCAGCGAGACGATTCTCTTCCGTTTCGAGAATGAGCAGGGGCGGCCGCGCCAGGCGCGCGGACGACTCGAGAACATCTCTGAAAACGGCGCGGCCATCCGCGCCGCGACCGCCCCGCCGGTCAACACCGTGGGCGAAATCTCCATCGAGTTTCAGGGGTTTCAGTTCGTCGCGGAGTCGCGGGTCGTGCGGGCCACGCCGCGCGGTTTTGCGGTCGAGTTCACGGACGTCGATGAGATGCTGCTGGATTCGATGAACGATCTTCGCGTGCCGGTGAGCGACGACGACGAATCCTGAGACGCGCGGCGTTCTATTCGTCGCCGCGGCGGCGGATCACCATCGCCAGCATGCCGGCGATCATTTCCAGCTCGACGTCGAAATGACCGAATTCGCCCAGCCGGAATGAAAACGCCACGCGCGCGTGTTCGATCAGCGCGGCCTGCGCCGGCTCCGGCGTGATGCAGCGCATCAGTCGATCCACATCCACTTCGCTGAGGTCGCGCCCGCTGAGCGGCAGCGGCCGGCCGGCCCGGAAGAATCGCGGCGGCAACCCGGCGACCATGCGCACCTCGGTCGCGTTCAAACGGAGCAGATGCTCCAGCATTCGGTCGATCTGGACTTCGGGCATACCCGACATGGTAGTCTTCACCCCTTCCGGTAGCGACGTTCGGCCGCGGGAAAAAACCGGCTCGCACTAAAGTATCGTCCAGATGACCCGGACGGCTCGCTCCGTCCGCGATCCGTCGAATACCCTTTCGTACCATTCGATTCTTACAACGGCTGTCAGCCGCCTCTTATTCGCGTCGTAAGGGTCGTTCTCGCTCCCCCAGCAGCGTGCGGGCGATCACCAATCGCTGTATCTCGCTGGCCCCTTCATAGATACGCAAGGCCCGCACTTCCCGGTAGAGCCGCTCGACCCGGCTCCCGCGCACCAGTCCGCCGCCTCCCAGGAGCTGCAGCGCCCGGCCGATGATGGCGTGGCCGTGATCGGTCGCGAAAAGTTTCGCCGTCGAGGCGGCCCGTTTGACGGCCGGATCGGCGCTCCAGCCCGGCGCGCCCAATCCACCGGTCCCGCCCGCCCCGCGCGCCTCTCCATCGACCTGCCAGGCCGCCCGCGCGACGAGCAGTTGCGCCGCGTCCAGTTCCGTCGCCATGTCGGCCAGCATGAACTGGACTCCCTGAAACTTTGCCAGCGGCCGCCCGAACTGCACGCGCTGCCGCACATGCGCCGTCGCATCATCCAGCGCCCGTCGCGCCATGCCGCAGGCCGCCGCTCCCACCGTGCAGCGGAACCGATCCAGCGTCGCCAGGGCGATCCGCAGGCCGTCGCCTTCGGAGCCGAGCCGTAGAGATTCGGGAATGCGCACATCGCGCAGCCGGACACTGCCGATCGGATGAGGCGCGATCATTTCGATGGGCTCGACACTCAATCCCGGCGCGTCACCCGGAACGATGAATGCCGTGTGGGCGCTGGAATCGCCCTCGGCGGTCCGCGCGAAGAGGACGTAGACCTCCGCCAGCCCCGCGTTGGAAATGAACGTCTTCTCGCCGGTCAGCCGGTAGACGCCTCCCTCGCGCACCGCACGCAGCGTCATTCCCGCCGGATCGCTGCCGGCTCCGGGTTCCGTCAGTGCGAAAGCGGCGATCGCACCGCGCGTGATCCGCGTCAGCCACGCGCCGCGCTGTGCCGCATCGCCGAAGATCGCGATCGGAATGCCCCCCAGCCCCTGCATCGCCAGCATCGTGTCCGCCAGCGCCGAACCGTATGCGGTGCGATCCCTCAGCAGGCAGACGGCGCGGATATCGACGGGATCTATCCAACCCAGCCAGCCGCCCTCAGCCAGGCGACGCACATAGTCGCGGGCCGTCGCGTCGGTCCGGGTTTCGTCCTGCTCGGCGAGCGGATCGAGATGGACGCGGGCGAAAGCGTCAAACCGCTCCGCCAGGCTGCGGTGACGATCCTCGAAGAAGGGCAAGCGGTGCATGGACGCCTCGCGCGGGCCGGAGCCGGCTGCTCAACGAAACTTCGGCGGGCGCTTGGCGACGGCCGCGTCGTAGGCCTCGAGAAAATCGGGATGGCACATCGCCAGGGCCTGCGCGTCGGTCTCGGCGTGCAGACCCGCCGCGAGCGGCGCGCCCATGTTCTGATTGAGCAGCGCCTTCGTCATCGCCAGACCGAATCGCGGCCCCTCCGCCAGTTCTCCGGCGACCTTGGTCACGGTCGGCATCAGGACGGCGGCCGGAACCAGCGCGTTGAGCAGACCGATGCGCTGAGCCTCGTCCGCCGGGATGATCGCACCGGTGAAGAGAAGCTCCGTCGCCTTGGTCAGTCCGACGACGCGCGGCAGCAGGTAGGTCGCGCCCATGTCCGCGCCGGCCAGCCCGACCCGCGTGAAGATGAAACCGATGCGCGCCTCGGGCACCGCGTATCGCAAATCGCTCGCCAGTGCCAGCATCGCTCCCGCGCCGACGCACGTTCCGTTGATCGCCGCGATCACCGGCTGCGGACAGGCGCGCATTGCCGCGACCGTGTCGCAGGTCAACTTGGTGAACTTTCGCAGGCCCGCCGCGTCGCGCTTGAACAGCTCGGAGATGATGTTTTCGCGGTCGCCGCCGGAACAGAAGCCGCGCCCCGACCCGGTCAGGATCACGACGCGAACCGAATCCTCGTATTCCAGCGCGCGGAACGTGTCGCGCAGCTCGGCATAAACTTCAAAGGTCAATGCGTTGAGGCAGTCGGGCCGATTCAGCGTCAGCGTGGCGACCGTGCCCTCCTGCCGGTATTCAAAGGATGCCGGCTGAATCATGTGCCGCTCGCCCCGTTCACTGCGGCGATGCCGCGAATCTCGATCATCGCGCCGGGCTCCAGCAATCCGCGCGCCTCAACCAGCGCGATGGCAGGATAGTGCGTGCCGCAGAGCGTCCGCCAGACCTTCCCAAGCTCGCGCGTGTATTTCAGATAGACCTGCTTGTCGGTGACGAACATGGTCAGTTCCGCGAGATGTTCCGGCCCGCCTCCGGCCGCCTTCACCACGGCCAGAACGTTCTTCATGGCCTGCTCGAACTGCGCGACGAAATCGTCGCCGCCGACGAGCCGGTGTTCGCTGTCCCACGCGATCTGGCCGGCAATCATCAGCAACCGCGCGCCGGGCGGACAGAGGACACCGTTGGAATAGCCGGCGGCCTTTCCGAGTTCCGGGGGATTCAATCGCGACAGTTCCGCCATGAGCGGCATGATATCGCCGGGCGAGCCGGACAGCCTGCCGGTCGTCCGCGTCAGACCGCCATCTCACCGCCGCAAACGGGGATGGCCTGCCCGTTGACGCCGCGCGCCGCGGACGAGCAGAGGTAAACGACCATCGAGGCGATCTCCTCCGCGTCGAACATGCGGCGCTGCGGACTGTGGGCGGCGAGTTCGGACCAGGCCTCGTCGCGCGAGCGGCCGGTGTGCTCGCGAATCGCCGCCAGGGTCTGTTCGGTCATGGGGGTCTCGACGTAGCCGGGACAGACGGCGTTGACGGTGATGTTCTTGCCCGCCAGTTCGACGGCCAGCGCGCGGGTCAATCCGATCAGTCCATGTTTCGCGGCGCAATAAGCGGAGATGTAGGGATAGCCCTTCAGTCCCGCGACCGAGGCGATGCTGACGATGCGACCTCGGGCGGCATTGATCATCTGCGGAACGACGGCGCGCGTGACGTGATACGCGCCGGTCAGATTCACGCCGAGCATCTCGTTCCACAATTCGGCCGAGGTCTTGGTGAAGGGAGCGCTGCGACCGCTGCCGGCGTTGTTCACCAGCAGCGAGATCGAGCCCCACTCGTCGAAGAGACGCTCGACCGCCGCGTCGACCGCCGTGCGCTGCGTGACATCGGCGACCAGCGTGACCGCCGATCCGCCCCCGTCGGCGATCTCGCGGGCGACCTGCTCCAGAAGTTCGCGGCGCCGTCCGAGCACGCCGACCCGCGCCCCGGCCGCGGAGAGCCGCAGCGCGATGGCGCGGCCGATGCCCGAGCCGCCGCCCGTCACCAGCGCCACGTCGCGGCTCAGTGATTCGTCCGAAACGGCCATGGACCCTGCCTCCGCCTATCCAGCGATCGCACGCAGCGGCTCAAGCCACATTCGCACCAGCACGCTCCAGAGCCGCTCTCCCTCCTCGGCCGTCGCGGCCGCGGGGTTGCCGAAATAGGCCTGCGCCGCTCCCATCTGCTCGAAGCGCGTCACGCCGCTGCGAAGCTGGGTGATCAATCCATGGTACGCCGCCGGCAGACCGCGAGCGATCTGCGTGCGCACCCGATCGCGGAAGCGGCTGGCCAGCATCAGCGCCGTCTCGTAGGCCCCCGCGTGGCAGTCGCCGCCGCGAAACTCCTCGCCCAGCTCCAGCGCCCAGGGCTTTCGGCAGTGATTCACGAAGAGGACGCGCGGCTTTTTCGTCGAGGAGGCGGACTCTGAGGCAAGCGACTCGAGAATGGCCACGTGTTCCGGTTCGAGATGGCTGTTCACCAGCGCGACGGCGGAGAGGCTGTGGCGGCCGAGCGAGTCGAGCAGATCGCTGAGCAGCGCCCGCTCGGTGCCGGGCTGGAGACCGAGCGTGCCCGCGAAGCCGCCCGCGCACTTCGTCACTGAAAGAAGCGAGGGCGGGAGAATGAGACAGGTCCGACGGGGCCCGACGGCATTCTCAGGTACATCGCCGCCGTCGAGCGCGGCGGAAATCCGCTCACACCACTCAATCGACAGGCAGACGTCCGTGTCGAGCGGCAGATGGGGACCATGCGCCTCGATCGCGCCGATCGGCAGCAGGCCGACGGCACGCGGATTGGAGAGGTGATCGCGCGCCTCCGTCCAGGAGAGATTCGTCAGATGGTGTGGATCGGACATGAGGAGACATTCTACGCCGCGAACTCAATAAGAAACCCTCGCCCGAACCGGACGAGGGTTGAACTCGAATTCGCCCAGCTTGCTCCGACGCGTCCGGCTACTGCTTCAGCGGCGTGGCGAAGGACCAGCAGTGGCCGAAGGGATCGGTCACCTGCCCGTAGCGGTCGCCCCAGAACATGTCCTGTGCCGGCATGGCGACCTGTGCCCCCGCCTTGGCGGCGCGGTCGATGGCGGCGTCGCAGCTCTTCACGTACTGATGGATGGTGACCGGCGTGGCGCCGATCGCCTTCGGGTTGCGAGACTTGCCGGTCGGACAGAATTCCGGGAAGTCGTCGCACACGTAAAAGGTGCTGCCGCCGATCTTCATCTCGGCGTGCATGAGCCGCTTTCCGTCGTCGTGCGGCATGCGCATGATTTCTTCCGCGCCGAATGCCTTCTTGTAAAATTCCATCGCATTGGCGGCGCCATCCACGACCAGATGCGGGACCAGTCCGGCAGGTTTATCCGACATGATTCGCTCCATATTGTTGTCCAACGCTCGCTCAGTGAAATATTATGCCGGGCGGAGCGACCTGAATCAAACCAGGAACAGATTCAGGATGAACATATCGGTTTATTGCGATCACGATTGATATGGGTGGGACGAGAGTGGAGATCGTGGAACCGGCTCTCAAGCGGGTCGTGGCACCCGCCTGCAATCAGCCCAGCTTCTTCCGCTCCACCTTGCCCCGGTCGTTGCGCGGCAGCGCGTCGAGATAGGCCACCGCGCTAGGGGCCTTGTAGCGCGCAATCCTCGACTTGGTGAACTCGATCAACTCGAAGGTGAGCTGCTCGTCGCCGCGCCGACCGTCGCGCACCACGACGAACGCCCGCGCCCGCACCAGCCCGCACGAATCCTCGTAGCCTACCACCGCGCATTCCTTCACGGCCGGATGCTGCAGCAGGCAGTTCTCGATCTCTCCCGGCGAGACGAAGATGCCGCACACCTTGAGCAGATCGTCGGCTCGCCCCTCGTAGTAGAAATAGCCCGCCTCATCCTGCCGGAACATGTCGCAGGTGTTCAGCCAGTCGCCGCGGAGCCGATCCCGGCTCTGGCAGGGGTCGCCGTGGTAGCCGGTCATCATCGAGTCGCCGCGAATCCAGAGCGTGCCGATATCACCGTGATTCACGTCGCGCCCTTCGGCATCCACGATGCGAGCCTCGTAGCCGGGCACTTCGCGGCCGAGCGAGCCGAGCCGCACGTCGCCCATGAAATTCGAAATATAGATGTGGAACATCTCGGCGCTGCCGATGCCGTCGAGCACCTCGACGCCGAATCGCTCCTTCCAGCGGCGATAGAGTTCGGCCGGCAGTTTTTCGCCCGCCGAGACCGCCAGCCGGATGCAGGAGAGATCGGCGGAGGTCGCTGCCGCGGCGCGGGCAACGTCCGGCGGACGATCCGCGCCGCCGCACTCGTCGCTCGGCTCGTCGCTGAGCATCTTGTTGATCATGGTCGGCACGGTCGTCAAAAACGTCGGACGATGCCGCGCGATGCAATCGAACATCACCTCCGGCGTCGCGTGCTCCTCGAAGAGCACCGTCGTCCCGCCGACGGCGAAGGGGAACCAGAGATTCGTGCCGGTCGCGTAGCCGAAGAAGAGCTTGGGGACCGAGAGCGTGCGGTCCGATTCGCTCAGCCGGAGCACCTGTTTGGCGTAATGCTCAGTGTTGAAGGCGAAGTCATGCTGGACGTGCATCGCGGCCTTGGGCTTGCCGGAGGTGCCGCTGGTGAAGAGCCAGACCGCGGGGTCATTCGGATGGGTCGGTGCGTTGGCGAACTCGGGCGGCTGCGCGGCGAGCGTCTCGTCCCAGGGAAGGAAACGCGCCTTGCCGACGCGGAATTCGCCCGTCTGGCGGGCGGAGGCGGCTGTGGCACTGGCTTGCGCCACGTGCACAGAAGTTGCGCGTTCGGATGATTTCGCAATGGACGCGAGCGGACGGCTCTTGCCGAGCGGCCGGCCGGAGCAGCCATCCTCCGCGACCAGCACGGCCCGCAGATATCGAAGCTGCGGCATCATCGCCGCCACCGGCTCGACCAGTTCGCCCGCCAGCACCGCCAGCGGAGCCTTGGTGTAATTGAAGTAATATTCCAGGTCGGCCGCAGGCAACCGCGGATTGACCATCGTCAGCACCGCGCCGAGCTTGTGAATGCCCATGACCGCCGCGACAAACGCCGGGCAGTCGGGCAGGATCACCAGCACGCGATCCTCCTGCCGCACCCCCGCCTCGGCCGCCGCGCCGGCAAACCGACATGCGGCGCGATAGACGTCGGCGTAGCTCCACTGAATGTCGCGGTAAATCACGGCGGGCCGATCCGCGCGCGCCGGCAGATTGTGGTCGAGGAAGTAGGAGGCGAGATTGAAGGGATTCGGAAAGTCCATCTCGACGCCGCCACCTCCCGGAGCGCCGCCATTCTAGCGAATGGGCGATTGGGTACGATGCGTCTTCATGAGCGACCGGATCGCCAGGCTGGGAGTGCTGCTCGGTTCAATGTTCCTACTGGCCGGCATTTTCGTAACCGTATTGTTGATGTTCATCCTTAACCGCTGGCCATTTCAAACCAATTCGTCCCTTGCGACCACCACCGCGATGATGATGATCATCACCATCTGGACTTGGCGCCGCTATGTACGTTGGACACTGTTGCGGCGGCTTTCCACGGCAAGTATCTGCGGCCTCGTGCTGGCGCAAAGCCTGATCATGGGCCCCTTGTTTTGGGGGAGTGGATGCGCTTCGGATTTTTTTCTTCTCGTAGGCCAGACTGAATTGTGCAATGGTATGTGGTGTTTTCTATGCGGTTTGATCTGGTGGAATGCTCAATTGATCGGCCACGGCGCGTCAGGACAGACTCGGATGAACGAGGGAGGACACCGAATGTCGCAGGGTGTAGCGAGGATCGCCGTGGGTCTGGGGCTCGTGCCGTTGCTGATTGGTGTTTTCATTCAATCGGGCACGCTTATGCAGATTGGTCTTCGCATGTCGGACGGGAGTACTCTTGCCGCAAGCGGTGAACTGTCTGCGATCATCGCGATCGGTATTTGGCTGGGTTTGTGGTCTGGGCGCGTGTCGTGGACGAGACGCAGGATGGCGATCACCGTCGCGCTGGCGGTCTCACTGCTGGCCTCACCGATCGGAATTCTGCTCGTCGAGCCGGGCAGCACCAGAGGTTGGGGGAGTGTTGCCTGGACGGCAATGTGCGTGCTGCCGTTCTTTGGACTCGCGGCCTGGTTTGCCGGGACGTCGTGGATCTGGAGGACCAGTCGGGGCGCCGCGCCGGATTCACCGGACGACTCAAGCACACTCGCCGTTGCAATGCAATGCGCAACGTGCGGTTACTCGCTCAAGGGGCTGACGACCATCCGCTGCCCCGAATGCGGCTGGAGCACGACCGTTGACGACCTGCTTCAGCGAACCCTGACACAGTTGTCGGATGCCTAGTCCGCGCGTCGGCAGAAGCGATCCTCATGCTTGGAAGCGGACAGGCTTCGGCACGGCCTTTCGCATTGAATTCGTGGCATCGGCGTCTCGCCGGTATCTTGAAACACCGGCCGCCGTCACGGGCAAGACGCCCGTGCCACAAAAAAACTCTGCCCGGATTTCATGTCCAGGTTTCACTGCGCGTCCGGCTGCATGAGCGGGACATCCTGCTCCGTCGGAGCGGAGGTCGGCATCTTGGGCCGGCCGCGCGAACCCAGCAGCAGCGGCATCAGCCGCTCCAGCGTTTCGCCGTCGATATTGTCGACATTCGCCGTGCCGCGCCGCGACGGCGTTCCCGCATGGCCGGTCTGACCGCGAACCGCCTCGCCGAACGCCGACAGCAGCCGCGCCTGCAGCGCCGTCCGCAGATTGGGATTCTTGGCCGCTTCCTCCGCCAGCGTCTGAAGCTCGGCCAGCGTCTTTTCCTCCAGCTCCGGCAGGCCGCTGAAGGCGTTCTGCAGCGCGCTCTCCATGTCGCGTGTCGATTGCTTCTTGAGCGCTTCGTTTTCCTGCTCGAGCTGCATGGCGCGCTGCTGAATCTGCTCGATCTGGTCCGCCTGCCGCTCCTTCTCCGTCCGCATGCTGAAGATGGCGATCACCGACATCAGCACGACGAAGGAGAGCGACGCGATGACCAGCTCGTTGCGATGCCGCCGCGCCAGCTTGCGCAGCAGGTACCAGGCCGTCGCCGGGCGGGCCTGGATCGGATCGCCGGAGAGAAAGCGGTCCACGTCCGATCCCAGTTCCGTCACCGACTGGTAGCGCTCCTCGCGCTTCTTGGCGAGCGCCTTCAGCACGATCGTTTCCAGTTCGTCGCTCACCTCGGCATTGAGCTTGCTCGGCCGGCGCGGATCGGCGTGCTGAATGTTGTTGAGCACCGAGGAGAGGTTGCCGCGCACGTCGTAAGGCGATTCGCCGGTCAGGATTTCGAAGAGGATCACCCCCAGCGAATAGATGTCCGACCGCATGTCGATGCCGCCCGGATCGCCCGCCACCTGTTCCGGCGACATGTAGGCCGGCGTGCCCACGAGCTGCGCGGTCATCGAGAGCATCACGTCCTGGACGCTGCCGGACTTGGCCAGCCCGAAGTCATGCACGTAGGGATGCGTCTCCGCGTCGATCAACACGTTGGAGGGCTTGAGGTCGCGATGAATCACGCCGCGCTGATGGGCGTGGCTGACGGCCTGACAGATTCGCGAAAAAATCGCCAGCCGTGCGGCGATGGAGGGTTTGCGTTCGTTGAAGAAGACATTCAGCGGCTTTCCGTGGATGTACTCCATGGCGTAGTACATCCGGCCGTCGTTCGCGCCGCTGTCGTAGATCGGAACGATATTGGGATGGCGGAGCTGCGCCGCCAGCGCCACTTCGCGCTCAAAGCGCTTGCGATTCGCTTCCGCCGCGAAAGGGCCTTCCATCAGCAGCTTGAGCGCCACGACGCGCTGCGTGGAGCGCTGCACCGCCTTGTAGACGATGCCCATGCCGCCGCGGCCGATCTCGCGCAGCACGTCATAACCCTGAATCGTCGGCAGCAGGCTGCCGCTGCCGCCCCCGGTCGGACCCTGGACCACCATCACCTTGGAGTTGGCGGCGTCGAGCGACACGGTCCCGTCGTGCGGACTGCTGGTCAGCCGCTCGACGATGCCCAGCGCGGCGAAGTGGCTCTTCAACTCGTCGGCATAATCGGGATGACGACGGATGTATTCCTCCGGGAGCACGGTGCTGCCCGAGGCGCGCAGATCGAGATATTCGTTCAGCAGCGCGCCGATGTGCTCGGCGCGCGGATCGCCCGCGGTCGTCTCTCCGTCGAGCGGCTGGTTGGGGACCTGGGCCATCCGGACCTTTCAGCCTTGCCTGTTACGCCATCGCAAAACGGGGTGTCGTGCGCCGGGGCGTCGGGGGAGCGTCGATACAGGCGGGAATCGTCATTGCCTGCCGAGTTGGCCGTCTGTTAGAATCACGCGCGTCCGTGGTGATTGTTCGGGCACCTCCGGGTTATTA
>Ga0187894_10002620_pt1 | contig 21268 bp, 20 predicted proteins | sample GBC1701081metaG_FD_136650 | JGI IMG/M metagenome (GOLD analysis project Ga0187894, IMG submission 136650) | White microbial mat communities from a lava cave in the Kipuka Kanohina Cave System on the Island of Hawaii, USA - GBC170108-1 metaG ...
AGCGCCAACCTCACGCCGGTCACGCTGGAGCTGGGCGGCAAATCGCCGGTGATCGTGACCGCCGGCTTCGACCTCGCGGAGGGCGCGCGGCGCATCATGTACGGCAAGCTGATCAATGCCGGACAGACCTGCGTCGCGCCGGACTACGCGCTGGTTCCGCGGCCGCTCGTGAACCCGTTCATCGAAGCCTGCCGCGCGGCAACCCGTGCCTACTTCCCGACCCTCGCGATCAACCCGCAGTACACGTCGATCGCCAGCGAGAAGCAGTATCGCCGGCTCGCGGGCTACGTCGACGATGCCCGCAACCACGGCGCCTCGATCCACGCACTGCACGAGGAGGCGTCCGACGTGGAGCGGAGACGACTCTCGCCGGTCGCGCTGACCGACGTGACCGACTCGATGCGGGTCATGCAGGAGGAGATCTTCGGCCCTATCCTGCCGGTAGTCGGCTACGACTCCATCGACGAGGCGATCGCCTACGTCAACGCGCGCCCACGACCGCTCGCGCTCTACTACTTCGGTGGCCGTGACGGCGTCCTGGAGACGGTGCTCGAACGCACGGTGTCGGGCGGCGTCACCGTCAACAACACCGCGCTGCACGTCGTGCAGGAGGACCTGCCGTTCGGCGGCGTGGGACCGAGCGGCATGGGCGAGTACCACGGACGTGCGGGTTTCGACCGCTTTTCGAAACTGAAGCCCGTGCTCATGGACGGCCGGTTCAGCGCCGCGTCGCTGCTGGCGCCGCCGTACGGTCGGAAATTTCGCGCAATCCTGGGACTGCTGAAGCGCTGATTCAGCCGAGCAGCGCCCGCGCGTGATGGCGCAGGTGGTCTTCCATGAACGTGGAGATGAAGTAATAGCCGTGGTCGTAGCCCGGCTGGCGCCGCAGCGTCAACGGATAACCGGAGTCCTTGCAGGCCTGCTCGAGCCGCTCCGGCAGCAGCTGCGGCTCCAGGAACTGGTCCGCCAACCCCTGGTCCACGAGCAGCGGCGGCCGCCCCGAGACCGTCGGCAGCGCGCGGATCAGCTCGCAGGCGTCGTACTGCCGCCAGCGCTCGCGGTCCGTTCCCAGGTAGCCCGTGAATGCCTTCTGTCCCCACGGACAATGCATCGGCGCAGCGATCGGCGCGAAGGCCGAAACGGACCGGTAGCGCTCCGGGTGCTTGAGGCCGATCGTCAGTGCCCCGTGACCACCCATGGAGTGGCCAAAGATGCCCTGGCGCTTCGGGTCGATCGGGAAGTTCGCTTCCACGAGCGCGGCAAGCTCGCGCGTGATGTACGAGTACATGCGGTAGTGGCGCGACCACGGCTCTTCGGTCGCGTCGAGGTAAAAGCCCGCTGCAACCCCGAAGTCCCAGGCATCACTGTCTCCGGGCAAGGGCGCACCGCGAGGGCTGGTGTCGGGCGCGACCAGGGCGAGGCCCAGCTCGGCAGCGACGCGTTGGGCGCCGGCCTTGACCATGAACGTCTCTTCGGTACAGGTGAGGCCCGCGAGGTACCAAACGACCGGCACGCGCCGCCGTTCGGCCTGCGGCGGCAGGTAGACGGCGAAGCGCATCTCGCAGGCGGTCTCGGCGGCGGCGTGGCGGTGAAAACTCACCGCCCCGCCGAACGCCGTGTGCCTGGAAAGCGTCTCAGGCGCAGCCGACATGGCTACCGGGACTCCGCGGCTGCCGGCAATCCGTCAGGCCTTCAACGTGCCCTTGGCCTTGGCGGTATGCGTGGCGATTGCGTCCATCAGCGCCGGGCTCAGGCAGTCGTAGGGTTCGAGCCCCAGCTCCTTGAGGCGCGCGCGGACGCCCGCCATCTCGTCCGGCTTGGCAGCACCGGTCTCGATGATCGAAGAAACGAAGGCCGCGAACTCCGGCGCCGCCCAGCCCTTGTCCTTCGAAAGCTCCACGTGGACGAAGTCGAAGCCGTAGAACGGGTGGTCCTTCTTCTCGATGCGCCCGTACAGGTGCACGCCGCAGGCGTTGCAGGCGTAGCGCTGGATGACCGCGCCCGGGTCCACGATCTTCAGCTTGTTGCCATTGGCCGTGACCGACAGCTTGTCGCGGCCGACGACGGCGACGACCGAGAACGCCGCCCCATCCGGCTTCCAGCACTTGCTGCAGCCGCATGCATGGTTGAAGGCGACGTCGCTCGCGAGCGTGACAGTGACGGGATTGCTCGCGCACTTGCAGCTGAGCGTCCCGCCTGCGAACCCCTTGGTCCCCGCCTTAACGCCGATGTCGACAGATGGATGAATCTTGACTGCCATGATGGGTATCCCCTCCTCCGGTTTCAGAACGTCACGACGCTGCGGATCGACTCGCCCTTGTGCATCAGGTCGAAGGCATCGTTGATCTTGGCGAGCGGCATGACATGGGTGATCAGGTCGTCGATGTTGATCTTGCCATCCATGTACCAGTCGACGATCTTCGGCACGTCCGTGCGGCCGCGCGCGCCGCCGAAGGCCGTGCCCTTCCAGACGCGGCCGGTCACGAGCTGGAACGGCCGGGTCTTGATCTCCTGGCCGGCGCCCGCGACGCCGATGATCACCGACACGCCCCAGCCGCGGTGGCAGCACTCGAGCGCCTGGCGCATCAGGTCGACGCTGCCGACGCACTCGAAACTGTAGTCCGCACCGCCGTCGGTCAAGGCCACGAGATGGGCAACGAGGTCTTCCTTGACCTCCTTCGGGTTCACGAAATGCGTCATCCCGAACTTCTCTCCGAGCGCCTTGCGCTTCGGGTTGAGGTCCACGCCGACGATCCTGTTGGCGCCCGCCATGCGCGCGCCCTGGATGACGTTGAGGCCGATGCCGCCGAGGCCGAACACCACGACGTTCGCGCCCGGCTCAACCTTGGCGGTGTTGATCACGGCGCCGATGCCAGTCGTCACACCGCAACCGATGTAGCAGACCTTCTCGAACGGCGCGTCCTCGCGGATCTTTGCAAGCGCGATCTCGGGCAGCACGGTGTAGTTCGAGAACGTGGAGCAGCCCATGTAGTGATGGACCGGCTTGCCGCCCATCGAGAAGCGGCTGGTACCATCCGGCATCACGCCCTTGCCCTGGGTCGCGCGGATCGCGGTGCACAGGTTCGTCTTGCGCGAGGTGCAGGACTTGCACTCACGGCATTCGGGCGTATAGAGCGGGATCACGTGGTCGCCCTTCCTGAGGGACCTGACGCCCGGCCCGACATCCGCGACGATGCCGGCGCCCTCGTGACCGAAGATCACCGGGAAGAGCCCCTCCGGGTCGGCGCCGGAGCGCGTAAACTCATCCGTGTGACAGACGCCCGTGGCCCGGATCTCGACCAGGACCTCGCCGGCCTTCGGGCCATCCAGGTCGACTTCGACGACTTCGAGCGGCTTGCCGGCCGCGTATGCGATTGCTGCGCGAGTCTTCATCTTCTCCAGCGCCCCTTTGTCAGGACATGTGCAGGCCGCCGTTCAGCGAAAAGTCCGCGCCGGTCGCAAAGGCTGCGTCGTCGGACGCGAGCCAGGCCACCATGGACGCGATCTCCTCCGGCGTGCCGAGCCTTCCCACCGGGATCGTGGCGACGATGGTCGCCAGCACCTCGGGCTTGACCGCACGAACCATGTCGGTGCCGATGTAGCCCGGCGAAATGGTATTGACCGTGATGCCCTTGGCCGCGACTTCCTGCGCGAGGGCCATCGTGAAACCGTGGATGCCGGCCTTGGCCGTCGAGTAGTTCGTCTGCCCGAACTGGCCCTTCTGGCCGTTGACGGACGAGATGTTGACGATTCGGCCCCAGCCGCGGTCCAGCATCCCGTCGATCACCTGCTTGGTGACGTGGAAGAGGCTGTTGAGGTTCGTGTCGATGACCTTGTGCCAGCGCTCGAAGGACATCTTGCGAAAAGTGCCGTCGGCGGTGACGCCGGCGTTGTTGACCAGAACGTCCACGGGACCGAGCTCGTTGCGTACTTTCTCGAAGGCCGCACGCGTCGATTCCCAGTCGGCGACGTTGCCCTCCGAGGCGTGGACCTCGAAGCCCTGGGACTTCATGTCCGCGATCCAACGGTCCTTGCGCTGCGAACCGGGGCCGCAGCCGGCAACCACCCGGAATCCTTCCTGGCAGAGGCGCTTGGAAATCGACGTGCCAATGCCGCCCATCCCGCCCGTCACGTAAGCGAGTCTGCCCGCCATGGTCCCCTCCCGAAGGGCGGAGTGTAACCGGTCCCTATGACAGATGCCGACCGGGTCTATACTCCGCGCGCTGACTCCGGACCAGCCAATGTCCGGTCACAGGGGGAACAAAATGAAGACGACCAAATACGGGGCCTGGGCGCTCCCGGCCTGCGCGTGCCTGCTTGCAAGTCCGTTGTCGATGGCGCAGGACAAGGCAGCGGAGCGGTACATCTACGCGACTTACAGCAATTGTGATTTTTCCAAGCAGGAGCGGGCAGACGAAATATTCGACCAGGTCGACAAGCCGATACGCGACGCGGCGATGAAGGACGGAACGATCACGTTCTACAGCCGCCTTGCACATCAGACGGGCGGACAGTGGCGCCGCGTGAACGTCCACGGCGCAAACAGCGTGCAGGCACTGCTGGATGCGCAGAAAAAGATGGGCGACCAGACCGACGCCAACGAGAAGAACAGTCGCCTCGCCGCCGAGGAAAGTGCGATCTGCCCGTCGCACGACGACTACATCTGGCGCACAGTCGCGGGAAATGTCGGCACCGCCGGGGGCGGGGGCGGAGGCGCTTCGTTCTCCACCTACTATGTCTGCGACCAGACGCGCGAGGACCAGGCCGATGCAATCGTGACGGGCATGCTTGCTCCCGTTTTCGACAAGATGGTTGCCGATGGCAAGCTGAAGTCCTGGGGCTGGCTGGAGCACATCGTCGGCGGCAGGTATCGTCGCGTCGAGACGATCAGCGCCACGGACGTCAAGTCGCTCATGGAGGCGCGCGCCGCACTCGTCGAAGCCCTGGACGGCAATCCGGCGGGCGACCTGATGACTGCAATCTGCGGGGAGCACACGGACTACATCTGGGAGATCAGGGCCCAGGCCCCGTAAGGCGGGCGAGATGGCCGCGGGATCCGGCGCGCATCGGCGGCGCACGGATCCCGTGCTCTGCCTCTTCGCCGCGCGCGCCTTCAGGGATTTCGGCGACGGGTTTGTCGCCGTCCTGCTCGCGGCCTACCTGACCGAGCTGGGACTCTCCCCATTCGACGTCGGCGTCATCGCGACGGCCGCCCTGCTCGGATCTTCGCTGACGACGCTCGCGATCGGCCTCCTGGGCCGGCCCGACGCGCAACGCTCGCTCCTGCTCGCCGCGTCGGTATTGATGGTCCTGACCGGCCTCGCCTATGCCGTGGCCGCCGACTTCACATGGCTCCTGCTCGTGGCATTCGTCGGCACGATCAATCCGTCGGCAGGAAACGTCAGCATCTTCGTACCGATGGAGCACGCGCTGCTCTCGGGCAGCGTGACGGCCGGAGGTCGTACACGCCTGTTCGCGATCTACGGCCTTGCCGGCGCCCTGGCGGCCTCGCTCGGTTCGCTGGCAGCCGCAAGCCCCGAGCTGCTCGTTTCCACCGGCCTTTCGCGGCTCGAAGCGCTGCGCGCGATGTTTCTGGTCTATGCCGCGCTCGGTATCGCGGGCGGACTTTGCTATCGCCGCATCTCGACGAACGCGGCGGCGACGCCGGAACGGCGAACATTCGCGCTCGGCCCCTCGAGGCGGATCATCCTTCGCCTTGCAGCACTCTTCAGCGTCGACGCTTTCGCCGGCGGATTTGTGGTGCAATCCTTGCTCGCGCTGTGGCTGTTCGTGAAATTCGACCTGTCGCTCGCCGCCGCCGGAGGCTTCTTCTTCGCCTCGGGCCTGCTGGCGGCGGCGTCCTATCCGGCCGCCGCCTGGCTCGCGGGCCGCATCGGACTGCTCAATACCATGGTATTCACGCACATCCCTTCGAGCCTGTGCCTGATCGGCGCTGCGCTCGCTCCCCGGCTCGACATCGCGCTCACGCTGCTGCTCGCCCGTGCCGCGCTCTCGCAAATGGACGTGCCGACGCGATCCTCCTACGTCATGGCGATCGTCACGCCCGCGGAACGCGCCGCGGCCGCCAGCGTGACTTCCGTGCCGCGCGGCCTCGCGGCGGCCGCGAGCCCGGCGCTTGCCGGTGCCTTGCTCGCGGCGGGATACTGGTCCGCGCCATTCGTGATCTGCGGCGCACTCAAGATCGCCTATGATCTCGCGCTGCTGTGGACATTTCGCGGCATCAGGCCGCCGGAAGAGGAAGTGCGCCCTTGATCGCTGACGAAATGACACTGCATGACAACGACATCGTCGTCGAAGCCTGGAACACGGTGCTGTTCGACAAGTTCCTGCGCTTCAAGCACCTGCTGGTGACGGGCCTCTCGGGTCACAGCGACGAACTGCTCTCGCGTGGCCTGTACAGGATGGGCGAGCGCGTGCTCGACGTCGGCTGTGGATTCGGGGACAGCACGATCCGAATCGCGGAGCTCGTGGGCCCCGATGGCGCCGCCGTCGGCGTCGACTGCGCGGACAACTTCGTGCTCGCCGGCGAGGCGGACGCCGCCGCGGCCGGCGCTGACAACGCCCGCTTTTTCGCCGCGGACGTGCAGGACGAAGACCTGCGCGGCCCCTACGACCACGCGTTTGCCCGCTTCGGGACCATGTTCTTCATGTCGCCGGTCGCGGCGCTGCGCAACGTGCGCCGCGCGCTGAAGCCGGGCGGCAGTTTCGCGCAGATCGTCTGGCGCCGGCGCGAGGACAATCCCTGGCTGCACGAGGCGGAGCTGCGCGTGCGCGAGATCGTCCCGGTCGTGTCGCACGAGGAGACGAGCCAGGTGCACTGCGGGCCGGGTCCGTTCTCGATGTCGGGCCCGGACATGGTCAGCGCGATGATGAAGGCGGCGGGATTCGCGCGCATCGCGTTTGAGCGATTCGACACCGACATCTGCATCGGCCGGGACCTCGCGGAGGCGGTCGAGTTCGCGATGGCGCTCGGCCCCGCCGGCGAGATCATCCGGCTGGCAGGCAGCGAGGGCGAGCGGCTCAGGCCAAGAGTGATCGAGACGCTGCGTGGAACGCTGGCCGGCTACGAGCGCGAGGACGGCATCTGGGCGCCGTCGAGCACGTGGTTCATCACCGCACGGAATCCGGGTTGATTGGTCGGAGCGGCGAGATTTGAACTCGCGACCCCTTGCACCCCATGCAAGTGCGCTACCAGGCTGCGCCACGCTCCGACGATGAAATGATAGCCGATCCGGCGGGTGCCGGGATCAGCGCCGCAGGATGCGGAGCAGCTCTTCGAGTTCGGCGCGCACCTGGCGAATGACCTGGCGGGCCTGCGTGTTGTCCTCGCGCGCCTCGTCGCCCTCGAGACGGTTGCGCGCGCCACCGATCGTGAAGCCCTCGTCGTACAGCAGGCTCCGGATCTGGCGGATGGTGATCACATCCTGCCGCTGGTAGTAGCGACGGTTGCCGCGGCGCTTGACCGGCTTGAGCTGCGGGAACTCCTGCTCCCAATAGCGCAGCACGTGCGGCTTCACGCCGCACAGGTCGCTGACCTCACCGATGGTGAAGTAGCGCTTTGCCGGGATCGCCGGCAATTCCTTGTTGTTACTTGCTTCCAGCATAGGCTTCGACGCGGGCCTTCAGCTTCTGTCCCGGACGGAACGTCACGACGCGGCGCGCGGAAATCGGGATTTCCTCGCCGGTCTTGGGATTCCTTCCCGGACGCTGGTTCTTGTCGCGCAGGTCGAAGTTGCCGAAGCCCGACAGTTTCACCTGCCCCCCAGTTGCAAGCGCCGCACGGATCTCTTCGAAGAAAAGATCGACGAGCTCCCGCGCTTCGCGCTTGTTCAGCCCGAGCTGGTTGAACAAGGCTTCGGCGATTTCCGCCTTGGTGAGTGCCATGCCAACTATTCCCGGATCCCCGCCTTCAGGTCACCCTTGACGCGCTCGATGACCGCAGCGACCACGGCATCAGCTTCCCCGTCAGTAAGGGTGCGAGAAGTTTCCTGTAAAATCAAGCCTAAAGCGATGCTTTTTCGACCGGGTTCTACCCCCTTGCCCCGATACACATCGAATACCGCCAGTTCGCGCAGCAGGCCTTTTGCGGCCAAATTAACACTTTCCCGCAGTTCGTCCAGCGTCACCGATTCGTCGACCACCACAGCCAGATCCCGGCGTATCGCAGGATACTTTGAAATCTCCGAAAATACAGGCACTTCGGAACTGAAGCTCGGGTCGATTGCCAGTTCGAACAACCATGGCGCATCGCGCAATTCGAGCTTGCGCGCCATCTCGGGCTGGAGCTGCCCGATCCAGCCGACGCGCAGATTCCGGTCGAATACGGCGGCACTGCGACCGGGGTGCAGCGCGTCGAGCTGTGCCGCGACATAACTTATTGCCGACTGCCGTCCGGTGAGCGCGAAAAGCGCCTCGACATCGGACTTGATGTCGTAGAAGTCCACGCCGCGCTTGGCTTCGCTCCACTGTTCCGGGAATGCGGGCCCGGTAAGCAGGCCCGCGATCGCCTGGCTCTCGATGACACAACCTTCTTCGATCGCGAAGCGCGTGCCTACCTCGAACAGGCGCACGCGATCCTGCTGCCGGCGCAGGTTGAAACGCAGCGCCTCGACGAGGCCGGGCCACAGCGACACGCGCATCTCACTGAGCTCCGCGGATAGCGGATTCTCGAGTGCGAGCGCCGCCTGCTTCGGGAACAGCAGCCGCTGCAGCCGCGGATCCACGAAACTGTAGGTGATCGCCTCCTGGTAACCGCGGTCGACCAGCATCTGCCGGAGCCGCTCGCGTGTCACCGCGCGCTCGGTCACCGGCTGCGGGCGCTGCGGCATGCTCGAGTCGCTGCGCGGGATGTTGTCGAAGCCGTGGATCCGGCCGACTTCCTCGATCAGGTCCTGCTCGATCGTCACGTCGAAGCGGTGGCTCGGCGGGATCACGCCGAGCATGTCGCCGGCACCGGCAACCTGCATGCCAAGGCGGCGCAGGATGTCCTCGATCTCGGTGCGCGGGATCTGCACGCCGAGCAGGCTCGCCACGCGCTCCGGGCGCAGCGTCACGCTCGGGCGCCGAGGCTGGTGCGCGTCGTCCTGGGTCAGCACGGCAGGCCCCGGCCTTCCGCCCGCGATCTCGATGAGCAGCTGCGTCGCGCGCTCGATCGCCCGTTCCTGACCGCGCGGGTCCACGCCGCGCTCGAAACGCTGCGCAGCATCGGTGACGAGCCCGAAGCGCCGCGCGACGCCGGCAACCGTGTCCGGCGGGAAAAACGCTCCCTCGAGGAACACGTCGGCGGTATCCGCTGCAATGCCGCTCGCCTCCCCGCCCATGACGCCCGCGAGGCCGACCGGGCCGCGCCCGTCGGCGATGACCAGCGTATCGGCGTCGAGCGCGAGTTCACGCCCGTCGAGGAGCCTCAGGCGCTCGCCCGGGCGAGCGGTGCGTACCTCGATGTGCGACTGCAGCCGCCGCAGGTCGTACGCGTGCAGCGGCTGCCCGAGCTCCAGCATCACGTAGTTCGTCACGTCCACGATCGGCCGGATCGGCCGGAGACCTGCGCGGCGCAGGCGCTCGCGCATCCACAGCGGCGTACGGGCCGCCGGGTTAACGCCCTGCAGCACGCGGCCCGCGAAGCGCGGGCAGGCGGCCGGCGCCTCGAGACGGACGGCAAACTTCTCGCGCGTCGCCGGCGGCACGGGATCGAGCGCGGGCGGCGTCAACTTGCGCGCGGCAATCGCCGCCACCTCGCGCGCGACGCCGAGCACCGACAGCACGTCGCCGCGGTTCGGCGTGACGTCGAGCGTCAGGATCGTGTCGTCGAGCCGGAGCGCTTCCCGCAGCGGCGTGCCGGTCACCAGCTCGTCCGGCAGCTCGAGGATGCCCTCGTGCTCGTCGGAGAGGCCCAGCTCGCGCGCCGAGCACAGCATGCCGGCCGATTCGACGCCGCGCAGGCGGGTGCGGCGGATCGCGTCGCCGGCCGCAAGGCGCGCGCCTTCCAGCGCGAGTGGCGACTTCATGCCTGCGCGCACGTTCGGCGCGCCGCAGACGACCTGCAGGATGCCCGGCCCGCCGCTCGCGACCTGGCACACCGTCAGTTTGTCGGCATCCGGGTGCCGCTCGACGGATAGGACCTCACCGACCACGACGCCCTGGAAGTCGCCGGCGGCCGGCTCGACCGCCTCGACTTCGAGGCCAGCCATGGTCAGGCGCGCCGCAAGCGTCGCCGGGTCCATGCCGGCGTCCACCCAGTCGCTGAGCCACGCGAAGCTGATGCGCATGGCCGCCTAGCCCCGGTTGAACTGCGCGAGGAAGCGCAGGTCGTTCTCGAAGAAGAGTCGCAGGTCGTTGACCGCGTAGCGCAGCATCGCAAGGCGCTCGATGCCCATGCCGAACGCATAGCCCTGCCAGCGCGTCGCGTCGACGCCGCAGGCAATGAGCACGTTCGGGTGGACCATGCCGCAGCCGAGGATCTCGAGCCATCCGGACTGCTTGCAGATGCGGCAGCCTGCGCCGTCGCACAGCACGCACTGGATGTCGACCTCTGCGGACGGCTCGGTGAACGGAAAATAGGACGGCCGGAAGCGCAGGCCCCGCGGTTTCTCGAAGAACTGTTCCGCGAAGCCGGCAAGCACGCCCTTGAGGTTCGCGAGGCTTACGTCCGCGTCGAGTACGAGGCCCTCGACCTGGTGGAACATCGGCGTGTGCGTCACGTCCGAGTCGCGCCGGTACACGGGGCCGGGCGCGATGACGCGGATCGGGACGCCCTGGAGTTTCATCGCGCGAATCTGGACCGGCGAGGTGTGAGTGCGCAGCAGCCGTCCGTCGCCGAAGTAAAAGGTGTCGTGCATCGCCCGCGCCGGGTGGTTCGCGGGGATGTTGAGCGCCTCGAAATTATGGAAGTCGTCCTCGACCTCCGGGCCTTCCGCGATGCTGAAGCCCGCGCGGCGGAAGATCGCCTCGATGCGCAGGCGCGTGCGTGTCACCGGGTGCAGTCCGCCGACCGACTGCCCGCGTCCAGGCAGAGTGACGTCGATCGCCGCGCTCGCGAGCTCGCGCCCGAGCGCGGCCGACTCGAGTTCCGTGCGGCGCGCCTCGATCGCCGCGCCGACCTGTTCCTTGGCGCGGTTGATGTCGGCCCCGGCGCTCCTGCGTTCGGCGGCCGGCAGCTTGCCGAGCCCCTTGAGGAGCTCGGTGACGCTGCCCTTCTTCCCGAGCACGGCGACGCGCACGGCTTCGAGCGCGGCGAGGTCCGCGCTCGAGTTGATTTCGGTCAGCGTGCGCGCAACCAGCGAATCCAGGTCCTTCACCCGACCCCCTGCGCAGCCGGGCTACTTCGCGGCCAGTGCGGCCTTCGCTTTCTCCGCAACCGCGCCGAACGCGGCAATGTCGTGCACCGCGAGATCAGCAAGCGCCTTGCGGTCGATCTCGATGCCGGAGGCCTGGAGGCCCGCGATGAACCGGCTGTACGAGAGGCCGAAGCCACGCGCCGCCGCGTTGATGCGCTGGATCCAGAGCGCGCGGTAATCGCGCTTCTTGAGGCGCCGGCCCACGTACGCGTACTGGCCGGCCTTGATGACCGCCTGCTTGGCGACGCGGTAGACCTTGCGCCGGGCGTTGTAGTAGCCCTTCGCCTTCTTCAGCACTTTCTTGTGGCGGCGCCCCGCGACGACACCACGCTTTACTCTTGCCATGTCTATTTATCCATATTCAAGAAGATGCGAATCAGACGTGCGGCAGCAGACGCACGAGCCGACCGACGTCGGTCTCGTGGACCATCGTCGAGCCGCGCAACTGGCGCTTACGCTTCTTCGTCATCTTGGTGAGGATATGGCGGCGATTCGCCTGGCCGCGCTTGAAGCCCTTCGCAGTCTTGCGAAAACGCTTCGCCGCAGCCCGGTTGGTCTTCAACTTGGGCATCTTTCGTCTCCTGTTATGACCTCTTCACACCGCTCGCGCGGGCTGGAGGCGTATCGGCGGTTGCCCGCCGGTCACTTCTTCTTCGGAGATATCACCATCGTGATCTGGCGCCCCTCCATCGCGGCATGCTGCTCGATCGCGCCGAAATCGGCGAGATCGACCACCAGCCTGTCGAGGAGCCTGCGCCCGACCTCGGTGTGGGCCATCTCCCGGCCGCGGAACCGCATGGTTACCTTGGCCTTGTCGCCTGCCGTCAGGAACTTGATCAGATTACGCAGCTTGACCTGGTAATCCGCCGTTTCCGTACCCGGCCGGAACTTCACTTCCTTGAGCTGGATCTGCTTCTGTTTGCGCTTGGCCGAATGAGCCTTCTTGTTCTGCTCGAACAGGTACTTCCCGAAGTCCATGATCCGGCAGACAGGGGGCTCAGCAGTCGGCGAAACCTCCACGAGATCCAGCTCCTCAGCGACAGCCTTCGCCAGGGCCTCGCTGCGGCTCAAGACACCGACCTGACTGCCGTCGGCGCCTATCACGCGTAATTGCGGTGCAAGGATCTCCTCATTGCGCCTTACGCGTTTCGTTGTCGAAATATTCAGCCCTCCAATGAACCAAGGCCGCGGCTCGCCACATCACGGGCGATCCGAGCGGCCACCTCTTCCAGGGGCATGGCACCCAGATCCTTCCCGGAGCGCGTGCGCACGGCCAACTGCCTGGACTCGACTTCCCGATCGCCTGCGACTAGCAGGTACGGGACACGCTTCAGCGTGTGCTCGCGGATTTTATAGCCCACCTTTTCGTTCCGCAAGTCGAATTCAACCCGAAGCCCCTGATTTTTAAGGAATTCGGCGGTGTCGCGCGCGAAATTCCCCTGCTTTTCGCTGATATTCATCACGACGGCCTGGACGGGGGCGAGCCAGGCGGGAAGCCGGCCCGCGTGATGCTCGAGCAGGATCCCGAAAAAGCGCTCGAGCGAGCCGAAGATCGCCCGATGCAGCATGACCGGCGTCCGGCGCTGGCTGTGCTCGTCCACGTAGGTCGCACCCAGTCGCCCGGGCAGGTTCAGGTCCACCTGCCAGGTGCCGCATTGCCAGTCGCGACCGATCGCATCCTTGAGCACGAACTCGAGCTTCGGGCCGTAGAACGCACCCTCGCCCGGGTTGAACTCATACTCGACGCCCGCAGCCCGCGTCGCTTCCTTGAGCGCTTCCTCGGCGCGCGTCCAGGTGGCATCGTCGCCGACGCGCCGCTGCGGGCGGTCGGCAAACTTGACGCGCACGTTCTCGAAGCCGAAGTCGCGGTAGATCGACATCATGAGGTCGATCCCGCGCACGGTTTCCTCGCTGATCTGGTCCTCGGTGACGAAGACGTGCGCGTCGTCCTGCGTGAATGCCCGCACGCGCAGCAGTCCATGCAGCGCGCCGGACGGCTCGTAGCGATGAACCTTGCCGAACTCCGCGAACCGGAGCGGCAACGCGCGATAGCTGTGCAGACCCTGCCGGAACACCTGCACGTGCCCTGGGCAGTTCATGGGCTTGATCGCATAGACGCGCTCGTCCGGGGTCTTCGTCAGGAACATGTTCTCGCCGAACTTCTCGACGTGGCCCGACTGCACCCAGAGCTCGCGGTCCATGATCTCGGGGCTGCTGATTTCCTGGTAACCGGCCGCGCCCTGCTTCTCGCGCATGTAGGCGATGAGCTGCTGGAAGATCGTCCAGCCGTGCGGATGCCAGAACACGGCGCCCGGCGCCTCCTCCTGGAAATGGAAAAGGTCGAGCTCGCGGCCGATGCGGCGGTGGTCGCGCTTCTCGGCTTCCTCGAGCCTCTGCAGGTAGTCCTTGAGCTGCTTCTCGTCGGGCCAGGCCGTGCCATAAATGCGCTGGAGCATCTCGTTCCGGGAATCGCCGCGCCAGTACGCGCCCGCGACCTTCGTCAGCTTGAACGCGCCGAGCTTGCCGGCGGACGGCACGTGCGGGCCGCGGCACAGGTCTTCCCAGTCGCCTTGCCCATAGAGCGAAATCTCCTCGCCGTCCGGGATCGCCGCGATGATTTCCGCCTTGTAGTGCTCGCCGATCGACCTGAAGTGCGCCACGGCCGCGTCGCGCGGCAGTACACGGCGGCGCACCGGTTGGTCCGCCTTGACGATCTCGAGCATCTTCTGCTCGAACTTGTCGAGATCCTCCGGCGTGAAGGGCCGCTCGAATGCGAAATCGTAGTAGAAACCGTCCTCGATCACCGGGCCGATCGTGACCTGGGCCTTCGGGTAGATCGACTGGACCGCCTGTGCGAGCAGGTGCGCGGTCGAGTGCCGCAGGATCTCGAGTCCCTCACGATCCTTCGCGGTGACGATGCGCAGCGACGCGTCACGGTCCAGGCGTAGCGATGTATCTACCAGCTTGCCGTCCACGCTTCCGGCGAGTGCCGCCTTCGCGAGGCCCTTGCCAATCGACGTGGCGACCTCCGCGACCGTGACGGGATGATCGAAACTCTTCTGGCTGCCGTCAGGCAGGGTAATTACCGGCATGGCGTCATTCGTGCGTCCAAACGCGTGATGGTAGTGGATTTGCCGCGCCATCGCCCGCGGCGCATTTTGCTCAGAGCCGGCGCAGGACGGCCCAGCGCGCCAGCAACCCACAGGCGACCAGGACGAGGCCGCAGCCGAGGCTCAGCAACAACTCGCCAGTGCCGTGCCCGGCTGCTGCGCGGTACGGCAACGCATAGAAGGCCACCATCAGCGCGGCAAGCGTGAGACCGCCCGCGACCAGCAGCCACGGCCAGCGCAAGGTGCGCCGCGTTTCCGCCGGGTCGAGTTCCTGGGCCGGCACTTCATGAAGCGCAAGCCGAAATCGGTGCTCTGCCTCGCTGACAGTACCGACGCGTGACACCGCGATCGTCACGGCTGCGCCGAGCAACGCACCCAGGATGATCGGGTCGGCCCAGACCGGCAGTTCAATCACGTGCAGGATCGCGAGCGCCTTCGGCACGACGTTGCCCGCGAAACCCGCGACCATGCCCCAGAACGCGCCCGCCTCGGTGATCCGGCGGCTCCAGACGCTCATGAAGGCGACCGGCCCCCAGGACGAGGCGAAGACGGTGCCGGCAAAGTAGGTGATCCAGAAGATGTTGGGCGGGACGACGGTTGCGAGCGCGAACGCCACGGCCCCGACGACCAGCATCGTCACACGACTGATGCGAAGTTTCGCAGCGTCGCTCACTGCGTCCTGCGGAATGACGTCGTGGCTGGCGCTGAACGACACCAGGGACAGGAAGGTCGTCGCCGACGAGAGCCCTGCGGCGACGATGCCGGCCAATACGATCACGCCAGCGAGCCTCGGCATCAGGTTCTGCGCGGCCCAGATCATCGCGCCTTCCGCGGGCACGACCATCGGGTTCGCGAGGTTGATCGCGGCACCGCAGAACATCAGCGCCGGGTATAACAGCAGCAGCGCAAGGCCCGCGCCGCAGCCGGCGCGGATCACGACGTGTTCATTCTTCGCCATCAAGTAGCGGCTTGCCTGCCAGGGGCTCACGGCCACGACCACCGACCATGCGAGGCCAAGGATCACGGCCCAGGTGATCGCATCACCGGGGGTGCGCCAGGTTGCGCCGGCGCCCGTCCTGCCGTGCCAGGAAATGATGTCCGGTTTCGCATCGAAGCGGGCCAGCGCATCGACGGATGCCAGCCAGCCGCCGGCGCTGCTCACGACGTAGCCAAGCGCGACGAATCCGGCGACCATGAACAGCAGGAACATCATCGTGTCGTTGATCACGACGCCGCGCGAGCCGGAATAGAACGTGAAGGCGGTGTAGCACGCCCAGACGATGAGCAACGCGACGCCATAGGGGACGTCCGAAACCTCGGTCACCACCAGCGCCGTGCCCTGGGTCACGGCCATCAGGTAGGCGCCCAGCCCGACGACGATCATCACGCCGGCGACCGACCGCACACGCCGGCTCGCGAAGCGCCGGCCGAAGTACTCGGCGACCGTCAGGGCCCGGCTGCGCCGCAGGTGGCGCCCGAAAAAAAGCGCGCCCACGATGTACCCGACCACGTTGATGGCGACCAGCGTCATGACCAGCGCGCCATAGCCCGAGTACGCCATGCCGGATTCGCCCAGGAAGGCCGTCGTACTGAGCAGGCTCGCGACCAGCGTGCCGAGGATCAGCAGCGTCGGCGCCTGTCGTCCCGCGACGAAATAGTCGTCGAGGTGCCTGACGCGCCGCCCCGCCCAGGTGCCGACGGCCAGGTAGACGGCGAGGCTTGCCAGTATCCCGACAACGTAGGCATTCACGAGGACGGCGAGATCCTCAGACGCCGAAATAGCGGCCGCCGCCACGGTGGGCGGGTTTCGAGCGGCGGCCCGCGGGTCCCAAAACGCCCAGGTACCATTCGCGGAAGCCGTCGAGGTCGTATTCGAGCACCGACGAAGGGCCCGGTTCGTAGCGGCTGGAGCGGATGCCTGCCGCGTTCGCCTCGATGATCGCCTTGTCCTGTGCGGTCGTGACCTGCCACAGCCAGGTGACGCGATTCCGGTCGAAGTCGACGCCTTCGCGCGCCGATCCCTTGACCAGCCAGGTGATGACGATGTCGCTCTGCTCGACATTACGCGGGACGAACTGGAAAAACGTGGCGTAGTCGTTGTACGCGAGCATGTACGTGAACGGCCCGAGCCCGAGCGCGGTCTCACCGCCATCGTAGTCGCGAAAGCCGCCCATGAGCGGCGCCGCCGCCTTGCCATCTTCGGTTGCGGACACGTGAGACCCACGCATCGGTGCCCGGTAGGCGGCGCCGAACTGTGCGGCTGGCAGACTTGCGTCGAGCGGCAGTTCGGTGCCGAATTCCGGCAAGGTCGCGCCGAGCGCGTTCGCCCGCGCGAGCCACTCGCGATGCCGCGCCTCGTAGCGCGCAAGGGCGGCCGGCGTGCCGTCGCCGAGCTTGTCCGCCTTGATCTCGACGCCGCAGTACTCGGGGTGCGCCGGCTTGCAGTGGTAGCACTCGAGGTAGTTCTCGACCGTCAGTTTCCAGTTCGCCTTTACCGGCCAGACTTCTCTGTGGGCGACGCGTGCCTCGCCGATGCCGTGCAGGCGAAGGTACGGCGCGAGCCCCTGCTCCACCGCTTCCATCACGGGCCCCGGCGGCTCTGCCAGGCTGACGAAGATCAGGCCTTCAACGATCCGCAGCGCGCAGGGCTTCAGGCCGTACTGGGCCGCCCGGAACTCCGCGGGCATGCGCGGCGCCGCCGACAGGCAGCCATCGGCCGCATAGGTCCAGCCGTGATACCGGCAGGTCAGCAAGCGCGCATTGCCGTGCGGCTTCAGCAGCACCTGGCTGCCGCGGTGACGGCAGACGTTGTAGTGCGCGCGAACGGTGCCCCCGACATCGCGAACCAGGATGATCGACTCGCCGGCCAGGTCGAAGAGCCGGTAATCGCCGGCATCGGGAATCTGTGAGATGTGCCCCGCCATGATCCAGTGGTTGCGCAGGATCTGCACCCGATCGCGGGCAAAGACCTCCGGGCGCGTGTAGAACGCCTGGTCAAGGGAGTACCCGGGCCGCTGCGCTTCGATCAGCGCGTCGATCCAGACGTCGTCCGCAGTTTTGGTCCTCGGATCAGCCACGCAGGGCCCTCCAGTCCTTCAGGATCTCGCGCGCCGCATTGTGCCCGGGTATGCCCGAGACTCCGCCGCCGGGGTGTGTCGAAGAGCCGCACTGGTAGAGGCCGCGCACGGGCGAGCGGTAATCCGAGTAGTGCGGCGCCGGCCGCTGGAAGAACAACTGCTCCAGCGACAGTTCGCCGTGAAAGATATGGCCCTGCGGCGTGTTGATGATGCGCTCGATATCCGGCGGCAGCAGCAGCTGCTCCGCGATCACGCCATCGCTGAAGCCGGGGGCCAGCTCGTCAATCGTGTCGTAGACGTTCCTCAGGAAGGCCGGCCGCTCGCTTTCCCAGCTCGCACCCTTCAATTCGTACGGCGCGTGGCCGCCGAACAGGTTGATCACGTGCTTGCCTGTCGGCGCCAGCGTGTCGTCGACGGTCGTCGGGATGACCGCTGTCACGAACGGGCGTCGCGACCAGCGGCCGTGGCAGGCGTCGTCGTAGGCCGCCTGCAGGTAGTCGACGTCGGGGCCGATGTGCGCGTAGTTCGGCGCCGCGAAACCGCAGGCTGCGGGGTCGAAGGCGGCGAAGCGCGGCGGCGCTTCCGCGGCGACGTTGAGCTTGAACGCCGTGGAAAACGTGCGGTAGCCGCGGATGTGCTTCAGGAACTCCGGCGGCAGCTCCGCAGGGTCCACCAGCCGGTCGAACAGGACCTTGCAGCTCGCGTTGCACGCGACGGCGCGCGCCTGAAACGCGTCGCCGGCGGTCGTGATGACACGCGAAATGCGGCCACCGTTGACCTCGACTTTTGCGACTTCGGCGCCGGTGCGGATCTCGAGGCCATGTTGACGGCCCGACGCGGCGATTGCCTCGCTGATGGCGCCCATGCCGCCACGTATGAATCCCCAACCGCCGGCGCCCTCGTGCTCGCCCATGAGGTGGTGCAGGACTACATACGCCGAGCCCGGCGTCCTGGGGCCGGCGAAGGTCCCGATCGAGCAGTAATAGCCGAGTACCGCACGGGTCACCCCGTGCTCGAACCAGCGCGCCAGGTAATCGTCGGCGCTCATGGTCAGCAGGTCGACGACCCGGTAGAAGTTGCGGCCGATGCGCCGGTACTTCCAGGCGAGTTTCCACAACTCGCGCAGGCCCTTGAGGTCGCGCCGCGAAGGGTCCACCGGCGTGTCGAACAGGATCGTGCGCACGATGTTCGCCGCCTCATTGAGGTAGGCGTCGAACTCGGCGTACGCCTCGCCATCGCGGCGCGAGAAGCGGCTGAATTCGCGCGCTGTGCGGGCCGCGTCGCCGCTCATGATGATGTGGTTGTCCTTGCCGATCGGGCAGAAGAGGTCCGTGGCAGGTAGCACCGTGAGCCCGAGATCGCGCAGACCGAGGTCCCGGATGACTTTCGGGTGCAGTAGACTCATCAGGTACGAGAATGTCGAGGTGCGAAAACCGGGCGCGAACTCCTCGGTTACGGCGGCGCCGCCGATGACGTCGCGCCGTTCCAGCACCAGCGTCCTGAGTCCTGCGCGCGCAAGATAGGCGCCGCAAGTCAGGCCGTTGTGGCCGGCGCCGATGATGATGACGTCGAATGGGCCAGTTGCCAAAATCTCGTTCCTGGTCCGATTGCCCGGGGCCTCGGCGCCCGTCTCAATGTAAGTGACGGCCGGAGACGCACGCAAGATGGGCCGGTTTGCGCCTCGATACTGGGCTACCTGGCTTGCCATCGGCTTGCTGCGGCTCATCGAGCCTTTGCCTTACGCGTGGCAACTGCTGATCGGCAGGACGATCGGGCGCATTGCGCTCGTACTGCCGATCGCCCCAGTGCGGATTGCGCGACGGAACATCGAGCTGTGCCTGCCAGAGCTCACTGCCGACTCGCGCAAGGCCCTCCTGAAACGCCACTTCGAGAGCCTCGGCATCGCTGTCTGCGAAACCGCGATGACCTGGTGGAGCGGCGACGAACGCGTGCAATCGCTGGCGCAAATCGAGGGACTCGATCACCTCGGCCGGGCGCTCGCGCGCGGGCGTGGCGCCATCCTGGTCGGAGGTCATTTCACCACGATCGAGATCGGCGCCCGGATCCTCGGAACATTGGTGCCGCTGAATGTCCTGTTCCGTCCAACCAAGGACAAGGTCTTGTCGGATTTCATGACGGGACGGATCGCACGGCACGCGCAGCGCGCAATCCGCAGCGACGACATGGCGACCCTGGTGCGCGCGTTGCGGCAGAACGGGGCCGTCTGGTTCGCGCCGGACCAGTTCAGTTGCGACAAGCGGTCGATGATGGTTCCGTTCTTCGGGATACCCGCATCCACGAATACATCGACGGCGCGCCTCGCGCGCCTCACGGGTGCAGCGGTGCTGACTTATTTCCCCCAACGCCTGCCAGACGGCAGCGGTTACCGCGCAGTCATCGGGCCGCAACTGGACCAATTTCCTGGCGTGGACCCCGTCGCAGATGCCGCGCGGCTAGGCGGGTTACTGGAAGCGCAAATCCGGCACCATCCGGATCAGTACCTGTGGATTCATCGCCGCTTCAAGCGACTGGAGCCCGGAGACCCAGCCTATTATGGACGCGACGAGCGCCGGGCGGCACGGAGCCGACAATCGGCCTGATCTCCGCACCGCTATGGCGCGGCCAGTTACGCCGTGCGGTACTGGACCTCCCTCCCGCCGACCGCACTCCATTCCCTGGCCAGCGATTGCGCGTCCCCCTTGGACCGTGTTTCCACGACCATGAGGATCGCACCGTCGCGGATGTCGTCCTCGTACCGCTGGACTTGTTGCGGCGGCACGCCCCAGTCCGAGAAAGCGCTGACGAGGCCGGCGGCAGCGCCGGCCGCACCGGCTGCGGCAAGCGCCACGGCCACCGGTCCGACGACGACTCCGACCGCCGGTACTACGACCGCCGCACCAACGGCGGCGAGGATCGTAATCAGGATCCCGGCTCGACCGCCCTTGGGACCGCCGAGCTCGCCGCCCTCCGCCTTGCTTGCCGCGAGCTGCGCCTTGACGTCGTCGGCATCCTTCTCCGAGCTTTTCAGCAGCTTCGCCCTCGTATCGTCAGAGACGATGACATTGACGTCGCCAATCTCGTAACCGAGCTCAACGCAGGCCTCATATGCGCGCTCCGCAGCGTCGCCCGACGCAAACAGCCCGCTCAGCAGGTTACCTCGCAGATCATTTGCTTCGACAATCATTCGCATACCTCCCGGCAGGCAATGGTTGCTTCGAATCGTCGCCTGTGAGGCCAGCGGGATCTGTCGGTGCGAGCCTGCAATTGCGCGTCAGATAAGCGATGTGCCCATAGTTGCTCCACGCCAAAGTACCGTTGGCGCGAGGGTATGGACGGCTACCCAGTTATCAAGGGTAGGTGCCGGATCGCCGGCCGGGCAGGCCGGGGAGATGGTGGGCGCGACAGGGATCGAACCTGTAACGCCGATCATGTCAATGAGCTAGAAGCCGACCCAGCAAGACGCACGGGCAGCGAATCAGATAGTTAGGTACTTACCAGTAGGTGCCGCTGGACGCCCTTGTTTCGGGGAGGCTTGGAAAGGTTGTGGAAAGACTTGCGCATCTCGCTGTAGGCTCATGGCCAATCATTAGACGTTCGGTAGACGCTGATCCAGCTTCCCCGCCCCTACCCAGCGAGTCAGTTGTACCTTTGAACGTGTTCCGCAAGTAGGCGTCGACTCGGCTGAATCCCAGCAATGGAGGTGTCGCCATGACGCGAAATCCTC
>Ga0187894_10002621_pt1 | contig 21263 bp, 18 predicted proteins | sample GBC1701081metaG_FD_136650 | JGI IMG/M metagenome (GOLD analysis project Ga0187894, IMG submission 136650) | White microbial mat communities from a lava cave in the Kipuka Kanohina Cave System on the Island of Hawaii, USA - GBC170108-1 metaG ...
CGGCACGCCGAGGAGGCAGCTCGGCTGCGCGTCGAGGCCGAGGCGGAGGCGCTCGCGCGGTCGGAGAACGCGTCGGCGCGCGCGGCGAAGAAGCTGCGCGGCTACCGCGAGCTCGAGAAGCGGTTCGACGACGAGAACGAGCGGCTCCAGATCCAGTCGCGCAACTTCGGCATCGAGAACCAGAAGGACGAGCTCGATCAGCTCGAGAAGATGTACGCGGAGGACGAGCTCGTGGACGCGACCGAGGAGATCGTCCTCAAGCGCTCGCGCCGCGGCTTCGCCCAGTCGCAGGCGTGGAACAGCCTCTCCGAGCAGCGTCGCGTCTACGACAAGGACTGGTACTACGCGTGGCGCGAGGAGGACCTCGTCGTGGACGCGGACAACAAGGCGCGCGAGCTCGAGCGGCTCCGGAAGAACCAGGCGATGGCGCGCGAGAAGTCGGACACGGACCTCGAGAAGACGCGCTACGACCTCGTGCAGCAGAAGAAGAGGTTCGACGAGCTGAAGGGCGACCGCGAGAAGTTCGTCGTGCGCTCGCCGCGGCGGGGCATCTTCCTCCACGGCGCGCCCGACGACGCCCCGTGGGGCCGCATCGAGAAGGGCTCAGGGGTCAAGAACCGCTCCGTCTTCGCGTGCGTCGGCGACCCGAAGAAGATGAAGGTCACGACCACGATCGCCGAGGCGGACATCCTGAAGATCAAGACCGGCACCGCGGTCGAGGTCGCGCCGACGGCCGCGGAGGACGCGAAGATGATCGGGCGGCTCGAGGTCGAGTACCTGCCGCAGAAGGGCAACGTCTACAAGGGGACCATCCATCTCGGCCAGACCGACCTGCGCGTGCGGCCGGGCTTCGCGTGCAAGGCCGTCGTGATCCTCGAGGAGGAGCGCGACGCGATCCTCGTGCCCAAGACGGCGCTCATCGAGCGCGACGGGAGCAAGGTCGTCCGCTGCGCGAAGGCCGAGGGCGGTCCGTTCGAGGAGCGCCAGGTCGTCGTCGGCATCACCGACGGGAAGAATGTCGTGATCCGCGAGGGGATCGAGGTCGGCGAGTACGTCGCCGTCGAGCAGGCGAAGGGCAAGTGAGGCGGGTCGCCTTCCTGTTGCTGATCGGGGGGGTCGCGGGGGCCGGCGACGCGCCGGTGCTCGCGAAGGTCGTCCCGCCCGCGGCGCGCGTGAGCGTCGAGGAGGCGGTCCGCACGGCGGTGGACTTCCTCGTCAGGAACCAGAACAAGGACGGCTCCTTCGGCCGCTCGACGATCGGGCGCAACTACGAGCTCTGGTGCGACGTCCCCGGCGGCCACCAGGCGTTCAAGGGCGGCACGACCGCGCTCTGCTGGCTCGGCCTCCACGACGCGCCCTACCAGCCCGAGGCGTCGAAGCAGGCGCAGGCGCGCTGCCTCCAGTGGCTCGTCAAGAACGCGGCGGTCAAGCGCGCGTACGGCGAGCAGTTCTACAACATCTGGCCCTACGCCTACGGGATCCGCGCGCTCGCCTGCGCGTTGAAGGAGCCCGCCTCCGCCGACGCCACGGCGGGCGCGCCGGGGGCCTCGCGCGAGGAGATCGTTGCGACGATCCAGCAGATCCTCAAGGGCCTGGACACGCTCCAGACGGCGGACGGCGGCTGGAGCTACCTCGATTTCGACGCGCCGCTGCGGAAGCCGACCTCGAGCAACTCCTTCACGACCGCCACGGTCCTCGTCGGGCTGCACGAGGCGCGCGCCAAGGGCGTCGAGGTCCCCCAGAAGATGATCGACAAGGCCGTCAAGTACCTCTGGCGCAACCGGACGCCGCAGGGCAACTACTGGTACTCGATCGGCTGGCAATGGCGCCCGCACGGGCAGATCAACCTCGCCCAGGGCTCCTCGATGCGGAACCAGTCGTGCAACCTCGCGCTCCACCTCTTCGACCCCGAGAAGCTCGGCCGCGACGGGATGCGCCTCGGCCTCGAGCAGCTCCGGGACAACCACCGGTTCGCGACCGCGGCGCTCCGCCGCCCGCAGCCGCACTCGTCGTGGTACGCGGTGAGCGGGTACTTCTACCTCTACGGCTACCAGTACGCGGCGCTCGTGCTCGAGCGGCTTCCCGAGGAGGACCGGAGGGAGTTCTGGCCCTTCGTCGCGGAGTCGATCCTGAAGACCCGGCAGCCGGACGGCTCCTTCTGGGACTACCCGACGTACGATTACCACAAGTACTACGGCACCGGGTACGCGCTGATCGCGCTCTCCCGCTGCCCCCCCGGCCCCCCTTCTTCGGGATGAGGAAAGCGGCGTTCCTCCTGCTCGCGAGCCTCGCGCTTGCCGAGGAGGCGCCCAACCTCGCGCGCGTCGCTCCGCCCGCGGCGCAGGTGTCGCTCGAGGAGGCGATCCGGACCGCCGTCGAGTGGCTCGTGAAAAACCAGAACAAGGACGGCTCGTTCGGGAAGCCGACCTCGGGGCGGCTCTGGGAGGTGAGCGCGGCGGTTCCCGGCGGCTACCACGCGTTCCGCTCCGCGACGACGTCGCTCTGCTGGTTGGGGCTCTCGGACTCGCCCTGCCAGACGGACGCGTCGCGGGCGGCGCAGGAGCGCGCGCTCAAGTGGCTCGTGAAGAACGCGCGGGTCAAGCGCGCGGACGGCGGCGAGCTCTACAACATCTGGGCACTCGGCTACGGGCTCGAGGCGCTGACGCAGGCGATCGCGAAGAAAGCGCCGGGCGCGACGGACGAGGAGCTGCGCGCGGCGGCCGCGGAGCTCGTGAAGCTGCTCGGGATCTACCAGTCGCCCGAGGGCGGCTTCGGCTACTACGACTTCCAGACGGAGACCTACCGCCCGTCGTGGAGCACGTCGTTCACGACCGCGACGTGCCTCTACGCGCTCCACCGGGCGGAGGACGTGGGCGTCGCGGTGCCGCCGCGGATGATCCGGAAGGCGCGCGAGAACCTGCTCGTCTGCCGGCGGCCCGACGGAAGCTACCTCTACGGCTCGTACTTCAAGTACGCGCCGAACGCGTCGATCAACAGGCCGGCGGGCTCGTCGCTGCGGACGCAGGCGTGCAACCTCGCCCTCTTCCTGACCGGCGGACCGGTGGACCGGTCGTGGCTCGTGCGCGGCCTCGACGACCTCGTGGAGCAGCACCGGTTCGCGGTGGCGGGGCTGCGCCGCCCGATCCCGCACGAGTCGCACTACGCGGTGAGCGGCTACTTCTACCTCTACGGCCACATGTACGCGGGCCTCGTCCTCGACCAGCTGTCGGCCGCCGAGCGCCGGCTGTACGCGCCGAAGGTGGCGGAGATGGTCCTGAAGGCGCGCCAGCCCGACGGGTCCTTCTGGGACTACCCGCTCTACGGCTACCACAAGTTCTACGGCACGGGGTACGCGCTGATGGCGCTGTCGCGTTGCGCCGCGGTGCCGACCGAATAGTGTTCCGCGAAGGCCTCCGCCCCGCCGATCCGTTCCGCGAGCGTCCGCCGCTCGAGGCCTTGTGCACGCAGGAGGGGATCAGCCTGAAGACGCTCTCGGCGATGTCGCCGGTGCTCCTCCTCCTTCTTCCGGAGGCGAGGGGGCGTCGGGGGCAGGGGATGCTGCGCGCGTTCGCGGCGGCGCGCGGCGAGGTCGAGCGCGCCGGCGTGCGCGTGGCGCTCGTGCACTTCGACGATGTTCCCGACCTCGCGCCGTTCGACCTCGCCTACGTCGCGCGCATCTTCGATCCCGAGCGGAAGCTCTACGCCCACTTCGGCCTCGGCGCGTCGCCGAGGGGCCTCCTGCGCCGCGAGGGCCAGGACGCGGGCGCCTTCCTCCTCCGCGACGGCGAGATCGTCCGCGAGAGTCGCGGCGACAGACCCGACTACCGCGCCATCGCCGGGATCTGATCGTCGTCGAGGATCCAGAGGAGGTCGCGGTCCTCGAGCCTCTCGTCCGAGTCCTCCTTCGCGGAGCGCACCCGGCAGCCGTGCTCGGTCCGCTCGTAGAGGAACGGCTTCCCGCCGTAGGGGTCGAGAGGCATCTCGCCCAAGGCGTCGAGGGTCTCGGGCCACGCGCCTTCCCGCTGCCTGTGCTCGAGGAGTGCCATCACGACACGGGCCAGGCGGAAGGCGGCGACGCGCGCTCCGAACTTCTCGAAGCTGACGGCATTGAGCGTCGCATAGGAAGTCACCATGTCCCTCCTGGCGTCGCCCGGGTATCTCGCGCGAAAGTCCGCACCCACCCCCAGCGCGCCGTCCGGCGTCGTGTCGCTGCGCTCGATCCCCTCCTGCACGATGTCGAGGCAGAGGCACGCATCCCTGTAGAGGCGCGGCCTGTCGAGGAGGGGGGACTTGCCGTATTCGGACCGGTCCTCGACGAGTTCCGGGAGTCCGCCCTTGTCCATGGCACGCACATACGCGATCAGGTAGACCCGCTCCTCAATGAACATCGTCGCGCCTGGGCCACGGTCGGGGATTGCCTGTGCAAGCCTCGGATCGACGACACGCCGGAAGAGCGCCGCCTCGAAGCCCGGCTCGCGGATCGCGTTCCGCAGCACGCGGACGGCCGTGGAGGTCATGAACACCCACACCGCGTGGCCCATCACGCACGGTCCGCGGCACTTCCGGCCGAGGTCCATGAGGAGGACGGCCGTCGCCGCGGCACGCTCGGTTCGCCCGTCGATCTCGAGATCGAACCGCGCGCGGGCCTCGAGCAGGTGACAGGCGTTGGCGAGCTCCCCGACATGCCCTAGCACCACTTCCATGCCTTCGGACCAATCGACGTCGGGTCGCCAGTGGGGCCGCGCCGGCACCTGCTCAAGAAGCTGGAAATAGGGAGCGAGCGAATCGAGGTACGTCGCGATCGCGACGATCTCTTCGACCGGCTGCTCGCGTTGCCACAGCAGCCGGTCCGCGCTGTCCGGCGCCTTCTCGCGTTCCGCGAGGATGCGGGTCGCCTGCTCCAGCAGCTTCACACCGTTCTCTTCGTCCGGGACGGGCGGCGTCGCGAGGTCCTCGAACCGGGTCGGATGCCCCGCCGCGCGCAGCGCCGCGACCTGCTCCTCGAATCGCGATCGGCAGGAAGCCCCGTACAGGTACCAACCGGTCCCCGCGACGGCCACGAGGACGCTCCCGACGATCAGGATGCGCCGCCCGATCCGCCACATCCGCATCCGGGATTCTACTGCTCTCGACGAGCGCGTATTCGGATCACGATTACCGAACTGTAATCGGCCCGCAAGGCGGCCGTAAGGGACGGGTTCGTACTGTCTGTCGGAGGTCGGCGCACACGCCGGCCACGAGTGACAACCTGAACCGACAGCTCGAGACGTGGCCACCGGTCGTCCGCCGTGCGGAAGGACCCGACAACCCACGTGACAGACATCCGCGACGGCGACCAACGTCGTGCGCGGGGCGGCCGGCTTCTCGCCGGCTGTCCCACCTCCTCTGGAAGCCCCGCCTCACGGTGGGGCTTCTCTTTTCCCCCTTCCCTTCCCCGCGCCCCTTCCCATCCCCCGCCACGGATTACGAAACCGTAATCGCGCGGCAAGGGCCAGGTAATGCTCGGCCCGTAGCTTCGGGTGAGTCGCAACGGTTCTTGAACGACCAAGAGGTGCAAGATGACCCCCAAGCAATGGGCCGCGGCACGCGACGCCGCCCGGGCCGGCAGGACGCAGGAGAGCGTGCAGGTGATCCACGACGCCGTGCAGCGCGCGGCGGTGTGGGTGCACCCGATGCGGCGGGAGGTGGGCCGCGTCATCGTCGGGCAGGAACGGATGGTCGAGCGGCTCATGGTCGCGCTCCTCGCCAACGGCCACGTCCTGCTCGAAGGCGTGCCGGGCCTCGCGAAGACGCTGGCCCTGAAGACGCTCGCCTCGGCGATCCAGGCGCAGTTCCGCCGGATCCAGTTCACGCCCGACATGCTGCCGGCGGACATCCTCGGCACCGAGGTGTTCGACCCGCGCGCGCTGAAGTTCGAGATCAAGAAGGGTCCGATCCTCGCCAACCTGATCCTCGCCGACGAGATCAACCGCGCGCCGGCGAAGGTTCAGAGTGCGCTCCTCGAGGCGATGCAGGAGCGCCAGGTGACGCTCGGCCACGAGACCTTCCCGCTCCCGGACCCGTTCCTCGTCCTCGCGACGCAGAACCCGATCGACCAGGAGGGGACCTACCCGCTGCCCGAGGCGCAGGTGGACCGGTTCATGCTGAAGGTCGTCGTCTCCTTCCCCTCGCTTGCGGAGGAGCGCATGATCCTCGACGTCGCGGACCGCGGCGGGGAGACGCCCCGCGTGGACGCGATCGTCTCGACTGAGGAGATCCGCGCCGCCCGGAAGGTGACGCAGTCGATCCACGTGGACGAGAAGATCAAGGACTACATCGTCTCGCTCGTCTACGCGACGCGCGAGCCGATGGGATTCGGCCTCGACCTCGACCCCCATATCCGCCACGGCGCGTCCCCGCGCGCCACGCTGAGCCTGCTCGCGGCGTCGCGCGCGCTCGCGTTCCTGTCGGGGCGCGGCTACGTGACGCCGCAGGACGTGAAGACGATCGCGATGGACGTCCTCCGCCACCGGGTCGCGGTCACCTACGAGGCCGAGGCGGAGGGGCTCACGAGCGAGAGCGTGGTGAGCCGGATCCTCGACTCGGTGAACGTCCCGTAGGCGCGGGTGCAAGCCATGGAGAAGATGCGCGCGCAGCGCACGCGGGAGATCGCGAGAGCCGTGCGACAGGTCGAGCTGAGGACGCGCCGCCTCGTCGAAGGTCCGCTCGCGCGCCGGTACCGCACGGCCTTCCGGGGCGGCGGCGTGGAGGTCGCCGACACGCGGGAGTACGTCCGCGGCGATGACCCCCGCCGGATCGACGGGAACGTGACCGCGCGCACGGGCGTTCCGCACGTCCGCACCGTCGCGGAAACGCGAGGGCGCGAGCTGTTCCTGATGATCGACGTGAGCTCCTCGGGCTCGCACGGCTCGGCCCGGTCGAGCAAGCGCCAGCTCGCGGCCGAGGTCGCGAGCGCGCTCGCCTTCTCCGCCATCCGCAACGACGACAGCGTCGGCCTACTCCTCTTCACCGACCGCGTGGAGCGCTGCGTGCCGCCGAAGCGGGGCCGTACGCACGTCCTCCGGATCCTCCGCGAGATCCTCGCCTTCGAGGCCACGTCGCATCGCTTCGACCTCGCCGCGGCCCTCGACCACGCGAACCGCGTGCTGAGGCGCCGGGCCGTCACGGTCCTCGTCTCGGACTTCCTCCTGGTCGGCCCGATCGACGGCCAAGCCGCCGCGCTCCAAAGGAAGCTCAAGGCGACGGCGCGACGCCACGACGTCGTGGCCATCTCGGTGACCGACGCGCGCGAGCATCAACTCCCCGACCTCGGCGTCATCACCCTCGAGGACGCCGAGAGCGGCGAGCAGATCGAGATCGACACGTCCAGCGAGCGGACGCGCGAGGCGCACCGGCGCGCCGCCGACCGCTACCACACCGAGATCGCCCGTTGCATCCGTGCGAGCGGCGTGGACCATCTCGCGCTCACGACCACGGCTCCCCTCGGCCCCGCTCTCGCGGCGTTCCTCGGTGGCCAGAGGCAGAGGGCGCGGTGAGCGGCGTGGTCCGTATCGTGCTCGCTGCGGTGCTGGTCCCCGGCTTGCCCGCCGAAGCCTTGGCGCAAGCGGGCGCCCGCTCCGGGCCGGGATTGGGGGAGGGCGCGGGAACCCCCTGCTTGGCCGAGGTCTGGCAGAGCGGCTGGTTCCCCTACGGCGGCGTCGTGCTCGTCACGGCGCTCGTCGTCGCGGTGCTGGTGCTCCGCCGGCTCGAACGCGGCGGTCGCGCGCCCTCGATCCGGGCCTTGAAGGTCGAGACCGACCGGACCATCGCCGAGAGCGACGATGTCGCGTTCTTCGCGGCGTGTCGCGCAGCCGTGCAGGCGCGGCTCGCCGCGCGGTGGCGTTGCGCGCCCGGCTCGATCACGCTCGCCGAGATGCAGCAGCGCGGCGTCGGCGCCGGCTTGCAGACGTTCTTCGAGGTGGCCGACGCGGTCGCCTACTCCGGGCGACGCGTCTCGCAGGAGGAGATGCGGCGCTGGCAGGAGCGCGTGATCGCGGAGATCGCGGCCATGGAGAGGGACGGATGAGGGCCGTGTGGGGAGCGCTGCTCTGCGTATCCGCGGCGCTGGCGTGCGGACCGCGCCTCGACGAGGGCAACCGCGCCCTCGCCAGCGGGCGCTACGCGGACGCGATCCGCGCGTACGTCGAGGCGCAGGAACGCGACGGCCCCAGCGCCGAGCTCCTCGCGAACCTCGGTCGCGCCTACGCGAAGTCGGGGGCCAGCGGGCGGGCGGTGCTCAGCTACGAGCGGGCGCTCTTCCTCGCGCCCCGCGACGGCGCGATCCGCGGCGCGCTTCTCGAGGTGCGGCGTGACGCCGGCGTCGAGGGCGAGCCCGACCGGGGCTGGCGGGACTACCACCGCTACCTGACGCGCGGCGAGTGGGTCGTGATCGGGCTCTCGGCCGTCGCGGTCTTCCTGCTCGCGCTCGCAGGCGCGCGCAGGCTCCCGCGGCGGACCCTCGTGCGGGTTGCAGGGGCCGGGCTCCTCCTCGCGCCGCCGGCCGCGGGGGCGATCGTGAAGCACGCGCTCGACGGCGACCGGGCGGTGGTCGTCGAGGCCGCCGACTTGCTGTCCTCGCCCGGTGCGGGTGCGGCGCCGACCGGCAGGATGCGGCCGGGCCAAGTCGTCCGCATCGTGCGCGACTCGCCGGGCTTCGCCTTGGTCCGGGTCGCGGGCGGCGGGTCCGGCTGGATCGCGCGCTCGTCGGTCGAGCCGGTCACGCCGTAGCTGCGTCCGCGGCCGGGATGCGAATGCGGAACGTCGAGCCGCGGCCGACCTCGCTCTCGACCTCCGCGCGGCCCCCGTGGGCCTCGACGATCGCGCGCACGAGGGACAACCCGAGGCCGAGCCCGCGCTCGGTCCGGCTCCGGTCGCCCCGGTAGAGCCGCTCCCAGATCCGCGGGAGGTCGTTCGCCGGGATGCCGGGGCCCTTGTCGGTCACGGCCAGCACCGCATCGCTCCCGTCGCGCGAGAGCGCGATCGTGACCTGGTTCCCCTTGCTGCCATACTTGAGCGCGTTGTCCACGAGGTTCGCGAGCGCCTGCCGGATCCGCGTCGCGTCGGCGTCCACGGCGACGCCGGCCCCGGCCGTCGCGACGAGATTCACCCCGCGCTCGTCGGCCACGAGGGAATAGAGCTCGACGACGTCGCGCACGACGTCGGCCAGCTCGACCCGCCTTCGGTCGAGCCGCATCGCGCCGGTCTCCGCCTCCGCCACCTCCATGAGCGTGTTGAGCACCGTGAGGACGCGATCCGACTCCTCGAGGCAGTCGGCGATCGCCTCGCGCGCTGCCCCCGCGTCCTCCGGGTGCTGGAGCGCCTTCTCCGCGGTCGCGCGCAGCCGCGTCATCGGCGTCCGCAGATCGTGCGCGACGTGGTCGAGCGAGTCGTGGATCGCGCGGACGAGCGCCGCGTTCCGGTCGAGCAGCCGGTTCATGAGCGCGACGATCTCGGCTCTCGTCCCCCGCACCCCCTCCGCACTCACCCTCCGGTCGAGGTCGCCCGTGGCGAGGATGTGCTCGACGGTCCGGACGATCCGGCGCAGCGGAGCGGTCGCCATGTAGGTGAAGATCGACCCGCCGACGGCGGACGCGACGAGCAGCCCGAACGCGATGATCACGTACATCCGCTCGAACCGCCGCTCCGCCTGCTCCCGCAGCGACTTGCTCAGCTCGATCTGCGCCGTGCGCACGTGGAGGACCACTTCCTCCGAGACGCCTTCGTGCGACGCGAGCCACTTGGCCTGCACCGCGGCGGCCTCCGCCTCCCACTCGCCCGAGAGCGCGTCGTAGAGGACCTGGCGCGAGAGCACGTAGAACGCCGCGGCCGCGACGAAGAAGAACAGCGAGTTCCGGACCGCGAGCCGGAAGCTGAAGTGCCAGCCCGCGCGCTCGTCAAGCCTTGAGGACATAGCCCGCTCCCCGCACCGTCTGGATGAGCTTCGGCTCGAAGCCCTTGTCGATCTTCGCGCGGAGCCGGTGCATGAGCACGTCCACCACGTTCGTCTGCGGGTCGAACGAGTAGTCGTAGACGTGCTCGAGGATCGTGGTCTTGCTGAGGATACGCCCCTGGTTGCGCATCATGTACTCGAGGAGCGCGAACTCCTTCGGCTGGAGCGGGAGCGTCTGGTCCCCGCGCCTCGCCTCGCGCGTGAGGAGGTCGAGCGTCATGCCCCCGGCCGAGAGCGACGTAGGCTCCGTCTGGCGCGTGGCACGGCGGATCAGCGCCTCGATCCGCGCGAGCACCTCCGAGAACGAGAACGGCTTCGTCATGTAGTCGTCGCCGCCCGCTCGGAGCCCCTTCACCCGGTCGTCCACCGTGCGCTTCGCGCTGAGGATCAGGACCGGCGTCGCGATCCGTTTGCTGCGGAGCCGCTCGATGAGCGCGAGCCCGTCGAGCCCCGGCAGCATGAGGTCGATGACGGCGGCGTCGTAGCCCGTCGTGATGGCGAGGTGCAGCCCCTCGGTCCCGTCCGCCGCGCCATCCACCGCGTAGCCTGCCTGTTTCAAGCCGTCCGCGATGAACGACGCGATCTTCCGGTCGTCCTCGACGATGAGCACGCGCATGTCTCGTCTCTACCGCATTCCGTCTCGTGGGGTCAAGGGGGCCTGGGGGGCAGGGGAGGTGCGGCGGCGCGCCCCCGGTCAGTCCCTGTACGGGTCGAACTCGCGCTCGCCGGCCATCGCGACGCCGAGCGGCGTCAGCATGTGGAGCACGCGAACGCTCGCCGCGTGGTGCTTCAGCACCTCGGGGAGGCGCTTGTAGCAGTGGGGGGACTCGTCGGTCCCCGCTCCGCGAAGCTCGACGCCCATCCGCTTGATCCACTGGAGCATCGACTCGCGCGACACCGCGCCAGGCGAGATCACGCGACCCGTCCTCCGATCGACCTTCCCCCTCGCCTGCGTACGGCTCATCACCCGGCCCGCGCCGTGGACCGTGGAGTAGAGGCCCTTCGCGGCTTCCGGCGAGTCCACGCCCTCGAGGATCACGGAGATGTCGCCCATCGACCCGCCCACGAACCCGCGCTGGCCGGGGAACGCCGGCGTCGCCCCCTTCCGGACGACCCACATCTCGGCGCCGTGCTTCTCCTTCCACGCGAAGTTGTGGTGGTTGTGGACCTCCTCGAGGATCTTCGCCCCGAGCATCCGCGCGACCTCGGCGCAGACCCAGTCGCGGCCCGCGTAGGCGTAGCGCCCGGCGAGACGCATGCACTCGAGGTAGTCTGACCCGAGCGACGAACGCGCATCGAGCACGAGCGGATCGACGTCCATGCCGTCGCTCGCCCCGCCGGCCTCGAGCACGTGGGTCGTGATCTTGTGCCCGAGCCCGCGCGAGCCGAAGTGAGCGCCGACCCACGCGCGACCCTTCTCGTCCTCGAAGAGATCGACGTAGTGGTTGCCGGACCCGACCGTGCCGAGCTGGTCCCGCGCCATCTTCTTCAGCGGCGAGGCGATCCTGAGCTTCCAGGCGTCGTCGTCGAAAAGCGCGTGATCGACCCTCGTGGTCTCGTTCTTGCGGCCCATGCCGAACGAGAGGTTCCTCCAGATGTCGTCCATGATCGGGCCGATGTTCGCCTTCACGTCGGCCGCGGGCACGTCGAGCAGGCACGCCTTGTTCCCGCACGCGATGTCGTACCCGACCGCGGACGGGCTGATCCGGTCCGTGTAGGCGACGATTCCGCCGATGGGCACCGCGTACCCTTTGTGGTGGTCCGCCATCATCGCGGCCTTCTCGGCGGTCTTGGCGCAGCGCCGGATCTGCGTCAGCGCCCCGTCGTCGATCGGGTCGCCCCAGACCGGGATGCCGTCGATGATCCGCATGCCCTGATGATCCCAGAAGGCGTCGTCAGTGCGGGAGGCGGTCGCGGATTTGGCCGTAGACCCACGTGCCCGCGCGCGAGGAGACCGAGCTCCTCGGGGGCGAGGGGCCGCGGGGGAGAGGGGCGTTCCGGGAACGCATGGCCGGAGGAGACGCCGCCGGCCCCCTAGGCCCCCTCTCTTCTCGAACTCAGTGCCCGTTCGACTTCGCGGGCTCGTCGATGACCCAACGCACGGCGCGCGAGCAGGGACAGACGCCGCCGACGCGCGAGAGGTTCGGGAGGACGTGCACGGCGTCCTCGGCCTTGACCTCGCCGGCGACGACCTTGCCCATGAGCTCGTAGAACTTCGTCATGTCGCGCGCGGTCGCGTAGGCCTCGGGGAGCACGCTCGAGAGGTGCTTCTTCAGGTCGGCGACGGTCGCGACCGGCTTCCCCTCGATGTCGAGCATCTGGTAGGCGTAGATCCCGCGGCGGCGGAAGAAGCTCACGTGCGGGAGCTTGAGCAGGTTCTCCGGCCCGATGCCCTCGACCGTCTCGCCCTTCTCGAGGATGCGCTTCAGCCGCTCCTGCGCCTCGTCGCGCGAGAGCTTCGGGAAGCGCGCGCGCAGGTAGCGGAGGTTCAGGTCGCCGAGAAGCTGGCGCATCTCGTCCGTGTACTCCGCCGCCGCCTGGGCGTTGTTCATCGGCTTCAGGCCCATGCGGACGTTGCTGCCGCCGCCGCGCTCGTCGCCGAACATGTCGAGCCCGCGCGGGTACCACTTGTTGACCGCCTTCTGGAGGTGGTCCATCGAGACGTAGCCCTCGTCCTTCGCCGCGCTCTGGATCCAGCGGCGCATCGGGACGACGCCGGTCGCGAGGTGGAAGGCCTCCTCCTGGAGCATCGGCGGCATGGACTCCGCCATCGGCTTATAGGCCGAGACCTTCTGCATCGCGAGCTGGTACTTGCCGACGCGGTCGATGAACGCGCAGAAGACGATGTTGTCCACGAACGAGTCGAAGTCGATGTTGAACGCGCCGAGGACGTGCGACCCCGTGCGCATCTGGAGGATCTCCTCCACCATGTCCTCGCCCTTGACGTCCGACACGCTCTTCCAGTCGTCCTCGAGGAGCACGTGGAACATCTGGTAGCCGTGGCGCAGCTCCTCGGCCATCATCCGCAGCACCCAGAACTGGTCCACCTCCTCGGGCGCGCGCGCGAGCGTGAGCTGGTGTTGCTGGATCGAGCCGAGCTCCGTCGATGCCTGCGCCTTCACCGCCTTCAGCAGGTGGTCCGCGAGCTGGGGCGTCATCTGCGAAGCTCGGTCGAACTTCGGCTTCCCCTTCAGGTCCCCGCACTCGATCTCGCTGCACATGCCCATCTGGCGGTACGCGCAGAGCTCGTGGCGCTTGTCGTGCGGGAAGTACTTCTCCCAGTTGTCCATGAGCAGCTGGTAGTCCGGCAGGAACGTCTGCCCCCAGCGGACAACCGCGTCGTGGTACTTCTTCGGGAGGGTGGAACTGCGTACGTTCTCCATTACGACCTGCGCTCCAGGGTGCGGATCGGCGTGGGCTTGAACCCGCCCGCCTCGAAGAAGCCCAGGAGCTCCTTCTGCCCGATGTCGTTGACGAGCGTGCGCACGGCCTTGCAGCCGCGGGCCTTGAACCCGGCGAGCAGCCCCTCGAGGAGCCTCTTCCCGACCGAGCGCCCTTGGCACTCGGGATCGACGCCCAGGACCTCGATCCAGCCCGAGGGCTCCTCGAGGCCGAACTCCCCGGCGCGCACCTCGCCGAGCATGAACCCGACGACGCGCGAGCCCTCGACCGCGACGAGCGACAGCTCCGGGTCCCGCCGGATGTAGTAGGAGATCCGCCGCTCCCACTCGCCGGGGCGGTCCTTCCCCGAGAGCTTCTCGTCGATCGCGCAGACCGGCTCGATGTCCAGCTCGCTCACGGGCCGGAGGGTGACTTCGCCGTCCTTGGCCTTCGGGGCCTTGGATCCCGCATTCTTGGCCTTCGCCATGGGTCCTAGAGTCTACCCGCCGCGGCGCCCGAGGCCGAGCGGGCGCGCGGGCGGCGCAACCAAGGACGCGGGAAAACGCGACACCTAGCGCTTCTTCGGCGGCGCGGCCGCCTCCGGTTTCGCCGGCGGCGCGACCCTGACCTGCCACGAGACCCGCTCCTTCAGGAGGTGCCGGTCGTCCTTCACGACCCACTCGGTGTCGTCCCACACCTCGGCCGTGATCACGTAGCCGCCCGCGGGCAGTTTCCCGATCGGGAACGCGTACTCGCAGGCGCCGTCCTTGCGTTTCCGCCCCTTCTGGCCCATCGGGCTGAGCTTGCCCGGCGGAGGCTGCTCGTACTCGTCGCGCGGCATCTGGACGCGCCGACCCATGAAGGGATTCGACATCCCCGGATAGTCGGGGGGGGCCTCGGGGGCCGGGTCGCCCTCGAACGGCGTCGTGGCCTCGGGCGCCGCCGGCGGACCGCTCTCGGTCGTGACCGCAAGCGTGCCGACGTGCCATCTCGCCTTGAGACGGTGCTTCTCGGGCTGCATCGGCAGCACCAGAAGCTCGTCCTCGCTGCCCGCGACCGTCTCGACGGTCTTCGAGGGGTCGGGCGACGCCTCGTCGATCGGGTTCACGTACTCGTAGATCACGAGCAGCGTCTGCTCCCGGCAGACCGGGCAGAACTGGTTCCCGCCGGTGTTCATCGCGCAGCCGGCCGCCGGCCTCCAGACGCCCTTCTGGAACGTGGCGCCGCCCTCGTAGATCCCGACGCCCTTCACCCTCTTCTTGAGCATGTGCGCCCAGGGGACCTCTTCGGGCGTCGGCTCGGGCCCGCTCGCGTAGGCGTTCGCGGCCAGGATCGCCCGCCCGAACGCTCCCTGCGGGGCCTCCGGGTTGATCGCGTACTCGTCGAGGAGCCGCGAGAAGGCGTGGCCGAACTCGTGGACGGTGATCGACTTGTCCGGCCGGCCGACGTTCGCGATCCCGCCGCCGCCCATCCCGAGGATGCCGAACCGCGCGAAGGCGATGACGAACCGGTCGTCCGCGCAGCCCGGCAGCTCCTTCGCCGCCGCGTCGAGCCACTTGTAGACGAGCGTCGGGTCGGCCATCACCTGCCCGCCGGGGCCCGCCGCCTTGCAATCGAGGGCCGTCGAGTAGTCGAGCTTGTAGTTGAGCGCGCGCCGGCGCCGCAGGTTGCGCTCCTGCGCCTTCTTGAGCTCCTCGGGATTGAGTCCGGGATCGACCCCTTCCTCGAGCGACGCGAGCCGCACGAAGTAGTAGTTGAAGTAGCTCTTGTACTCCTCGAAGACCTTCTCGTTCCAGAGGACCTCGAGGCAGAGGTCGGCCCACTTCTTCTCCATCAGCTGATCGCTGACGTCGATCGTGAACCCGTCGCCCATGACGGAGACGTCGATCCGCCGCGCCGGCGGTCCGCTCTCCCAGATCACCTCGACACCCAGGAACGCGTTGTCGCCGCCGCGCTCGCGCGCGAGCGCCGCGAGCGCGTGGTCCGGGTGGTGCTTCAGGAACTTCCGGAACGCGCGCTTCGCCGAGGTCCACTTGCCCTTGCGCTGGTACGCGAGCGCCCGGTCGAACTCCGCCTGGACGGGATCGACGCCCTCGGGAAGAGGTTCGGAGGGGGCTTCGGGGGCCTCCGCCTCCTCCTCGCCCCAACCGTCTTCATCGTCGGGGAAGGGGTCAGCGGCGGGCTCCTCTTCCTTCGGAGGCTCCTTGGGCTTCGCCTTGTTCTTGTCCTTCTCGGACGGTCCGCCCGGCTCTCCGGGCCGCCAACCGCCTTCGTAGCCGCCCTCGGCCCCGTCTCCGTCCTGCGCGGCCGCAGGAAGCAGCAGGAAGAGCACCATCGCCCAGCGCCGCATCGACCTAGCATTGTACGCACCCCGGGCGCGCGGCTTGAGCAAGCAGTGGAGCCTTCGACCAAGGACAAGCGACGCCCCCGGCCCCACCGGAATCCCCCGAACCAAGGCGCTGCCCGGCCTTTGGAAGGCCATGCGCTCCGCGATCGCCTTGGCCTTCCTTACGGCCTGCGGTCGAGAGCCTGCAGACTGCGGAGGGCCCGGCGGACGTGGACGCGGACCATCTTCTTGCGCCAGCTGGGCATGAAGTCCGTGTTGTCGAGCGGCTTCGCGCCGCCGCCCGCGAGGTCACTGGCCTCCTCGATCGCCTCGTCCGAGAGGGGCCGGCCGACGAGCGCCTTTTCGGCCTCCCGGCAGCGGACGGGCGCGGGCCCGATCGCGTTCAAGACGAGGTCGGCCCGCTCCACCCTGCCGTTTCCCTCGATCCGGGCGGCCACGCCGAGCACCGGGAAGTCGAACGCCTCGCGCCGTCGCACCTTCACGTACGTGGACCGCGACTTCCCCTGCGGCGGGATCAGGATGTCGGTCAGGAGCTCGTCGGGCTTCTTGCCCAGCCACTCGCGTCCGTCCGTGACGCCGAACATCTCCTCCGCCGTGATCTCCCGGGGGCCCGCGGGGCCGAGCAGCCGGAACGTCGCGCCGAGCGCGAGCAGCACCGGGACCGTGTCGCTCGAGTTGACCGCCCAGCACTTGTCGCTGCCCGGCGCGGTCCAGCAGGTGTCGCCGCCGCACTTCAAGCAGTGGTGGATCGCGCGCCGCCACTCGAAGTTCTGGTTCAGGTAGAAGCAGCGCGTGTCGAGGCACACGTTGCCGCCGATCGTCCCCATGTTGCGGAGGATCGGCGTCGAGATCGAGGCGACCGCCTCGTGGAGGCCCGGCAGGTTCTTCCGCAGGCGGGCATCCCTCTCGAGCGCCCGCAGGGTCTCGAGCGGGCCGATCCGGAAGATCCCGCGGCGCCACGTCTGCCCCCGAAGCCCCCTCACCTCCTTGAGGCCGATCACGGTCCTCGGCTCCACCTGGCGGCGTTTCATGTTGGGGTAGAGGTCCGTGCCGCCCGCGACGACCTGCGCGCGCGGGCCCTCGCCGGCGAGGATCTTCACCGCCTCGCGCACGCTCTTCGGCGCCCGGTAGGAGAACGGCGGGAGTCGCATCATGCCTTGGCCCTCTGCTCCCGGCGCTTCTGCTTCTCCTTCCGTTCCTGCTCGACCTCGTAGCCGTCGCCGCCCTCCTCGGGCGTGAGGATGCGGACGGGCTTCCCGGCGCGGAGGTCGGGGTAGGCGCGCGGGCCCGCGCGGCGGTCCTCGCGGCCGAGCGCCTCGAGGACGAGCTCGGGCGTGATCGGGATCTGATCGACGCGGACGCCCAGCGCATCGAAGAGCGCGTTCGCCACCGCGGGCATCACGGGCAGGAGCGGCCCCTGCCCCACCTCCTTCGCGCCGAAGGGGCCGCGGTCGTCGGGCTCCTCGATGAGGATCGTCTCGACCTCGGGCATCTCCATCGTCGTCGGGCTCTTGTACTCGAGCATCGACGGGATCTTGTGGACGCCCGCGCGGCGCGGCCGGTAGGCCATCTCCTCCATCAACGCCTCGCCGAGGCCCATGTAGACGCCTCCCTCGACCTGCCCGATCGCGAGGTTCCGGTTGATCGCCTGGCCGATGTCGTGCGCGATCCAGATCTTCCGCGCGGCGACCCCGCCGGTCTCCTCGTCGGCCGCGATCTCCGTGACGCACGCGCTGTAGCTGTACGTGGGCGTGGGCCCGACCCCGGCGCCGCGGTAGCGTCCGGGGGATTGGGGAGGCGTGTAGGAACCCGCGGTGGCGATCGTGCCGTGCTTCGCCTCGGCGCAGACGACCGCCTGCGCGAAGCTCATCCCCTTCCCCTCGGGGTCCTCGGCGTCGAAGACCCGGTTGTCCGCGAAGACGAGACGCGTCACGGGGATCTCGAGCTTCTCGGCCGCCGCGCGCGCGACCAGATCGCGGGCCCGCTCCGCAGCCTGGATCGCCGCGTTGCCCATCATCAGGGTCACGCGGCTCGAGTAGGAGCCGAGGTCCACCGGCGTCAAGTCGGTGTCCGCGACGCAGATGCGGACGTCGAGCAGCTCGACGCCGAGGATCTCCGCGACGCACGACGCGAGGACCGTGTCGCTCCCCTGCCCGATCTCGGTCGCGCCGCAGTAGGCGGTGACGCCGCCGCCGCGGTCGAGCTTCACCATGACGCCCGAGTGCGGCATCTTGTTCCAGTAGATGGGCAGCCCCGCGCCGGTGATGTAGCTCGAGCAGGCGAGCCCGAGGCCGCGTCCGCGCCCGAGCTTCCCCCGCCGCTCGCGCCACCCCGACGCCTCGACCACGGCCTCGATGCACTTCCGGAGGCCGATCGTGTTGATCTGGAGCCAGTTGGCGGTGACGGACTTCGGCGGCTGCAGGTTCCGCAGCCGGAAGTCCGCGGGGTCGATCCCGAGCTTCTCCGCGGCCTTGTCGATCTGCACCTCGAGCGCGAACCGCGGCTGCGGCGTGCCGTGGCCGCGCTTCGGCCCGCACGGCGGCTTGTTCGTGAAGCACCGCACGCCGTCGAAGCGGTAGACGGGCACCTTGTACGTCACCGTCTGGAGCGCGCCCGTGTAGTAGGTGCTCGCCACGCCGTAGGATCCGTACGCGCCGCCGTCGAGGAGGCTCTCGAAGTGGAGGCCCGCGATCGTGCCGTCCTTCCCGAGCCCCATCCGGCTCCGCATCAGCACGGGATGGCGGCCGCGGTGGCAGTAGAAGACCTCCTCGCGGGTCAGCGTGATCTTCACCGGCCGGTTCGTCTTCAGCGCGAGCTTCGCGACCACGATCTCGTGGTTGAACGGGTCGCTCTTGCCCCCGAAGCCCCCTCCATTCGGGCACGCGATCACCCGCAGCCGCGAGGGCGGCATCCCCAGCACCTTCGCCGCCGCCTTGTGGAGGTAGTGCGGCGTCTGCGTCGAGGACCAGATCGTCACGCGGCCGTCCGCCTCGGGCAGCGCGACCGCGGCGTGCTGCTCCATCGGGAGGTGCGTGTTCCCCTGGAAGAAGAAGATGTCCTCGAGGACGAGATCCGCCTTCTTCAAGGCGCCCGCGACGTCGCCGAACTCCATCGACACCCGCTTGTGGACGTTCCCGTCGTCGCCGTAGTCGTGAAGCGGCGGCGTCCGGTTGGCGATCGCCTCGGCCGGGTCGAAGACCGGTGGCAGGGGCTCGTACTCGACGCGGACAAGGCGCATCGCCTCGAACGCCGTGTCCTCGTCGACCGCCGCGACCGCCGCGACCGGGTCGCCGACGAATCGCACGCGGTCGAGGCAGAGCGCGTGCTCGTCCTCGGAGACCGGCAGGATGCCGAAGGGGGTCGGGAGCTCGGCGCCGGTGAGCACCGCGACGACGCCGGGCATGGCCTCGGCCTCGCTCGTGTCCACGCGCACGATCCGCGCGTGCGGCACGTCGGCGCGGTGGAGCTTGCAGAAGAGCATCCGCGGGAAGGCGAGGTCGTCCGCGAACTTCGTCGCCCCCGTGCACTTCGCGAGGCCGTCCACCTTGGGCGGCGACTTCCCGATGATCCGGTAGCTCCTAGCCACGGCGCAGGTCCTCCGCGGCCAGCTCGACGGCCTCGTAGATCTTGAGGTAGCCGGTGCAGCGGCAGAGGTTGCCGCTGAGTTCCTTGCGGATCGTGTCCCGGTCCGGCGCCGCCTCGCGGTCGAGAAGCGACTTCGCCGCGAGGAGGAACCCCGGGGTGCAATAGCCGCACTGGGCCGCGTTGAGCTCCGCGAACCTGCGCTGCAAGGGGTGGGGGCCTCGGGGGCCCGAGAGCCCCTCGACGGTCGTGATCTCGCGGCCCGCGAACTCGAGCGCGAGCGCAAGGCACGAGAGAACGGGCTCCCCGTCCACGAGCACGGTGCACGTCCCGCACTCGCCCAGTTCGCAGCCGTGCTTCGTGCCGGTGAGCCCCATGTCCTCCCGCAGCACCTCGAGGAGCGTCTTGTGCGGGAGGAACGAGACCTCCTGCGTCTCGCCGTTCACGCGCAGCGCGAGCGTCGCCTTCCGGACGGCCTCGCGGCGCGGCGCCTTCGGGGCCGCCTTCGTCGGCGGGTCCTTGTCGGTCATCGTTCGAGCCCCTTGAGGAAGATGTCCGCGATCCGCCGCGCCACCTCGTCCACGGGCAGCGCGCCGTCCGGCCGCCACCACACCGCCGCCCAGTTGAGCGCGCCGAGCAGCGCGAGCGCGGCAGGCTTGCCGTCCTGCGCGCGGAACGCGCCGGTCCGGATCCCCTCGTCGAGGATCCCGCGCACGATGCGCTCGTACGCGTCGCGCCAGCCGACGACTTCCGCGAGCTGCGGCTCGGGGAGCGCGTGGAACTCGACGTGCGCGAAGCTCCCCCCGAGCTCGCCGAGCACGTGCGAGAGGTGGGCAAGCACGAGCCGCCGCAGCTTTTCCGCCGCGGGCGCATCGGCCGCCGCGATCTCCTTCGCGCTCTTGAGAAGCCGCTCGAGGGACAGCCGCTGGCACGCGTGGAGGAGATCCTCCTTGCTCTCGAAGTAGTAGTAGACCGCGCCCGGCGCGACCCCGAGCCCGCTTGCGATCTCGCGCATGCCCGCGCCGTGGAAGCCCTTCCGGCGGAAGACCTCGGCGGCGCGGCGGAGGATCTCGGCGCGCTTCCGGTCCGCCCGGGGGCCGGCGATCATTTGAACCATCGTTCAAAATACTATCGGGACGCGCCAGCTTTCGATGAAATGCCCCCGGGGATAGCCCTCGACTCTGTGGGGTGGAAACGCCGATATCTGCCCCGGGGTGCGAAAGCAGCCGAAAGAGCCGTCCGCCTCTTCCGGGGCGGAGCCGAGACGCGGTCATCGAGCAGCGGTGACCGTGGAGGTCGAAGTCCGCGGAAAGAGCGGCGCCTTCTCGGGGCAGACGATCGATGTCTCCGCCACAGGGGCGCTTCTGTGGATCACGGATGAGCAGTTCCTTCCGCCGGCCGACCTCGTCAACATGGTCGTCTTCTCGGAACGGGTCGCCCATGAGTTCGGCGACGGCATGTCCGTGCGCCTCGCAGGGGGCCAGATCGCGCGCGAGGCGGAGGTCGTGCGCATCTCGCGGAAGGGGGACGGCGAGAACGCACCCATGCTCGTCGGCTGTCGCTTCTCCGTCCCGCTCGCGGGCGACGACTGGGTTCTCCTGGGCGTCGCGCCGGCGAGGGAGAAGCGGGGCGGCGCGAGGTCGATGCCGACGAGGGGAACGGCGTCCAACGAGCCCAAGGACGAGCGTCGCGCGTCCCACCGCGTGGACCGGGTCCTCTGCCTCGAGGTCCGCGGCGACTACGGCACCTACCAGGGCTATGCGATCAACGTCTCCGAGGCGGGCCTCCTGCTGACCCTCACCGGCACGGAGTTCACGCTCGGCGCCGAGGCCGAGCATCTCGTCCTCTTCACGAAGCGGCTCGGCTTCCTCTTCCGCAACGGCATGTCGATCCGCTTCCTCGAGGCCGGGACCGCGATCGACGCGGACCTCGTCCGCGTGAGCGAGCGGTCCCAGGGGAGCGACC
>Ga0187894_10002622_pt1 | contig 21249 bp, 21 predicted proteins | sample GBC1701081metaG_FD_136650 | JGI IMG/M metagenome (GOLD analysis project Ga0187894, IMG submission 136650) | White microbial mat communities from a lava cave in the Kipuka Kanohina Cave System on the Island of Hawaii, USA - GBC170108-1 metaG ...
CCCATCGGCGAGATCCTGGACATTCAGGGCTTCTCGCTCGACAGCATCCTGGAGATCGAGCCCGGCTTCCTGGGCGAGGATACACACGAGCATGATGACAGCGTGCAGTCGTTCGTCTTCCGCGCCGAGGCACCGTTCGATCCGGGGCGGCTGCAGGGCTTCCTGCGCGATGCGATCCAGGCGCATGCCCGCGACCTGATGCGTTACAAGGGTATCGTCGCGTTCGAGGGAGTCGATCATCGCGTCGTGTTCCAGGGTGTGCACATGGTGATGAACTCCGACATCGGCCGCGCCTGGACGGACGGCGAGCCGCGCCAGTCGACGCTGGTGTTCATCGGCCGCGACCTGCCCAAGGACGCGTTCCGCAATGCGCTGTCGCGTTGTCTGGCAGACCAACCATCGCCTCGTATACAATCGGCCGAACCTTGAGAGACCCGCCATGAACCCTTCATCCACGCAGGCTGTCGGCCTGACCCGCAGCGCCTCGACCGGGGTGCTGGCACCGCTGCTGGGCGCCATGCTGCTGGGCGTGGTCGTCATCTTCGGCGTCGGCTTCAGCAACATCCCGGTCGCGCACAACGCGGCGCACGACGTCAGGCACGCCACCAACTTCCCTTGCCATTGACCTCCGGCAGGTTCCCGTGCACCCCTCGCGGGCCTACCGTGCGTCCCAATCGTAAAGACGCGTGCTGTTGCTTGATTCACGCTGTCATCCCGAGCGTAGCGAGGGATCTAGGCGCCGTTCCCAGATCCCTCGCTACGCTCGGGATGACAGCATGATCGCATTCGACCAGAACAAGCCCTGGTCGACGAGGGAAGGCATGTTGTTCCGCCGCGTGTTCCTTTGCGCCCTGCTGGTCGGCGTCTGCGCCGGGCTGATCCATAGCGCCGTCCAGCGTTTGCAGGTCGTGCCGATCATCGCCGCGGCGGAGGTGTTCGAGTCGGCGCTGAAACCCGCCCAGCAGCCGCACGACCATGCTCCCGGCAGCGCACTGCATACCCACGAGGCGGATGAGTGGAAACCGCAAGACGGTTTCGGGCGCACGTTCTGGACGGTGATCGCCAACCTGCTGGCGTCGACCGGCTTCGCGCTGGTGCTGGTCCCCGCAGTCGCGGCCTGGGACCGCACGCGCCAACCCGGACAAGGTGCTTCCATCCGCACCGGGCTGCTGTGGGGTGTCGCAGGCTGGGTCTGCGTCTACGCATGGCCGGCACTGGGCTTGCGGCCCGAGCTGCCCGGCGAGGCGAGCGCCCCGCTGGCGGAGCGCCAGATCTGGTGGGTCCTGGCCGCGGGGTCCGCCGTGGCCGGACTGTCGATGCTGTGCCTGGTGCGATCCTGGTGGCGGGTGCTGGGTCTGGTGCTATTGGCCTTGCCGTTCATCATCGGTGCGCCGCATGGCGACGGCGCGCCCTTCGGCAGGTTCGCCGCGGATGCGGCCGCACGGATGGAGGCGCTCAAGGCTCAGTTCCTGGTCGCCACCGCCATCGCCAGCGGCGTGCACTGGCTGGCGCTCGGGGTTCTGTCGGGTGGTGCCGTCCAGCGATGGCTGCGGCCGCTGCTGGCGCCGTCCGCACCGGCGACGGCACAATCAGCATAACTCTCGAGTGGAGGAATCGAAGCAGGCATGGACACGACCAGGCTCGACGAGGCCATCGCCTATGCGCTTGCCCATGATGCGCCATGGCCCGCGCTGCTCCATCTTCCCGATGGCCGCTTCGCCTTGACCGCCGAGGCGGGCGAGAAGCCGCCGGATGACGAAATCCTCGGGCCGGTAACGTCGCGCGGCGGGCCTGCGGGGCTGATACTGCGCGGTGGGCGGATCGTCGCCCAGTGGGGCGATTCCGACCGGCCCGACATGACCTTCAGCATCGCCAAGAGCTATCTCGCGCTGCTCACGGGACTCGCGGTGGGCGACGGCCTGATCCGCAGCCTCGACGACCGGGTCGGCGAGCGGGCGCTCGATGACGGCTTCACCAGCGCGCAGAACCGCGACATCACCTGGCGCCACCTGTTGCAGCTCACCAGCGAATGGGAAGGCACGCTGTTCGGCAAACCTGACATGATCGACCGCCATCGCAGCGCCGGCCCGACGCCCGCGACAGCGCCCAAGGGCACGTTCCGGGCCCTGCAGCGGCCCGGCACATACTGGGAATACAACGACGTGCGGGTCAACCGCCTAGCGTTGTCGCTGCTGCAGGTGTTCCGCGAGCCGCTGCCCGACGTGCTGCGGCGGCGCATCATGGAACCGATCGGCGCGTCGACGACGTGGCGCTGGGACGGCTACCGCAACGCCGCGGTCGACATCGGCGGCAAGGCGATGGTCTCGGTGCCGGGCGGTGGCCACTGGGGCGGCGGCCTGGTCATCAGCGCCCGGGACCATGCGCGCGTCGGGCTGCTGGTCGCGGGCGATGGGGTCTGGGAGGGACGGCACCTGCTGCCGGAGGGCTGGTGCGTCGAGCTGCGCCGGCCGTGCGCGATCGCGCCGTTCTACGGCCTGTTGTGGTGGCTGAACACGGATCGCGGGCTGTACCGCAGCGCGCCTGCGAGCAGCTTCTTCGCGCTCGGCTGGGGTTCGCATATCCTCTGGATCGATCCGGACCACGATCTCGTGACCGTTGTGCGCTGGATCGATCGGGCCCATGCTGACGGTTTCATCAAGCGGGTGCTGGCCAGCCTGTAAGGCCACGCCCGAATGTCTGACCGCTTCCTGGTGAGCACAAGCACAGACGCTTCGCGTCTCGCCGGGTCGAACCATGAAGCAGTCCGCACTGCGGTCCGTGCGACGCCTTCATGGTTCGACAAGCTCACCATGAAGGCTAACCTGGTACTGAACAAGACGGGAGGATCGATCGATGTCCGCATCCGCCGAAGCCGCCCACGTGTCCACGGTTGCAACCGCCCCCGCGCCGATTCCGGCCGATGAGTTGCCGCTCGGCGCCATCGACGTCAGCGATCCGCAACTCTACCTGGACGACACCTGGCGACCGCTGTTCGAGCGGCTGCGCCGCGAGGATCCGATCCACTACTGCCCGGAGAGTCAGTACGGCCCCTACTGGTCGGTGACCCGCTACAACGACATCATGGATGTCGAGCTGAACCACACGGTCTATTCATCGGCAGGGGACTTCGGTGGCATCCAGATCGCCGACGCGACGTTGGGCCGCGAGGTCGTAAGCTTTATCCGCATGGACCCGCCGCTGCACACCGTGCGCCGGCGCACCGTGGCGCCGATCGTCGGGCCCAGCAACCTCGTCAACATGGAAGCGACCATCCGCGAGCGCACCACGGCCGTGCTCGACGGGCTGCCGCGCAATGAGACGTTCGACTGGGTCGACCGGGTCTCGATCGAGCTCACGACCATGATGCTGGCGACCCTGTTCGACTTCCCGTGGGAGGACCGGCGCAAGCTCACCTGGTGGTCCGACGTCGCGGTCGCCAACATCAAGGCGCCCGACGCGCCGGTCCACAGCGACGAAGAACGCCTCGCCGAACTCGGACGCATGGCCGAGTACTTCTCCCGCCTGTGGAACGAGCGCGTGAATGCGCCGCCGAAGTTCGACCTGATCTCGATGCTGGCCCATGGCGAGGAGACGCGGCACATGACGCCGCAGGAATTCATCGGCACGCTGGCGCTGCTGATCGTGGGCGGCAACGACACGACGCGTAATACCATGTCGGGCGGCCTGCTGGCCCTGCACGAGAATCCCGGGGAGTGGCGCAAGCTGCACGACAACCCCGCGCTGGTGCCGAGCCTGGTCGCCGAGACCATCCGCTACCAGACACCGGTGATCCACATGCGCCGCACGGCCAGGGTGGACGCCGAGCTCGGCGGCAAGCAGATCCGCCGCGGCGACAAGGTGGTGATGTGGTACATCTCGGGCAACCGCGATGAAGAGGTGATCGAGGTGCCCGACAGCTTCATCGTCGACCGTGCGAAACCCCGCCAGCACCTGTCGTACGGCGCCGGTATCCACCGCTGCGTCGGCGACCGGCTGGCCGACCTGCAACTGCGCATCCTCTGGGAGGAGATCCTGAAGCGTGACCTCGAGATCGAGGTGGTGGGGCCGCCGCGACGCCTCTACTCCAACTTCCTGCGCGGCTTCCGCCACCTGCCGGTGCAGATCAAGGGGTGAGGCTCTCTCTCGGCCGACTGAAGCAGGCTCTCAGTTCCCGTGGCACTGTCATCCCGAGCGAAGCGAGGGATCTTTCCGGGTCGGCGCACCCTGCTCCACCGAGGAAAGATCCCTCGCTTCGCTCGGGATGACAGGGTTCTCGGAAGCGACTCCATTGCTCCGCAGCTCGGCCAGCTGGAAGCGTTCGAAGCGGTGCAGCTCCTCCTCGATGCGCCGCTTGTGAAGACGGGCCGCGCCGTGGCCGACCCAGGTCCATTTCTGCATCAGGAGCTTGCGCCGCTCGCGGTCGGTCTTGAGATCGATGGCGGCGACGATCTCGTCCCCTACCAGCACCGGCAAGGCGAAGTAGCCGAAGACGCGCTTCTCCTTGGGCACGTACGCCTCGAAGCGGTGCTCGTAGTCGAACAACAGCCGCAGCCGCTTGCGCTGGATGATCAGCGGATCGAACGGCGACAGGATGTGGACCACTTCCTCGGCGGGATCGGGGTTGGTGTCCAGCGTCTCCGGCCGGGCCCAGTGCTCCATCTTCCCGGCGCCGTCCAGCGCCACCGGCACCAGCTCCCTGCGCCGCACCTTGGCGTCGATCAGCTTGCGCATCGCCCGCTTGCGCGGCGCATCCATGTAGCAGACCGACTCGGGGCTCACGAGACCCTGCGCGCGAAGCGCCCGATCGAGCAGGTACTCGTTGACCTCGCGCGGTGACGCGGGCCGGGGCCGCTTGTCCCAGCCAAAGTGGCGGTCCATCGGCTCGTAGGTCTTGACCATGCCGGTCCGCGCACTGATGGTCAGCACGCCCGTGTAGAAGGCGAACTGCAGGGCTCGTTTCGACGGCTTGCGGCTGGCCCAGAGGTGATTCTTCTCCTCCAGCACGTCATCGTCGATGTCGCGGATCGTGAGCGCGCCGCCCTTGCGGATGAGCCCGAGGACCTTGCGCAGCTCCGGCTTGGTCACCCCGTTGTACCATTTGAGTGGCGTCGTGCGCTGGTGCTTCATGTCGCCGACGAAGAACCGCAGGTCCTGCGTCGGCAAGTAGGAGAGCGCGTGCGTCCAGTATTCGAATACCGTCTTGTCGACGCTCTGGGCCTGCTGCAAGTGGGCGCGCTGATAGGCCGGGATGCGGGCGTAGAGGATGTGGTGGTGGCAGCGCTCGATCACGTTGATCGTGTCAATCTGCACGTAGCCCAGATGCGCAATGGCGCGTTGCGTGGCCTCGGGCCCGTCACCGAACGGCGCCGACGTGTCGAGCCGCTGGGCGCGCAGCCAGATGCGCCGGGCCTGGGACTTCGTGACGGTGTGCGGCTTGCGGACAGTGCGGACCATGGTTGGCCGGCACTTTAGCCGGAGTCGCGCGCATGGGCAGTCGCAAAATCTGCCTTCTGCCCGCGAAAGCGCGAGAAGGTGGCCGAAGCGCCCGCGGGGCCCGAGCGCACGCGGGATCGTTCGCAAGCAGCGCACCGAGCATCTGCATCAAGGTGCAATCAGAAGGGTCACCTCACCCCAACGGGCGGCGGTCCGGAGCCAGAAGACCTCGCGGCGATGCCAATCAGGTCGTCCCGGGCGAGACGAACAGGCAGCGCGTCTTCGACGGCTGTCTCACGTTGTCCTGCCATTCGATCATCCCTTCGCAACGCCAGTGAGTGGCATCCCGGCTGGGGAAGGTGCTCCGTTCCGGTATGATCTCGCCAGTCGGCAGATACTTCCAGCCCGTTGGTGTCAGTTCGAGATCGCTGTCAGGGATCGGCTTGCAGTCGCGATTCGGGGAGCAGCAAGGCTCGCCTTTGCCGTTCTTGTACTGCGGTTCCTCCATCCAGCCAGGATGTGGATCATGAGCCGCTGCCGGGCCGGCGAACAACACGCAGAGGACGAGGACCTTGTCGTAACGGCTCATGGCGCCTGTACTCGCTTTGGGGTACCCCACGCTCGCCGAAGCGAGGGGAACGCAATGAAGATCGCTCCGCCGCAGCGGCGGGCACGCCGTGGGTGCGGCGGGAGGGCTGTCAGCGACGGCCGCTTCCTCCGGGGATCGGTAGGACCGAGTCGGTCGTGCGGATAACTCCGAAACAGTTGACGTCGGCCCCGGGAGCTGCTTGATCGTGATCGACCCCATTGCCAAGCGTGGCAATTGTGCTGCGTAGAATGATCTCTGTGTGATCCTTCACCCCTCGGTAGAGCAGGAATACATCTTCTCGGAGTCACGTGATACCTATAGCGGTACGACGAGCAGGACATCGACGTTTCGCGAATCCAGCACAACGATACGTTCCCTGAACTTGAGAGAGCCACCTTCCTTCTGGATCACATCGAGATACTTGCCGGTGGCATAAAGATCCATCCGGCCGGTCTCCATGATGCGAATGACCTGGAAGTTCGACCGCGCCGTCACACAGCCGGTTGTCTCGTCATAAGACATCATCGGATAGCCTACGATGTGATTGTAGGCATGCGGCTCGAAGATGTTGGCGGTACGGAAGGCCTTCACGCGATCGATCATCATTCCTCGGCCGACACACCGCATAATTCCGATCGGCAGGCCCGCCTCATGATTTTCTTTGGTCGTGATGTGGTAGATGCCGTTCGGCGTGAAGAATTGCGGCCAAAGATCAAGCTCGCCATCGTCAATGGCGTGGCCATATGAGGCAATCAGATCCGCAGCCTCGCGATGCCAGTCACCGCTGGATTGCGCGACCGGCCTTTCGATGACGCTGGGCATGGCTTGCTCCTCAGAATCCCATGATGCCGCGGTAGCCCTGCCAGAAACCGCGAACGGCGGTTTCAGTCGCACGGGAATTCTTCTCAGATTCGGCGACCCGACCTCCCATCTCCATGAAAGACGCGCATTCTGGATCGTTGCGGGTACCGCGCTGGACGAATTCGTTGATGCAGCCGTCCTCAAGAGAAACCAAGCCTGCCGCACCCGTCAGATTGCTCTGCATGATGCGCATCTGCGATTGTTCCTCGGTATCGCGGTCATAGCCGAGGTAAATCCAGAACAGTTCGGTCTTGTCGACCCCCTTCGGGGCAAAGAAGCGAATGGCGAGCGAATTCAGCGTGAACTGAATGCACATGTTGGGAAAGACCGTCTGGATGCTGTGCGTGATGCCGTCGTCGAATTCGTCCCAGGCATGCAGCAGTTCCGGCCCCTCGAGGGCGGATTCGTAGTTGGCAGAATGAACCTTGGCTTCGGAATACTCGGCGGCCTCTTGCAGCCTGGCCCGCCGCGCAAAACTCAAATGGTGCCACTTCCCGTCGGACAGGATGATCCCTCCATCCATATCCAGCCGGTTCACCTTGAAGGTCGTATAGAAGGTGTGGAGCAGGGTTGCGTGATACGAGTCCCGCAGATTCTCGGCATATAGCTTCCAGTTGTTGTGAATCGTCTGGCTGTGCGTGCCGAGGACGCGAAGCGGACGATCAAGACTTCGCTTCATGAATTGCGCCATGTCAGGGCCGAGATAGGTTTCGACATCCTCTACCTCTTCGGAGAATGTTCCGAAGATCATCCCGCAAATGCTTTCGCTGCGGATCGGCTGCAGGCGATGCCTGGCGACATCGAAATCGGTCGGCATCCCGCCCTGTCCGCGAAGCCCGTTGCGGAACGCGACGCCCTTCAATTGTCCGTCAAGGCCGTAGTTCCAGGCGTGATAGACGCAGGTAAGGCTTGCGACGCTATCCTGCTTCTTGAGGCACACCAGCGCTCCCTTGTGGGCGCAGCGGTTGACCATCGCGTGAACTTTGCCGTCGTGATCCCTCGTCACGATAACAGGCGTTTCGCCGATCGTCGTGGTGCGGTAGTCGCCCGCTTTCGGGATGTCCACGTCAAGGCAAAGGAAATTCCAGGCGCGGCCTCTGAAGATCCGCTCCTGCTCCAACTTGTAGATCTCGGGATCGGTAAACAGGCGGTAGGGCGCGCGCGCGATGCCTTCAGCGGGCCACTTGAAATCCATCGCTGGCGTGGTGGGGGCGGACCTCGGTTGGGGCGTCGTCAGCATCTCGTTGTTCTCCCCTGTCTCGCGGGGTTTTGGAGGCGTTCAAAGGAAACCGGCGACCCGAGCGCATCGCGGCGAGCAATTTCGCGGTTGCCCTGCCGCAAGCGGGGAGAGGTTGCGTCGCGGACGCCTCGTTATGCCGCAGCCGCCTTCTTCGGCGGGAAGCGGCCGTAAAACGTCTCGCCCTTGGCGGCCATGTCGATCAAGAGCTCCGGCGGCGTGAACCGCGAGCCGTACTTCTTCTCCAGCTTCAGGCACAGTTCGACGAACTTCTTCGTGCCCATGAAGTCGATGTAGGACAGCGTGCCGCCGGTGAACGGCGCGAAGCCGAACCCGAGGATCGAACCGACGTCGGCCTCGCGTGGATCGGTGACGACGTGATCCTCCACGGTCCGCGCGGCTTCCACCGCCTGGACTACAAGGAAACGCTGCTTCAACTCCTCGACATCCAGCGTGTCCGGATCGAGGTGCTTGGGCTGTAGCGTGGTCAACTCCGGCCACAGCTTCTTCTGACCCCTGCCCTTCTCGGGATAATCATAAAAGCCCTTACCGTTCTTGCGGCCGAGGCGTCCGCGCTTCTCGACCATTTCGACCAGAAGCTTCTTTTGATCCTGATCGATCGCCTGCGTGCCGATGTCGGCTTCGGTGGCCTTCAGGATCTTCAGCGACAGATCGATGGCGGTTTCATCATTGAGCGACAGCGGTCCGATCGGCATGCCGGCCATCTTGCCAACATTCTCGATCATCGCCGGCGGCACGCCTTCCTTGAACATCTCGTAACCTTCGAAAATGTAGCGCATCACGCAGCGGTTGGCGAAGAAGCCGCGCGAATCGTTGACGACGATCGGCGTTTTCTTGATCTGGCGGACGTAGTCGAGCGCGGTGGCCAGCGCCACCTCGCCGGTAGCCTTGCCGACGATGATCTCCGCCAGCATCATTCTCTCCACCGGCGAGAAGAAGTGAATGCCGATGAATTTCGACTGATCCTTCCACTCTTCCGCCAGGGAATTGATCGGCAGCGTCGAAGTGTTGGTCGCGAAGATCGCGTCCGTGCGCAATAGCGACTGCGCTTTGGCGTAGGTTTCCGCCTTGACCTTGCGGTCCTCGAACACGGCCTCGATGACGAGATCGCAATCCTTGATCGCGTTGTAATCGGGTGTCGCGGTGATGCGCGACAGGATCGCATCGCCATCGTCCTGGTTCATACTGCCCTTCGAGACCGCTGCCTCGACGGCAACCTTGGCGCGGCCCTTGCCCTTGTCGGCGCTGTCCTGATCGCGATCGATCAGCACCACGTCGATGCCGGCCTGCGCCGACACGAAGCCGACGCCGGCGCCCATGAAGCCCGCGCCGATGACGGCGAGCTTCCTGACCTTGGTGGGCGGCACACTCTGCGGACGGCGCGCGCCCTTATTGAGTTCCTGCATCGACACGAAGAGAGAGCGGATCATCGCCGCCGCTTCCTTCGAGCGCAGGATCTTTGAGAAGTAGCGCGACTCGACGCGCAGCGCGGCATCCATCGGCAACTGCAGGCCTTCATAGACGCACTGCATGACCGCGCGCCCGGCCGGATAGTTGTCGTAAGTCTCGCGGCGCAGGATCGCATTCGCCGGCGGGAAGAACTGCATGCCGGCCTTCGAATAGACCGGACCGCCGGGCAGCTTGAAACCCTTCTCGTCCCACGGCGCAACTGCCTTGCCGCCGGCCTTGATCCAGTCCTTTGCCGTCTTGATCAGCTCCGCCGCCGGCACCACCGCGCCGACGATGCCCCACGCTTGGGCCTTCTTGAGATCGATGGCGTCGCCCTTGAGCAGCATCTGCAAGGCATCCATCGGCTGGATCATGCGTGGCAACCGCTGCGTGCCGCCGGCGCCAGGGAAGATCCCAACCTTGATCTCAGGCAGGCCGAGACGGGCTTTCGGATTCTCGGAGGCGACACGATAGTGACACGCCAGCGTGAGCTCGAATGCGCCGCCGAGCGCAAGACCGTTGATCGCTGCGACCCACGGCTTGCCGCTGGTCTCTATCCTGCGCAGGGTCTGCGAGAGCTTCGAGACCTCATCGAATACATACGTGTTCGCGGCCTCCTCGCCCTTGGACTTGAGCATCTCGACATAGGTGCGGTTCATGCCCTCCAGCATGGTGAGGTCTGCGCCGCCGGAGAATGCTTCCTTGCCAGAGGTGATGACGATGCCCTTGGTCGCCGCGTCCTTGGTGGTCGCATCGACAATGGCGGCGAGTTCGATGCCGGTGGTCTCGTCCAGCAGGTTCATCGACTTGCCGGGAATATCCCACGTCACCACTGCAATGCCATCCGTGTCGGTTTCAACCTTGAAGTTCCCGTAAGTCATTTGGTTGATCCTCAAACGCGCTCGATGATGGTCGCGGTGCCCATGCCGCCGCCGATGCACAGCGTGACAAGGGCCGTCGATTTGCCGGTACGCTCGAGTTCGTCGAGCACGGTGCCGAGGATCATCGCGCCGGTTGCGCCGAGCGGATGGCCCATGGCAATGGCGCCGCCGTTGACGTTGATCTTGTCGTTGTCGATCTCGAAGGCCTGAATGTAGCGCAGGACCACCGAGGCGAACGCCTCGTTGAGTTCGAATAGATCGATATCCCTGAGCTTCATGCCGGAACGCTCAAGCACTTTCTTCGTGACGTCGACCGGTCCGGTTAGCATCATTGCCGGCTCGGAACCGATGTTGGCGAAAGCGCGGATCTTCGCACGCGGCCTGAGGCCGCGCTTCTTTCCGGCTTCCGCATTGCCGAGCAGAACAGCGCCCGCGCCGTCGACGATGCCCGACGAGTTACCGGCATGGTGCACGTAGTTTACGGCCTCGACTTCAGGATGTGACTGCACGGCCACCGCATCGAAACCGCCCATCGCGCCCATGGCGGCGAACGACGGCTGCAACTGCCCGAGCGACTGCATCGTCGTCGAGGGACGCATATGCTCGTCCTTATCGAGAATGGTGATGCCGTTGATGTCCTTCACCGGGATCACGGAGTTCTTGAAGCGGCCTTCGTCCCAGGCCTTTGCGGCGCGCTGCTGGCTCTGCACGGCGTAGGCGTCGACGTTCTCGCGCGACAAGCCATATTTGGTTGCGATCAAGTCCGCCGCCACACCCTGCGGCATGGAGTAGCTTGGAATCGCCATGGACGGATCCATCGGCCATGCCGAGCCTGATGACAAGATGCCGACGCGGCTCATGGATTCCGCACCGCCGCCGATGGTGAGTTCGTGCTGGCCGGACATCACCTGCGCCGCAGCGAAGTTCACGGCATCGAGGCCCGATGCGCAGAAGCGATTGATCTGAATGCCGGGTACGGACGTATGGAAGCCGGCATTCAAGGCGGCAAAGCGTGCCATATCGCCGCCAGCCTCACCAACGGGATCGACCACGCCAAGCACCACATCGTCGATGCTGTTGGCTTCAAGCTTGTTGCGCTCCTTGAGCGCCTTCAGCGGCGCGGTCGCCAGCGCCAGCGCCGTAACCTCGTGCAGGGAGCCATCGGATTTTCCCTTGCCGCGCGGCGTGCGGACATGATCGTAGATATATGCCTCAGGCATTTTGCCTCTCCTTTTCTATCCTTGCCCTTGTGGGGAAGGGTAGATTAGTCCCGGCGCGATACATCTTCAGTTTCATCGAGATGTACGTCGCCGAATAGTGACCATCTCTGACCATCAAATCGGCCAAGCTGTAGCTGCTGAATCGGGAAATAGTCCGCCTTAGATGTCTTCAGCTTTATTCCTGGCAGGAACATCGGCAGGGCGACATTGTCCAGGGACGAGGCTTTCGCCATGATGTTGGCTCTCGACGGGTCGTCGCCACAGGCAACCAGCACGGCCTCGAAGGACTGGCCAATGCTGTACGCAATCACGTTGAATGGATCGTTGGGATCGCCGGCTGGGTAATACTTCTTCATCCAGTCCCGGTACTGAACCATGACCGGGTCACCGTTCCATTGCGGATCTGTCGGATCCTTGAGATAGAAGGCCGAGATGATATCCTGGGATGCATCGATGCCGGCCGGCTTCAGAACTGTGTTGATGTTGGCCGAGATCGACGTGAGCAAATGAAGCGGCTGCCAACCGCTGGCATGCGCCGCTCTGATCGCCTGGGCCGCGAACCTGGCGGTGGCAGCGTTGTAAAAGACATCCGCGCCTGCGGCCTTCATGGCAAAGACGTGAGAGTCGATCGTCGGGTCGGTCACTTCGTAGTTTTGTGCCGAAACGATCATGTCCGAAGCACGAGCCCCAAGCGCTGACCTGAGCGCCTCCAAGGCGTCGCGCCCCAAATCGTCATTTTGGTACAAGATCCCGATCCTGGCGTTGGGCTTCGTCGCCAGGATATGACGACCAAATATCTTCGCCTCGAGCACGAGGGTCGGCAGCCAGCCCATCGTCCAGGGATACTTGTCGGGATTGTTGAACTTTCCGCTGGCCGTGACCGAGAAGAGCTGTGGCACCTTCTTCGCGTTGACGTATTTCTGCACCGCCGCATTGGGAGCTGTCCCAAGGAGCCCCAGCAACACGTCAACCTTATCGCCCTCGACCAGCCGGCGGACCTGTTCGACCGTCTTTGGAGGACTGTAGCCGTCGTCGTAGGTCACAAACTTGACCGTTCGCCCCTGCACGCCGCCTTTCGCGTTGAGCATGTCAAAATAGGCCGCCAGACCCTTGGCAATGGTCGAATAGGCCGATGCCGGGCCACTGTACGGCGCGGTATTGCCGACCAGGAGGTCCGCAGCTGTGGCCATCGTCGCTCCGGGACCGGAGCTCCACACCAGGCAAGCGGCTAAGAGCGTTAACACGCGCAGAGTGCATGTACGTCGAGTGTCCATCGCCCACCAGCCCCATGTAAAACTGAGAATTGCGCATTTCCGCGACACCCTCACGTCGCTGCGCGAGGATTCCATCTTGCCTAAGAGACGCGAAGTTTCCGTCTGGACAATTCGAGTTGCTCGCGCACCATCGTCCGAACCAGATCCTTTCGAACCTTGCCAAACGAATTGCGCGGTAGCGCCTCAAAGAAGGCGACTTCGCGCGGCCGTTTGTAGCTCGCTAATGACGAGCAGCCCTTCGCGATCTCGTTCACATCGATGGGATGGTCCACTGCCTTTACGATCGCGGCGACAACAATCTCCCCCCACTTTTCGTCGGGGACACCGACGACCGCAACGTCACGGACCATTGGATGTTGGATCAATGCCAATTCAACTTCGGCGCAGTAGACGTTCTCGCCGCCAGAAATTATCATGTCCTTCTTGCGATCCTTGATCGTCAGGTATCCGTCTGCGTCAACGACACCAAGGTCGCCACTGCGATACCACTGCGCTCCGTCCAGTGTGATCGACGCATCCCGCGTCGCACTCTCGTTGTCGAGATAGTACGAAAACGCCGTCGGACCGCTGACCAAAATCTCTCCGATCTCGCCGGCGGGCAGCACGCCACGCTCGTCGTCATAAACTACAATCTGCGTCGCGGGCACCGGCAGTCCGGCAGTCCCTGGTTTTCTCGAGAGCATGTCAGGTGCGCATCGCGAAACCAGGAGCATTTCCGTGATGCCGTAGACATTCACTACCCCGTTCTTCAATCCGAACGTCTCCTGAACCCTTTCGGCCAGCACCGGCGGAAGCGGCGCGGAAGCAGAAAGCCAGTGTGTGAGGTGAGGCAGCTTCTTCTGACGCCCTGAGGGCTCATGGAGAAGCTGCCAGGCCATCGTCGGCACGATGAACGCCACATTGATCTGGAACTTCTCGAGGTATTCGAGCGTTTGGCTCGCATTCAGCTTCTTGAAAAGATAGTGCGTCCCTCCGGTCAGAATTATGGACAATGCGATATTCTCCATCGCACCCCGGTGAAAAAGGGGCGCCACGGCCAGCGCATGCACTTCGGCTGGGTAGGTCAACGAAATCGCAGACAGCGTCGCTGCGGCAACCGCAGATCTGTGCTTGACGACCGCACCCTTGGGTCGGCCGGTCGTGCCCGACGTGAACCATATTCCGCTGTCGGCCTCGGCGCTGACGATTGGGAATTGGCAGATATCTCCGACTTCGCTTCGCAGAGCATCGGCAAACGCAAGCTGATGAGGCTGAGCGCAGACCCCTGCGACGATCTGAAGAATCTGAAGGTTGGAGATGGCGATGGCGTGCGAAGCCAATTCGGCGAGATCCGCGTCAACGACGATCGCTTTGCATCCGGCCGCTCCGAGCTGATATGACAGCTCCTCGGCCGTCAGCCGAAAGTTCAGAGAAACCGTCAGAGCGCCGAGCCGGGCGATGGCGAAATATGCGATGAACAGCTCTCTCTGGTTCCAGAGCAGATAGGCGACCCTGTCGCCTGCAGCTATTCCCTTGCTATGGAGCGCGCGGGAAAAGCGGTCTACGGCCTCGTCGAGCTCGAGATAAGTCAAGGCTCCGATCTCATCAACGATGGCGGTCTTACGCGGCATCGCACGCGAAGTCGTCCGAAGGACGTCGGATATAGAAACAGCTCGGTCGAGCACGATCACCTCCCGTGTCTCGCTAGTTCATGGCAGCTTGTGCTGCTCTTGGAGCGCTGCTTGTGGCGCCTCAGCCGCCGGCTTCGGCCTGCCACTTCACCCAGTGAAAGAAAGACTTGCAGTGCAGGCATCGGAACAGCACTTCCGATACGCTGCCACCAAACGGCGATTCAATTTCCACCGCACGGCTCTCGCAATGCGGGCACGTTACGTTACTGGCATCTATCGGCAACTCAAACTCTGACCCGGTCCGCGTCACGGAAGCGCCAATTCATGGTTCTTGAAGCGGATACGCTCGAACAGGCCGGGGGGTATGCCTGGGCTACCGTTGCGGCGGATTGACCTCTGCCAGGCCTTTGCCTCTTTCGCGGCGGCGTTGGAAACGTCGAAGCTTGCGGTCACCGCTTCAGAAAACCGCTTGAAAAGCGCCGCATCGGATGCGTCGCGGTACCCGGCCTCGAAGAGAGCATCGGGCTGGTCGGTATTCCCCCACCAATCCAGCGCTTCTACAAAGCGCCGACGGACATCCTCTCCAATCGACGACGAAGGATCCTTACGCAGCGCCTTGATCCAGCCCGTCGAGTAGCTGAGATGGAATCGCGATTCCCGGTGAACCTTGTCGGCAAGGCGAGCCAGGGTTCGATCGGTGATGCTGCCCCGGTACGCTCCCAAAAGGACGGAAATCGCCTGCTCGGCCAGATAGATCGTCGCTACAAAATCGGACCACGACTGCGGAGGACGGTCGAGCAGCTTCGGCGAACGAATATCCGCCGCACCGCGTGTCCACTCGGCTTCCTCACGGGTAACACCAAATCGACTCAAATATTGATAGATCGCGCGGGCATGGCCGTACTGCCCCTGCATCATCGCGCAGATCGCACTAAAGTCGGAGATCGCTCGCCCGTTGGGCAACACGAGCATGTACCAGCCTGCAAGCACCAGCTTGCTGTCCGCGATGCAGTAAAGCTCGTCTCGCAGCAGCGTCTCGATCCCGGACAGATGTTGAGTTTGTTTGACGTCGCCCATCACACCACCTTCAATTTCGTGTCGCGGTCGCGCTCCGTAATCGGAATGATCGCCGACAGCGGAACGATGCACATTTCTTTCCAGGATTCGTGATCATAGACGAACCACGCGCGTGCTTCCGCAAGCTCTTCATTGGGTGCTTCGACCGAACCAATGTGGGTTAGCGGCTCGGTGGAGTTTCGGCGGGCGAACACCTCGTAGAATTCAGGCTTGCCCCCGCCGAGCTCGACTTTCCTGTCGATAACCTTCTTCATCGTCGCATCCTCAAACCTGAATCCCGAAACGTCGCATCTGCTGGCGGGCAAGCGGATCGATGGCCTGGGTCGTCCAGTCGTGATGCCAACCCTCTAGGACGTTGACGCCGCTCACCCCTTCCAGGCCGCCGACCGCGTCCCGGATCGCCTGCTTCAACATTGCGACGCCTGGGCACGCCAGACACGGAATGGCGAGTTCGACATCGACCACACCGTTCCCCGAGATCCGGATCTCGCGGATCATTCCCATGCTCTCGATGCTGACCGGGATATGCGGATCATTCACCGCCAGAAGCGCTTCCCGGACCTCCTGTACGGTCACCACAGGTCTTGCCCCCAGAGCTCCGACTGCATCCGCGTGAGTCCAGGCAGCTTAAATGGCCCACCCTTCTTCCACTGCGCGAGCTTCTCCGGCCAGCTCACCTTGCGGAAGTCCCACTTTCCGGTTGCTTCGTTCAGCAGGATCGGCATCTCGAAATCGAGAACGTAGATGCCCTTCTCGCGGTCGAAATGGGCGGGGACCTTGAGACCGATCTGCTCGCAGAACGGAACAAGCCGCGACATCCAGATCTGCCTGAGCTGGTCATTGCTGCTGCCGCGGATCCGATAGTGGAGCTGATCCATCCTGGACTTCACGTCGTCCGTCGCACCGAACCACTCCGCACCGAGCGGAAACCAGAAGTCCATGGACTCCTGCACGCGCTGTCGTATCTCGGGGCCCATCTGCATGTAGTGGCGGACCATGTACTCGCCGCGCTTGACGTGAAACTGCTCCTCGAAATTCACCTTGCGCAGTGAACGGCTGTACGGCCCGAATGAGCAATTGGCCTCTAGATCGCAGGTCGTGATGTAACCCGCCTGATCGCCGACCAGATGGGCCATCGCCGTGTCGATCGGGTCTTTCGGCCCCCACTCCAGCATGAAAAACGTCTTGAACTTTGCGGGATCGCGCTCGAATACGCGCTCATATGCATCGAAGCCAAATTCTTCGAGCATGCGAAACATGACTTGGGCGTGCCCCATCTCGTCCTGGAGGGCCGATGCGACGGCGATCCTGTCGTTGATGCACGGCGCAAACAACATCGCATCGAAGTCAAGAGGTAACGTCATGATCTCAAGGTCGGCGGCAATCGACATGGTCGCAACGAGCACGTCGCGGTAACGCGGCGTCATCTCGTCGATATCCTCAAGCGTGGCGCCGGCCTTGACTCGAGTTTGCAACGCAATTTCGTTGACCTCATCCAGGTTTTCGCGCGCGAGAGCCGCTTGGGCCATGGTCAAACCTCCGTCATGCCGGGCTGCGGTGACGTCCGGCGCTGTCGCCGTCGATGGGCTGCCGCCCATGGTCAATTCCCTCCGCTACCAGGTCTCGCCGTAGGGCCGGACCTCGACGTTGAACGACCAGGCGCAGCGGTCCTGGTGCGCGACGTGCCAGATCTCCTCGGCGATGGCCGCGGGCTGGATGAAGAAGTCGTCCGGCTTGTCCTTGTAGCGTTGCCGCGCCCAGGGCACGTCGATCACCGCATCGATCACGAGGTAGGCGACATGCACGCCCTTGGGCCCGAGATCACGCGCCATGGCCTCGGCGAGGATGCGCTGCGCCGCCTTGGTGGGCGCGAAGCCCGCAAAGCCTGCCCGACCGCGCAGGGCCGACGTGTTGCCGGTCGCCATGATGGCGCCCTTGCCGGCCTTGATCATGGCCGGTGCCAGGCGACGTGCGAGATACAGCAACCCCATGGTGTTGACCTGGAAGTTGCGGTTCAGCACCTGCGGGTCGATGTCGAGGAACGACCCGAAGGCGCCGCCGACGGCGTTGTGGATCAGCACCGACGGCGCCCCCAGGTCACGCTCGACGGCGTCAATCGTGGCATCGATCTGCGCCGGATCGGAGACATCGCAGGTGTAGGCCTTGGCGCCAGGCAGCGACTGCTCCAGCTCCACGAGGCGCTTCTCGTTGCGGGCCAGCATGGCCACGCGATAGCCGCCCTTGGCAAAGCGCTTGGCCAGGGCCGTGCCGGTGCCCGGGCCGACGCCGGTGACAACGCAGACCTGATCGGCCATACCGTTCTCCTCAGGCTGCCGCCTTGGCGGCTTCGGTCAGGAAATCCAGCCGGTCATTGCCGAAGAACATCTGGTCGCCGACAAAGAAGGTCGGCGAGCCGAACACGCCGCGCTCGGCCGCAGCCTCGGTCGCCTTGTCGAGCTGCGCGGCATACTCAGGTGCATCAGCCTTCTTCAGCAGCGCCTCGCCGTCGAAGCCGGCACTCTCGAGCAGGCCGGCCAGCACCGGGCGTTCGGTGATGTTGAGGTCGCCGGCCCAGATGGCGCGATAGAGGGTCGTCACGTAGTCGGCGCCGCGGCCCATTTCGTTGGCGACCAGGGCGCCACGACCCAGGGCCGCATAGTCGATGCCGCGCATGTTGGGATTGCGCTGGAACGGTACCTTGTAGCGCGCCGCCCAGCGGCCGATGTCGGCGCCGGCGTACTTGCCCTTGTTCTTGCACTCGATCGTCGTCGGCCGATTGCCCACCATCTTCATCAGCTCGAGAATGCGGAACGGCCGGTAGACGATCTCGGCGCCGGTGTTGGCCGTCAGCGCCGGGAACTGCGTGGTGGCGAGGTAGCTGTAGGGGCTGGGAAAATCGAAATAGAACTCGATCTGGCGCGCCATGAGCGTCTCCGGCGGCGGGTGGCGATGAGGCTGGCGCCACGTTGCACAATCATGATACTCCTCACGATTATGGTTATCATGGTGATCATCATGAATAGAGTCAAGGCCCAACAGCGGTGTGCTACAAGCCGGCGGACCGCCCTGCGAGGTGAGGGATGAAAGTTTCGAAGGAGACCAGCGCCAGGCATCGTGACGACCTGGTGCGGGCGGCCAGCCGGCTGTTTCGCGAACGTGGATTCGACAAGGTGGGCATCGCCGAGATCGCCGCCGCAGCCGGCCTCACCCATGGCGCCTTCTATACGCACTTCGAGTCGAAGGAGGCGCTGTGTGCCGAGGCCATCGGACGCGCCTCGCGTCGCACGGCCGAAGGCATGATGGCGACGACGGACTGGCGCGGCTACGTCGAGGCCTATCTCAGCCCGAAGCATGTGCGTGACCGGGCCAATGGTTGCCCCTACGCGGCGCTGAGCGGCGACGTGCCGCGCGAGAGCGAGCCGGTCAAGGCAGCCTTCGCCGAGGCGCTCGAGCGCACGATCGCGACGGTGGCGGGAAAGATGGAGGACAAGAACGGTGCGAAGGCCCGCGACCGCGCCATCCTGTCGCTGGCAACGATGCTCGGCGCCGTGGTGTTGGCGCGCACCGCCGCCTCGGTGGAGCAGCGCGACGAGATCCTGACGGCGGTGAAGAGCAAGCTGCTCGGGACCTCGCGCGCGTGAACGGTCTTGAGGACGATGTCGCGCTGCTGAACGCGGCCGTGCGCGAGGCCGGCGCGCTGGCGCTGCGGTATTTCCGCACCGACCTCGCGGTCTGGCAGAAGGAAGGTGGCACGCCGGTGAGCGAGGCCGACATCTCGGTCGACCGTCACCTGCGACAACGGCTCTGCGATGCGCGCCCCGACTATGGCTGGCTGTCCGAGGAAACCGAGGACGACACCGCTCGCCTGGAGCGCCGGCGCGTCTGGGTGGTCGACCCGATCGACGGCACGCGCGCTTTCCTGGAGGGCGTACCGCACTTCTGCCACGCCGTGGCGCTGGTCGAGGACGGCGTGCCGGTCGCCGCCGCGCTGTTCAACCCTGCGGAGGACGAATTCTACGAAGCCGTGGCCAACCAGGGCGCCCGATTGAACGGTGCACCGATCCGGGTCAGCGACCGGCAGCAGATCGCGGGTTGCCGCATGGCGGCGTACGGGCCGATGTTCAAGCACCCGGCCTGGCAGCTTCCGTGGCCGGAGATGGAGATCATCCAGCGCGACTCCGTCGCCTGGCGGCTGGCGTTGGTGGCCAGCGGCCACGCCGATGCCGCGATGGGGCTCAACACCAAGAACGACTGGGACCTGGCCGCGGCCGACCTGATCGTGCGCGAAGCCGGCGGCCTGGTGACGACGCACGACGGCAGGCCGATGACGTTCAACAACCCGGCACCGCAGCAGCCCAGCTTCCTCGCCGCCGGACCGGACCTGCATGCGGCCCTGTTCGCGCGTACCGGCCACGTCAAGCTGCGGCGTCGCACGTCATAGACTGTCTCGTCTCACAGCCTGACTGAGAATGCCCCGCTCTCGTTGCCTTCATGGTGAGCTTGTCGAACCATGAAGGCCTCGCACGGGCGTCGGTGCGGCGCTTCATGGTTCGACAAGCTCACCATGAAGCGCTTTCCCCATTCTTCAGTCAGGCGGTCAGGCAGCCTTTGCCGTCGCCTTCGAGAGTTTCTCCAGATACGGCGCGACGTCAGGTGCGAAAGCCGGGTGGGCGCAGAGGCGGGTGTAGTGCGCCATGGCGCGCGGGTACTCGGCATCGATGCCGTCGTGCAGGATCGGGGTCAGGCCTTTCTCGGCCAGGGCATTGGCGCGGGGCTTCTCGTTGGAGAACAGGCTGAGCTCGGCGACGAAGCAGATGTCGGCCAGGCTGATGCCGTCGCCGACCAGGAACTGCCGTGCCGGCACCAGGGCCTGCTCGATGCCGGCCATGTAGGTGTTGAAGGCCTCGCGCGTGCGCGCCTGGATCTCGGGTGTCACGGAGTCGCGCAGCGACAGCAGGTAGATCTGCGAATCGCGGGCGAACACCAGGCTGACGTCGAGGAAGCTGTCGATGCGCGCCGCTTCGTAAGCGTCGCGGCCATAGAGCGGGAAGGTGTCGGCGCCCAGCCGTGCCACGGCACGCATGATGCTGTTGGACTCGAAGATGCCGGTCTTGCCGTCGGGACTGAAGGCCGCCGGCACGGTGCCGAAGGGATGCGCTTCGACGAAGGCAGGCGTCTTGTAGAGCCGGCCTTTGAAGCCGGTGCGCCCGATGCGCTGCACCTCGGTTGACGCCGCGCGCTCGGCATCCGACAGCGGCCGGGCGTCGAAGTCCCACAGCCAGTTCTGCAGCTCGCCGGGCGCCGCGCCGCGCAGATCGACCGTAATGCCGCACAGGCGGGCGGCGATGGTCGCCTTCCAGATACGCGGGTTGGGCAGGTAGGAGAAGATGCGCAGCTGGCTCATGGGCGGTCTCCCGATGGTCACGGCATGATGCGCAATCAGCCGGGCGACTGCACCGTCGTTTGCCTCATGGCCCTCATAGCTCGGCTCATGAGTACCGGCACGGCCAGCGGTTTCGCGGAGACATTGCCAGCGGTCTCGGCGAATATCCGGCCGGGCGTATTCCTCGCGAAGTGATCCTGGGAGGACAGCATGA
>Ga0187894_10002623_pt1 | contig 21243 bp, 14 predicted proteins | sample GBC1701081metaG_FD_136650 | JGI IMG/M metagenome (GOLD analysis project Ga0187894, IMG submission 136650) | White microbial mat communities from a lava cave in the Kipuka Kanohina Cave System on the Island of Hawaii, USA - GBC170108-1 metaG ...
ACGAGCGCTCTGGCCAAAGCGACTCTTTGCCGCTCGCCGCCTGAAAGCTCGCCGGGACGATGGTCAGCGCGTCCGGCCAATCCGACACGGTTTAAAAGAACGTCCGCCCGCTGGGCGGCGTCGCGTTTCGCCACGCCGCCGATCAATAAAGGCATCATCACGTTCTCTGTCGCAGAGAATTCGGGGAGCAGGTGATGAAACTGAAAAACGAATCCGATACGCCTGTTGCGAAAGCATGCCAAGTCTAGCTCAGCGTTTTTTGCGATGTCAAACTCGCCTATCTTTATGCTTCCGGCCGTGGGCCGATCCAACCCTCCGAGCAGATGAATCAGCGTTGATTTTCCCGCTCCCGACTCGCCGGTGATGGCGATCATCTCGCCGCGGGCGATCTCCAGATCGAGGTCGCGGAAGACAACGACCTCTTCCGCGCGGCCCGAATAGATCTTGGTCAGGTTGACGGCGCGTAGCAGAACGTCATTTGTCATCGGCTGCTCCGGCGATGATTGAGACCACGAACGGAAAATTGCCGAACGGTGAACGCGATTCGACATATACGCCACGGTCGTTGATCGAAGTCGCGCTCGAAGCGAAAGGCATCCGGTCGAGCGCGTCCGTCTTCGACGGCGGGGCGCCTGGTCCCGAGGCCATCCAACGCGCAATCGTGGCCAGCATCTCGCCGCTCTCTTCCCTCACCGAAGTGAAGCTCTTGACGGCCGCCGGCTGCGCAATTTTGTTCGCGGAGTCGAATTGCGGCGAGTCGTTGAAGCTCCGCCCGCCTTGATGCGCATCAATCAACTGCATCAGGCGCTCTTTTGCGCCAAGCGCGAGAAAATCGCCGACGATGACCGCCGCGCCTCGCCGTTCATCGCTCGACCTGATAATCTCACGACCCTTGTATTTTTCGCGCGAAAGCGTCGCGCCACGCGCCGTAAAGAGGCGTTCGACCAACATCGTGATGAACGCCTCATTACGCTGTGCGATCAGCCAGACTCGATCCTTGGATTCTCGCGTCAAATTAAAATTGGCGATCTCATCGCCAATCGCGCCATCCGTCCTGTCGTTCTCTTTTATCCCCAGAAAAGCCTCGCGCGCGCCGATGATGAACCCGTGCAGCAGAAAGCTCTGCGCCGCGCCGACCCGTGACGCGATCACGGCCTCGATTCCATCGAGCGCCTTGACCGGGTTTTCAACGCCGATCAGCGTCACGTCTCTGGCCTCCGTCGGGATTAAATCCAGAACACGCCGCGCGCTTGCGTTCGGCTCGCTTTGCCTCGCCGGTTTTACCGCGGCTCTGAGCTGGTCGGCCAATTCAGGTTTGAACAGCAGCGTGTAGCGATCAACGACGGCGCCGTTTTCAAAACCGGCGCCGTAAGCTATGCCGTCGGTCGCGCGCGAGGAGAAATCAGTGAAGACGGCGCCCATCGCCCCGGCCATCGCGGCCTTGCTCAGCGTGTCGCCCGAAATCAGAAAAGCCCAGAACCGCAGCAGCCGCGTCACGCCTTCGCCGGTGATGAAGCCGAAGATCGCGCCTTCGCCGCCGCCGGGTTCGACCAGCGGTCGCGAGTTGCGCATATGAAAATTGTTGGCCATCGAAGGCGCGCGACCGAGCCGCGTGTCAATGCAGGCGCGCAGCGGGTCGGGATGATTGGCCAGAATCAGTTCGCCTTCGATCTGGGCCGCCAGCAACTGTTTCTCTGAACCAGCGACGCGCCAGGCCGCATATGGGACCCCGGCGTACTCACCGCCCTCTTTGACGAAGCGCCCGAAAGCCGCCTCCGCCAACTGCGGCAATCTCTTCTCAGCGACTTCGCGCAAGGAATCCTCGTCGCTGTGGGTCTCGGCGATCAACGCCATCCGGGGCTTCACCTGCTCCCCGCGAACTTCAAGTCCGGTGATCACAACAGCGAATTGTGATCGGGCGAGTACCGCTGTCTCTCCTCCGCCGGTTATCCGCGCGATCCAATCCCACCACCCGATCTTACCGAAGTAATTCAATTCTTCCGGAATGCCGTGTGCGGGCGCGAGTTCACGCCAGGTTTCCGTCGAGGTCAGGTTGTCCACCAACTGCGGCCAGTCGTTGACCTCCAGGTAACCGAGCGCGGCTTCGGGCACGTAAGACGCGATGACGATGGGTTTCGGGCGGCGCGCGTATATCCACCCGCCCACCGCGAACGGCAGGATGATGAGCAGCGCCAGAATTAATCGTTTGCCTGACAAGTGGTTGATTTTCTGGATAACCATCTGCTTTATTGCCTCAAGTATCTCTCAAAAAAATCCAGAACGCGCCGTTCGTACTCCTCCCTCGCTACTTGATGTACGTCACCGTGCGCCGCTTCTTCAACCACCCAGAGTTCCTTCGGTTCACTCGCGGCGGCGAAAAGCTCCCGGGATTCGACCAATTTCGTATGCCGGTCTTTCGCGCCCGCGATGAAAAGTTTCGGGGCTTTAATCGCTCCGACACGATCAATCGGCCGCAACGCGGTCTCATCAATTCCCGCGCGCAATGGCAATTGCATAGTCAATAACGGCGCCAAACCGCGCGCCCAGGCGCCAAAATATCGTTCCACCCGGTTCGCCGTGGCCCGGTCAATGTCCGCGTAAACCATCTCCAGAACCATCGCATCCACATCAAGCATGGGCTCAAGCGCGGGCGACGCCAGCACAGCGGCCGCGCCGCCCATTGAAAGCCCTATTATGCCCAGCTTTTCGCTCGGGCGGCTTCTCTTCATAAACTCGACGGCGGCCCGCGCGTCCCGGCTTTCAAGGTAGCCAATTGTAATCTGTTTTCCGGGACTTTCGCCGTGCGCCTGAAAATCGAAGAGCAGAACACTGTAGCCGGCCCGGTTGAGAAACGACGCGCGCGCCAACATCTGCCTCCGGTCGCCGCGAAAACCATGCATTAAAACGACCGCGCCTCGCTCTTGCGTCACTGGGATCAGCCATCCGCGCAGCTTCGAGCCGGAGCCGCTTTCAAATTCGACATCGCGCCCCTGCAAATAATCCGGCGGCGCGCCCACCGAATGATTGACCGGCTTGCTCAGAAAACTTCCCGCGCCCCAGATCGAGCAAAAGAAAAGCGCTGGGATTGCGGCGGCGCAAAACAAGGCTCGACTTTTTCCGGTACCCAAAAACAATCTCATTTTCGGCGCTCGACAGGTGAAAAGGCGGCTGAGTCATGACTCAGCCGCCTTCCTGGTTTCATTGGAATTGGTTCTCGGCTCACGATTCCAGAGGTTCCATCAATCCGCGCCTGACAGCTTCCGCCATCCCCTGCGCTTTTCTCACCACGGTTGACATTGTCTTGAATCTCCTCTCGCTTGTCTGGCAGCCTTCGTCGCCTACTTCTTCGAGGTTCGCGACAATTTGCGCGCGCGCTCGGCCAATTGGGCCGAGCGCGGCATTTCCGCGATCGCGCGTTGCAACTGCGGGTCCTCCTCCACCATCATCCGCTTCTGCGTGTCCACGCCGTAGGCTGCGCTCAAGACCTCCTCGCGGATCTTCTTCCGCGCCCACTCGAAAGTCTCGTCAACCATCTTCATCGTCAGGCCGGTGTCCTGATTCCTGGCCAGGAAATCGGCCATGAACTCGCGGTAGGCTTTCATAACTTGATCGTTGATGACGAATTCGCCCGGCTGCGGCTGGTGATCGAACTCGATCGCGTCGCGCTTGAAATTAGCGGCGACGGCGACGCGCCCCACCATCAATTCGCGCGCGAACATGAACAGCCCGGTCTGCCAGATCATCGCCTGCATGTTGCTGATCGTCGGATTTTCGATCTTGATGTCGGGTTCGATTCCGCCTCCGCCATAAACCGCGCGGCCGGTGTCGGTGCGGCGCATGTCGTTGTGAGACGCTCGCGGAGCCTCAGCCCTGTTCGCGTTGCGGCGGAAGTGATATTCGTAGCTCGACCCGTTCGAGTAATCGCGTTGAATAAGGCGGCCACTGGGCGTGTAATACCGCGCGGTCGTCAGCGTCAGCCCCGCGCCTCCGTAAAGCGGATAGATCGTCTGCACCAAACCTTTGCCGAAGCTGGGCTCGCCGATGATCAAACCACGGTCGTGATCCTGGATCGCTCCGGCGACGATCTCGGAAGCCGAAGCCGAGCTGTCATCAATCAGAACCGTCATCGGAAAAGTTTCCGGCATTCCGGATTCGGCGGGCCAGTCCTTGTCATTTGCGCGCCCATCACGCCCTCGAACCGAAAGGACGATCTGGCCGCGTTGCAAAAACTTGTCGGCGACCCGGATCGCCTGATCGAGAAAGCCGCCCGGATTGCCCCGCAGATCGAGCGCCAGCGAATTCATCCCCTGCGCTCTCAAAGCGGAGATCGCCGACGTCAACTCGTCACTCGTCGTTGAATGGAACCCGCGCGAGAGCGCGATGTAGCCCACGCCGGGTTTGACGACGTAATAGCTGGAGATCGAAGGCAGATCAACCGCGGCGCGCTCCAGTGTGACCGTAACCGGTTCGGGACGGGCGGCGCGGCGGACGGTCACCTTGACCTCCACGCCAAGTTCGCCACGCAAATTGTCGCGAACCTGGTCGGAGTTCCAGGTCTCAACGCTCTTTCCGTCAATCGCGATAATCTGATCCCCGTAGCGCAACCCCGCCTGAGCGGCGGGCGTGTCCTTGAAGGTCTCAATGATGTAAACACCGCGGTAGCGCCCCTGGATCGAAGCGCCAATGCCGTAATACTGGCTGCGCTGCTCCATTCGCATCTCTTCAAATGACTTGCGGTCGTAATAATTCGAGTGCGGATCGAGCGTCCGGAGCATGCCGTGGATCGCGGTCGTGGTCAGCGACTCGTATTCGACCTCTTCGACGTATTTTTCGTGAATCAGATCTATCGCCTCAACATAACCGCGGACAAGACGGTCCCACAAGAGCTTGTCATCCGTGACAGCCTGCGGACGAATGTCTGCGACACTGATTGACAATGCGATTGCAATGGCAAAGATCGAAAACCGCCGCCATTTACTCATCACCACACTTACCTCCTAAGCGCATAAAAAGGTGAAAACTCATCCCGCAATTCAAGGATTTGTGAAAGGCGCGCCTCGCGCGCGCCTTGGCCGCTAATACTAGCCAAACTCAACTAACATTGAAAGCGGCGCCCCATCCGACCGAGCGGAAGAGAAGACATTTTCCATTTTCCATATTACATTTGTCATTTGCCGTTGGAAAAGCCCGCCTCCGGCAATGGCAAATGACAAATGTAATATGGAAAATGGAAAATGATATGGTCATCACCAGTTCCTCCAACGAACGATTGAAACACGCGCGCCGCGTCCGCGACGGACGCGAACCTGGTTTAATCTTCGTCGAGGGCGAACGTTTGATCGAGGAATGCCTGCAATCGGGCTTGAAGCTGACAGCCTGTTTTCACGCGCCTGATCCGAATCCGCGGGCGCAAAGAATCATGGCCGAAATGGCGCGCCTCAACTGCCCTCTCTACCCGACGGCGAACGCCGCGCTCGAAACTGTCAGCGACACTGTCAACACTCAGGGGCTGATCGCGCTCGCGGAAAGAGCGGAATTCATGTTTGGTCAAACTCTGCCGGCGCGAGACGGCGTCACGTCGCTGATCGTTTGCCTCGACTCGGTGCGGGATCCGGGCAATTTCGGAACGATTGTCAGGACAGCCGATGCGTCGGGGGCGAGCGGAGTCGTGGCGACGGAAGGCGCTGTTGACGCGTTTTCGCCAAAGACGATTCGCAGTTCGATGGGGTCGGCCTTTAGATTGCCCGTCGTGACCGGCATCGGGAGCGAGGAGTTGTTTGCCGGCGCTCGCGCCGCGAAATTGAGGGTCGTGGCGGCGGCGGCGAGTGGCGAGACGGTATACAGCGAATATAATTGGCGCCAGCCAACGATGGTCATCTTCGGCAACGAGGCGAGCGGGGTCAGACAGCAGTTATTGGAACGTTGCGATGAACGTTTGCGTATTCCGTTGCGCGCTCCGGTTGAATCATTAAACGTGGCCGCCGCGGCCGCGGCCGTCTTGTTTGAAGCGGCCAGGCAGCGAAGAGAGACAGAGGGACAGAGAGACTAGGAGACGCATAAGTCCCATTAGCCCTCTAAGCCCCATTCAGTAAGTCCCATTCAGAAGGATATGAGTATGGCAGAACGTGATACGAAAGGCGTTGACCTGTCCAGCCGCCTGGAGTTTTTCGTGCGGCGGTTGTTCGAGCGCGTCGGCGCCGCGATTGATTTCGCGTTGCGTCGAGGCAGCGGGCTTGAAGGCGGCGCGCGCGCTGATCTGGCCACACTCGCGCCTTTGATGGAACAGGCGGTCGAAGACAACCTGAAGCGCGAAGATTCGCGCTTCGTCGCGCCGAACCTGATTGAACTTCGCTACGATTACGAAACCTACACGCGAATGGGCGCGCCGCGGCGCGAATTCCTGCAACGCGAGCTGGACGCGAGCATCTACGAATATATCTACAACCGCCGCTACGTGACACTCGGCGAGGTTCGGGTCAAGATCGCCTACGACGCTTTCACACGCGGCTTCGAGATCAGAACCGGCTTCGGCGAAGCCATGCCTGCCGTCATGCCGCAGAATGCGCCTGAAAATGCGCTTGCCGCGTCCGGAGCGCCGGAGAGCAGAAGTTGCAATGTCGTCCTGCGCGTCGAAGACGGTTGGCGCGATCTGCGAGCGCGCGTCGCGAGCGGCGCCGAACCTGCCGGAATAGGGCGCAACAACGCGAACACTTTGATCATTGACGATTCGACAGTTTCAAATTTCCACGCGGCCCTGACGCTTTCTTCGGACGGAGCCCTCTCACTGGCGGACCGCGGCAGCAGCAACGGAACTTACGTCAACGGCGTGGCGCTCGAAACCGGTGGCAGATGCGTCGTGCGCGACGGCGACCGGTTGAGATTCGGCGACGTCGAAGCGACACTGAAAGTAAGTCAATAATCGTATGAGCTTTCCCTTCATCGCGACAATCGTTCTTCTGATCGGCCTGACAGGTTTGATCCTCGCGTTGTTCATTTCGATCTTGCGTTATCGTTCACGCGCGGCAATCTCCGATCAACCTGAGACAAAACTTCCCGAAGATTTCGGGCCGCGACTGACCAGCCGCCGTCTGCGATACGTGCGCTGGGCGTTCGCGCTGATGGTGGTGGCGGCGCTCGGCTTTCATGTCTACTGGGGATTGTTCGCGACAGGGCCGCTCGGCGAAAGCCCGGCTTTCGCGGCTCTGAAGAACAAACGCGATCAGCGCAACCGCCGCGAGGCCGAGAGCACGCTGCGCGGATGGATTTACGACCGTCATCGTGACCCGAAACGGGCGCTGGCCAAATATCGCTACCTCAACAGCAAAATCATTCGGGATTATCCGCTGGGACCGGGGGCCGCGCACATAGTCGGCTACGGCACCCTTGTACGCGGCGACGTGTTGCTCGAACGGGCCGTGGCCGCGACCCGCCCGTCGCGCAGCCCGTCAAACTGGTGGCAAAAGCTCACCGACTTCAACAACGAAGATAACCGCCCGCCCGTCGGCCAGGACATGGTTCTGACGATTGATCACGATTTACAGAAGGCGGCGGCGGAACAGTTGCAGGGCAAACGAGGCGCAATCGTCATGCTCAACCCGCAGACCGGCGAGATGCTGGCGATGGCCAGTTCGCCCGGCTTCGATCCGGGCGACGTGGACAACGACGTGAAGTGGCGGGAAATCTGGAACGACGCCGCGCGCAAACCGCTGCTCAACCGCGCGCTCGACGAATACTATCTGCCCGGCTCCACGCTCAAAACGCTCACCGCCGCCGCCGCGATTGAATCAAGGCTCGACAACAAAATATTCACCTGCCGGAGCGAAGGGTGGACGCCGCCGGGATCGACTCGCCCGATCCGGGATGACGAAAGCGAATCGCACGGCGCGATCGGCCTGCTCGAAGCCTACACGCATTCCTGCAACCAATATTTTTCGCAACTCGGTGTCGAAGTCGAACGCCAGCGGATGGGCGAAGCGGCCTCGCGTTTCGGCCTCCGCGTTTACGACACGGCCGGCGAATCAATCGGGGTGGGCGCGCTGCGCGGCCTCTGGAACACCGACAACAAAGTCCTCTCCGACGTGCTTGCTCCTCTCGTCTCGACGTTCGTTAACGGGCGCAAGATCACGAAATACGACCTCGCGCTCGAATCCATCGGGCAGGGTTACGTGCAACTGACTCCGATGGAGATGGCGATGGTCGCCGCCGCCGTCGCCAATTCGCGCGGTGAGGTCATGCGCCCCGCAATAGAAATGGGCCGCCAGCCCGCCGCCTCGAGCCAGGCGATGTCGCCGGAGAGCGCGGCGAAGATGCGCCATCTGATGGCCTCGGTGGTTCAACGTGGAACCGCCGCGGGAGTGTTTGGCGGGCTGGTTCGTAACGCGGGGTTGACCGCGGGTGGAAAGACCGGAACCGCGCAGCGCGATGTGCCGGTGATTGATCCCAAAACCGGCAAACCCATGACTTACGTTACGTCACGCGGGCGGACCAGGATCAAGATGGACGAGAAACGGCGGATTGATTCCTGGTTCATCGGCTTCGCGCCGGTCGAAAACCCCAAGATCGCCTGGGCCGTTGTGGTTGAAGGCGGAGGATACGGCTCGCGAACCTCGGCGCCGATTGCGGGCAATCTGCTGGTGAAAGCGCAGAAGCTCGGATTATTGAACGAAGAAGTGGCTCAGCCAAAAGCCACGCCCGCGCGTGAACCCGTAAGGGCGCGGCGGTGAGTTACAACACATCAGTACAGACATTCAAACCACGAAGCAACGAAGAACACGAAGAAGTTTGTGGACAGAAGATCGAAGATCGCGGATCGCGTCATCAAGCGCAAGGCGATCCTCGATCTTCTATCTCCGATCCTCAATCCTCATCTGGCCGCGTTTTTCAACTGACTGATGCGGTCGCGGAGCGATTGCGTGAAGCATTCGACTTCCTCCGAGGTTGCGCCGCTCGCCTGCAATCCCGCGCGCAATTGTTCATCGGTGATCCGCCCGACGTATTGCATCACCCATTTCACATCGCTCGCGCTGATGCCGCCTTTGAAAGTGCTGGAGTGCTGCCCTGAATAGCCGAACTCGATCTCGGCGCCTTTCGCGCCTTTGATGAAATCTTTGGTCTGGCCGCGGAACCCATTGCAATCCCATTTCTCGCGGCTGATGAATCCTCCCCACTTGCCCATCGAACCGCCCCAGTCGGTGATCATATAACGATCCTCCAAACCGCTCTCGGCCGGGGTTTGAAAGATCGCCGTGTTCGAGCCGCGCTTGACGTCGCGCACGTCTTTGTTATCCCAGTTCGACACCAGCATCATGATCACCTTCAGCCCGTTCAATTCTTTCGTTCCGACGAAAGGATTCTGAATCCAGCTCCAGCTCTGTTCTTCCTCCAGCTTTTTGACGCCCTTTTCACGCCGCATCTCGAAGCGGGCGTCGGTGAAGCTGCCGTCCGGTCCGACGGACTTCTTCGCCCGATCGAGCCTGCCGAGTTTTTCGATCTTGCCGCTCGAAACGAAATAGGCTGCCTCGACGTAATATCCGGCAGCCCAGGCGACGCGCGTCGCAAAAGTCTCCGCGTTTACCTCAGTGCCGAATTTGGCCGTCCATTGGACTCCATTCGCGTCGCTGACGCGCACTTTGGGGTTGGTTCCCGATAGACTCTCTTCGATGAAGGTGAAGGGAGGCTTGGGCGTCTTCGCCCGCCCGCCTACGCCCGCGACGAAATCCAGTTTTTCAACCGCGCCCGGATCGGCCCAGATCACCGGCTTGCCGGGTTGAACGGGACCTTTTTGTTTCTGCGCCCACGCCGACGAGATGAAACCGAGCGCCAGCATCGCCGCGACCAGCGGCGCCATTTTGCGTATATTCAATGTCATAGCCACACTCCTTGCGATGTTTTTTCTTTGGAGAGCGGGGCAGATAATAGCAGAAGATATTTTCCTGTCCCACCTTTTCCTGTTGCGGGCGCCCAACAGGAAAATGGGGATGGGAAAATGGGGGACGGGACAATATGTGAACGTAATCAGGCGAAGAGTTCCCGCGCCGGTTTGAAGTTGACGTACTTCGTGCCCGAAGCAGGCTCGACGTAATGGAACGCGCGGCCCGAAGGCGTATTCTCAATCGTCTTCGCCCAGTCAATGCCGAGCGCCGAATAGATCGTGCAGGCGACGTCTTCCATATAGATCGGGCGGTTGGCCGGCCAGCCGTAATCAACGATCTTCCCGCCATGCTCATCGGTTTTACCGATCACCGCGCCGCGCTTGACGCCACCGCCGGCGAACATCCCTGAATGAACCTGCATGTAATGCTCGCGGCCTTTGCGGGTCTCGCTCAAAGCTCCGGGAGTCCTGCCGAATTCGCTCATCGCGATGACCAGCGTTTCGTCCAGCAGCGTCTTGCCCGGATTGTGTTTTGATGGAATGCCGTCGAGGTCCTTGATCAAACTCGTAAAAGCGGCGTCGAGTTCGCGAATCAAGGCGGGATGGTTGCGCGTTCCTTCCTTGTAAATATTACCGTGATGATCCCAGCCGCCGTGGCTGGCCATAATGAAGCGCGTCCCGGCGTCGGCGCGAAACAGATTGCGCGCAAGGATCAGACTGTTGCCGATAGCGCTATTTCCGTACCGTTTCTTGTCCTCATCCGAGATCGTGAAGACTTCCGGCACGCGCGGATCGTTCATAATCGCCCACGCGCCCCGGTAATATTCGTGATAATCGCCGAAGCCGCGATCGAGGCCCGCGTCGCCGCCGCGCAGCGTTTTATCGAGTTGCTGCAACCGCTCCCACCGTCGCCGGAACGTCTCTTCCATTCCCTTCTGCGGCGTCAGATTGGGAGGGCCGTCGCCGACTGAAAGACTCATCGGGCCAAACTCCGCCGACAGGAATCCCTGATTGATCAGCCCAGCCTGATTCCCTGCCAGGTTCATCGCGATGTACGCGGGCAGCGAATCGGACGGTTTACGCTGCTTCGCCAACTCGTGACAGACTACCGCGCCGATGGCGGGAACTTCCTTCGCCAGCGCCAGGTTCAGCGGATGCCCGGTCTGGATGTAATACTGCGCGCGCCCATGCACCACATCCCACGCCGCCATCGAACGCACGATGGCAATCTTGTCGAGCACGCTGGGCAAGTTGGGCATGATCCCGGATGGCAGCTTCAAATCATTCGCGAAGCTGCGAACGTCGAAATAGCTCGGCGTCCACGGGCCTTCTTTGGCGTCGAGGGTGTCAACCTGGCTCATCCCGCCGTCAATGTTGATGAAGAGTACCTGGCGCGCTGTGCCTAACGGTTTGGCTTTTTGTTGAGCGTGGACATTGAATGGATGGAAGGTGTTGAGGAAGCCGCCGACAAGACTGACGCCGCTGACGCGCAGCAGTTCACGCCTCGTCAGAGATGGGATGTTTTGTTCACTGCGTTTCATGGTCTGATGAACCTCAATAATTGTTTGGTGAGCATTCAGTTAATCACCTGGCTATTCATATGTATTCCATTCATCTGAAGTCGCAGTCTTTCAATAGCACGAAAAGTTCCTTCAGACGCGGTCGTAGATGAAAGATGAAAGCAAACATTTTCTGCTGAAGGGCCATTAACTGGAAACCAACTGAAAATAAATTCGCGGTCATCAACAACGTACATTCTTATTTCCGGCATTGTTCTGTATTTGTATATGCAAAGCTCCAGGTTATCAATGTTTGAAAGATGCCGTCTAAGAGTTTCAACTGAGTCAATAAATCTGCTCCTGTATTTCTCCCGCCATTCTTGGGAAGTCCCATCACAGTTTCCGTCAAACTCAGCGCGTCTTTGGGCGCCAAATGGAAGGTCTGGATCAAGCATGTACACGTTTACTTTTAGTTTCACTCCTAAAGAACGTTCCTCACGCGCTATATAAGCCGCTAGAAAGGCAGCTTCTCCAAACCAACTGTCAATAATAGTGATCGATCGCTTAGCGTAACCAATGACATCCTGAACATCTTTCGCTAGCCAATGTTTGTATATCCTCGCGCCGATTGACGTCTTCGATGAGAGCTCCGAGAGTTTCTCAAGGATTTGCTCATTTTTGTGTCGGCCCACTAAGGCTGCGGAAGCGAGAAGGGCTAGAATAGTCAAAGTGATCGCACTTGTTATCGAGGGGCGAGTGATGCCAAGAAGATTTAAGATAGCTACAGGGATCGCTACCGCTACAGCAGCGTATAAATCTATACTTTCCCCCCTTCGTATATCCCTCCAAATATTCTTGAATACTTGCATCACTATCGCCTTCCTCTTGCTACACCTGAACGCAGTGTCTTCCGATCTTCCGCGAATAGCATGGGTGTGGCTCGTGTTCTCAGTGCCGCGATGGGCCGTGATCATCGTTTCGGCCAGCGGAAAGGAAAATGTAGGAAAGGAAAATAGAGGATTTGTTATTTTCCTTTCCTACATTTTCCTTTCCGCTGGATTGGATGACCGAAACGACGATCACGGCCTGCCGCGATGAATCAGACAGGCAAACCAAAAGCGGCGCGGATGACGCGCCGCACATCACGGCAATCCTTGATTGCGGCTTTAGCATCGGCTTTTGTCGCATCATATCCCGGATAGCGAAACTAGGCTTCATACATTATCTTGCCGTGCTCCACGACCAGCCGCATAAACATATCTCCCTCTTTCACTCTTCTCTTTACATCTTCAGGAGTGCGCACCAGCAAATCCACCGGCGTCACAATGTCCAGTTCGCGCCGGATTTTGAGGATTTGCTCAATCGGTCGGCCTTCGTAATCAATCACGACCAGCAAATCCACATCGGATTCCGGCGTCGGCTTCCCGTAAGCGTGCGAGCCGAAAAGGATGATCTTTTCCGGGTGATAGGCTTCGGCGATTCGTTTGCAAAGCTTTCGGATGTAAGCCATCCGTTTGGCCCGGCTCTGGAGGCTTTCGTCCCACTCGCGGAATTTTCGCCTGAACTCTCGCGCCTCCGACGGCAATTCGGAATCCTTTAGCGACTTGCGCCGGAGTCGCGGCGTTTTACCATTCTTTTTCGTCGCAGCCTTTCGGCCTGGTGTTTTCATCGATCCTTCTCCATTACAGGGTCAACGGCGCTTCAACCCCTTTGACGCGCCATGCGGCGTACGCCAAAGCCCGTCGCACGTCTTCTTCTTCCAGGTAGAGATAAGCCTGCAAATATCTGTCCTCCTCATGCGGCGAGCGAAACCACGTTGATTTGACGCGTGATGGCGCGCTCTCCAGGATGAGCGAGTATCTCATCGATCAGCCGCGAGACTTCCGGATCATAATAGCTCTCGCCGCAGGTCTCACAATGACGCACGGGCAGATTTTCGATGATGACGGCATTCTCGCTCTTGCCGAAGAGTTTGTCCTTATAGACTGTCTTCACGCCCGGAGTGCCGCAAAAAGCGCAAAGGTCAGGATTCAAATTGTTTTTCACTTCTTCAGTCATAATCTGTCTGGATGCAGTTGATGACGTCCCGAAAAGTCAGGCCGTCATCAGCCATCTCGTCTCTGGCGTGTTCTGTCAGGTAGACAAGCCCGGCTCTCGCGGCCTCTCGCATTTCAGCCAGTATGCGTTCGAACATCCTTTGGAGGCCTCCTTACCGCGTGCCGGCCGTTACTCCAAGGCTTTGCTGCACTCGCGGTTGATCCAACACCCACCGCCGAATGATCTGATAGCCACGCTCGGCGGGTAGGTAACGTCGTCCACCCTGATGCCCGTCTTCCTTGCCCGTTTGAACGTTGAGCGGTTTGCGGAGCAGCTTGCTCGTTTCGATGTCGGCGAGATCGACGCGCTGTTGCAGGATAAAATAGTTCTTCAGCATCTTCGGCGTTGACCAGTATCCATTGCCGTCCGGCGCGGTCAGTTCCATCGAAGGCACGCGGCCCTGCACGGCGTGGCATTTCACGCAGGACATCTCGTCCATCCGCTGGTTGCGGTTGAGTTCCGGCGCGACGTGATCGCTGAAGTAACGGAAGCTGGAAACGAATTGCGGCGTCAGTTGCGGCTGGCCCTGAGAGTCTTTCAACGCGACGGCCAGCGGCTCTTTCTTGACGGCTTCCTGAAGATCGGCCATCCATGCTTGCGGGTCGGCGCTGCGCAACGCGCTGCGGGCGGCCTCGTTCTTCTCCGTCTCTAAAAGCCTTCGCAACGCTTCCTGCACGGCAAGGTTCTGGCGAATGGCCGTGATGTTGGCCATTCGGAAAGCGATGTTGCGGCTCATCACCGGCGTGTCGGAGCGCAGCATCTGAATGTAAAGCTCGATGGCGCGCGCGCGGGCCGCAGCGACCTCCGGCGAAGAGGGTTGGTTATTGGCCGAATCAATTTCAGGAATCCCGTCGCCATAAGAAGTCACCCAACTGACGCTCGGCAGCCAGAAGTGGCTGGTCAACGGATTCTTCGTCGCGCCGGGGATGAAGCGGAGCAAGACGTCGGTGTGCAGATCGGAGTTGGATGCGAGCGTCGCGCCCATGCGGTCGGCGATGTACCAATCGGCGTCGGGCAAGCCCATCGGGCGGACCGCCGCCTCCGCCGCGTCGAGAATTTTTTTCAGCTCAGCCGCGCCCGGCTCCTTGCTGTGTTTTGGAATCAACAAACGGTAGAGCAGCTCGCGTTGTTCAGTGGTCTTCGGCACGGCCCATTTGGCGCGGGCGAAGAGACGCAGCACGGGCTGCGCGAGCGACTGGCGGCGGTCGTAATCCTGCGCTCCGCGATGGATCTGTTCGACCAGCGGCTCTACTTTCTCCTGCACGGCGGGCAGCGTGACCGCGCTCGGATCGGAGACGGCGGCTGCGGCCAGCGTGCGCAACTCTTCGGGGCCGTGCGTCGAATAGTCAATGATTTTGTCCTGCAGCGGTTGATAGGCGACATTCGCCGCGCCTTCCATCACCAGACGCAACTCGGACATGTCGGATTCGCCGGTTCGGCTCCACATCCGCAGGGTCGCCTTGCCCATCATCTCGACGCTGCCTTCGGTGATGTAGCCCATCTGGCCAGGGCCGCCGTCGCCGCCCGCCGAAGCGTAGAACGTCGCGGCGATGGTCACGAGCCGCCGCGCCAGACGGTCTTTGACTGCATCGGACAACGTCGCGTCGTCGAGTCTCTGTTCGAGAGTTTTGAAGAGCGCTGTCAGTTCTTTGTACTGATGCTCTTCACTGCCGTTGGCCTTGTGGCCATTGGCGATGAAGAGCGCGTGACTCTGGTAGCGGAAGCAATTTTCGACCAGCGCGTTCGGTTCGGGCGAGAGCAGCTTCCGCGTCCAGGCTTGCTGGATCGCTTCACGCATCGGCGGATTCCAGACCCACCATTGCCACGCGGCCTTCGCCGCCCACGCGCGCACGCCCGGATGCGGGTCATCATTGAGCGCGCGGTCGAGCAATCGCGTCAGCCGTTGTTTGTCGAATCGCGGTTGTGTCATCACCGCGTCGGCGCGAATTCCCAACGCTTTCACGACGCTCTCGCGCGTCAGGTCGCCTCCTTTTTCATACGCGGCGAAGACAGCGTCGAAGCCCGCATCGTCGAGCAGCGTCTGCTCCATCGCCCATGCGGCGGCGTCACGCACCATCTTGACCGGATCGCCCATCAGACGGATTGCCGCAGGGACGCCGCGTTCGTCATGAACACCGCCCAATGCCATCGCGCCCCAGAAACGAACCTGCGGGCTTGAATGCGAAGTGGCCCGGATCATCAAATCAATCAGCGCCGGATCGTCTGTATGCGAAAGTTCGCGGACGCGCGCGATTGCCGCCGGCAGTGATTCTCCACGCTTCGGTTCAAAGATCGCGCGAACCGGTTTGACCGGTTTCTCGGGATAAAGCCGCGCGAGCGCGTGCAGCGCGTATGCCGTCGTAACAAAGCCCGTCAGCGCGTTCTTGTTCCAACGGCCATACGGGTCCTGCGTTCGCAGCATCGCTTTGACGCCCCGATACACCGCCGAATCATCGGCGGTGTATCCCAACGCCTGAAACGCAATCAGCGCCAAGGCGGTCGGCGCGGGATCGAACTCCCCGTTGGTCTTCCAGGTCTTGCCGTCATCGCTGGTCTTGCCCGGATCGAATCCCCACGAACCGTCGGCGTTTTGAATCGCCCGCAGCCGCGCCTCGTCTTTCTTCAATTGCTCCTGAATGCGAGTCCGGAGATTCGCCGCGTCGTCCGCGCTCTTCAGTTGATACGCCGGAAACCGCGCCGGAGGCGGTTCCGCCGGTTTGCCGTCAGCGGCAGGTTTCGGCGCCGGCTCCTCTTTTTTCTCTGGCGGCTCCGGCGGCAGCGTTTGTTGAATTGATCGGGCGCGCTGGTTTTGGGCCAGGTAATCTTGCGGGAAGAAACGTTTGAAAAATTCGATCCGATGCGACAGGTCGTCGCTGTAACGCGGAAAGACGCCGAGCATCTTCTCGGCCTTCTCTTCCAACGCCGCGAAGTAGCGCGGATGATTTGTGCGATCCCAGGCCGCGCGCAGAATCTCGCCCGCGTAGTTGTAGACCACCGACTGTCCGACGTTCGATCCCGGCCCGGCGGCGTTGATGCCGCTGGGATCGGCGGTTTGGAGCGTGTGGTTGGCCGCGCGGATCGCCTGCATCGAATAGAGCTTGCGCGCGGGCACAACACGCTCCGCCGTGCAGACGTTGTGCCCTGCCACGCGCGTTCCCGCGGGGCCGTCACCGACATCGAGCGGCGCAAGACTGGTGTTGTTCGCCGCGTCCTTCAGGTAATTGGTTGGGCGCAGCGATTCGTACATCACGTTGATCAGGCGGCGGAAGTTTTGAATGTTCTCGACGCGGTAGCCGTTTTCAATCGGCACGGCCGGCCCCCAGACGCCCGATTGCGTGTGGCAGCTCATGCAATGCGTGCCCATCAGGTTGCCGGTATCGCGGATGCGGCGTTCGACCGATGCGCCGCGCGGGCGGTTGGTCAGCCATGAATCAACCTGACCGAGATGATCGTACATCGCCTGCCGCGCGGCCATTCGCGGATCATCGTACGGCGCGGGTTTCAACACTCGCAGCTCAATCTCATAGCCCGGCGCGTTGGCTTCAGCGCGCAGGAAGTAGATCCCGCTCGGTTTGATCAGACGAACAATCGAGGCGCGATGCTGTTCGTTCTGCTGGTGCGTGCGTTCGTTCTCGTTGCGCCCCTCGGCGTATTCAACCAGCGCGCCCGAAGCGTCGAGCGCGTAAAACCGGAGCTGCGCCGCCAGCGTGTGGTCGGGGATCGCCAGGTTGCAGGTCAGCAACCTCGGCTCCTTGCCGTTGAACGCCAAGCGGAACCAGTCATCGCCCGATTTGCCCACCTTGCCGTTATCGAAATATTCGATGTCGTCGGCGCCGCCAGTGATTCGCACGGCCTGCACGCCTTCGCCTTCGGGCAGCGCGATCTCCTGCGCCATTTCAGGCGTGTCGTTCGGCTCAGTTTCGACGCGCGCTCCGGCTTGTCGCGCATCTATTTCCACGGGCCCCACGGGCCCCACGGGCCCCACGGGCCCCACGGGCCCCACGGGCCCCACGGGCCCCACGGGCCCCACGGGATTGATCGTCACCGATAGCGGAACTGACTTCCCCGCAGGCCACGGCGTCTGGCGCGGGAAAGTCACTGCCTGCGGCGCAATGCCGTCTTCGCGCCAGCGCGAACCTTCAAACACGGTGGCCTCGTCGGTGATTGGCGCGATCTCCAATATGTACAGGCCGGAGACGGGCGCGCGGTAAACGAGGTACAGGTCGGAATCGAGCGCGTGTAAGACCTTTCTCCAATCGGCGGTCGGCTTCGTGTAGATGCCGAAGGCGTCAGGCTTGCGGGCGAAGGGCGCGGGCAGGGTCGTGGCGCCGGGGTCTTTCTTTTCCTCAACCAACGCCCAGCGAACGCCGACACGTCCGTGTTGCGGCAGCGACGATGGTGTCGGCAAGCCGACCGAAAGTTCGAATGTTTCGCCGCGCTTCAAATCGAAGCGTTTTTCCCAGCCACCCTGAAACTGCAGATTCAGGCGAACAGGCGCCAAGCCGTTCCCGGATTTTTCTGTGTAGCGGCGAGCTTCGCTGCTATTTGACCAAAAGAGAGCGAAGGCGAAAGCCGAACAACCAGCCAACAAAATTGCGCGCTTAAGATTGCGACATGATTTCTGCAAAGACATGGGCGCCTCCGGTATCGAAAGAGTCAAGTTTATAAGTGGATATCGAGAGTGGCGGTTCAGTGGTGTATGATCACAAACGATTGCAATCCGCTGGCTCAACGTCGGGAACTTGCGCCATAAATTCGAGGAACTCCTCGCGGCTTCCACGGCTGGCTCGCTCTTTGATCTCACTCAACGCTGTCCAGGCTCCCAACGCTTGCGCCAGAGCTAGAGAGACGACTTGTTCCAAAGTCATATTCTCCCGCGCCGCGAACTCAGCCGCTTGCTGATAAATCGGGTCAGGTACTTGCGCTTGAATCAGTGTCATTTTATTTCTCCGATTGCCTGCAAAAACTCTCTCGGCGTTACAACTTTGATACCGAATTGATTCGCTCCAACGAAATCGCGCGCGTTGTAAGTGATGACGTAATCCGCGCTGGCAGCGACCGCCAATTCCAATACGAAATCATCTTCAGGGTCGCGCAGAAAAGGCCTCCACCGAAAGTGGATTGGACGTTCCCGCGCCGCCCTGCAGATGTAGTTCAAAAAAATATCGAGCTGAGCGTCAGTATAGCCCAAAGCGTGGCCATGGCTCAGTAGTTAAAAACGAAATCCAGTTTGTTCAGCAAACCCCAGTGTAAATCCTCCGCTCCCTGTTTACGATCCTTCTCGATCCACGAGACCGCGAGTCGCTTCTCCTCCGGCAGCGGATAGCGCGACAGCGTCGCCAGATACAACTCATCAACAATCTCCGCGCCACTCTTGGACGACTTCACAAGTTGTTCAACCAAACTGCCATTCGCGGCTATCACGCGCCGGGTTACGAACGGGTTGTTCATCAGCGTCATGGCCTGCAGGATCGAGCCGCCCGATTGCCGGTCGAACTGCTCGCGGTTGGCCTGGCCGAAAGTGCGGAGGAAGTTTTTGGCTTCGCCGTTGTTGATGTCTTCGGGCGATGCGGCTTCGGTCCAGAAGCGCACGGGCGCAATCGGGGTTTCGTATGTCCAGTCGCGCCGTTTGTAATCGCCGAAGACCCGCGTGGTCTGGCAGATCGCGTCGTGAAGCTGTTCGGCTGTCAATTGTCGAACGTAATGACGCGCGAAATACGGCGTGTAACTCTCTTTCCACTCGCCGTCGAATCGTGACGAAAGTTGGTAGGCGCTCGACCGCGCGATCGTCCGCATCAGGTGTTTGAAGCTGAAGCGATGCGCAGTGAAATCGGCGGCCAATGCGTTGAGCAGGTCGTTGTTCGTCGGCTGGCATGTCCACGGCGCGGGCAAAGTCGCTTTCGGGTCCTGCCGCGCCATATCGAACGAATCCACCGGGTCAACCATGCCGAGCCCGAAGAGCTGTTTCCAGATCAGGTTGACGGTCGCGCGGGCGAATTGCGGATGACGGGTGAGCATCCGCGCGAACTGCGGGCGCAGCGGTTTGTTCGGATCGGCCTTTTCGCCCGTCAGGATGAAGGTCGGATGAGCCTTGCCGCCTTCGCGCTGCAACCGCACCTGGCTCCAGCCTTTCGTGTCGTAGCCGGTTCCGTCTTCGGTGATCGCGTAACGATCCTGGTAGGTGATCACGCGCACGCGCGTCCCGCCGAAGAACGCGCCCATCGCCCAGAAATCGCTGCGCTTCTTCGAAGTCAGATCGAGACTGACTTTTTCCAGAAAGCCTTTGCCGCCGTGGCATGAGATGCACTGATAATTTACGCCAAGGAAGATGCGCGCCGAATTGACGATGATCTCGTCGGCGGTGTCTTCGTAATTGTCGTCGTACATCGTGGCGCCGGTGATGTGCCATCGCGTCAGGAATCCGGCGGGCGCGGCGTCCGGCATCCAGTTGGTGTTCGGCGCCGAGGCGGTCAGCATCTCCGTCACCAGCCGATCGTAAGGCTTGTCCTCTTTGAACGATTGCCGCAGCCACGCGTCGAAATGCTTCAGCGCGGCGTTGCCGATGCGGTTGGCGCAAGCGCGAACGAGATCGCCATACCAGTACCCCCAATGCTCCACCCAGGCCTGGCTCTCGATCAGTTCGTCAATCAACTTGTCGCGTTTGTTCGGATCCGCGTTCCCCACGAACGCTTTGAGTCGTTCGGGAGTCGGGATGCGCCCCGTGAGGTCGAGGTGGACGCGGCGGCAGAATTCGTAATCGTTTGTGAGCGGCGCGCGCGGAATGTTGTCTTTAGCCATCACGCCGAACAGGTGTTGGTCAATCAGGTTGCGAATAACGACCTTCTTGTCCCTTGCTCCGATTCGCGGCAATTTCGCCGCGACATCTTTGGTCAAGTCGCTGACTTGTTTGTCAGGGCGCGCGGGGTTGAGCTTCTCGTTCGTGTGTTCGCCGGCAAAAGGTCTGGTCTGTTTCTGCGCCCGGAGCGAACCGGCTCCGAGCCAGATTGCGACTGTGACCCAGAGAACAAAGAGAAATGGTTTGGCGAATCTCCCGTGTCGCATGACGCTCCTTTTCATATGCAATATGCAATATGCAATATTTCATATGAAATATTGCATATTGCATATGAACTCTGGTCATTGGCATCTGCCGCCCGGGCATCTGGCCGCGATCGACATTCTGATTACGGAATCGTATTCGGTAAGCGAGACGTTTCTGCGCCGCTCACTCGGCCCCTGCGCTGGCGGCTGTCCCATATCCGTCTTGTGCGCAATGACCATATCGAGTTTCGGCAGGACGGTGATGTACTGCCCGCCGGCGCCCATCCCGGTGTAAGCGCCTTCGAATGGGCCTGGTGAATTCGGCGCATCCCAGACCCACCACATATAGCCATATCCCCACCTGCTTCCGCTTCCGAGCGAGCGCAGCTCCGGCGGATTCATCTCGTTGAGCGGCGTCGTCAGGCTGGTGATCCGACGCGTCCACTCGCGTGAAACCACCGGCTGCCCGGCCCAATTCCCCTGACGAAGCATGAGCAATCCGATCCTGGCCATATCGCGCGTCGAGAGCCAGATGTGATAGGCCTTGTGCAGCGAGCGATTGGCGTCACCGCTCTTCTGCTGGCGGGCGCGGTCGAAATCCTGCATGCCAATCGGCCTGGCCAGGTCTGTCTCCAGCGCGTCGTAAATGTCGCGCCCGGTCAGCTTCTCAAACACGGCGCCGGCGGCGTTGAAATCCCAGTTGTTGTACAGGTAGTAGGCCCCCGGTCTCTGCGA